>Ga0209382_10007033_pt1 | contig 14397 bp, 4 predicted proteins | sample SoiMetdeltSBSDD5_FD_187599 | JGI IMG/M metagenome (GOLD analysis project Ga0209382, IMG submission 187599) | Bulk soil microbial communities from a Populus tree surrounding site in Tennessee, USA - Soil MetaG P. deltoides SBSDD5 (SPAdes) (version 2) | ecosystem: Environmental > Terrestrial >... | reverse complement strand
ACAATGGAGATCAATCTCTCCCCAGCGAAGTATGCGCGGCGCGAACAGCGCGCGGCCTTCTTGCAACAGGCGTTGGAACGACTGAAAACATTGCCCGGCGTCGAATTCGCCGGGGCGACTCATCGCCTGCCGCTCAGAGGCAATTCGGCCATAGGTTTTCAGATTGAGGGACGCCCCGCGCCCGCTCCCGGAGAAAGCGTTTCCGTCAATTACCGTTCGATCTCGCCCGATTACTTCCGCGCGATGGGCGCGCCGCTCGCAGCCGGGCGCACGTTCACTGAAGAAGAAGGCTGGCAAAAAATGAGCGCGGTGATCATCAATCAAGCGTTTCAGCGGCGCTACTGGCCAGACGAAAACCCGCTGGACAAACGCATCAGGATCGGCAGAGCGCCGGATAGTCCCTGGCTCACCATCGTCGGCGTCGCCGCCGATGTGAAGGAATCTGGGTTAAATACCGACACGGAAGCGGGCATGTACCTGCCTTATGTGGTAGCGCCTGCGCCGGCCATGACGCTGGTGTTGCGGACAGTGCGGGAACCGCTCAGCGTGGCCGCGGCGGCGGGCGCGGCGATACGGCAAGTCGACTCCGAACAGGCGGTCTCCAACATCAGCACACTCGAGCAGTTGCTGAGCGAGACGGTGGCGCAGCCGCGCTTCAACACGGGGCTGCTGGCGCTCTTTGCGCTGCTGGCGCTGCTGCTCGCGGCGGTGGGGATTTACGGCGTGATGTCCTACGCGGTCAGCTCACGCACGCAGGAGATCGGCCTGCGCGTGGCTTTGGGCGCGCAAGCCCGTGACGTGTTGAAGCTGGTGGTCGGGCAGGGCATGAAGCTGGTGGCGTTCGGACTGGCGCTCGGCCTGCTTGCCGCGGTGGGGTTGACGCGTTGGCTGAAGACCCTCTTGTTCGGTGTGGAAGCGACCGACCCGCTGACATATGCGGCGATCGCGGCCCTGCTGGCCGCGGTGGCGTTGCTGGCTTGCTACATCCCGGCGCGGCGGGCGATGAAAGTTGATCCGTTAGTGGCGCTCCGGCACGAATGAGGCGCAATGGCGCTTTCACGAGACCGCAAGACCTTTCTCCCCGCCGCCGCCGCGGCGCCTTGAATTTAGCCGTGATTTTCAACCAACGGTAGGCTGATGGCTGATCTGACGCCCATAACACGCTTTCGATTCTGGCTCTGGTTGATCGTCTTGATCGGCGTGATCGTGCCGCGCCGGTTGCGCGCCGGCTGGCGACAGGAGTGGGAAGCCGAGTTGCAATACCGCGAAACGCTGCTCGCTGAATGGGATAAGCTCGACTGGCGCAACAAACTTGCATTGCTCTGGCACAGCCTGGGCGCGTTTGCGGACGCGTTGTGGTTGCAACCGAAGAGACTGGAGGAAGAGATGTTTCAAGACCTGCGTTTCGGCGCCCGAATGCTGCTCAAAAACAGAATGTTCACGCTGGTCGCCGCGCTCTCGCTCGCGCTTGGCATCGGGGCCAACACGGCGATCTTCAGTTTGATCAACGCGATGATGTTGAGACCGCTGCCGGTCAAAGCGCCTCAGGAGTTGGCGCTCTTTTCGATCATCGAGAAGCAAGGGCCGGGTTACAGCTTCCAATACTCTTTCTACGAAATGATCCGCGACCAAAGTCAATCCTTCTCCGGCGTCATCACAGGAAGCTATGTGGGGGACGGGCGGCTGATAGTGAAGGAGCCGGGCGGCGGCGCAGTGGAACCGATTCAGCAGCAACGGGTCTCAGGCAATTTCTTCTCCGGGCTCGGGGTCAATACCATTGTGGGCCGCGCTCTTACTGAGGCGGACGACAATCCGGCAAGCTCGCAGCCAGGCGCGGTCATCAGTTACGAATTTTGGCGGCGTCGATTCGGCGTCGATCCGGGCGTTGTTGGTCGGCAGGTGATGGTTAACGACACGGCGTTGACTATTGTCGGCGTCGCGCCGCCCGGCTTTTTCGGCTTCGAGGTCGGAAGCAAGCCTGACATCTGGTGGCCCATCAAGGCGGCCAATGATGAGGCGTCGCGCCAGATGTCGAACCAGTGGTGGCTTCGGATGATAGGGCGTTTGCGGCCCGGAGTAAGTATGGCGCAGGCGCAGGCCGAGGTCGCTTTGATTTTTCGGCGACGCCAGGAAGACATCGCCGGCGAGAGCGCCGCCAATTGGACGCCGACCGAGCGGCGAGAGCATTTCGAGCAAAGCGTTGTGTTGGAATCGGGAAGCGCCGGCACTACGTGGTTGCGGCTGAAGTTCCGGCGTCCGCTGGTAATTTTGATGACCACGGTCGCGCTAACGCTGCTGATCGCCTGCGTCAACATCGCCAACCTGCTGCTCGCTCGCGCGGCGACGCGACGCAAGGAGATCGCGGTGCGGCTGGCGGTCGGCGCGGGACGCTTCAGACTGGTCCGCCAGTTTCTGACCGAGAGCGTTTTGTTGGCCGCGCTCGGCGGCGGCGCTGGGTTGATTTTCGCGCATTGGTTCTCTCAGGCGTTGCTTGTATACCTCCCGCGTGAAAACCGATTGGCGCTCGACATCCCGCTCGACGCGCGCGTGCTCGGCTTCACGATTGCGGTTTCCGTCCTGACAGGATTGTTGTTCGGCCTCGCGCCCGCGTGGCAGGCGACGCGGCTCGATCTGACGGCCTCTCTGAAGGACCAGACCGGCGCGAGCCCGGGCCGTTCGCGTCTGATGTTGAACAAAATGCTGGTCGTCGCGCAGGTCGCGCTCTCGCTTTTCCTGCTCGTCGGCGCAGGGTTGTGCGCGCGCAGCCTGCGCAATTTGCGAACTCTCGACGCCGGGATCAACTACGAGAACATCGTGAAGTTCAGGATCGACGCCGGCGCCGGCTACGACACTGCGCGACTTATAGACCTGCACAAACAGGCGCTATCGCGATTGGAAGCCTTGCCGGGCTCGCGTTCGGTCACACTAACGACGATGACTCCGTTGACAGGCGGTACTTTGTTAAGCCCCGTATCCGTCCCCGGCTACAACCCGGCCCCTGACGAAAACATGAATTGCAACATCCTGGTGGTAGGGCCGCGATTTTTCGAGACGATGAAAATGCCACTGCTGGCGGGGCGAGACTTCGGGCCGCGGGAGGAGTCCCCGCCGCCATCAGAACAGACTGACGCCGCGCCGGGCGCCCCATTTTCCGCCGTCATCAATCAAGCGATGGCGCGTTATTTCTTCGGTAATGAAAATCCGATCGGCAAACGCTTCGACATGAATGGCGTGAAAAGGCCCATCGAGGTCATCGGCCTGGTGAAAGACGCCAAATTCACCAATCTGCGCGAGAAACCGCCGCGCGCCTTCTACCTCTACTACTTCCAGGCGCCAATCCCGCTCCCCCTGACCGTTCAACTTCGCACTGATGGCGATCCGGCTTCTTACGCCGCGGTGATTCAACGCGTCGTGCGCGAGATTGACCCGCAGTTGCAAGTAGTCGAACTGCAAACGATGAGTGAGGCGGTGAATGAAACGCTCGTGCAGGAGCGCTTCGTCGCGCAACTCGGCGGCGCCTTCAGCCTGTTCGCGCTGCTGCTGGCCTGCGTCGGGTTGTACGGCGTGATGTCTTACGCGGTAACGCGGCGGACCAACGAAATCGGCGTCCGCATGGCGCTCGGCGCTCAAAGAAGGGACGTGGCCTGGCTGGTGATGCGCGAGGTGTCGCTGCTCGTCGCGCTAGGCGTCGTCGCCGGATTGGCGGCGGCGATGGTGACCACGCGGCTGGTCTCCGCTTTGCTGTTCGACATGACGCCGGATGACCCGACGACGATCGCGCTGGCCACGCTGCTGATGATCGGGGTGGCGGCGCTGGCCGGCTACCTGCCCGCTCGCAGAGCGGCAAATGTTGATCCGATGATCGCGCTCCGACACGAGTAGCGACGCAAGTCTCTCCGCCGCATAGCGGCGGTTGATTTTAGCCACGCGTTTCAACGCGCGGCTAGCGACACATTCATCGCCTCGTCGCGTCTGCGGCGATTGAATCTCGCCTCGGGCGTCGGATGTTGTGGCAGGTTCAATCGTCGCTGACGCGACGAAAAAAGTTTTCACTTCCATCCCGTGCGTTAAAACGCGCGGCTAAATTCAAGGCGCCGCTGCGGCGGCGGAAGAATGGCGCATAGAGGTTTATGGCTGATCTGACGCGCACAACACGATTTCGTTTCTGGCTCTGGCTGATTCGAGTCATTGGCGTGATCGTGCCGCGTCGATTGCGGGCCGATTGGCGGCAGGAGTGGGAATCCGAATTGCAGTATCGCGAGAGGTTGATCACTCAATGGGGCAAGCTCGATCGGCGCGCCAGGCTTGCTCTGTTGTGGCACAGCCTGGGCGCGTTTGCGGATGCGCTGTGGATGCAACCAAGAAGGATGGAGGACGAGATGTTTCAAGACTTGAGGTTTGGCGCTCGAATGCTGCTCAAGCAGAAAGGCTTCACGGCGGTGGCCATGTTGTCGCTGGCTTTAGGCATCGGCGCGAACACGGCGATCTTCAGTTTGGCCGACGCGTTACTTTGGCGCGCTTTGCCGGGGACCAATAACGACGGGCTGTTCACGCTGGCGCGAGGCGACGGCAGCGGCCCGACTTTATCGTATCCGGACTACGTGGATTATCGCGGCCGCAACCGGGTCTTCGTCGGAGTGGCGGCCTACGAGCCGATCACACTCGCTTTCGGCAATGGCGACCGCAGCGCAGTGGTGATGGGGGAACTGGTCACGAGCAATTTCTTCGAAGTGTTGGGCGCGCCGATGGCGCAGGGTCGCGCCTTCCTTCCCGAAGAAGATCGCGCGCCGGCCGCGCATCCGGTCGTGGTAGTCAGCCACGATTTCTGGCAGCGGGCGTTCGGCGGCGACCCGCAGTTGATCGGTAAAACGGTGATGTTCAATAACCACAGCTTCACCGTGGTCGGAGTCGCGGCGGAGGGGTTCGCGGGCGCTTCGATCCCCATGCGCGCCGATGTTTGGGTTCCGATGATGATGCGAGCGACGGCGCAATCGAATGGGGGGCCATTATTGAATGATCGGCAGGCGGAGACGCTATCGGCGATCGGGCGGCTCAAAACAAGCGTTAAGCGCGCGCAGGCCGAAGCCGAGTTGGAGACGATCAATCGCCAATTGCAACAGACTTATCCTCCGCCGAACCGGTTCAATGAGGATGCGGCGACGTTTCAGCAGAGCCGCCGACTGACGCTCGCGCCCGCGCAAGGATCGTTAATCACGAATTTGCGGCGAATGGTGACGCTGGGGGCGACGCTGGCGATGGTCGTCGCGGGGATCGTCTTGCTGATTGCATGCGCAAACGTGGCGAATCTATTGCTGGCGCGCGCGGCCACGCGGCGCAGGGAGATCGCAATCCGGCTGGCCGTGGGCGCGGGGCGCCTGCGGCTCATTCGCCAGTTGTTGACTGAAAGCTTGTTGCTTGCGCTCCTTGGCGCCGCCGCCGGGTTGCTACTGGCTTTCTGGATCAATCAACTGTTGATGTCGGTTCAACCGCCATTCCCGCCGCCGATGGAGTTCAGGGCCGATTTGCGCCTGGATTGGCGCGCGCTCGGATTCACGCTCCTGCTGTCGATGTTGACGGGCGTGATCTTCGGCCTGGCCCCGGCCTGGGCGGCGACCAGGCCGGACGTGGTTCCGGCGTTGAAGGACGAGACGGGGACGGGCGACGGACGGGGTCGGTTCTCGTCGCGCAATCTGCTGGTCGTTGCGCAGGTCGCCTTGTCGCTCGTGCTGTTGGTCGGCGCGGGGCTGTTCATTCGCAGTCTGCGCCATGCGCAGGCAATCAATCCCGGCTTCGACACCGACAATGGTCTGGTGATGACACTCGACCTCGGCTTGCAAGGGTACAGCGAAGAGCGCGGGCGGCAGTTTTACCAGCAGCTTGTCGAAAGGCTAGCCGCGACGCCAGGCGTACGTTCAGTCACTATCGCCAATTACCTTCCGTTGAGCTTCATCGGAATGCTCGGTCAAATCAGCATTGAGGGCCAACCGTCGCCAACCGACGGCCCGCCAATCATGGCCGCGTGGCAACACGTCGGCCTGCGATATTTCGAAACAATGGGAATTCCGTTCCTGTGCGGCCGCGATTTCACGGCCCGTGACACGATTTCGTCCGAGCGCGTCGTGATCGTCAACGAGACGCTGGCCCGCCGCCATTGGCCCAACCTCAAAGACATCGGCGATGTCATCGGACGGCGCATCCGCATCGGCCCCGATCACAACTCCCCGTGGAGGGTGATCGTCGGCGTGGCCAGTGACTGTAAATACTTCGGGCTGAAGGAAGAGCGGTGGGGGGGAGTGTGGGAGCCGCTCACGCAAACTTACGCGCCGTCATTTTACGCGATGGCGCGAACCTCAACGGAGACGACAAACATCGTCGCAGCCTTCAGGCGCGAGGTCGCGGCGCTCGATCCGAACCTGCCGATCCAAAACATCACTACCTTGCGCGACCAGGTCGGCCTGCATCTGTGGTCGGCCCGGATGATCGCGGGACTCATGACGGCGCTCGGAGGCCTGGGCTTGCTGCTCGCCGCCATCGGCTTGTATGGCGTCATGAGTTATGCCGTGGCGCGGCGCACGCGCGAGATCGGCATCCGAATGGCGTTGGGCGCGCAGGCGCGCGACATGCTCAATATGGTCATCGGACAGGGATTGCGACTGACGCTCGCCGGCATGGCGATCGGGCTGGCGGCGGCGTTGGCGTTGGCGCGCCTGGTGGCGAATCTGCTCTACGGCGTGAGCGCGCGCGACCCAATCACCTTTCTCGTCGTGCCGCTGGCGCTGGCCGCGGTTGCCTGGCTGGCCTGCTACATTCCGGCGCGGCGCGCGACGAAGGTCGATCCGCTGGTCGCGCTACGCCACGAGTGAAGTTCGTAGTCCCGCCTTTAGGCGGCTGTGAATTGAGGAGATGTGTTACGAATTCACTCGAGACCTTCTTCATTGAATCCCGTGATTCCGCTACTTAAAAGGGGCGAGCGCATCAATGAAAAAAGATCGTTTCGGCTCGGCAAGTTTCCACCTAAAGGCGGGACTACGAACTTTTCGTTTCTGGCTCTGGCTGATCCGCGGTATCGGCGTGATCGTGCCGCGCCGCTTGCGCCCTGGATGGCGGCAGGAGTGGGAAGCCGAGTTGCGCTACCGCGAAGGACTGTTGGCCGAATGGGACAAGATCGATTGGCGAAACAAACTTGCCTTGCTGTGGCACGGCCTGGGCGCGTTTATAGACGCGCTGTGGCTGCAACCAAGAAGAATGGAGGACGAAATGTTTCAGGACTTGCGGTTCGGCGTCCGGATGTTAGCGAAAAACCCCGGCTTCACGCTTGTGGTCGCGGTTACAGTGGCGCTGGGCATAGGAGCGAACACGGCGGTCTTCAGCCTGGTCGACGCAGCGCTTTTTCGACCGTTGCCCGTCGTCGAAGCGCCCGACCAACTCGTCACTATCATGCGCGGCAATTCGGAGGAATCGCTTTCTTACCCTGACTTCAGAGTTTTGCGTGAACGCAACGAAGTGTTGTCGGGCCTGGCGCTCTCCAACATGCCTTCGGAGATCAGTTTCGGCAATGGCGAGCGCAGCGAAGTCGTGCTCGGCTCTCTGGTTTCCGGGAATTACTTCGACGCGCTGGGAATCAAGCCTGCTTTGGGCCGGACGTTCCTGCCCGAGGAAGACCGTACGCCCGGCGAGCATCCGGTCGTTGTCCTGAGCCACAGTTTTTGGCGGAGCAGTTTCAACAGCGATCCGGCGCTGGTAGGCCAGACGATTGGTTTGAATGGCCATCGATTCACCGTCGTCGGCGTTGCGGCCGCCGGTTTCGATGGCGAGACCCCTCCGATGAAAGTCAATTTATGGGCCCCGGTCATGATGTACAGCGAGATACTGGTACCGCGGCCGGCTATGCCTCCGATCCCGCAAGATTTTCTGAGCAACCGTCAAAATCAATTTAACGCCATTGGAAGGCTCAAACAGGGCGTTTCAGTGGTTCAGGCGCAGGCCGCGCTCGAAATAATCAACCGCCAACTCGAACAGGCCAATCCCATCCCGCGTGAGCAGTTCTCCGATCCGAATGAAGATCGCTCTCTCCGCCTTGTTCCTCCACGACGAGGCATCGTAATCAGTCATATCAGGGAGTGGGCGGTGACGGCCTCGAGGCTGCTCGGCGCGACGGTTATCACTGTGCTGCTGATCGCCTGCGCCAACGTCGCCAATCTGTTGCTGGCGCGCGCCGCGACGAGGCGAAAAGAGATCGCCGTCCGGTTGGCGCTGGGCGCGACGCGGTGGCGATTGATTCGACAATTGCTGACGGAGAGCGTGCTGCTCGCGCTGGTCGGCGCGACCGCCGGCTTGCTATTGGCGTACTGGATCAATCAACTGTTGATGGCTTTCAAGCCGCCGTTCCCGTCGGCGTTTACGTTCAATCTCGCTCTCTCCATTGATGGCCGCGCGTTGGGCTTCACGTTGTTGCTGGCCGTCGCGACTGGTGTGATTTTCGGCCTGTTCCCGGCGCTGCAAGGCTCGAAGCCCGACGTCATCCCGGCTTTGAAGGATGAGAGCGGCGCGGAAAGTTCCCGCAGGCGATGGTTGAATTTACGCGGCGCGTTGGTCGTTTCGCAAGTAGCGCTATCGCTGGCGCTGCTCATCAGCACTGGTTTGTTCTTGCGCAGCCTGCGTTACTCGCGACAAATCGATCTGGGATTCAAAGCGGATAATGTGTTGAGTGGTTCGTTCAATCTGTCGCTTCAGGGGTACAGCGAAGCCAGAGGCAGGGAGTTTTATCGGCAGATTGTTGAGCGACTCGAAAGGCTGCCGGGCGCGCAATCGGCGAGCGTGACCAATATTCTCCCGCTCGGCCATTTGGCTCTCCGGGCGCCTGTCGTTCCCGATGGTCGGGAGCTTCCTGCGAACGCCAGCGAAAGGCTCTATGCCGGTAATTTCGAAGTCGGCCCGCGATATTTCGAGACCATTGGCACACCACTTATTCGCGGGCGGGATTTCACACCGCAAGACACAATCAATTCTCCTCGGGTGGCGATCGTCAGCGAAATGTTGGCGCGCAGCTTGTGGCCCGAGATCAAGGACCCCGGAGAGGCGCTGGGCAAACGGTTGCGCGCCGGCGATCCGGATGCGATTTCCTGTGAAGTGATTGGCGTCGCCAAAGACTCGAGAAATAGCATCTTCATTTCTATCGACAGGGACCCGCAACCGACCATCTACCGCCCGTTCTCGCAGAACTACTCGCCCCTCGCGTCGGTGGTCGTGCGCGCCAACGGCGATCCCAGCGGTTTGATTCTCGCCGTGCGTCGTGAAGTCGTGGCGCTTGATGAAAACCTGCCGGCGCAAGACCTGCAGCCGCTCACTGAAACCACCGGCCTTGCGACGTGGTCGGCGCGCACGGGCGCGGCGGCGCTGAGCTTTTTCGGCGTGCTCGGCCTATTGATCGCGAGCGTGGGGATATACGGCGTGATGTCATATTCGGTCGCGCGGCGCACGCGCGAGATTGGTTTACGGATGGCCCTGGGCGCGGAGGCGCGCGACGTCGTGAAGCTGGTCGTCAAGCAGGGAATGGGCCTGGCCTTGATCGGAACCGTAACAGGGCTAGCATCGGCGGCCGCGGCGACGCGCCTCATCGCGAGTCTGCTCTACGGCGTGACGGCGACGGATCCAGTGACATTCGCAGGAGTTGCGATCTTTTTGATGCTCGTGGCGCTGCTCGCCTGTTACCTGCCCGCGCGCAAGGCTACCAAAATCGATCCGATGGTGGCGTTACGGCACGAATGAGCGCGCCCCTTCTTTCGGATTTCGGTCAGGAGGTCAAGGTCTCAAACACCTCGCCGCTTCGCGGCAATGGGGCGCAAGGTTAAAACGCAATGTATGAACGCCGCAAAGATCGCTTGGCGAAACCGCACCTCTGGCTGATCGCATTCATCGGCGTGATTGTGCCGCGCCGCTTGCGCGCCGATTGGCGACTGGAGTGGGAGGCCGAGTTGCGTTACCGCGAAACGCTGCTGGCCGAATGGGACAAGCTGGGCTGGGGCGCCAAACGCGCCCTGATGTGGCATAGCCTGGGCGCGTTTATGGATGCGCTCTGGTTGCAACCGAGAAGAATGGAGGAAGAGATGTTTCAAGATCTGCGCTATGGCGCGCGCATGCTGTTGAAGAAGCCTGGCTTTACGTTGGTTGCGGTTCTCACTCTCGGCTTGGGCATCGGCGCGAACACTGCCATTTTCAGCGTCGTCAATGCGACGCTGCTTCGGCCTCTGCCTTATTCCGAGCCGGAACGCCTCGTTCAGGTTTGGGAGACCAAGCCGCGGGCGAATCGTTGGTCCGATTGGGTGTCTTATCCGGACTTCCGGGATTGGCGCGAACAGAACACGGTCTTCGATGAGATCGGCGCTTGCCGGACATTTGCGTTCAACCTCACCGGATCGGATTCTCCGGAATCGCTGCCCGGCGCTTATGTCTCCGCCAGTTTGTTCACGGTCCTCGGCGTGAAGCCGATGCTGGGCCGAACATTTCTGGACGAGGAGGACCGTCCCGGCGCCAATCGCGTCGCAGTGATCAGTCACGGATTATGGCAGCGGCGCTTCGGCGCTGATCCGGGTTTGATCGGGAAGACTATCCAGGTGGACGGCGAAAGCCACGTCGTTGTGGGAATCATGCCGCCCGACTTCAAATTCCACTGGCTCAAGATGCAGCGTGGCTGGCAGAGTGAGATCTGGCTACCGCACGGCCCCCCTTCAGAGTTGCAGGATCGCTGGAGCCATAACTTCAGGGTGGTGGCCCGCCTGAAAAGAGACGTCACGGTTGAGCAAGCCCAGGCGAATATGGACGCCATCGTTCACGGCGTGGCGGAGCGAGAACCAGGACACGAAGAGATGGGAGCGAAGGTCATGAGCCTGCGGCGGAAGGTGACGGAGGACGCGAAGCCCGCGCTTCTGTTGCTGAGCGCGGCCATCGGCCTTGTGCTGCTGATTGCGTGCGGCAACGTAGCGAACCTATTGTTGGCCCAGAACGACGCGCGGCGCCAGGAGGCGGCCATTCGGGGCGCTCTCGGCGCCAGTCCTGCCCGGCTGATTCGCCAACGACTGACGGAAAGCATGCTGCTGAGTTTGCTTGGAGGCGGCGCCGGATTGCTGCTGGCTTTTCTGGCGATCCATTTCATCATCAAACTGGGCCCCGATATTCCGCGCCTCAATCAGACCAGCATCGATCTGCGAGTGCTATCGGCGACGCTCTGCCTTTCACTCTTGACCGGGCTGCTCTCCGGAACCATCCCCGCGCTGCGAAGCTCCAGACTGGACGTCAACGACACACTCAAGCAGGGCGGAAGAGGAATCATCTGGCGTGACGGCGCCGGTCTTCGAAGCATACTGCTCGTAGGCGAGATGGCGTTGGCGCTCACGCTGTTGGTCGGCGCGGGACTGTTAATTCGAAGTTTCCTTCAACTCCAGGGCGTCGAATCCGGTTTTGACGCGACCCGTGTTTTGAAGGCCTGGATGTTCCTTCCGGAGAAACAGTACCCCACTTCCCGCCAGCAGGCGCTGTTCATCCGGCAGGTTGTCGAACGCGTTCAGGCGCTGCCCGAAGTGGAGACGGCCGCCGCTTCTACGATTCTACCGCTTTACAGCAACGACAGCGGGCCTTTCAGAGTAGAGGGCCAGTCAGCGCCGCAGCCCGACAAATCAGTCGTCTATGCCGAGTGTCCCAAGATCACTCCCGACTATTTTCGCGTGGTGGGGATTCGATTGCTCCAGGGGCGAACCTTCACCTGGACGGATGATGAAAACTCGCCTGAAGTCGCAATCATCAGTGAGGGGATGGCCCGCCGCTATTGGCCCGGCGAAGACGCCATTGGAAAACGCGTGAGCATTGATGTCCGCGACGGACAGCCCGTCTGGCGCCAGATCGTCGGCGTCGTCAACGATGTGAAGCACGATGGTCTGGCGGCGGCGACGCGGCCGCATATTTACGTCCCCACGATGCAACTCACTTATCCCGGCGCAATTCTGGCGGTCCGGGCCAAAGGCGACCCGGCGGCCCTCGCCAACACGATCCGGCGGGAAGTGGCGGCGCTGGACAGGAATCAGCCGTTGATCAGAGTCGAGACGATGGAGAAAGTGATTTCCGATTCGGTGGCCGACAGGCGATTTCAAATGACGCTGCTCGCGATCTTCGCGACTGCGGCCTTGATCCTGGCGGCCACAGGCGTTTACAGCGTGATGGCCACGGACGTGGCGCGTCGCACGCACGAGATGGGCGTTCGCCTGGCCCTTGGCGCGACGGGCCGCGACGTGTTGAAGCTGGTCGTAGGGCAAGGAATGAAGTTGGCGCTGGCGGGCGTGGGCATCGGTTTGGCGGCGGCGTTCGGCTTGACACGGTTGATGAGAAGCTTGCTGTTCGGCGTGAGCGCGCTCGACCCGTTGACGTTCATCGCGGTCGCGCTGCTGCTGGCCGTCGTGGCGCTCATCGCCTGTTACATACCCGCGCGCCGCGCAATGCGCGCTGACCCGTTGACCGCTTTGCGAAGTGAGTGAAGTTCGTAGTCCCGTCTTTAGGTGGAAGCGTGTTAGTGAAGTTCGTAGTCCCGCCTTTAGGCGGAAGCGCCTTGAGGAGGCGCTTTACGATTTCACTTGCGACCTTCTTCATTACGCCATTAATTTTGTCGCCCTATAGAGTGAGCGCCGATGAAAAAACATCGTATCAACTCAACACGCTTCCGCTTAAAGGCGGGACTACGAGCCTTACGATTCTGGCTTTGGTTGATCCGGGTCGTCGGCGTAATCGTGCCGCGACGGTTACGCGCCGATTGGCGGCAGGAGTGGGAAGCGGAATTGCGATACCGCGAAACGCTATTAGCAGAATGGGACAAACTGGATAGGGGCGCCAAACTTGATCTGCTGTGGCACAGCCTCGGCGCATTTGCCGACGCGCTCTGGCTACAACCAAGAAGAATGGAGGACGAAATGTTTCAAGACTTGCGTTACGGCCTGCGAATGTTGTTGAAGACCCCGGGGTTCACTTTCGTCGCAGTTGTCGCCCTAGCGCTCGGCATCGGGGCCAACACGGCCATTTTCAGCCTGGTCAAAGCCGTGTCGCTGCGACCGCTCCCCTATCAAGACCCCGACCGGCTGGCCATGTTGTGGACGGATGACCCGAAGCATGACATTCACGAAGAAGGCGTTTCGTATCCCAATTTTCTGGATTGGCGCAGCCAGAACAAACTCTTTGCCGACATGGCGCTTTGCAGCCGGGGCAATCCGGTGGTTTTGACAGGCGGGGATGAGCCGGAGCGAGTGATGGGCGATCTGGTCTCGGCAAATTTATTTCCGCTTCTGGGAGTCAGGCCGGCGCTCGGCCGCTCCTTCTCGCCCGACGAAGAACTTCGCCGCACACGAGTGGTGGTGATAAGCCATGGATTATGGCGCCGTCGTTTCGGAGCCGCTCCTGACGCCATCGGCAAGACGCTCGAGATCGACGGCCAGACGTCGCAGGTGATCGGCGTGATGCCCGCAGACTTCTACTTCCCGACCAAAGATACGCAACTGTGGGAACCCGTAACGGCGGCGAGGTATTGGGAGTTTGTTCACGCAGAACGATTCAGCGACGCCTGGCGCGTAGTCGGGCGGCTCAAACCGCACGCGACATTTGATCAGGCGCAGGCGGAGATGAACGCCATCGGCCAACGGCTCGCGCAGACTTACCCAATCACGAATGAAAACTTCATGGGCTTCGGCGTCAATGTCGTGCCGTTGTTAGTTCAATATACAGGAAAGAATCTGCAACTCGCGCTTTGGATTCTGCTGGGCGCGGTCGTCTTCGTCCTGCTCATCGCGTGCGCCAACGTAGCCAACCTCTTGCTGGCTCGCGGCGCGGCGCGGGAGCGAGAGTTTGCAGTCCGCGCAGCCTTAGGGGCCGGGCGGGGACGGTTGATCCGGCAACTGCTCACCGAAAGCGCATTTCTCGCGCTCGTGTCAGGTCTGCTCGGCCTGGGGCTGGCCGCGGTGGGAGTCCGAGCTCTGGTTGCATTAGCCCCGCAGGACACCCCTCGCCTGGACGAAGTCACGATCGATCCCGGAGTGCTGGGTTTCACCGTCTGCGTTTCGCTCCTGACCGGCCTGCTCTTCGGCCTGGCGCCCGCGTGGAAGGCATCGCGTAGTAATCCGAATGAGGCGTTGAAAGAAGGCGGGCGCGGTTCCTCGGGCGGTTTGCGGCTGCGACAGACGCGTGGTCTGCTCGTCGTCGTGGAGTGCGCCATGGCTGTGGCGCTGCTCGCCAGCGCCGGGCTGATGATTCGAAGTTTCATGCGTCTACAGTCGGTAGACCCTGGATTCAAACCTGAAGGCCTTCTGTTGGCGCGCGTCTCGCTCCCACAATCAGCCAATCGAACTGGGGTTCAGACCGCCGCCT
>Ga0209382_10007032_pt1 | contig 14397 bp, 10 predicted proteins | sample SoiMetdeltSBSDD5_FD_187599 | JGI IMG/M metagenome (GOLD analysis project Ga0209382, IMG submission 187599) | Bulk soil microbial communities from a Populus tree surrounding site in Tennessee, USA - Soil MetaG P. deltoides SBSDD5 (SPAdes) (version 2) | ecosystem: Environmental > Terrestrial >... | reverse complement strand
AGGAGCCAGAGGCCGGCGCGCACCGCGTGCGGCGAGGTGGCCAGCGAGAAGTACAGGATCAAGCTCAAGGCCAGGACGCCGACGGCCCCCGCCAGCGATTCCGGCAGCGGTCCCACCGCGGCCGCGGCCACCGAGAGCACGGCCGCGGAGGCGAGGGCGGCGATCAGGAAGTAGGCGCGCAGGCGCGTGCCCGCCGGCGTGCGCCGCGCGCGCCACTGCGCGGAGAGCGAGAGCCCGGCCAGCACGCAGAGGGTCAGCTCGAAGACGAGGCCGGGCGCGCCCGGCGCGGAGAGCGGCCCGCGTCCCCACTGCAGGGCGAGGCAGAGGGCGAGGGCGAGGCCGAGCACCCGGATGGGGACCTGGGTCAGGGCCAGGGGGAGCGCGGCCAGGGCCAGCGAGGCGGCGGGAGTGTGCGACGCGTAGCGCAGCACGAGGCCGAACAGCCCGGGCAAGGGGCGGTCCCGATTGGCGAGCCCGGTCACCGAGCGCCCGGCGTCGCGCGCGAGCACGAGCGTGGGCACGAGCTGGGGAGCGGCGAGCAGGCCCGCGGCCAGGAGCGCGAGCAGGCTGGCGCGCACGCTGGGCCCGCGCGCGCTCGGCATGAGGACGTGGCCGACCACGAGCCGCCCCGCCACCAGCGCCACTCCCGCCCGCGCCGCCTCCGGAGAGCCGGCCAGGAGGAGCAGGGCCAGGCTGACGGCGAGGCCGGCCGCGCGCGCGGCCGTTCCGCGGCGCATGTGCTCCTCGGCGGCCAGCAGCACGAGCGGCAGCAGGGGCGCCGCCACCAGGGTGGCCGTGTCCGCGAGGTGCGCCACCAGGTAGGGACCGAGGGCGAAGCAGAGCCCGCCCACGAAGGCGCCCACGCGCTCCGCGCCCAGCCGCCTCAGGTAGAGGAAGACGAGGATCGCGGAAGCGGCGAGGGACACGAGCACGAGCGCCTGGAACGCCGCGAACGGCGGCAGGAAGGCCAGGAGAGGCATGAGCGGGTAGAAGGCCCCCGGCCGATAGGCGGCGAGGAGCGGCGTGCCCAGGAAGATCGTCGGATTCCACTCGGGGAGCTCACCGCGGGCATAGCTCTCCCACACCAGCGCGCGCAGGGGAAAGTGCAGGGCGGCGCCGTCGCCGGAGCCGAGGAGCCGCCCCGCCGTCCAGGCCGGCGCGTAGGCCAGGGCGGGCATCGCGGCCAGGAGAAGCAGCAGCAGGACGTCGCGCCGCGCCCGCCGGAAGATCACGCCCGGTCTTGACCGGCGGCGATCTGTTCCGAGATGAGGCCGAACAGGAACACCACGACCGCGAGCTGGATGAGCAGCGCGGATCCCATCGGGATCTTGCCGTGGACCACGACGTTCCAGGCCCCGTAGACGATCCCGAGGAGGAACGACAGCGCGGAGACGGGGAAGAAGACCTTGAGCGGGCTGTAGAGGGTGACGATCTTCAGGATGATGAGGACGAAGCGCACCCCATCGCGCACGACGCGGATCTTGCTCGTCCCCACGCGCGGGCGCGCGGCCACGGGCACGAAGGTGACGTTGTGTCCCGCCTTCATGAGGGCGAGGCAGGACGTCGTGGGATAGGAGAAGCCGTTGGGCAGGAGGTGCAGGATCTCGAGCAGGCGCTCGCGCCGCGCGGCCCGGAAGCCGGAGGTGAGGTCGGGGATGGGCCGCCCCGTGAGCCAGGAGGCCAGCGCGTTGAAGACGGCGTTCCCGAGCGCGCGCGTCGCGGACTGGTCCTTCGACGAGCGGGCGCCGATCACCATGTCGTGGACGCCCACCCCCGACACCAGGCGCGCCATGTCCTCCGGGTCGTGCTGGCCGTCCGCGTCCATGAGCAGCACGACCTCGCCCTGCGCCTCGCGGATGCCCGTCTTCACCGCCGCTCCGTTCCCCTTGTTGTAGGGATGGCGGACGACGCGCGCCCCCGCCTGGGCGGCGCGCTCGGCGGTGAGGTCGGTGGAGCCGTCGTCCACGACCAGGACCTCGCGCCAGGCGCCGCGCCCGCGCACGCGGCCGACCACGTCCGCGATCGCCTCCTGCTCGTTGAAGGCGGGGATGACGACGGTCGTCTGCGCGGGCTCAGCCACGGCGGTCGTTCCGCTCCAGCTCTCCCTTGCGCACGCGATAGAGGAGGTCCTCGAGGAGCTTGCGGTTGCTGGCCACGAGGTCGGCCATGATGCCCCACTGCAGGGTCTGGAACCCGAGGATGAGGAGGAGGACGGAGAGGATGGCGGACTGCAGGTGGCCGCGGATGTCGCCGTGGGCCCAGAACCAGGCGTAGCGCAGGCCGAGGGCGAGGCCGCCCGCGGTGAGGGCGGAGCCGAGGAGGACGAACACCTTGAACGGCTCGTACATCGCGTAGATGCGCAGGATGGTGGCCGCGGAGCGCTTGAGGTACTCCCAGGTGGACGAGAAGAGGCGCGAGGGCCGCGTGTGCCGGCTGGAGATGGGCAGGTGGGTGACCGCCATCTTCTTCTTGCCCGCCTGGATGATCGACTCCAGGGTGTAGGTGAACTCGCTCACGATGTTGATGCGCAGGGCGGCCTCGCGGTTGAGGGCGCGGAAGCCGCTGGTGGCGTCCGGCACGTTCGTGCCGGAGACCTTGCGCACGACCCACGAGCCCAGCGTCTGCAGGCGCCGCTTGGGCCACGAGAAGTGTCCGACCTGGCCGACCTCGCGGTCCCCGATCACCATGTCCGCCTCGCCGGAGAGGATGGGGGCGATGAGGCGGGGGATCTCGCTGCCCGCGTACTGGGCGTCGGCGTCGGTGTTGACGATGACGTCCGCGCCCAGGCGCACGCAGGCATCGAGGCCGGCCATGAAGCCGGCGGCCAGCCCCTTGCGGCGGGTGAAGCGCACGATGTGGTCGGCGCCGTGCGCGCGCGCGACCTCCGAGGTCGCGTCCGTGGAGCCGTCGTCGATGACGAGCACCTCCACCGCGTCGATGCCGGGGATGGTGCGGGGGATGGCCTTGAGCGTCTCCGGAAGCGTCGCTTCCTCGTTGAGACAAGGGATCTGGACGATCAGCTTCATCCGCGCCGAACGGTAGCACAGGGGTCTCGGCCGCGGTTAGCCGACTTGCACGCGGGCGCGCGGCGGCGTAAGAGGCCTCTCTCAGGAGGAGGTCCAGCATGCACGCCGCCCTGCAGCGGAACATGTTCCTGGTCAAGGAGCACGTGGGAGTCTTCAAGGCCGCCAACAACTACGACGTCGTCGACCCGCAGTCCGGCCAGGTGGTCCTGCTCTGCCGCGAGGAGGGCCTGGGCTTCTTCACCCGGCTCCTGCGCTTCACCGACTACAAGCGGATGACGCCGTTCGACATCCGGATCCAGTCCCCGGACGGAGCCACCCTCGTGCGCGTGACGCGCGGTGTGTCCTTCTTCGTCTCTCACGTGAAGGTGATGGACGAGCACGACCGCGTGGTCGGCGGGTTCAAGCAGAAGTTCTTCTCCATCGGCGGCCGCTTCGCCGTCCTCGACGCCCAGGACCAGCCCGTGTGCACGCTGCAGGGGAACTGGACGGGGTGGGACTTCAAGTTCGTGAGCGGCGGCACGGTGCTGGCCCAGGTCACCAAGAAGTGGGCGGGCCTGGGCAAGGAGCTCTTCACGAGCGCCGACAACTACATGCTCACCATCGCGGAGAGCATCCGCCCCGACGATCCGCGCCGGCTCCTCCTCCTGGCCGCCGTGATGTCGATCGACATGGTCCTCAAGGAGTGAGGCCGGCCCGCCGCCGCGCCGTCGCGCGCCAGGCGGAGTGGAAGCGGAACTGCGCGAGGTTGTCGAGCACGGCCCGCGCCGCGCGGCCGGGCCGGGCCAGCGCCGCCGCGGCGGCCGCGCTGCCGGCGGGGGGCGCCGCCGCGGGAGCGAGGGCGGGAATCACCACCTTGAACGAATCGTCGCGGGGCACGTCCGGGAAGAGCCGGTCGATCCAGCTCGCGACCTGGAGCTCGGCTCCGCTCGGCGCTCCCCCGGGTCCGAAGTCGAGGGCGGCCGGGTCCAGCTCCACCGGCCGCGGGTCCGCGCGGCGGTGCAGGTGCACGCGATACCCGGGATCGAGCGTGGCCAGACGGCGCTGACCGCGCGCCTCCAGCGTGCTCTGGTACTCGCGGGTGATGACGCCGCGCACGACGAGGAAGACGTCCGCCGCCGCGAGGCGGAGCGCACCTTCGTCTCCCTCCAGGGCCAGGACGCCGCCGTCCGCGGTCGCGCGCGTGACGAGCACGGGGTCCGCGCGGCGGACCTCGTCTTCCGCGATCTCGAGCACGTCCAGGCCCTCCGCCCGCAGCCGCGCCGCCTCCACCGCCGCCTGGGGCGCGGGCAGGATGCGATGGAGGTCCGGTCCGCCCCGCCGCCGCCGCTGGCTCGCTTCGAAGGGGGAGAGGCCCAGCGCCCGCGCGAGGGCGGCCTCCTCCGCGTGCGCGATCTCGAGGACGAGCAGGACGCGCGGCACCGCCGGCGCCTCCGCGACGGAGTCGAGACCCTTCGGCCCTTCGCGCGCCCACTCCGCTTCGAGGGCGGCCCGCGAGGCCGCCGCCGCCTCCACCGCCTCCGCGGGCAGCTCCGCCCCGCAGTAGACGCAACGCGGCTGGACCGCGGCCACGGGTCGCGCGCAGCGCGGACAGGCCGCGGCGCCGGAAGCCATCAGACGTTGAAGCGGAAGTTGATCACGTCCCCGTCGCGCACGACGTAGTCCTTGCCCTCCAGGCGCAAGGTCGCCTGCTCGCGGCAGGCGGCCAGCGATCCCGCCTTCATGAGGTCCGCGAAGGCCACGACCTCCGCGCGGATGAAGCCCCGCTCGATGTCGGAGTGGATCTCGCCCGCCGCCTGCTGCGCGCGCGCGCCGCGCCGGATGGTCCAGGCCCGGCACTCGTCCTCGCCCGCGGTGAGGAACGAGATGAGCCCGAGCAGCTCGTAGGACGTCCGGATGACGCGGTCGAGGCCCGGCTCCTGGAGGCCGAGGTCCTCGCGGAAGGCCTGGGCGTCCTCCGCGGAGAGCTGCGCCATCTCCGCCTCGATGGGCGCGGACACCGCGCACACGGCGCGGCTCGTCCCCTCGCCCGCGAAGGCCACGAGCCCCGTCTTCTCGAGGGTGGCCGCGGCCTGGCGGACCTGCTCCTCGCCCATGTTCACCACCAGCAGCAGCGGCTTCTCGCTGAGGAGCGCGTAGCCGCGCACCTTGCGGCGGTCCTCTTCGCTCAAGGTGAGGTCGCGCAGGGGCCGCTCCGCTTCCAGCGCTTCCTTCATCTTGAGCATCACCGCGCGCTCGGCCACGTCCTCCGCCTTGTTCGCCTTCTTGATGTTGGCCTCCAGGCGCTCCAGCCGGCGCTCGACCGTGCCCAGGTCGGCCAGGATCAGCTCCAGCTCGAGCATGCGCGCGTCGCGCAGGGGGTCGATCGATCCCTCCGGATGCGGCACCACCTCCGATTCGAACGCGCGCACCACGTGCACGAGCGCGTCGACTCCGCGCAGGGCGGGCAGGTCCACGAGCGCGGCTCCCTCGCCCTTGGCCACGCCCGGCATGTCGACGTACTCCACCGTGGCCGGCGTCTTCTTCTTGGGGTGGTACATCTCCGCCAGCGCCTCGACCCGCGGGTCGGGCACGCGCGCGATCCCCACCCGCGGCTCCGGACGTCCGCCGGGGGCGGGCGCGGGAGCGCCGGTGAGAAGGGAGAAGAGGGTGCTCTTGCCCGTGGCGGGCAGACCGATGATGCCGACTTTCATGAATTAGTTAGTCAGGGGGGGCACTCACGCGTCACCGCGATGGGCGTTCGCGGCCCCCCCTGAAACCCCCCTCGCGCGACGCCGCCGCTGCGCGGCGCCGTCGTGCTCTACGTGACAGCCTGCCCGTCTCCGAACGACCAGCTTATACCGGGAGGGTCCGGAGGCGTGTAGTAGAATCCCGGCCAACCCATGGCCGTGGGCGCATCCCTCCTTTCGCTGGCCTTCCTCGTCGCGCCCGCTTTGGCCGCGGCTCCGACGCCGCGCCCCGCCCGGCCGGCCTCGCCCTCGCCCGCCGCCTCCGCCGCCGGGACCCTGGAGGCCTCGCCCACCCTTCCCGCCGCGCGCACCACGCCGGGGCCGACGATCATCTTCCTCATCGACAACTCCGCCTCCCTGCCTCCGCTGGATCCGGAGGAGAAGCGCGTCGAGGCCCTCGAGAAGATGTTCACGTTCCTCAAGGGGCGGCCCTACCGCCTGATCCTCTTCGGGGGACGCCGCGAGCTCTTCGTCGACGACGCCATCAAGTACCGCAACAACGGGCAATGGACGGACTTCTATTTCGCCTTCGACAAGGCGCGCGAGCTGGTGGCCGCGGACTACCCGCCCGGTGCCGACCTGCGCCTCGTCCTCATTACGGACGCCATCCTCGATCCCTCGCCCGCGGACTGGACGGACATGAACGTCCCGGAGGGCGTGGACCTCAAGGCCCACGTGGTCGAGAAGACGCTGGCCCTCATCCGGGAGATGAACATCCCGCTCTACGTCATCCTGGTGGGCGAGCCGCCCACCGTATCCGCGAAGGGCAATCCCGAGCGCGCGCCCGGCCTCATCCTGGACATGGTGCAGGCCGCGAACGGCAAGAAGGCCGCGCCTTTCGCCCAGAGCATGGCCTCCTTCTTCTCCGACGACGGCGTCCTCCTCAAGAAGTTCGTGTTCCGCGTCGAGCCCCAGGAAGGGCTGAAGAAGATCGCGCCCATCGTGACGCGGATCTCCACCCCTTCCCGCCCCGTCGTGGAGGCGCAGTTCCTGAGCGCCCTCATCCTGCCCCTCGCCCTCTTCCTTGCCCTCCTCCTGGGGATCCTGGTGCGCCAGTTCCCGGGCCCGGGCGACGTCGAGGTGCTGGAGCTGTCGCTCGGCCTGCCCGTGCACGTGGCCGCCGACCGCCTGCACCGGGTGGAAGGAGGCTGGTCCAATACCGGCCTGAGCCTCGTGGCCGACACCAAGGACGCCTCCGCGACCTTCACCTATCAGGCGCCGACGCTCGACCTCACCGGGGTGGGCATCGACACCGCGGGCCTCGACACCACCGTGGCCTGGCTCCTTCCCCTTCCCCTGGACGAGCTGCGCAAGGCCTTCGACGACATCAACACGAAGGGGACGAAGGACGAGAAGATCTTCGTCCTCAACCTCGACTACATGGCCAAGAACCTCGACTCCAAGGAGGCGGAGCGCATCCTGACGTCCTCCGGCCCCGCGCGCCGCGGGATCAAGGCCACCGATTTCCTGAACGCGAAGGCGCATCTGCTCTCCGACGAGACGCTGCGGCGCGCCCTTCTGGATCCGCGCGTGCAGTTCGTGGGCTACGGCAAGGGCGGCGAGCGGAAGGAGCTCAAGCCGGGCACGGCGGTGCGGATCGGACCGTACGGGTTCCTGGTTCAGGACGTCGGCAAGGGCGGCCGCCGCGACGTGCGGCTCGTCCTGCATTACGACCGCATCCCCTCCCTGCTCGGCCTCAAGAGCTGGCTCCCGGACCGCTTCCAGCAGATCTTCCGTTTCCGCCGCAGCAGCCAGCGCGTGGTGTCCTGAGTCACTTCTGACCGCCCGGGCGTTGCCGGTCCTTGTGCCCGGCCGTAGACTCCGGGCATGCCGTCCTCGCTCCTGGTGGCCGGCCTGGATGCGCGCAGCCTCCTGCTGGAGGCGCCCGTCTTGCAGCGCGACCGGCATCTCGTCCAGGAGCGCACGTACGCCCGCGACGTGCTGCGCGAGATCGTCCCCGCGGGGGCGCGGCTGGTCGTCCTCGGGACCGAGCTGCCCGACCTCACCCTGCCTGACGCGGTGCGGCGCATTCGCAACTCCCCGGCCACGCGGGCGGTGTCGGTGCTGGCCATCCTTCCCTCGGGGGCGACGGCCGAGATCGAGGAGGAGACGCGGCGCGCGGGGGCCAATGCCGTCCTGCGGCGCCCGCTGGACCGGCCCACCCTCGAGGCCGCCCTGGCCAAGCTCCTCGTCGTGCCCCGCCGCGTGGTGGCCCGCGTCCCCGTCAGCGGCCAGGTCGTGGCCTCCTCGCGCAGCGTGGGCGGCGCGCACTTCTGCGGCCTGACCCACAACCTCAGCGTGAACGGGATGCTCCTGGCCAGCCCCCTCCGGCTCGCGGACGAGCCCGACCTCGACCTCGAGTTCGTCCTGCCCGGCGTGCGCGCGCGCCTCCGGGCGCTCGGCCGCGTGGTGCGCGAGGCGCCGGAAGTGGCCTGGCCCTTCCGGGGCTACGGCGTCGAGTTCCTGTTCGTGCCCGAGGAGAGCCATACCACCATCACCCTCGTGGTCTCCGGAGCCCTGCGTCCGGCGCCGGCCCTGGCGCCCCCTCCCGACCCCAGCCACGGCATCCACTCGACGGTATGCCGCGAAGAGTGGGTCTACGAGATCCGCGAGCCGGTGGAGAGCGAGCAGGGCTGGGAAGCGGAGATCCGGCGCGCCCCCCGCGAGAGCTGGCGCCCCGGGGGGGCCGGCCCCTTCTTCGTGGTGGCGGCGGCTTCGCCCGCGGTCGCGCTGCGCGAGGCCCGGGAGTTCGTCGGCCGCCAGGAGTGACTTCCCCGCGCGTCTCCGTCCTGCTGCCCGTGCGCAATGCGGCGGCGACGCTCGAGGAGTGCCTGGCCTCGCTGGCCGCGCAGACCCTCGCCGATCACGAGGTGATCGCCGTGGACGATCACTCGACGGACGGCAGCCGCGCGATCCTCGAGGGGGCGGGGCGGCGCGACGCGCGCGTGCGGGTGGTCCGCAATCCCGGAGAGGGCCTGGTGGCGGCGCTCAATGCCTCGGCGGCGGCGGCGCGGGGCGCGCTGCTCGCGCGCATGGATGCGGACGACGTCTGCCACCCCGAACGGCTGCGTGCCCAGGCCGCGCGGTTCCAGAGGGATGGCGCGCTCGCGATCCTGGGGACGTGCGTGCGCCTGGTGGGGCCGTCGGGGCCCAACGACGGCATGCGCGCGTACGTGCGGTGGCTCAACGAACTTCTCGACCACGAGGCGATCGTGCGCGACCTGTTCGTGGAATCGCCGCTGGCCCATCCCACGGTGATGATGCGGGCGGAGGAGCTGCGCCGCCTGGGCGGATACCGCGCCTTCGACGGGCCGGAGGACTACGACCTCTGGCTGCGCGCGCACGCGGCGGGGGCGCGCTTCGCGAAGCTGCCGGAGGCGCTGGTCGACTGGCGCGACACCCCGGGCCGGCTCTCCCGCACCGACCCGCGCTACGCGCCCGCGCGCTTTCGCGAGCTCAAGATCCGGGCCCTGGAGGGAGGAGCGCTCGCGCACCGCGCCGCCGTCGTGTGGGGCGCGGGCCCCGTCGGCAAGGGCTGGTCGCGGGCGCTGCGCGCCCGGGGGCACGAGGTGGCCGCCTTCGTCGAAGTGCATCCGCGCCGACTGGGCGAGCGCATCCACGGCGTGCCCGTGGTGCCGGTGGAAGCGGCGGCCGGGATGACGGGCGCCCTCCACCTCGCCGCCGTCGGCCGGCCCGGCGCGCGCGAGGAGATCCGCCGCCAGGCCGCGCGCCTCGGCCTCCGCGACGGTGCCGACCTGATCGCGGTGGCGTAGTTATAATTCCCGTTCACGTCCCGATGACCTCCCTGATCCTGGGCCTTCTCCTGGCGGCCCCGCCCTCCCCGCCTCCGCCGATTCCCCGGATGGAGAAGCTCACGCGCATCCTGGCCGGCGAGGACCGGCGCGACCTCACCCCGGACGTGAAGCTGGGCCTCGGCGACGCCGATCGGAGCGTGCGCCGCCGCGCCGCTCTGGCCGCCGGACGGATCGGCGACCCGGCGGCGGTGCCCGCGCTCGTCCCGCTCCTCCAGGACCCCGAGCTCGAGGTCCGGCAGATGACGGCGTTCGCGCTCGGCCTCATCGGCGATCCCCTCGCGGTGGATCCGCTGCTGGCCGCGCTCAAGGACCCGGAGCCCGTGGTGCGGGGCCGCGCGGCGGAGGCCCTGGGCCAGATCGGCGACGCGCGCGCGGCGCCCGCGATCGCGCAGATGATCGTGGGAGCGCTGCCGCCCAAGGCCCCCCTGGTGACCGTGCGCGGGGACGATCCCGCGAGCATGACCGACCCGTGGCTGGAGCCGCGGCTCGGGGTCTTCGCGCTGGCCCGCCTCAAGGACGCGCGCAGCGCGCAGGCCGTGCTCCTCTCCGCGGGCAAGCCCCGCTTCGACTGGTGGGCGGCGACCTGGACGGCGATGCGGCTGGAGAACGCGGCCCTGCGTCCCGTCCTCCTGGCCGCGGTCACCTCCAGCGATCCCCTCTCGCGCGCCTACGGCGCGCGGGGCCTGGGCGCGCTCAAGGATCCGGCGGACCTGGACGCGCTGCTGCCCCTCCTCCGCGATCGCGACGAGACCGTCGTCGTCAACGCCGTGCGCGCGGTCGCGCTTTTGGGCGAGGCCCGGGCGGTGCCGGCGGTGTCGGCCCTCCTGCGCGCCCCCGCGAGCGCGCTGCGCGTGGAGGCGCTGAAGGCGCTCTCCGTTCTTCCTCCCGACCGCGGCCTGCGCGAGCGCGTGGTCGCGGAGGTGGGCAGCCCCGAGCCCTGGGTACGCGCGGCCGCCCTGCAGGCCCTGGCGCGGATGGAGCGCGAGGAGTTCGCGATCGTGCTGGCCAACCTGGATCCCGATCCCGTCTGGTTCGTGCGCGCCGGCCTGGCCGCCGCCCTCGCCATCGCCGGCGACGAGGCCAGCCAGGCCCGTCTTTTGGCCATGCTCAAGGACGACGACGTGCGCGTCATCCCCTACGTCCTGGAGGCCCTGCGCCAGGCGCGCGGCTCCGATGCCGTCGACACGCTGCGCCGCCACCTCGACCACCCGGATTTCGCGGTGCGCATGGCCGCCGCCGATCAGCTCGCCGCCTTGAAGGTCACGGGCCTGAGCGAGGCGCTGGCCGCCTCGCTCGCGCGTGCCCGCGGAGACGTCGAGATGGATGCCCGTCTTTCCCTGGTGCCCCTGCTCGCCCTGCAGAAGGACGCCCGCTCCGCCGCCCTGCTGCGCGAGATCGCGGCCGGCGATCCGGCGCGGCCGGTGCGCGAGCGTGCCGCCCGCGAGCTCCGTGTTCTCGGCGAGACGCCGACCCCGCCGGGCCCGGAGCCCGTGGTGCGCCCGGCCCTCGACTACCGCGCGGCACTCGCCCCCTACGAGGTCGCCGCGGGGGCCTCCGTGTTCACGCCGCGCGTGTTCCTGAGCATGAAGCAGGGCCGCATCGAGATCCACCTCAACGTCGTGGAGGCGCCGCTCATGAGCGCCGCCTTCCTCGACCTGGCCCGGCGCGGCTACTTCGACGGCCTCACCTTCCATCGCGTCGTTCCCGGCTTCGTGGTCCAGGGCGGCGATCCCCGCGGTGATGGGAACGGCGGCCCCGGCTTCGCGCTGCGGGACGAGATCGGCGAGCGGCCCTACGGCCGCGGCGTGGTGGGGATGGCGCTCTCCGGCAAGGACACGGGCGGCAGCCAGCTCTTCATCACCCTCGCCCCCGCCCCGCATCTCGACGGCCGCTACACCGTGTTCGGATGGGTGGCGGCGGGCATGGACGTGGTGGACAAGATCCGCCCCGGCGACGTGATCGACAAGGTCGAGGCCTGGACCGGCCGTTGACCGCCCGCGTCCGGCTCCTCGCCCTCGACATCGACGGCACCCTGCTCGGCGGCGACAAGCGGATCTCGCCGCGGACGCTCGAGGCGGTGACGGCGGCGCGCGCGTCCGGCGTGCGCGTGGTCCTGGTCACCGGCCGCCGGTATCCCGCCGCCCGTCCCATCGCGGTGCAGCTCGGCGCGGGCGTGCCTCTCGTCCTCCATCACGGCGCCCTCGCCGTGGAGCCGCATCCGGAGACGGACCACGATGGCGCGCCGCGCATCCTGCGCTGCCTCCCTCTCGATCGTGAGATCGTGCGGCAGGTCGTGCGCCTGGGACGGGAGTGCGGGGCGGATCCCGTGGTGCATTGCGGCTTCCGCGGGGAAGGCCGCCTGCTCGTCGCGACCATCGCCACCGGGAACGCCCAGCTCCGCGGCTACGTCGACCGCGGCGGCGACGCCCGCGTCCAGGTCGAAGACCTCGAGAAGGAGCTGCCGGACGATCCCGTCCAGGTGATGTTCGCGGGACCGCTGCCGGCGATGCTCGAGCTGTATCCCCGGCTGGTGGCCGGCCTCGGCGGCCGCGCGAAGGTCGAGCGGACCCTGTATCCCGGGCACGAGATGGGCTTCCTCGACGTGCTGCATCCGCAGGTGAGCAAGGGCGAGGCCCTCGAGTTCCTGCGCGCGCGCTGGGACATCGCGCGCGAAGCAACGATGGCGATCGGCGACAACTGGAACGACCGCGACATGCTCACGGGCGCCGGCCGCGGCCTCGTGATGGGCAACGCGGATCCCGCGCTGCACGAGCTGGGACTGGAAGTGCTGCCGACGAACGATCAGGACGGAGTGGCGGTGGCCATCGAGAAGTACGTGCTGGCCCAAAAAGCATAAGGGGGTGATTTCTCACCCCCCGCAAAAACGGACGACCGGCGGCTTACTTCTTCTTCTTCGTCTTTGGAGCCGCCTTCTTGGTCGCCTTCTTCATCGGTAAACCCCTTTTCCTGACGTGGTCAGGATGAAAGTGTGGAGGGGGTGATCGGTCCACCCCCCCTTGTCCCCGGGGCGGTTACTTCTTCTTCTTCGATCCGCCCTTCTTGGCGGCCTTCTTCTTCGCGGCCATTTCTGTGATCCCCCCTTTCGGTCCAGGCATGGACAGAGTAGCCCCGAATCAACATCGTGGGTGACAAGGGGCTTGACATACTAGGCGTAGCGTAGGGAGGCGATCGGACCTTGTCAAGGCTTTTTTTCAACACCGCCGGGGCATGCCGCTCAGGTGCGGAGGCTTAGCCTGTGGACGCCGCTGTTGAAAAGGACGGAACATCGAGGAAACCCGCTCCAGGAGCGGTCCGGATCGATGTTCGCCTCCGGCGCGCGGGAGCGGAAGGGCTCGCCCGCGGGGCTTCCGGCCGGAACGGCGCGCGCAACCCCTCCGCGGCCGCCTCGCGCAGATCCGTCCGCCGCCCGTCGTGCGCATATACTTGTTTATATAGATCGACGGCGAGCCCCCGGTCCCCCCTGGCGTCGGCCTGCCACGCGCGCAGCAGGCGCGACCAGGGCACGAGCCACGGAGGCTCGTCCCCGCGGGCCTCGTCGACCACCGGCACCAGGGCGTGCTCGGCGCGTCCGTCCCTCAGCGCCTGCTCCGCCACCAGGAGGGCCGCCTCGCGGGAGAGGGGCCAGGCGGAGAGGGCCTCCTGCGCCCTCGCCGCCGCCTCCTCGCCGCGTCCTCTCTCGCGCGCGCGGCGAGCGAGGGCCAACCGCCGCCGCCCCTCGATCTCCGTCGCGGCCAGCGGATGGGCGAGGGCGGCCTGGGCCCGCTTGCGCGCCTCGCGATCCGCGGCCGCGGCGCGATAGTGGGCGGCCGCGCCTTCGCGCTCGCCTTCGAGCTCGAGGGCGCGCGCGACGAGCAGGCGCGCGCGTGCCGCCAGCGCCGGCGAACCGTTCGCGTCGTCGAGCAGAGGCAGGAGGCTCAGGCGCGCCTCCTCCGGTCGCAGGTCGAGCAACAGCGACTCGCCGAGCGACAGGCGGGCCAGGGCGAGCGCGGCCGGGCCGGGATCGGCGCCCGGCGTCTCTCCGGCGCGCAACAGCCGCCGCGCCAGCGCTTCGCTCTCCGCATACGCTCCCAGCCGATCGCGCAGGTGCTCGGCCAGCTTGAGGCCCCACAGCGGCCAGCGCGGGTAGCGACGCACGAGCGCCTCCAGGTCGGCGGCGGCGGCCTCCGGATCGCCCTCGTAGAACGCGTGGATCTCGTAGAGCTGGACGCGCGCCTCCACGCCGTGGAGGGTGGAGGCCCGCGCGGCCTCCTCGATGGCGGCGAGGCCCCGCGCGCGGTCGCCGCCGGGCAGGCGGGAGAGGAAGCGGAGGAGGCGCGCGAAGCGGGGAAGGACGTCGACGTAGTAATCGTAGAGGCCGAGGCCGAAGAGCACGTCCGCGTCCTCGGGATCCCGGGCGCGCGCGGCCAGGAGGTCCTCGCGCATCTGGGCGGCGGTGCGCGCGGCCTCCGCCCGCTGGGCGCGGAAGAGATGATGGCGGCTGCGCACGCCGCGGGCGGCCCCGCGGGCGAAGCGCGCGCGCACGTCCTCGGGATCGGCGCGCAGGCGCGCGTCCGCGGCCGCGAAGGCCCGGTCCGCCGCCTGCTCCAGCGCGCGGTCGAGGGCCCGGGATTCCGGCTGCTGCTCGACCGTCCAGGCCAGGACCAGGGCCTGGAGGTAGAGGGGCACCGGATCGTCCGGATGCGACGTCTCCAGCTCGCGGAGCCGGGCCTGGGCGGCATCCGCGCGCCCGTCGTAGAGGAGATCGAGGGCGGCGCGATACTCGCGGTCCGCGGCTGCGGCCACCACCGAGCTCGTTGGCTGCGCTGCGGC
>Ga0209382_10007030_pt1 | contig 14400 bp, 10 predicted proteins | sample SoiMetdeltSBSDD5_FD_187599 | JGI IMG/M metagenome (GOLD analysis project Ga0209382, IMG submission 187599) | Bulk soil microbial communities from a Populus tree surrounding site in Tennessee, USA - Soil MetaG P. deltoides SBSDD5 (SPAdes) (version 2) | ecosystem: Environmental > Terrestrial >... | reverse complement strand
CGGGCCAGGCAGGCGCTGCAGGACGGGCTGCTTGAAGATGTCGGCCACCTCCCCCATCCCTCGCTCCACGTGCATGCGGCTGCCGTCCCACGAGACGATGCCGGCGCTCTCCTGACCGCGGTGCTGGAGCGCGTAGAGGCCCAGGTAGGCGAAGTTCGCCGCGTCCTCGCGGGCGTCGATGCCGAAAATGCCGCACATATCGGTGGTCGGGGGCCCCGGAAGGCGCCTTCAGTTTCTCATGCGGGCGGGGCGTGGAGAAGGCGCGCGGCCCTCCGTCGCGCTCAAACGGGGCAACGCGGCCGGCAGGCCACGGATTCCATGCCTGGCCATCCCCTGCCTGCTGGCTGGGCCGAGCCCGGCTACATCCCCAGGGCGCGCGGCAGCGCGGTGGCCCACACCCGGCGGAGCTCTTCGACCTCGACGGCGACCTTGGCGCCGGAGAGCTTGAGCTGGAGCCGCCCGCCGCCCACCTTGCCGACGTCCCGTGCGGGCACCTTCAACTCGGCGGCGGTCTCGAGCACCGCCTTGACCTGCCTAGGAGGCACCGCGATGACGGCGCGCGCCTGCGTCTCGGAGAAGAGCTGCACGGGCTCGAGCGGCAGCTCGAGCTCGACCCCCAGCCCGCGGCCGAAGCACGCCTCGGCGAGGGTCACGGCGAGGCCGCCCTCCGAGACGTCGTGCGCAGTGTGGAGCTGGCGCTCGAAGGCGAGATACCGCAGGAGCTCGGCGAGTCGCGCCTCGGCGTCGAGGTCCACGACGGGCGGCCGCCCCTGCTCGATGCCGTGCAGCAGGCGAAGGTAAGCCGAGCCGCCCAGCTCGCGCTGATCGTCGCCGAGGAGGATTACGCGGTCCCCGGCCTCGGTGAACCACGAGACGGGCACCTGCACGAGGTCGGGAATCACACCCACCATGCCGATCGTCGGCGTCGGGTGGATCGACTGTCCCGCCGTCTCGTTGTAGAGCGACACGTTGCCCGAGATCACCGGGATGTCGAGCGCCCTGCAGGCCCTGGCGATGCCGTGCACCGCCTCGCGGAACTCCCAGCTGATCTCCGGGTTCTCGGGATTGCCGAAGTTCAGGCAGTCGGTGAGGCCCACCGGCTCGGCGCCGACACAGGCGAGGTTGCGCATCGCCTCGGCCACCGCCTGCATGGCGCCCTGGAAGGGGTCGAGGAAGCAGTAGACCGGATTGACGTCCGAGGTGAGCGCGAGCCCGAGGGGGGAGCCCTTGAGGCGGAGCACCGCGGCGTCGCCGCCGGGGCCGAGGATGGTGTTGGTGCGCACCGTCGAGTCGTACTGACGGGTGATCCACTCCTTGCTGCCGAGCTCGGGGGTGCCGAGCAGGGAGCGCAAGGCGGCGCCGATGTCTCCGGGTTCGGGGACCTGCGGCTGCCACTGGCGCTGCACGAGGTCGCGCGGCTCGCGCACCGGCCGGCGGTAGACGGGCGCCTCGTCGGTGAGCGCGGCGATCGGCAGATCGGCCACGCGCGCCCCGCGGAAGCGCACCTCGGCGCGACCGGTGCCGGTGACGCGGCCGATCTCCGCCACCTCCAGCCCCCAGCGCTGGAAGATGCGGGAGAGCTCCTCTTCTTTGCCCCGGCGGGCGACGAAGAGCATCCGCTCCTGGCTCTCCGACAGCATGATCTCGAAGGGGCCGAGCCCCGGCTCGCGCAAGGGGACGCGAGAGAGCTCGAGCTCCATGCCGGTGCCGCCGCGGGACGCCATCTCGAACGAAGAGCTGGTCAGGCCGGCGGCACCCATGTCCTGCACGGCGACCACCGCTCCCGAGCGCAGGGCCTGGAGGGTCGCCTCGAGGAGCACCTTTTCCGCGAACGGGTCGCCCACCTGCACGGTGGGCAGCTTGTGCGCGCTCTGCTCGCCGAACGCCTCGGAAGCCATGGTCGCGCCGTGGATGCCGTCGCGTCCCGTGCGGCTGCCGACGTAGAGGATCGGATTGCCCGGCCCGGCCGCCTTGGCCTTGTGGATGGCGTCCCGGCGGGCGATGCCGAGGGCGAACGCGTTGACGAGGATGTTGCCGTCGTAGCAGGAGTGGAAGCGGGTCTCGCCGCCGACGTTGGGGATGCCGACGCAGTTGGCGTAGTCGCCCACTCCGCGCACGACGCCGTCGACCAGGTGGCGCATCCGGGAGGGCCGACCGTCGGTTGGCGCGTCGAGCGAGCCGAAGAACAGGGAGTCCATCACCGCGACAGGTCGCGCGCCCATGGTGAAGACGTCGCGCAGGATGCCTCCCACCCCGGTGGCGGCGCCCTGATAGGGCTCGATGTAGCTCGGGTGGTTGTGGCTTTCCATCTTGAAGACCACGACCCAGCCGTTGCCGACGTCGACCACTCCGGCGTTCTCGCCGGGGCCCTGCAGCACGTAAGGACCCTCGCTCGGCAGCTCGCGCAGGTAGACCTTCGACGACTTGTAGGAGCAGTGCTCGGACCAGAGGGCAGACGCGACGCCGAGCTCGGTGTAGGTCGGCGTGCGACCGAGCACCATCACCAGATGCTCGTACTCCTCGGCCGTCATGCCCTGCCGCTTGGCGAGGGCGACGTCGACCTGGGGCTCGTCGAGCAGGACCTCCGTCATCGCGCCCGCCTCACCGCCCCGACCCGGCGCGACGACGACCGGCAGTCCCGGACTCCGCGACCGAGCGCAGCAGATCCGCCCCGTCTTCGTTGCCGAGGACCCCCTCGGAGCAGCGCTCGGGGTGCGGCATCAGGGCCATGACGTTCCCCTGCCGGTTGCAGATCCCGGCGATCGCGCGCAGCGAGCCGTTGGGGTTGTGCTCCTCGCTGTTCGCCTCGACGCGGCCCGCGGGCGAGCAGTAGCGGAGGACGACCTGGCCGTTCTTCTCGAGCGTGTCGAGACGGTCGGCGCGGTCGACGTAGCAGCCGTCGCCGTGTGCGATCGGCATCCGCAGCACCTGCCCCCGCCGTAGCCGGTGGGTGAAGGGGAGGTCGTCGCGATCGACCTTCAGGTGCACGTCCCGCGACAGGAAGCGGAGGCCGACGTTGCGGCGCAACACGCCCGGCAGGAGGCCGCTCTCGCAGAGGATCTGGAAGCCGTTGCAGATGCCCAGCACGAGGCCGCCGGCGTCGGCGTGGCGGCGCACCTCCGCCATGATCGGCGACTGCGCAGCCATGGCACCCGCCCGCAGGTAGTCGCCATAGGAGAAGCCGCCCGGCATGACGACCAGCTCGCAGGCCTGCAGGCTCGTGTCCTCGTGCCAGAGGAAGGTCGCGTCTTCGCCGAGCACGTGCTTCCAGACGTGATAGACGTCGTGGTCGCAGTTGCTGCCCGGGAAGACGACGACGCCAGCCTTCATCGGCGGCTCCCCTTCGCCGGCTTGCCCTTCGTCGGTTTTCCCTTCGCCGGCTTGGCTTTCGCCGCCGGCTTCGCCTTGACGGCAGGCTTGGCCTTCGCGGCCGCCTTCGCTTTCGCTGCCGGCCTGGCTTTCACGGCGGGCTTGGGCTTGGAGGGCTTCGACGGCTTCGAGACGGCCTTCGGCTTCAAGGGCTTCGCTGCCACTTTGGGCTTCGCTGCCACTTTGGGCTTCGCTGCCACTTTGGGCTTCGCCCCCTTCGCCGAGCTCCCCTTGGCCGGCTTGACGGCCGGTCGGGCCGCCTTGGCCGCGGGCTTCTTCGCCAGGGGCTTCGGCGCCTTCTTGACGGGCGGCTTCACGGGCGGCTTCACGGACGGCTTGGCGACCGGCCTCGCGGGTATGGCCTTGGCGAGCGGCTTCACCGGGGTCGGGGGAGCCTTCGGCTTGGCCGGCGCGGACGGCCTGGCGATCGCGGCCGGCGGTCTCGGCGGCGGCGGCGCCGACGGTCTGGCCGGCAGGCTGGGGCGGGCAGGAGGAGGGGCCACCGGGCTGGGGATGCTGGGCCTGGGCGGCGGCGACACGGCGGATCCAGGCCCCGGAAGGGTCATGGGGTGGCGAGCCGCGATCGCCGGTGCGGCGGCAGCGCGCGGGCCGACCGGCTCGCCGACTGCCGTGCGCGCGGCGGCCACGTCAGCCCGGGCCGGCTCGCCGGCCGCCGGGGCCGGGGTCGCCCCCGGTACGCCTGCTGCCTTGCCCTTGCCCTTGCCCGGCGCGGCGAGGGCGCCGTCCCCGGGCAGGTGAACCTCCCAGCTCTCGACGATGGGATTGGCGAGGAGCTGGCGGCACATGGCCTCGACTTCGCCGCGCGCCGCCTCACCCTTCCCGCTCAGCTCGATCTCGAAGCTCTTGCCCGCCCGCACCTCCCCGACACCGGCGAATCCCAGCCGGCCCAGGGCCTGGTGAATGGCCTTCCCTTGGGGGTCGAGCACCTCGCGACGGGGGTAAACCAGCACTCTTGCCTTCACTCAGGTGGGCTCCGGATCCATCAGGGCGTGGGGCGCCGCTGACCCCTGCGGCGCGGGTGATTTGCGGCCAAGCCTAGCAAAAACGAGGCGCCAATTGGAGCCGGTCGCGGCGGCGCTCGAGGCGAGGCCAAGGACAGCCCGCGCGGCGAGCGGCGGGAGCCGCCCAGGGCGGCGGAAACGCGGCGTCGTCCGGCGTCAACCGACAGTGAGCCAAGGAGTTGGCTCGAACTGACCGGAAACGGTGAGCTCCGCCTTGGTGCGCAGGCGCGCCAGCTCCTCCCCCACCACGGCCGCGGCGAGCGCCGGCAGGTTGTTCACCTGCGACAGGTGGTAGAGCACGACGTGGCGAAGGCCCTCGTGGGCGAGCTCTGGCAGGCCGTCGGCCGCCTCCACGTTGGAGAGGTGGCCGTGGCGGCCGGCCACCCGCTGCTTGAGCGACCATGGGTAGGGTCCGTTGCGGAGCATCTCGAGGTCGTGGTTGGCCTCGAGCACCAGCGCATGGACCCCGCCGAGGCGCGACCAGGCGAGGCGGCTGCGGCAGCCGAGGTCGGTGACCAGCCCCACCCGGCCCCCGCCCACCGGGTCCGCGATCACCACGCCGACGGGCTCGCTGGCATCGTGGGGGACGCTGAAGAGCTCGACGACGAAGCCCGCCGCCTCGAAGGGGACGCCGGATCGGCAGCAGCGCACCCGGGCGGCCACCTCCGGCCGCAGCGTCAGCGCGCCGACCGTGCCGGCCGTGGCGTAGATCGGCACCGGGCGCTTCCGGCAGAAGCGGTCGACGCCGCGCACGTGGTCGAGGTGCTCGTGGGTGAGCACCACGCCGTGGAGGTCTTCGGGGGTGAGCCCCACCTTCGCCAGGCGTCGTTTGATCTCGCGCGCCGAGAACCCCGCGTCGACGAGGAGCCGCCTCCCGCCCGCCTCGATGACGACGGCGTTGCCCTGGCTTCCCGAGCCGAGCACCACCAGCCGCATCGGCCGGCGCACGGGGACGGAAACCGGAGCCGCCGGCTCGAGCTCGGGGAAGAGCGAGGTCTGCCTCATCGCCGCCGCCACTTTACTCCCGCTCCGCTGAGCCGCCGACTGGTTCCAGCCGCCGCGGCTGGGAGGCGAGCCGGCCGGTCAAAACTCGTAAGTCTTCCCCTGCTCCAGGAAGGCGATGTCGGGGTTGCGCAGCGCCTTGACCTCGGCGCAGATGCGCGCGATGCAAGGCGGCTTCAAGTGGTGCAGCAGGATCGGCACCTTGCGTTCGAGCTTCTCGAGCTCGCGCTGGAGCGTCCGTGGGGTCAGATGGAGCGATACGTCGGCGATCTCTTGCAGCGCGTTGTCGAAGGAGACGTCGATGCAGAGCGCCTTCAGGTCGGGCGTCTGGTTGGCGACCTCCCAGAAGCGATTCGTCGGGCCGGTGTCGCTCGACCAGAGCACGGCGGAGCGCCCCTGACGCAGGAGGAAGCCGTGCGTGGGCACCAGGTGATCCACCGGGATCGGCGTGAAGGACACCCCCTCGAGCTCGATCGGTACCTCGTCGGCGAGCTCCTCGAACAGCACCGCCGGCAGGAGGTGGTTCGGCAGGCGGGTGAAGTCGGGCCACGTGGCGTTGTTGAAGAGGTACTTGCGGATGGCGTAGATCGTCGCCGGCGAGCTGTGGATGCGGATCGCCCCGTTGCTCTTGCCATAGACGTTTTCGATGAAAAACGGGAGCGAGTTGGTGTGGTCCATGTGCGAGTGCGACAGCACGATGGAGTGCACCTTGACCTGCTCCTCGACGGGCAGCGCCTGCGACAGGGAGCCGGCGTCCAGGGCCACCCCGTCGTTGACCAAGAGACAGGTCATGCGGCAGTCGATGCTCTCGCCCCCGTACCCGCCAAGGACCTGTATCTTCATGGAGCTGTGGGATTTTACCCCTGCGGCACGAGCGCCGACAAGGACGCGAGCACGCGTTCTCCCTGCTCCAGAGTGAACGCGTCCCGCGCGTAGAGGCGTCCGAAAGCGGCAGCCACCACCGGGCAGAACTGCGACCCCGCCAGGCGCGCGATCTCCTCCGCGGCAGCGGCCGGCGTGAGGGCGCGACGGTAGGGGCGGTCGGTCGTCATGGCGTCGAACGTGTCGGCGACGCCGATGATGCGCGGGATCTTCGCGAGCTGCTCGTCGGTGAGGTGGTCGGGGTAACCCTTGCCGTCCAGCCGCTCGTGGTGGCTCCTGATGCCAGGCACGAGATGGCGAAGGCCGCGGATGCGGCCGACGAGCTCGGCGCCGTCGACGGTGTGGCGCTCCATCACCTGCAGCTCGCCGGCGTCGAGCCGCGCCGGTTTCTGCAGGATCTGATCGGGCACGGCGATCTTGCCGATGTCGTGGAGAATGGCGGCGAGCCGCAGTTCCTCGAGCTCCTCCACGTCGAGTCCGATCTCCTGGCCGAGCAGCACCGAATAGGTCACCACGCGGCGCACGTGGCCGCCGGTGTAGGGGTCGCGCTTCTCGATCGCCTCCGAGAGCGCCGTGACCATCTCGAGGAAAGTCCGCTTCTGGTCGCTGTAGAGCCTGGCGTTGGCCACGGCCGCGGCCAGGATGCCGGCGAAGAGCTGCATCCGCCGCAGGTCGTCGGCGGTGAACCCCTCGCCCCCCGAGCGGTTGAGCAGCTGCAGCACGCCGATCACCGAGCCGCGGGCGATCAACGGCACGGTGAGGATGTTGCGAGTGGTGAAGTGCGAGTCGCGGTCGCCGCTCCAGCGGGGATCGTCCTGCACCTCGTTGACGATCTCCGCCCTCCCCGACCGCGCCACGCTGCCGACGATGCCGCGGCCGAGCGGAACGCGCAGCGACTGGATCTCGCCCGCGGCGCGGCCCCGCACGACGCGGAAGAAGAGCTCCCTTCTCTCGTCGTCGAGCTCCCAGATCGAGCTCGACTCGGCGTGGCAGAGCTCCTCGGCCTTCTGCAGGGCGAGCGAGAGCACCCGCGCGAGGTCGAGCGTGCTCGCCAGCTCGACGCCCATCTCGAGCAGCACCTCGTGCTCGAGCAGTCGCCGCTGCAGGTCGCTCGTTTCGCTCATAGGCCCCAGCCGGCCTCAGCGCTCGCTCGAAACCCGACTTCTCCGGAAGCGCACAGGGGCCAGCAATCGCTCAGCCGATCACCGATGCCCGCAGGAACGCAAGTGCCGGCCGCCCTAGAACCTGCTACCGATCCAGAACGACGTCTGGAACCCGGCGAGGGTGTCCTTGCCGTCCCAGCGCTTGGCGAAGTCCCAGTTGAGCTCCAGCCCGAGAAGGTTCGCCGTGAAGCCCCAGCCGTAGGCCGACTTGGGCCCCCGCCTCTGGTTGCGGAAGTCGTCGGGGGCCAGGCGGTTGTTGTCGCCGTCCCAGAACTTGAACGTTTCGCCGGCGTAGTCGAACCAGGCGCCGCCGATGTCGAGGAAGATCCGGCCGCGGATCCCCTGTACGGCGAAGAAGGGCAGCACGACGGCTTCGATCAAGGGGAAGCGAAGCTCGAGGTTGGTGTAGAACGCGCGGTCGCCGACGAACTCCCGGAAGTCGAATCCGCGCACGTCGTCGAGGCCGCCGAAGAAGAAGACGTTCGGGACCTGGCCCCAGCTGGAGCCGGCGAAGGCGCGGAAGGCGAGGCCCATGCGGTTGGTGAACGGCACGTACTGGCGGAAGTCGATGGAGGCCGCGGCGGTGATGGCGCTGGCGTTCGGGTTGATCACCGTGTCGTCGTTGCCGCCACCGACGTCGGGCGCATAGCTCCCCTCGATGCGGTAGCGGCGTCCGGAGATCGGCCCCCACGGGGCCTCGATGGTGGAGTCGCCGACGAAGGCCATCCCCAGCTCGGGGTAGGTGTCGGTACGGCGCTCGATGAAGGGCACGAACTGGTTGGTCTGCTGGTCGAGGATGAAGTTCTGGAAGTCGAACTGCCGCCGCACGTATCCGAGCGACGCCTCGACCCGGTGGTAGAAGTCGAACGGGTAGAAGACGAAGCCCCGGGCGCCGGTCAGTCGATAGGCCGAGCGCCGGATGAGCCGCCCGCCGTCGGTCAGGCCGAGGAAGAACGTCCGCGAGTCGAAGACGTCGGCGCCCCACTGCAAGCGCTGCCCGAGGTTCATGTAGATGATGTCGAAGTCGGAGAAGCTCGCCACCGAGTTGAACAGCAGGAAGAGGCGCTTGTCGCCGAGGTAGTCGGAGAACGTGAGGCGCGTCTGCGAGACGATGAGCTGGTCCGACGTCACGCCGACCCCTGCGTCGCCATCCTCGAGGAAAAGCTTGAGCCCGCGATAGCGCTCCTTGTTCTCGTCGCTCACCGTCACCTGGATGTCCGGCTCGTAGCGCTCGAGGGTGGGCTCGGGGGTCGACGAGCCGGCGGCCGCCGCGACGTCGGCGAGCGTCTCGACGACAACTCCGGGCTCCTCGTCGAGATCGCCGCGGTAGAGGTCGAACCCGCCTTTCCAGTAGCCCACGTAGACCAGGGCCCGCGTCCCGTCGGCCCGCTCGACGACGCCGGGCATGTAGCAGCCCGTCACCGCGTTGGTGTGCCGGCGCACCTCGCCGGTGGTCAAGTCGAGCGAATAGATGTTCTCGAAGCCGGTGTTGGCCCCCTCGGCCGGCCGGTCGGAGGTGAAGAAGATCGACTTGCCGTCGCGGGTGTAGACGGGATCGATGTCGCTCCACTCGCCGCGAGTGAGCTGCCGCCGGTTGGCGGGATTGGCGAGCTCGAGGCGGAAGAGCTTGTGGAAGGCGCCGACCTCGGAGGTGTAGACGAGACTCTGGCCGTCGGGCGAGAAGACCGCACCGCCGTCGAAGCGCGGGTCGTTGGTCAGGTTCCGGACCGTGCCGCTCTCGACGTCCATGAGGAAGATGTCGAAGTAGCCGCCCATGTTGCCGGCGAAGGCGATGCTCTTCCCGTCGGGGCTCCAGCTCGGCGCGAAGGGCTGCCCCACGTCGAGGTCGATGACCCTCTCGACGCCGCCGTTGATGACGTCGACGAGCACCAGGCTGCGCCCCTTCTCGCGCTTGGCGAACACCGCCAGCCAGTTGCCGTCGGGCGAAAACGAGAGATCGGATCCGCTGCGGCGCCGCTCGCCGAGGTACTGGCCGGAGAGGTGCTGGTACTGCGTCGACCAGCCCTTGGTGAGGTTGCGCAGCGGCTTGCGCCCCTGGGTGTCGAAGAGGATGACGTCGAGGTCGCCCTTGGGGTTGCCGAGCGAGGCGACGAGGTCGCCCGAGGGGGAGACCGCCGGCGCGAAATACTCCGCATCGCGCCCCTCGTCGCCGAAGAAGCGGCGCCCGAAGTAGCTCGGCTCGCCGGTGCGCACCAGATCGGGCAGGTACTTCTCGCGAAGCCAGCGGCGGAAGTCGGCGTCGAAGTCCTCCGGCTCGATGCGGAACGCACGCCGCAGCGCGCGGTCGATGTTGCCGCCGAGGGTGCTCCGGTACTCGAAGAGGAAGTCGAGCACCCCCTGAGCTCCCCAGCGCGACTCCATGAAGTCGAAGACCGCGTGACCGAACCGGTAGGCGAGGAAACCACCGGTCCTCGCCTTGGTGATCTCCGGCACCAGGTCGTTGACGACGAGGTCGCGCAGGAACATCCTGTCGGACGTCGACTCGTCCTGGGCGTAGTAGCTCGCCATGCCTTCCGTCAGCCAGGTCGGCGGCTGGCTCGTGAGGCTGCGGCTCACCTTGCCGTTGAAGAGCAAGTGGTACTGGAAGATGTGCGTGAGCTCGTGGAGTATGAGCTCGTGCAGCTCGGGGTCGGGCAGGTCGACGGGCAGCACCATGCGGAAGCGCACGTCGGTGGCGAAGGCGCCAACCGCCTCGGGTATGAACCCGAGGTCGATGTTGTTCTGCTCGAATTCGGCGTGGGTCTTGTAGAAGATGAGCGGCGTCGAGCTCTCGATCTGGTAGTCGAGCCGCCGCGACAGCTCGTCGTAGGCGCTCTCCGCGTACGACACCACCCGCTGCAGCAGCACCTCCTCCTCGTCGTAGTAGTACACGTCGAAGTGAGGCGAGTGGTAGATGTTCCACTTGAACCGCTGGTACTGGATCTTGTTCTTCCCGAACTGTGCCTGGGCGGGCGCCGGCAGCAGCGCGGCAAGGGCGAGGAGCGCCGCGCCGGCGACGCCGGCGGCGCGTGCGAAGGGGAGGGAACGGCCGTGGCGGGGTGCGTGGCTCATGACTCTCCCGTGGGGGGCGTTCACGGCGTGAAGAGCACGCGCGTGGCCTCGACGTCCTTCTTGGCGAAGATGCCGACGATGCGATCCTCGAGGGCGAAGAGGTTCTGGAACATCCCCTCGATGGGATCGGCGCCGGAGCCCTCGAGCGTCTTGAAATCCTTGAAGTTGTCCGTGTAGAGCAGCTCGCCCGTCGCCCCGTCGTAGACCTGCATCAGGATGTCGAACTCGAAGCCGGTCTCCTCGACGAGCACCTGGCGGTAGTAGGTACGGCCGTCGTAGGGGGAGGTGTACTCCTCGAGGCGGTAGCCGCTCTTGTCCTGGATGTCGAAGTCGAGGCTGCCGGCGAGGATGAGGTCGGCCTTGGTGCGCTCGCCGAGGGCCCGCCAGAAGTCGCGGTCGTGCGAAAGCGCGTCGAAGTCGTCGCTCGGGTACTCGACGTTCTCGACCTCCTCGACGTCGAGACCGCTGTCGCGCTTGAGCACCTTCAGGAGGTAGCGCTGGAAATCGCCCTTGACGTCGAGGTCTTTGCCGCGGAAGGTCCTCTCGCCCTCCTGCCGCACCACCTGGAACGGCGCGACGACGAGGCTCCGGCGGCCGGTCAGGTCGAGGGCGGCGCGGACCGGGAGCTTGAGCTTGACCTGCTTCGTGCCTGAGGTGGCGGCGGTCGCCCCGCAAGCGAGGCAGATCGCGAAGGCGGCAGCGATGGCACGCCGGCGGGGCTCACTCATGGGAGGCGTCTCCTGGTGTCTGCAACGTCCCGGGTGGCGTCGGCAGCGGCTCGGGGATCAACGGCGGCACTTCCGGGGGCCCGCTTCCCGGGCCCATCCCCGGCGGCGGGGCGCCCGGGAGAGCCGGCGTCTGCGGCGGCTCAGGGGCGGAGGGGCGGGGCGGCGGCGGCGTGGGGCTCGAAGCGGCAGAGGGCACCGCTTTGCCGTCTTTGCCCTCCTCGCCGCGGGCGCGGAACGACTCGTAGAAGCTGACGAAGCGGTCGTAGTTCCCCTTGAGGTCGGGGTCGCCGGGGGCGAGAGCCAGTGCCTGCTTGTAGTAGGCGAGCGCCTGGTCGAACTTGCCCAGCGCCTCGCTCGCCACCGCCAGGTTGTTGAGCACCTTCGCGTCGTTGGTGCCGGAGATCCGCTGGGCCTGCTGGAAGCGGAAGTAGGCCTCGCTCCAGAGCCCCTTGTCGGCCATGTCGGCGCCGAAACGGATCTGGGCATCGGCGGTCACCGGTGAGCCGTGGGACGAGCCGCAGCTCGCCATCGGCAACGCCAGGACCATGGCCAGAGAGACGAGGCGAACCCGCGTCGGCATCGGCGCCCCCTTTAGCGAGCCATCGTCGCGGTCTCGGCCCCGCGGTGCAGCTCTGAGCAGCAGTGAGTATATCCACGCCCGCATCGCGGTTCTGGTTAGAGGGCCCAACGACCGTGCATCCCTCGATGCACGCGGTCCGGAGCGAGAGCGCCCCCCGTTTTCGTTTGATGCAGCAATGGCCCGGCGCCGCTCCCCCACGCCCTCCGACGTGCTGGTTGCGCTCAACGGCGCCGCCCTGACGCGGGCGTCCATCTGCCGGCTCGCGCTCGACCTCGACGACTGGATCGAGGTGTCCGACGCCGACGGCGACGCGCTCGCGGCCACGCTCGGGGTGCCGCACGACGCGTTCGCACGGGCACGAACGGCGGCGCGGGCCGCGTCGGCGCTGGCGGACGCCGAGCGCGCTGCCGCGGCCGCCGTGGGGGCGCGGCTCGTCACGCTCCGCGACGACGACTACCCGCTCGAGCTGCGGAGGCTCCAGCTCCCGCCGCCGGTCCTCTACTGTCGCGGCACGCTCCCCGCCGCGCTCGGTGCCGAGTCCGCGCCCGTCGCCGCCATCGTCGGCTCGCGCCACCCGAGCGGCTACGGCCGCGAGGCCGCCTGGCTCTTCGCTCGCGAGCTCGCCCGCGCCGGCGTCCCCGTCGTCTCGGGCTTCGCGCGCGGGGTCGACGCCGCGGCGCACCGGGGCGCGCTCGCCGGTGGAGGGGAGACGGTCGGGATCCTCGGCTGTGGGATCGACGTCCCCTATCCGGCGGACCACCACCCGCAGCTCGCGGCCGAGGTGGCGTCGCAGGGCGCCCTCATCTCCGAGCTGCCGCTCGGCGCATCCCCGCTGCGCGCGCACTTCCCGGTGCGCAACCGGCTCATCGCGGCGCTCGCGCGCGTCACCCTGGTGGTCGAAGCGACGCTGCGCTCGGGATCGCTCATCACCGCCCGGCACGCACTCGACCTCGGACGCGAGGTGATGGCGCTCCCGGGCCGCGTCTTCGACGACGCCGCGATGGGGCCGAATGCCCTGATCGCCGACGGCGCGCGCCCGGCGCTCTCGCCGCGCGACCTGCTCGACGAGCTGGGAGTGGATGCCGCGACGCAGCCGGCGGGCGACGTGCCGCCGCCGCTGCCAGGGCTCGGCGCGCGGCTCTGGGAGGCGCTGCCGGCGGGCGCGCAACGGACCGTCGACGAGCTCGCCTCGCGCTGCGCGGCGGCGGTCGACGAGACGCTCGCCGAGCTGCTCGAGCTCGAGCTCGCGGGATGGATCACCCGCCTTCCCGGGCCGGTCTATTGCAGGCGGGCTTGACGGGGCGGCCGACACCTGTGTGCTAGCTTGTTCCGCCGCCCAGGGCCTCTCCCACCCCAGGCGAAGCCCCTTACCTCATGATCGTCACGTCACCATGAAGCTCGTCATCGTCGAGTCGCCCGCGAAGGCGCGCACCATCGAGAAGTTCCTCGGCAGCGACTACCGCGTCGAGGCGAGCTACGGCCACATCCGCGACCTCCCGGGCTCGGCGGCCGAGGTTCCTGCCGCGCACCGCAAGAAGCCGTGGGCAAAGCTCGGGGTCGACACGGAACAGGGCTTCAAGCCGCTCTACGTCGTCCCCAAAGACAGCCAGAAGCGGGTCTCCGAGCTCAAGAAGGTGGCGGGCAAGGCCGAAGAAGTCCTGCTCGCCACCGACGAAGACCGCGAAGGGGAATCGATCAGCTGGCACCTGCTCGAGGTGCTGGAGCTCGTCAAGTCGAAGATCCCCGTGCGGCGCATCGCGTTCCACGAGATCACCCGCACCGCGATCCGCGAGGCGCTCGAGAACCCTCGACAGGTCGACGACCAGCTGGTGCGCGCGCAGGAGACGCGCCGGATCCTCGACCGCCTCTATGGCTACTCGCTGTCGCCGGTCCTCTGGAAGAAGGTGCGCACGAAGCTCTCCGCCGGCCGCGTGCAGAGCGTGGCGCTGCGGCTCGTCGTCGAGCGCGAGGAAGAGCGCCAGCGCTTCCAGAGCACCGTCTACTGGGACGTGGTGGCCACCCTGGAAGCGAAGGGCGGTTCGTTCGGCGCCACGCTCACCGCCGTCGGCGACCGACGCCTGGCGAGCAGCCGCGACTTCGACCCGACGACGGGCGCTCTCGAGCCGGGCACCAAGGCGGTGGTCCTCGGCGAGGACGAGGCGAAACGCATCGCCGAGGCCGTCACCCGGCACTCCTGGCGCGTCTCGCGCATCGAGAAGCGCGAGGTCCGGCAGCGCCCGCTCGCCCCCTTCACCACCTCGACGATGCAGCAGGCGGCGAGCTCGCGGCTCCACATGTCGCCCAAGCAGACGATGTCGGTGGCGCAGCGCCTCTACGAGGGCATCGACCTCGGGGGCGGCGAGCGCGAGGGCCTCATCACCTACATGCGCACCGACTCGGTGAACCTCGCCGACAAGGCGCTGCACGACGCCGCCGTCCTGATCAAGGCGCGCTGGGGCGCGAGCTACCACAACGAGCACCGCTACAAGACGAAGAGCAAGATGGCCCAGGAGGCGCACGAGGCGATCCGGCCCACCGAGATCTCCCGCACGCCCGCCGACGTCAAGGCCTTCCTGACTCGT
>Ga0209382_10007028_pt1 | contig 14405 bp, 7 predicted proteins | sample SoiMetdeltSBSDD5_FD_187599 | JGI IMG/M metagenome (GOLD analysis project Ga0209382, IMG submission 187599) | Bulk soil microbial communities from a Populus tree surrounding site in Tennessee, USA - Soil MetaG P. deltoides SBSDD5 (SPAdes) (version 2) | ecosystem: Environmental > Terrestrial >... | reverse complement strand
CCCACCAGGCCCAGCCGTTCACCTGGCGCAAAGGCGTCCGCTTCTACCAGCGACTCAAGGACAAGCTCGCCCTCCCGGCTCAGGAGGCGGCCTGATACGGTTTCTCATGAGCGGGACGGTCCACTAGAGTAAGAACCTACCTGAGATAATTCGTTCTGATAGTCAGTTGAACACCTTTTGGCTCGGGGCCTGGGAGCGAGAGGCCAATAGAAGCCTGCAGGGCGCGATCGATGAGCAAGTAGACAATGTCATCGCGCTGCTCCACGACTTGCGATTGACGATCGTTGAGAACCGACACAATGCCTATCACGAGACGCTCGTCCTGCTGGGTGGATTTGATGAAGCGACGAGAGGCGCCGGAATTACATCTGCGATCGCTGCTGCCGCACTCGCTTGGCTCTTTCGTGACTCGCCGATCGAGGATGCCCTTCTGACGTCAGCTAACACCTTATCCAGTGACACCGACACAATTGGAACCATGGCAGGCGCAATTCTTGGGGCGGCACAGCCTCAGGAGCTGCACTGGGAGCTGCAGGACCGTCACTACATTGTGGCCGAGGCCCAACGACTGGCGGCGATTGCAGCGGGACAAGCATCGGCAAGCTTTGCGTATCCAGACTTGGCCGCGTGGGAGCCACCAAGCAGTCAAAGCGATGCCGTGCAAGTGACAGACGCTGGACTAGGGGTGTGCGGTTTGGGCGCAGCCCGGCCTGAGGGTGAGACATGGACGATTGGTGAAGCGGAGTGGCAATGGCTCCGTCTCGAATTTGGTCAAACAGTTCTTGCGAAGCGTCGTAAGCTTATGCGACGAGCCAAAGAAGGCCAGTTCGCTCCGATACGCAGAGGAGGGAGTTCAGATCCGAGTGCCTCGTCTCAGCAGCGGGTCAAAGCTTCGCAGGGAACACTTCCATTGGACGATATGACTGTGTCTGGGCCGGATGAGCGCAAGGACGAAGCTCTTCAATCTGTAGGCAACGGCATTCAGCGCCGTGATCTGGATGAGCTGACCGACCGCGTGATCAATGGAGGCTTCGAGCCGAGAATGCTCGGAAACTCGCTCCTGGAAGTCATCGATGGAGAGCGCCCGCTTGAACAGGCAGTTGCTTTTGCATCAATCATCGCGAAAGCGTTCGTGGTAAGGAAAAGGCGGCGATCGTCCGCTCCGTCTTCGAGCCAGCGGCAATAGGTCGAGGCAAAGGCGGCAGAAGGGATAGGGCAGGAATCGCTCCTCAACACTCCGTTCCGCTGCGGGACAATTTTAGGATGTAGCGGCGCTCTGACGTGATTCTGAGGATTGCGGCATAAGTCCGCGACTTCGGACAGTGGTCCAGGCAACCCGGACGAGCCAGGCCAGGCCGCCGAACGCGAGGACGGCGATCAGCGGGTCGAGCGGGTAGCGGAAGCGGGCCTCAGGACCGGCCAGGGCGGCGTTGGCAAGCAGCATCGGCGGGATCGCAAGGGCGAGCAGCAGGGCCGGGCGATGGCGTCGGCTGAAGATCGAGAGCGCTGCCCCGACCAGGAATCCAAGCGCGATCAGCCAGATGATCCGGCCGGGCTGATAGAGCGACGTCAGCGCATCGGCGTTGCCGAGCTCGTTCTCGACGGCCTGCGTTGGCGGCTCGCCGAGATGGAGAACGCGATCCTCGAACCAGGTCCGCTGCTTCGACTGCGGGTCGATGTAGCCGGCCTCGCCGTCGCGCTTGGAAACCTCGCCGAGCGGCTGGTCCTGCCCGAAGAACAGCTCGATCGACATCCAGGCCGTGCCGGTAGCGTAGCGAATCGGTTGGCGCATGATCGCTTCGAGGGCGACACCGCGCATGATCGCGTCGGCTTCGGTGGCGCTCAGCCCGTGCTCTCGACGCAGCCCGGTGAAGATCTCCTGCGGCAGCGTCCGCTCGACCGCCTTGCGGATCACGTAGCGGCGGGCCGGGTCCGTCGAGCCCTCGGGCGGGATGTCGGCGCGGACGATGTAGCCTGAGTCTGAGCGGGTGATGCGCCAGAGCAGATGCTCGCCGAGCGCGCCCGAGCTGGCGCCGCCGCGCAGGACGAGGTCCGCGACAAAGGCCGGGGCCATCGTCGCGACGAAGCCGACGACCGCAACGCCCGTCAGGATCAGGGCACGGCGGGGCGGCCGAACGGCCCACAGGAAGTAGACTGGGAGCAGCGGCACCATCACCTCGGCGATCGGGCGAAAGAGGCTGGCGGCAGCGAGTGCGACTCCGCCGGCCAGCGCCAGCCACACCCGGCTGCGCGCCTGGGAGTCCTCACCGGGGGATGAGGGGCGCGCCGCCGCGACCAGCGCCAGGACCGCGAGCGCCAGGAACATCGCGAAGACGCTCTCGGCGAGGACGTAGTGCTCGTAGATCAGGAGCTGGCCGCCCATCGCCACGCTGAGCGCCGCCAGCGTGCCCACGACTCGGCCGAACACCAGCCGGCCGATCCAGAATGCCGCCGCGACTGTGACGAGACCGAGCATCGCCTGGACGAAGACGAGGCTCCGAAGGTCCTCGCCGAGCGTCGCGATGACGGCGGACAGCAACAGCGGATAGCCGAGCGGACGCTTCAGGATCGGGTCGAACCCGAGGCCGCGCGCCAGGTCGTACGCCGGCGTCAGGAAGCTCTGGCTATCGCCCGGCATGAAGAGTGGCGGGACCCGGTAGAGCAGGGCCAGCCGAAAGAGCAGACCGAAGGCCAGGACCAGGGCGAGGCAGGCAAGGTCCGGGTGACGGCGCGACCACGCGCGGACGCGCGCGATCGCCGACTCACGGGAGGCGCGGCGCTCGTCAGGCCGAGGCCTGGCCTCCGGACGGCGATCCTCGGCGGGCGCGAGCACAACGGGTCGCTCGGCGATCTGACTCACGGGTCCGAATTATAGGTGTCCTGGCCACGGGCGGCCGAATCGGCAAATCTGGTAGCATCCGCCGACCAGCGTCGCGAGCACGTAGATGACGCTGGCCGACTTACGACTTTCGGAACCGACCCCTGGTCGCGATCCCTTCTCGCAATCGCAGCATGCTGGCTACCGGCAAGGCCGCCACAGCGGCTCCCGCGACTTCGGCAGCCCCACGAGACCGCGCCGACGCCCGGCAGCGGACCGGGGCGCTCGTCGACGTGCTTGCGGTGCTCGGGGTGTTGGTGGCGGCGTTCGCGGCGCGCTACCCGTACGTGTACACGGCGCCGCGCTTCCGCGACGACACGTTCAACGCGCTCCACTCGCTGAAGATCTATCGGGGCGAGCACTTCCCGTTCACGGACGTCGAGGCGTACATCGGCGGGTTCTTCAACTACGCCGTGGCGGCCGGGATGTTCGTGATCGGCCCGACCATCTACGCCGCCCGGCTGGTGGTGATGTGGTTCGGCGTCATGACGGTCGGCGCCACCTACTTCCTCGGCCGCGAGCTCGGCGGTCCGGCCGGCGGGACGGCCGTCGGGACGGCCGTCGGGTTGATCGCCGCGGCGTTCATGACGACCAACGGCATCCATATCGCGCCGATGGGGCACGTGGCCTTCTCGGGCAGCATCACGCCGTTTTTCACGACGCTCGCATTCTGGCTGCTGCATCGCTGGAGCGCTCGCGGCAGCGGCAAGACGCTGGTCTGGGCCGGTTTCATGCTTGGAATGAGCATGCACACCCACCCGACGATCGTGGCGTTCTTGCCGGGGGCCGCCGGCTGGGTGCTCTGGCGCAACCTGCCGATCCTGCGGACGCGCTGGCCGTACCTGGCGGCGCTGGCGTTCGTCGTCGCGTTCAGCCCGATGATCGTCTACAACGTGTTGACGGACGGCCAGTCGATCCGCCACGCCACCTACACGGCCAGCGAGCGGCCGGACTACGCGCGGAGCCGCCCCACCGAACTGACCGTCGAGAGTTACGTCGATCGCCAGACGGATTACTGGCTGATGCTGCACGGGACGCTTGGCGGGGCGCTCGACGAGCGCTCGGGACCAAGCGCGTACCTGACCGATCCGTACCTGGCGGCGATGACGGCCCTGGCGATCGCCGGGCTGGCCTGGGCTGCGATACGCCACCGGTACCGGTTACCGCTCTGGCTCGGCGCCTCGTTCGCGCTGATCCTCCCGCTGGCGAACGCCAACCACTACGACGTCGAGTACGACGGCCGGTACGTGGTGCCGCTGCTGCCGATGATCTACGCCTGCATGGGCTTGCTGCTGATGGACGGCTGGCGGGCAGCCGTCAGTCGGTACAGTGACACGGCGACCAAGACCGGCTCGGCTGTCGCGGTCGGGCTTGTCGTCGTCCTGCTGGCCGGCGCGTCACTGCTCTCGCTGGCGCGATACTACCGGCAGGCGTCGCGCACCGAGCCGACGAACAACAGCCTGGTCCGCGCGATGGACGAGGTGAAGCTGGCGTTGCGGCCCGGCGAGGTGGTGCTGCTCGACAACAACCTCAACGATCGCCGAACAGAGTACGCTTCCCCATGGGACGAGGCGTCCACGTTTCGGGTGATGCGCTACATCATGGAGTTCGATCGGGTGGCGTACGAGGTAGCGGACGTCGACGAGGCGACGCTGGCCGACTTCGCGGCGCGGGGCCAGGCCGGCGTGGTCGTGTTGAGCTCCGGATTCGACGGCAAGGACACGGCGAATCTCGGGAAGCTCATCGACCAGTTCGGGCTGGTCGGTCTCGACGGGAAGCCGGCCAGGGCGCCGCGACCAACCGATCGGTTCGGCCTGTACCGCTTCGACCCGCCACAGGGCGCGGGACGCCGCTGAGATGGTCGTGGCTGACGAAGCGCCGTCCCCCTCCGAGGTTCGGATGCCGCGTCGAACGGCGACGCCGGCCGTGGCTGCATGGCTGCCAGATCTGGCAGTCGCCGTGGCGCTTTTCGTGGTTGCCAGCGTCGTCCTCTTACGGGCTGCCGAGGCCGTGCCGTTTCACGGCGACGAAAGCGAGTGGATCGCGGCCGGCCGATACTTTCGCTTCGTCTTCCTGGATCACGACCTGACAGGTCAGGTCTGGCGGCCGAGCTGGCTGAATCGCGATCAGCCGCCGCTCGGGCGGTACATCATCGGCGGCATCGTCTGGGCCTCGGGCACGGACCCGGACAAGGTGAACCGAACCTATGCTTGGGAGCGGGACTACGAGGCAAACCTGCGGGAGGGGCGGGTGCCAGAGGCCTCATTCCTGACGCCCGTGCGCCGGACGATGGCCGTCGTCGGCGGGATCAGCATTGTGCTGCTGTTCGTCGCGGGGCGGCTCGTTGGCGGGACCGTCGTCGGCGGGGTGGCCGGGCTCGTCGCGACCTCGAGCCCGCTGCTCCAAAGCTACTTCGTTCAGGCCCGAACGGAGGCGCTGCTGGCACTCTTCTCGACGCTGGCGCTGGTCGCGCTGCTGGCGTTCGCGCGACGGTACCAGCAGCGTGGGACGATCCCGCTTGTCGCCTGGTCGGTCGGCCCGATCCTCGGGCTTGCGCTCGCCACGAAGCTGACCGCCGCGCTGGCGATCGTCGGCGCGTGCGCCTACGGCGGAGTGGCGGCACTTGCTCGCATCGGCAAGGCTCCCCGCGAGGCCGCGACGCTGATCGGCTGGTGTGCGGCGACGGGCCTGCTGGCGACGCTGGTCTGGGTCGCTGTCAATCCGTTCCTCTGGCCCGATCCGGTCGGTGGGACGTGGTCGATGCTGACCCAGCAGCAGTCGATCATGGTCGAACAGGGCGCGCAGTTCGGCAACCCGGTCACGGAGGCGCTGCCGGGGCGCCTGGTGCTGATGGTCCAGCGGTCGTTCGTCGAGAACTCGACGCCGGCGTTCGACTACGGAGCGCCACGCGGCAGCGAGCCGCTGATCCGGCGGACGTTCTGGGAGCTGCCGACGGTTGTCGGCGTCAGCGTTGAACTGGTGCTCGCGGCGGTCGGGTTGGCGGTGCTGCTCGGGCGGGTGGCGTCGGTCTGGTGGTCTGGCCAGCGGCACGGTCCCGAGACGGCGCTGCTCTGGTGGCTTGACGCCTACTTCCTCGGCATCGCGGCGAACCTCAGCCTGGACTGGCCGCGCTACTACGTGCCGACGGCGCTCTACGGGGCGATCTTGATCGGGATCGGCGTGCAGGCGATCGTCATGGCCGTCGTTCGATGGAGGCCCGGCGTGCCGGCGCGCGCCGCCGAGCCGCGCGCCGAGGCAGCCGGCTGACAACGTGAGCCCGTTCGGGACGGAGCATCTGGCCGAAGCCGCGTGGCCGCCGTCGGCAGCGCCAATGGCCGGCTCGCCGCCACCGCCGGCCACGGCGGTCCTGGCGCTCGCGTCGCGGGCCGTGGTGGCAGCCCTGTTGGTCGCCTTCTTTATCTGGCAGAGCTTTTACGATCACGCGGCCGACTTCAAGACGTTCTTCTCGGCGGGGTACGCGGTCCGCCATCCGGAGATCCCGCTCTACGACTTGGTAGCGCTCGATGAGAACCCGTTCGGCGAGGTGTTCAAGCTGGCGCCGCCGGCCGCCGTCTACCTGGTGCCGTTCAGCTTCGGGACGATCCAGCAAGCCCGACTGGTCTGGCGGATCGTGCTGGTCGTGGCGATCGTCGCAGCGTACGCCATCATCGCTCGGACGTGTAGCCTGAAGTTGCTCGGCTGGGCGTGGCTGGCAGGGCTGGCCGCCTGGGCAGCGTTCGGGCCGCTCCAGATCGCGGTCGGCGAGGGCCAGTGGGATCCGATATTCCTGCTGCTGATCGCCGTAGCGACCAGCGCCGTCGTTCAGGGTCGAATGAGCGTCGCCGCGCTGGCGATTGCTATCGCGGCGAGCATCAAGCCGTACCCGATCCTGCTGATCGGCTATTTTCTGGCGCGCCGGGCGTGGCGGGCTGTCGGGTTGACCATAGCGGCGCTGGCTGCGCTGCTGGTTGTCGGGTCACTGGTCGTCGGCCTGGACGAGACGGCGGCGTTCGTGACCCGCGTCCTCCCCGCGAGCGGCGCCACGACGGCGTACACCGACAATCAGGCGCTGGGGGGCGTGATCGCGCGGGCGTGGGCGACCGATCTCAAACCCTTCCCGTTGGCAGACGCCCAGGCCGTGGACGTGGCGATCAGAGTCCTCGCGGTTGCCCTCGTCGGAGCGACGATCTGGCTCGTCGGAGGACGGTCGGCCACTAACGGGATGCAACGAGCGCTCCAGCTCAGCCTGTTCGTCCCGCTCTCGATCCTGATGATCCCGGCCGCCTGGACGCACTATCAGGCGATCTTGCTGGCGCCGTTGACGTTCCTGGCCGTGGACCAGGCGCGGCATCGCGCCCGCGACCCGATCGGCTGGGTGCTGCTGGCAGCCGCGTACGCCGTGTTGCTGCTGCCGAACCCGACGATGTTGTACGGTCCGGAGATCGACCGCGGCCTCTGGCTGCGCAGCCGCGCTGATTCTGCCAACCTTGCACTCCAGCGCCTGTACCCGACGGCGCTGAGCCGATTGATCCTCTCGTACAAGGCGTTCGCCGTGATCCTGCTCTACGGACTGCTCGCCTGGCGCGTCGCCCGTCCAGCTCCGAGTGGAGTGGCAGCGGGCACGTCTGTGTCCGAGCGTGCGGTCGTGGCTGGAGTCCCGTCATGATCGCGGAGCGCACCGCGTCGACGTCGGCGCCGCGCGCGGCCCCACGCGCGTGGCACGTTGTCGGAGTGGCGACGCTCGCGGTGCTGGCGGTGATCGGCACCTGGCAATTGCTGACGGCGCTCCAGACGAGTCCGTACCAGTGGCACGACTTCGCGCAGGATTACATCGCTGCCGAGGACGTGCTGGCCGGCCGCAACCCGTTCCGACCGCAAAACGAGCGAGTCGGTCAGTTGTTCAACATGCCGACTCCGAGCGACGGACCGGCCTACAGCTTCCACCCACCGACGACGATCCCGTTCTTCCTGCCACTGGCGCCGCTGCCGTACCCGGCGGCGTTCGTCATCTGGGACCTGGTGCAACTGCTCTGCCTCTGGGCGATCGTGGACCTCACGGCGCGAGCGCTCGGCCGGCCGCTCTCGGTGCCGCTCGGCGCCGGGGTCGCGCTGGCGCTGGTGGCCGTCTGGCCGATCCGCGAGAGCTTCGTCGAAGGGCAGCTCAACATTCCGGTGACGGCCGGCATCGTCGGGTGCTGGTACGCGCTCCGAGTCGGGCGTCCGGCCTGGGCCGGAGTAGTACTGGCCCTGGCGGTGGCGCTGAAGCCGCTAGCCGGCCTGTTCGTACTCTGGGCGATCTGGCGGCGCCAGTGGCGGCTGCTGTTCGCGGCCGGAGCGACGCTCATCGCGTTCACCGTCGTCGGCGTCGCGCTCTCCGGGGTCCAGGGCACGATCGACTACGTCACGCTGGCGTACCCGATGCACGCCCAGCTCTGGCCGGGCTACCAGGACAACGCCTCGCCGCAGGGGTTGTACACACGCCTCTTCGGGCCGAGCGACTGGCGGCCACGCCCGCCGTACCCGACGCCCGGACTGAGTCGAATCCTGACGCTGGCGACCTGGGCCATCGCCATAGGCGTGCTGTCCTGGCGATTGGGCTGGCGAAGTCCGGATCCGGAACGGTTGAATCGCGAGTTCGCCGCGCTCGGCGCGACAATGCTGCTGGTGACGCCGATCATCTGGCCGCACTACTACGCCGTGCTGCTGGCGCCGGTCGCCGTCTTCGTCGCGTATCTCGTGCGGGCAAGGGCCTGGGTGTGGCTCGGGTTGCTGGTGCTGGCGCTGGTCGTGCTCTGGGTGCCGCGCGACCTCCACGCCTGGCTGGAGCGGCACGCGCTGGCGCCGCGCGCCTACGGGACGTTCCAACTTCCAGCCCTGGTCGTGGTCTATGTCGTCGGCCTGATCTGCCTGAGTCGGCGGGCGCTTCCAGGGCACGCCGCGAACGTTTCCGACTCGTGACCGTCGCCACGGCGCCCCGCGGGGCGAGCGGTTCGGACCCGGCGGTGCCGGTCTCGGCCTCCGCAATGGTGCGTGAGACGATCGCCGTGGCGGCGACGCTGTGCGGCACGGTGTCGGCCCTGCTGCCACTGTTCGAGCGCGGCATGGCGAACACCCACGATGGGCTGATCCACGTCCAGCGGTTGATCGCGCTGGAGTCGGCGATCCGGCAGGGAGCACCGTTCATGCGCTGGCTGCCGGACCTTGCCTACGGGTACGGCCAGCCGCTGTTGCTCTACTACGCGCCGCTTGCGTATCTGCCGGCCCTCCTGGCCGGGACCGGGCCCGTGACGAGCATCGAGATCGCGAGCGGGCTCGCGCTTGTGCTCTCGGCGCTGGCGATGTACGTCCTGGCGCGGTCGCTGTTTGGCGCGCTGGCGGCGGTCGTCGCCGCGATCGTCTACGCCGTATTGCCGTATCAGCTCGTGGACGTCTACGTCCGAGGCGCCCTCGCCGAGTCGTGGGCGTTCGTCTGGCTGCCGTGGTGCGCCTGGTGCCTGACGCGCGCCTGGACGGACGGGCGGGCTCGCTGGAGCGTCGGGCTGGCGGTGGCGGTGGCGGGCCTCGTGCTGACGCACAACGTGATGGCGCTCCTGTTCCTGCCGGCGCTCATAGCGCTCGGGATCGTGCTCCAACTGTGTGCCGGGCCGGACGAACGGGGCGCGTGGTCACAGTGGCGCGACGTTCCGATTCGTCCGCTCGCCGGGCTGGCGCTCGGTCTGGTGTTGAGCGCCTGGTTCTGGCTGCCGGCCCTGGCCGAGCGGCATCTGGTCCAGGTCGGCGAGACGATCGAGCCGGAGCTGTTCGCGAGCTTCTTCGTGCGCGGCTGGCCGCCGTTCCGGCTCGATCCGCTGTACGACTACCAGCTCCCGGTCAGCACCGCGCTCGGCACGCCGATCTTCTGGCCGCAGCTGGGCCTGATTCAGGTCTGTGTGACGGTCGTCGGTGCCGTGGCGGCGGTGCGGATGCGCGGCGCCGTTCGGGCCGTTGCCGTCTGGGCGGTGCTGCTGGCGCTCGGCGGCTTCCTGATGCAGCTCCGGCCGTTGGCGCCGCTCTACGACGTCGTTCCGCTCTTGCAGTTCGTACAGTTCCCCTGGCGGCTGCTCGCCCTGGTTGGCCTCGGCTCCGCGATCCTGGCGGGCGTGCTCGTCGAGACGTTGAGCGCGCGGGCGGCGATCCGATGGGTCTTCGCCACCACGATCGTCGGGCTGTCGCTGGTGACGGCGCTGGCGCAGCTCAATCCCGAGCCGATGGCGGTGGACGAGCGAATGCTGTCCATTGAGAGCATCACCCGGCTCGAGCTTGCCGACTATGGGCTCGGGACGACTCACAGTGGCGAGTACCTCCCGGTCAGCAGCGGGCAGCGGAACGCGGCGCGGTTTCGGAAGACCATCATCGAGGCGGGTGGCGGACAGGGCGGGTCGTCGACGGCCCCAAGCGGACTCCAGATCGAGCAGATCGACTGGCGCCCCGACCGTCTCCGAGCGGTGGTGACGGCGCCGGTGCCCGAGCGGCTGATCCTTCACCAGTTCGCATTCCCCGGCTGGGCTGCGTGGGTGGATGGGGCGCAAGTGGCGGTGGAGACGGCAGGGCAGCTCGGGCTGGTGTCCGTTCAGGTGCCGGCTGGGCGCCACTCCGTCGAGATCGCCTGGGGCTGGACGCGGCTTCGGCTCTGGGCGGCGGTTGGGTCGCTGGTGGGACTGCTGATGCTGGTCGGCCTCGCCGGCTGGAAGCCGTCGCGAACGATTCTGCACGGCCGGCTCGTCGCCGTGATGGCGGTCGGGATCGGCGCCGCGCTGCTGGCGCCGGCCGGGCGGCCCGCGGTGACGGCCGCCGCTCAGGTGCCGGAGACGGTGCGAGCCCATGACGTGAGTGACGCCCTGACGCTGGTCGACGTGCGCCACGACACCTCACGGATGGCGGTCGACCGCGTCGTGCAGTCGCGCCTGATCTGGCAGGTACGGCAGACTCCGAGCACGGGATTCCGGGCGTTCGTCGAGGTCGTCACACCCGACGGCACGGTCCACCACCGCGCGCCCTGGATCTACGAGCCGCTCAGCCGCCTCTGGGAGCCGGGCGAGCTGGTCGCGACCACCGTCGCCATCCGGGTGCCCGGCGACATCCCCGGTGGCGGGTATCAGCTGAGGCTCGCGTTCGACCGGCCGGAGGGGGTCGTGCCGGTGGTGCTGGCGACCTTCAGCTTCCCCTCCCCCAGGGACGCGCCGCTCGCTGTCCCAGAGGACACCGTCCAGGTCGGCATGGATGTCCGGTTGTGGGAGACGGGGGCGCCGGCAGGCGCAGGCGGGCGGCCGATCGTCGCTCGCCCGGGTTCGTCGATCGACGTGCCGCTGCGCTGGCAGCAGCTTGGGATGACGCCGAACGTCGACCGCGAGATGATGGCTGTGGCGGTGCTGATAGCCACGCGCGGCGAGGTCGTGTCCGAGCCGCGACGGCCAGGCGACTGGTTCGCGCCGCTTCCGTTCTGGCAGCGCGGCGATCTGATCGAGCAGAACATCCGGATGTCGTTGCCCGGCTGGCTCCCCGAGGGCAGCTATCCGCTCCTGGTGCGGGTCTTCCCGCGCGACCTGGCACGCTCCGGGATCAGCGAGCCGGGGGCGGCGTCCGCGCGGCCACGCGGGCGGCCAGTCGCCGAGCTCCCGCTCGGAACCGTGACGGTGGAGCCGTGACCGCCGCGACCGCGAGTCCGCCTTTGATGGACGCCGAGGTGTCGAACGTACGTCCGCCAGCGGAAGGCGCTGGAGTGTCCCATCGCCTGGCTGAGGCAGCGGCTGTCGCGGTGATCCTGCTGGTGGCGGCGCTGTTTCGGCTGCCACTGCTCGGGCAGGTGCCGAACGGGCTGTTCCTGGACGAGGCGTCGCGCGGTTACGATGCGCATGCGCTGCTGCTAACGGGAGCCGACCAGTACGGCGTCAGATGGCCGCTCTTCGCCGAGGGCCTGGACGACTACACGCCGGCCCTGTACACGTTGCTGGTCGCCCCGTCGGTGGCCGCGCTCGGCCTGACTGAGCTTGCGGTGCGGCTGCCGGCTGCGCTTGCGGGCGTCCTGACCGTCTACACGACGTTTCTGTGCGGCAGGGCGCTGTTCGGGAGCGTGGCCGGGCTGGTGGCTGCCACCCTCGTGGCGATCTCGCCCTGGCACGTCCTGCCGAGCCGGACCGGCGCCGAGTGGGTGCTGCTGCCGCTGTTCGTGTCGGCCGCCATCTGGCTCCTGCTTCGCGGACGAACGCATCGGCCATCGCTGCTGCTCGCCGGGCTGACCCTCGGCGTGGCGCTATACAGCTACGCGTTCGCCAGGCTGCTCGTGCCGTTGCTGGTTCTCGGGTTCGCGGTGCTCTGGTGGCGGGAGCTGGCTGCGCGCTGGCGCTGGGCGGTGGCAGGGCTCATCGTGCTGGTCACACTGGCCGTGCCGATCGTCTGGTTCGCCCTGACGCCGGCCGGCCAGGCGCGACTCCAGACCGTGGTGCCGCTGGATCGGTATCGTGGAATGGCGCTGATCCCGTACGTTGCGAGCAACGTCGCGTCCTACTTCGACCCATCGTTCCTGATCTGGGGCGCGGAGCCGACGCACCACCACCGACTCGCCGGCTTCGGGCCGATCCTGCCCGTCATGGTCCCGTTGATCGCCGTTGCCCTCGTGGCCGTCGCGCGGCGGCCAACGCGTGAGGCGCTGTTTTGCCTCTGGTGGATCGTCGCGGCACCGGCCAGCGCGGCGCTGCATCGCGAGAGCCCATCGTCAGCGCTGCTGCTGGGCGCAATCCCAGCCTGGCATCTGCTCTCAGGGCTCGGAGCCGCCAGGATCTGGGAGTGGCTGCGCGAGTGGCGGCACAGCGCAGCGCGGATCGCAGCTGCACTGCTGGTGGCAGCTTGCCTGGGAACGGCCGTGTTCGCGGCAGGCGCGCTGTACGTCGAGTACCCGATCTATTCCGCCGAGGACTGGCTCTACGGGTCACGTGAGACGATCGCCTTTCTCGAGGCGAATCGCAGCCGCTACGACGACGTGCTGGTCAGCGACCGTCTGCTGACGTCGCACGTGCTCGTGCTGTTCTTCGCTCGGGTCGATCCGGTGACGTACCAGCAGGCGCCAATTCACGTTCGCCAGCCGGCCGTTCGCTCACGAGGCGAGCTCGGACAGTACCGGTTCGGGCGGACGTCGGAGCTGTTGGAGCGGCCCGGCCGCCACCTGGTCTGGGTTCCACCCGACGAGGGGCGGTCACTCTTCGGAAATCAGGGTCCGCTTCTGATCGTGACACTGCCAGACGGCACACCAGCGCACGCGGTGTACGAGGTCGAGCGCCGTTGAGTACCATCCGCCACGTGCAATCAACGCCTGGCGAGCTAGAGGTCGATCGTAGCGCCGGACCGACGTCGTCGGCGCTGGTCTGGATTGGGCTGACGATCCTGGCGGTCGCCGGCGCCTGGCTGCTGGTGGCGGCCTGGGAGGAGGGGCTGAGCGGCGGCCGGGACTTCGTCCAGGACTATGCGGCGGTCGTGAAGATCGGCCAGGGCCACAACCCGTACGAGCCGTACAACGACGTCTCCCAGGAGCTGTTCGGGGGACCGCCGCATCGCGGGCCGCTCTACAGCTTCCACGCGCCGTCGTCGCTGCCGCTCGTCGTCTGGCTGCTGCCGTTCGCGAAGCTCTGGGGGTACACGGGGGCATTTCTGGCCTGGGGTGTCGTGAGTCTCGTCGCGCTCTGGTCGATCTGCTGGATGACGCTGCGCGTTCTCAGGATGCCACGACCGGCCCTGGCGGCAGTCCTGGCCGCGCTGGCGTTGATCATCCTGCCGGCGATTCGCGAGTCGTTCGAAGAGGGCCAGTTGAACGTCGTGGTCGCGGCCGGGATGGTTGGGTGCTGGGCAGCGAGGCGCGGCGGGCGGTCCGGCCTGGCGGGCGTGCTGCTGGGGGCGGCGTTCGCGCTCAAGCCGATCCCGGGCCTGTTCTTCCTGTACTACGCCTGGCGTCGGGACTGGCGCCTGCTGATCGCGGCCGGCGCCACCGTCGCCGTCCTGTCGATAGTCGGCCTGGGGCTGTCGGGGCTGGAGGGGGCGTGGCTCTGGGCGACGGTTAACTACCCGTCTCACGCGGACGTCTGGCCCGGCTACCCGGACAACGCGTCAGTGCGGGGGTTCTTCACGCGGATCTTCGGGCCGAGCGAGTGGCGGCCACGTCCACGCTACCCGCTGCCGTACGCAGCGATGTTGCTCTGGGCTGCCTGCGGCGCCCTCCTGACTGTGCTGGCGATCCGAGTCGCCAAATCTGGGCCTCGGATGAACGATCCGAGCGGGAGCCGATCTGCGCTCGATCAGGCGCTCTGGGGACTGACGACCCCGCCGCCGCTCGCGCGCGAAGATCCCCGAGGCGACCTCGAAGTCGCGGTGCTGACCATCTTGACGCTGCTGGTCACGCCGATCGTCTGGCCGCACTATTACGTGGTGCTGGTGATGCCGATCGCACTGGCCGCAACGTATCTCGGGCGGCTGGTGCTCGACGGCTCGGTGCGGGCACCCG
>Ga0209382_10007027_pt1 | contig 14408 bp, 14 predicted proteins | sample SoiMetdeltSBSDD5_FD_187599 | JGI IMG/M metagenome (GOLD analysis project Ga0209382, IMG submission 187599) | Bulk soil microbial communities from a Populus tree surrounding site in Tennessee, USA - Soil MetaG P. deltoides SBSDD5 (SPAdes) (version 2) | ecosystem: Environmental > Terrestrial >... | reverse complement strand
CTCGCTACAAGGCCCCCTCTCGCATATCGAGCGCGATGACTGTCAGAATGATGGTCACTCCATCGCCCCTTGCGCAGGGCGCTCGGACAGTATAGCAGTCATGACGATAGCGTCCGCAAGGTCCGTTTTCCACGAAACGGGAACACTTCAACACGGGTGTTGTCGTCGCCTGGCCGCCGCGCTCACCAGCGGCGCCTCGACGTGAGTTCAAGCGCCGGGGAAGAACGTGAGCGCCGCCAGTCCGTCAAGCTGCCGCGAGAAGTCGTGATCCGGCCAGGCCAGCCCCCGCGCCAGGTACCGCCGCAGCCGCTCGTTCGCCGGCAGCCCGTTGATCGTCCATCCCGCGAGCTGGCCCTGCTCGGCCCGCCGAAGGCCCTCCTGGAACAGCACAGACAGCCAGAAGATCGGGTCGATCGCCCTGTACAGCTCGATCCGCCGAGGCAGCAGCACGTCGAGCGGCACCAGCACCGTCAGATACGGCTCCAGGAACGCCTGCCACTCGTCCGGTATGAGCAGATCCTCCTGTTCGGGATGGGAGATTGTCCCCACGAGATCACGCGCCGGGTCGCCGAGGCCGCCGTCCTCCCAGTCCACCAGTCCGAGCCGCCCGTCTGGCCGCCGAATGACGTTCGCGAAGCGCGTATCGGCCGGTCCGAACGAGAGCCGCATCCCCTGCGCGCTGCACGCGTCAAGCTCACGGACCTCGGGCCAGCGTCGATCCAGTACGTCGAGAGAACGCAGCGCTGCTGCCGTACCGGCCGGGAATTCCTCCTCGGTCCACGCCCTGAATGTCAGCATTCGACTATGGAAACGCGCGTACCGCTCCGCCACCGAGCGGTTCGTCCCTCGGGCCTCCCAGTCGACCTGTGCTGAGATCGAATCGACCGTCAGCCAGACCTCGGCCAGCGCCCGCAGCTCCTCCCACGACGGCTTCCGCCGACCCCACATCTCGCCGTCCAGGAACTCGTAGACGACGATCGGCCCACGCTCGGGGCCATGCTCCTCGTCAAGTCCGACCGGCCTGGGCGCCACGTCGAGCGGCGCCAGCAGCTCCAACGCCCGGTGCTCGTAGACCGGCGCGGTCGAGAACTCCTCCTGCTTCAGGTACTCCTTGACGATCAGGTGGCGGCCATCCGCCCAGGCATCGTAGAGGCGGTTGCTCTGGTGATCGAGCGGCGCCCGCAACTCGATACGCATGGCAGATGGCGAGCACCCGGCCAGCCGCGCCACGACCTGAATCAGCGCGTCGTTCATCGAGCAGACCTCACCCCCAACCGCTGCGCGGCGCGAATATCGGCTTCGCCGACATCATCTCCTGCGAGGAGAGGGGAGACCGGCTTCCCTTGCTCCCCCTCTCCGCGCCGGAGAGGGGCGGGGGGGTGAGGTTGGTTCTCAATAGTCGAGGCCGCGCCGCGCCTGGTGCCCCTCGTCGAACGGGTGCTTCAGCTTCACCATCTCCGTCGCCAGGTCCACCACCGGCAGCAGCCTGTCCAGGAACCGCTTCTGCGCATCGTGGCCCGTCAGCAGCAGGTTGACCGCGTGCGGCTTCGTCGCGATCAGCTCCAGCACCTGTTCCAGATCGATCTGCCCCTGGTCCACCGCCCCCAGGATCTCGTCGAGGATCACCAGCTCGTAGGCGCCTGATTGGATCTTCTCGCGCGCGAGCTCGAGCCCCTTCTGGGCGGCGTCGCGATGCTCCTCCAGCGTGTACGGATCGCCGAAGATGTTGACGAAACCGATCCCCGTCGAGATCACCTCGAAGTCGGGCGCCAGCCGAGCCGCCCCGGTGATCTCGCCGAGCGGCTGCCCCTTCGGCCACTCGCCCATCTTGGTGAACTGGATCATCGAGACCTTCCAACCGCGCCCGACGGCGCGCAGCACGACCCCAAAGGCGGCCGTCGTCTTCCCCTTGCCCTCGCCCGTGTAGAGGAGAACCTGCCCGCGCAGCCCCCGTGGCGTCTCGCTCACGATCCCTCCCTGCATCACCCAACGCCAGCAGCGTACTGGATGCCGCCCAGCAGATGCTGGAGAAACAGCGGCTCCCGATAGCTCTCTCTGGTGTGCCCGCCGGCCGTGTACCAGGCCCGACCGCCATCGAAATCGTGCCACCAGGCGATCGGGTGGTCGGCCCCCATGCCTCCTCCGGTGTAGGTCCCCTCGTCCAGGCGTGCCAGGACGTTCACCTCGGTGCGCGGGTTCGTCTGGAAGTCGTACCACTCGTCGGTCCGCTCCCAGCGCTCCGGCAGGCCCAGGGTCGAGCGATGGGACCGATCCTCGACGTACAGTGTCGCGGCCTGAATCTCCGGATGTCGACTGAAGTACGCTCCGACCAGCCGACCGTACCATGGCCATGCGTACTCCGTGTCGCACGCCGAGTGGACGCCGACGTAGCCGCCCCCGGCCCGGATGTACCGCTCGAATGCGGCCTGCCGCTCCGGGTCCAGGATCTCGCCGGTCGTCAGAAGGAAAACGACGGCCCGGTACGGCGCGAGGCCCGCGTCGCCGAAGACCGCTCCGTCCTCGGTGTGGTCCACGTCGAAGCCGTGCTCGCCGCCCAGCCCTTTGAGCGCCGCGACGGCGTCCGGGATCGAGTCGTGGCGGTACTGCTCGGTCTTCGTGAAGGCGAGCACCCGGTACGCCGCCTGCCGCGCGGTTCGCTCCCGTTCACCAGCTCGCGCAAAGCCGGCCGCCACTGCCCGAGGCGTCGCTACGATCCCCAGCCCGACCGCGGCCGCCGATGCCAGCGCGGCACGCCGCGTCACCCGTCGCGCGGTCAGAGCGTCTTGTAGCATCCCGGTGCCTCCGTCGGCCCCAGAACCCAGAACCTATCGCCCAGCACCCTCGTCAGTAGGCGAGCCGGTGCAAGGTGCCGGCCAGCGCCTGCACCCCTGCGATCACCCACTCCACCGGTGTGTACTCCTCCGGCGTGTGGCTCTTGCCATCCTTGCTCGGCACGAACAGCATCGCCGTCGGGAAGCGCGGCGCCAGGATCTCGCTGTCGTGGCCGGCCCCGCTCGGCATCACCAGGTACTCCAGGCCCAGCGACCGGATCGACGCCTCGATCTCGGCCCGGATCGCTGTGCTCATCGGCACCGGGTCGTGGTCCATGATCACCTCGACGGCCGCCTCGAGCTCTCGCTCGCGGGCCACGCGCTCCACGATCCCCTCGATCTCCGCCAGCAGCTGGCGTCGCGGCTCCGGCTCGGCGTGGCGCGTGTCCACCGTGAACTCGCAGCGGCCGGGGATGATGTTCGTGCCGCCCGGGAACGCCTGGATCCTTCCGACCGTCGCCACGGCCGGCCGGCCCATGCGGAACGCAGCCTGCTCGATCTGCCCGATCATCGCGACGGCCCCGGCCAGCGCATCTCGCCGGAGGTCCATCGGCGTCGTCCCCGCGTGGTTCTGGACGCCACGCACCGTGACCTGCATCCAACGCTGCCCCGTGATCGACGAGACCACCCCGAGCGGAAACCCCTCCCGCTCCAGGATCGCGCCCTGCTCGATGTGCGCCTCGACGAACGCGGCGACGTCGTGCCGCTCGGCCTCGCCGATCCGGGCCGGGTCGAAGCCCCGTCCCTGCATCGCCGCGCCGATCGTCACGCCGTCCGCGTCCGCGATCTGCTCCGGCTCCTCGGCCCCGATCCGCCCGACGATCGCCCTGGCCCCCCAGAAGGAGCAGGCGAACCGGCTCCCCTCCTCCTCACAGGTGACCAGCACCTCCAGCGGTCGCTTCGGACGTCCGACTCCTTCGAGGAGCGCCTGCACCGCCGCGATCGCCATGTGGACCCCGAGCGCGCCGTCGTACTTCCCGCCCTGGCGCACTGTGTCCACGTGCGAGCCGGTCACGACCGCGCTGCCGCCATCGGTCCCCTCGACGCGACCCCACAGGTTGCCGACGGCGTCGAAGCGGACCGCGAGCCCGGCCTCCTCCATCCAGGTTCGAAGCAACTCCATCGCCTTGACCCAGCCGTCGTCGTACAGCGCCCGGTACAGCCCGCCGTTCGGATGAACGCCGATCGAGCCGAGCTCGTGGATCCTGGCCTGAAGCCTCGCGGGGTCAATCGGCAACGTACGCGCGTCGAGCACCGGTCATCGCTCCTCAGGTTGTCACGAGTACCTGGGATGATAGGCTAGACAAACCGAATCTCGTGGCTAAGGCCTGAGGCCAGGAATCCCAGCAGCCGCTCGCCCTCCTCGGACACGGCCGCCTGATCCTGCTTCGAGAGCGGCGCGAACGGCTCGATCGCCAGCATGGCCGTCTTGCGCTTCGTCCTCAGCTTCCAGACCGCCCGCACGAACCCGTCCACCAGCACCGTCGAGACGTACCCGTTCTCCATCAGGGTCAGCCGCCGCGTCGCCTCGTCCACGATGCGGGTCCGGTCGGCGTACCCCAGGAGCGCGTTGTCGTACTCCGGCATGAAACGCGGCGGCGCCGGCGTCTCCGGATCGGGTAGCGGGCCGTCCGCCACGTCGAACAGTTCCTTGCCATCTTCAGTCCGGAAGATGCGCAGGCGCGGCCGGAGCCGCTCCACGGTCTCGCGCAGGCGGGTCCGGCCGCACCACGCCTGGACGTCCATCACCGTCGCCGGCCCGTACGCCGCCAGGTAGCGGAGAATCATCGCCTCCGTCCCGGCGCTGGCATCAGCAGTCTCCGTCGAGACCGGCCGGCCCAGCCACGCCTCGGCCGTCGTCCAGGTCGCCCGCCCACTCCTCCCCCAGAGTGCTCGGGGTGGCACCTGCACCAGCGGCTCGAGGTACTGGACGGCGTACGCCAGCGAGGCCCCGTCACGGTCCGGCCAGCGCTCCAACAAGTGTGTGCGCAGCTCGGTGCTGGTCCGAGGCTGGTCTGCCAGGAAGGCCCGCCCGGCCGCGAGGACCGCCTCCACGTCCAGCCCCGCCAGCTGCTTACCGTACGGGCTCCCGACCATCAGCATCCGACGGAGCACCGCCTGCATCTCCGGGCGCAACGCGACGCAATCCCGCGCGGTGACCAGATGGATCGTCCCCCGCATCAGGACTGTACGGACCGCCTGCCGTGCCTCGATCAGCCGGGACAGCTCCTCCGGATCGAATCGCTCGATCCTCGACCACAGTCCGACGTACGGATCCTTCGGCGACTGCGCCTGCATGCCGAGCAGGTGCTCGACCACCTCGGCAGCGGGGAGCTTCTGGCGCCGGAGGAGCAACTGCCGCTCCAGCGTCGCTCGGTTCAGCGCCTGCCGACTGAGCACCGTATCCGTCCCGCTGTACACTGGCAGGCGTTGCGCGTCGATCTGACTCATCATGCCACCAGGGTACCACCGAAGCAGGACAGATCCGGTCCGCATCCGGGCGCAGCGCGACGGGGCCGGCGACTGCGTGGCCGCCCCGGCGGCTGCGCCCGTCCCACCCCACGATTGCCGGCAGGAAAGGAGCATCGACCGTGCCGACCTGGACCCCGCCTGATGAGTGGGCTCGTCTGAAATCTGGCGAAGGCTGCGTCCTATGCGAGGACGCGCACCTCGACGTCAACGTCTTCGGCACCAAGATCGCCGACCTCGACTGGAGCTGGTTCCGCCTGGCCAACAACCAGTACATGCCGGGTTGGACCGTCGTCACGCTGAAGCGCCACGCTAACGAGCTGTTCGAACTCGGCCCCGACGAGCTGGCCGGCTACTGGCGAGACGTCGCGCGGGCGGCCCGGGCCCTCGATCGGGTCTTTCAGCCGGCCAAGATCAACTAGATGGTGATGGGCAGCCTCTGCCCCCACGTCCACTGCCACCTGCTGCCGCGCTCGTTCGCCGACGATCCGACGAAGCCGGTCAACATGAACGAGCAGCAAGTCTTTCTTGTTCCAGATGAGTACGCTGCCCGGCTGGACGTCCTGCGCCGCGCGCTCGCAGCCGATGCCGCCGCCTGACAGCCGTCTCCGCGACCGTCGGCCCGACGTCACGACCTGGCGGCCCTCCTTCACGGCGGCCTGCTATCGTGCTGGTGGCACTCGATCGAGGATGTAAGACCATGGACGCTCGCGCGCTCTTCCTCGCCGATCACACCCGCATCCACGCGGCAGCCACCAGCACCGCTGCCGAGGTTAGCGCGGCCGGCGGCTTCATCTTGCAGGACGACACCCTCAGGCGACTGGAAGAGGCCGAGTTGCGCGTCAGCCCTGACGGCCTCTGCTCGATCGTCTGGCACCTCTGGCATATGACCAGGATCGAGGACGCCGTCGTCAACGCGATGCTGCGCGGCGTCCCCGAAGTCCTGGATCGCGATGGCGACGGCTCTGCCTGGCTCGCCCGACTCGGCGTCGACGTCCGCCTCGTCGGCACCGGCGACACCGACGAGGAGGTCCGCGCCTTCTCCGAGCGGGTCGACGTTCCCGCCTTGCTTGCCTACCGCGACGCCGTCGGCCGCGAGACCCGCGCCTGGGTCCAGACCGCCGACCTCGATGCGCTGGACGCCGTGCCGGACCTGGAGTCCCGCCTCGCCGCCGCTCCACCGATCGTCGGCGAGCGCGCCCGTTGGCTCCCGCGCTTCTACACCGGCAAGAGCGGCGCCTTCCTGCTCACCTTCCCCGTCACCAACCACGGGTTCATGCACTGGGCGGAGGCGCGCGTCACCCGGGGCCGCCTCGGCCACCGCAACCCCTGACGGCGGGTGCTGGGTGCTAGATCCTGGGGAGTGGAACATACCCGCCGGTAGTTACCATGTACTGATCTATCGTATTCACCTAACCAAACCACCTGTTGGCGGCCGGCTTACTTCTGGGGCTCGTGGCGTTTGCGCTCCGGCTTCACTGACCGCTGAAGGGAGGCCCTCAATGATCGAGGTGCGTGTCGGATCGATCGAACGTCATCCCGTGACGGGCGCTCCGCTCATCGCCCTGGAGCCGCGTGATCCCGCTATGCGGACTCGGCTCGTCCTCCCGCTCTCTGCTGCCGTCGCCTGCTCCCTCAGCCACGAGCTCGAAGGCCAGGTGACGCTCCGGGGAATGGTCTACACGCTGCTGGGGCAGATCGCGGAGATCCTCGGGGGCGAGATCGCCGCCGTCGAGATCGTGCCGGCCTCCAACGGTATGGCTGCCGGGCGGCTGCGCGTCGACGGTCGCGATGGAACGGCAGTCCTGCCGGTCGAGATCGCGCTCGGCATCGGGCTGGCCGTCGTGCTCGGCCTGCCGTTGCGCGTCGACCGTCAGCTCGTCCACGAGGCGCCGCGGCTCGACCGGTCCCCATCGCCGGTCGCTCCGCCGGATGACCCGCCCCTCGCCAGCGTCCTCCCCAGCGAGGTCCCGGACGCCTTCCGCCGCGCTTTCTCAGGATAGAAAGTGCTCCAGCAGCAGCCGGTTGACCAGCGCCGGGCGCTCGTGCTGGACCCAGTGGCTCGCATCCGCGATCCGCTCGACGCGCACGCCTGGCACCCAGCCGTCGAGGTCCTCGGTCAGCTCAGGTACCAGCGCCGTGTCCTGAACGCCCCAGATCAACAGCGTCGGTGCCTCGACCACCCGCACGCGCGATCGTAGCGCGTCCGTATCGGTGCTCCAGAGCGCGCGGTAGTACGCCAGCATCGCCGAAGCCGCCCCCGGCCACGACACCGCCCGACGATACGCCGCCAGGTCGGCCGCCGAGAAGGCGCCTCGGCCCGCCGTCGAGCCTCGCAGCATCTCCGCGACGCCGCGCGCGTGGCCTCGCGTCAGCAGCCACTCCGCGAGCCCCCGGGCCTGGAACAGCGCGATGTACCACGAGCGCACCAGTTGCCGCCGGTTGCGCTTCAGCTCACGCAGATACGCCGCCGGGTGAGGTGCGTTCAAGATCGCCAGCCGGTCCACCACCTCCGGGTAGAAGATCGCCGCGCCCCAGGCGACCGACCCGCCCCAGTCGTGGCCCACCACGTGCGCCCGCTCCGCCCCGAGCGCCCGAATCAGCGCCGGCACGTCGCTCGCCAGCGTCTCGTAGTCGTACCCGGAGGCCGGCTTCGAGGTCAGGTTGTAGCCGCGCAGGTCCGGCGCCACCACCCGGAACCGCTTCGCCAGGGCCGGGATCTGCGCGCGCCAGCCGTACCAGAACTCCGGGAACCCGTGGAGCAACAGCACCAGCGGCCCTCCCCCACGCTCCGTCCCGCCAGCTACCTCTTGGTCACCGCCATCGTTGCCTCCGGCCTCCACGACGTGAAAGCGCACCCCGTTCGCCTCCACGAAGCGGTGCCGCAAACCGATCTGGGCCTCGTTCGGCAGGCGCGGGCAGGTCGACGGGCAGGCCGAGCGCAGCGGATCCTCGAAGCGGGAACGAGTTGTGGCAGGCATCGGGGGCATCAGTCAGGCGACCGCAGCGCCTCCGTCAGCAGTAGCCCCACCAGTTTCCGCTCGGCAAGGATCACCCGGACCCCGAGCGGGGTGCCCTCGCGGACGTGCTCGACCACGTCCTTCATCGTGTAGCCCGGTACCCCGAACAGCGAGAGCCGCATCGTCGGCGGCGCGCCGGCCAGCCTGGCGAGCGCCAGCTCCTGGAGCCCCTCCTCGTCCAGCCGGTTCAGCTCGTCCAGGACGGTCGGGTCAGGATGTGCCAGGAACTCCCGCAACGAGAGCGGGCCGTCCGGGCGCAAGACGACCGGGCGCGGCAGCTCGAACGGCTTCAGCTTCCAGCGCCCGCACCGGACCGGCTCCTCAGGCTGCGACCCAGACCCCGGGGCCGCCTCCGGCACGATCGCGCTCACGGGCTCCTCAACCGGGCTCATGCGCCCACTCCATGCACGTTCGGGGCCTCGACCGGATTCCCCCTCCCCCGCGCACGGGGGTTACCCGGGTGGTCAGGGGGCAGGGGCTTTCACTCAATCTAGCCGGCGCCGAGCGCCACCGTCCAGCCATCGCCCACGCTGCCCGGCCGCGATTCACCCGTTCTACTCCTTGACATGACGAGTACACTGAAACAGACGTTCGATTATCGTTCGTCCGGCACGCGCGCCCTCGGAGAGAGCGGATGGAGAGCCTGAACGGCGGCAACGGCCTGGCCCGGCAGCCGGCCATCAACCCGGCGAGTGCGCCCAGCATCGCCATCGGCATCCCGGTGGCCGCTCCGATCGGCGAGGTCGTCGACACCTCCGTCGCCGAGTTCACGGCCCAGGCGTGCAAGCTCGAAGTCGCACCGCCGTTCGGCGGTTTCGTCAAGGTCACCACCTCCGAGCGCACCATCTACGGCGTCGTCTACGCCATCCACACCGGCGGCCTCGAGCCGGGCAGCCGGCCCGTCCTGCGCGGGCGCGACGGCATGCGCGACCGCGCGATCTTCGATCAGAACCCGGACCTCGAACAGTTGCTACGAACGGAGTTCTCGGCGCTCATCGTCGGCCACCAGGAGGGGAGCGCCCTGCGTACCTATCTCCCCCCGAGCCCGCCGCCGCTCCACTGGTCGGTGATGGAATGTAATCAGCCTGAGATCGCTCAACTCACCCAGAGGCTCGATTACTTCCGTACGATTCTGTCGGCCAGCGACGCGCCCGTGGACGCATTGCTCGCCGCGAACATCAGGCTCGCCAGCGTGGCAAGCCTGAACGAATCAAGCTTCCGGATCAGGGCCGGGCGCGAGCTGGCGACGCTCTTGAAGCACGACTACCCGCGCCTGACCGCGATCCTCCGCGCCCTCGTCGATTGACGTGCTTGCTCCCCCTCCCCCGCGCACGGGGGAGGGGGTTGGGGGTAGGGGACTCCATGGCTGACGACCGACTCGGGCTGATCGTCGAGGGCTCGCTCGTCGACGGCCTGCGCGCACGCCTCGACGGCAGCCAGTCCGTCGAAGAGATCCGCGTCGGCCAGTTCGTCCGCATCATCGGCCAGAAGCACGACTACTTCTGCCTCGTCACGGACGTCCGCCTGCACGCCACCAACAGCGATCTCATCGCCGATCCCCCGCTGCCTGACAATGAGTTCGCCCTGCGCGTCCTGGCCGGTACCACCGCCTACGGCGCCCTTGCCATCCAGCCGATGCTGATGCTCGCGCGTGACGGCTCCGACGACGCCTCCGTCGAGGATGGCCCCCGACCCGTCCGCACCATCCCGCCCCACTTCGCCCAGGTCTTCAAGGCCGACGAAGCCGATTTCAACCGCGTCTTCGGCGAAGAGGCCGACCACCGCTTCGAGATCGGCCAGCCCCTCGATATGGACGTCCCCGTCCGCCTCGACCTCACCCGCTTCGTCGAGCGCTCCAACGGCGTCTTCGGTAAGTCCGGCACCGGCAAGAGCTTCCTGACCCGGCTGCTCCACTGCGGCATCGTCACCAGCGGCGCTGCCGTCAACCTGATCTTCGACATGCACAACGAGTACGGCTCCACCAGTCAGAGCGATGGCGGCCGTCCGGTCAAAGGTCTCGTTCCACTCTTTGGGTCTTCCAGAGTCCAGGTCTACACTCTGGATCGGCACTCCAAGACGAAGAATGACGGTTTCATTCGCTTCGGCCTGAACGAGATCGAGATCGAAGACATCGAGCTTCTCGCGGATGAGCTACGCCTGAACGCGACGGCCGTCGAAACGGCGGCCCTCTGCGAATCTCGCCTCGGCCGGGACTGGATTGCCAGGCTTACTGATGATGATGCAAACGTCGCGGAGCTCAACGAGACAGTGATGGCACACGAAGCCTCAATCTCGGCGCTCCAACGCAAGCTCATGATGATTCGTAACCTCAGCTTCATCGAGCCGCGTGTTTCGCAGAAGGATTCCGGGCTGGACCGCCTCATTGAATCGCTAGCAAAAAAGCAGCACGTGGTACTGGAGTTCGGGCATCACAGCAGCCTGCTTGCCTACATGCTCGCCGCCAACGTCATCACACGGCGCATTCATCGCGTCTGGACTCAGCGAATCGAGGAGAATAAGCAGGGACGAGGTCCAGAGCCCCCGCAGCTCATGATCACCATCGAAGAGGCCCACAAGTTTCTCAACTCGCGCGCCGCCAACCAGACCATCTTCGGGACGATCGCCCGCGAGCTGCGCAAGTACAACGTCACCCTGCTCGTCGTCGACCAGCGCCCCTCCGGCATCGACGACGAAGTCCTCTCGCAGCTTGGCACGAGGATCACCTGCGCCCTCAACGACGACAAGGACATCGACGCCACCCTGGCCGGCGTCAGCGGGGCGGGTCACCTCCGCGCGATCCTCGCCAGCCTGGACTCCAGGCAGCAGGCGATGATCCTCGGCCACGCCGTCCCGATGCCGATGGCGCTCCGGACCCGCTCGTACGACGACGCGTTCTACGCCTGGATCGCCGAGACCGCCAGCCGCCGCCCGGTCACCCCAACCTCGCAGGGCTGGCACCAGAGCGGCGACGCCGTCGCCACCACCGTCCGCCCCGCCCGCCGCTACGAGGAGCTGTTCGGCAAAGATGATTAAGCTCCTCCACCTCGCGGACGTCCACATCGGCATGGAGAACTACGGCCGACTCAATCCAGAGACCGGCCTGAACACCCGCCTCCACGACTTCCTCGACACCCTGGACGAGGCCGTCACCCACGCCATCGATCAGCGCGTCGACGCCGTCGTGGTGGCCGGCGACGTCTACAAGTCGCGAGACCCCTCTCCCACCCACCAGCGCGAGCTCGCCCGCCGGATCATCCGGCTGATCAAGAACGACGTCCACGTCGTGCTGGTGCCCGGCAATCACGACACGCCGATGGCCGCCGGCCGGGCCACCTCGGTGGACATCTTCCGCGAGCTGGAGCTGCCCAACGTCACCGTCCTCCGGCGGATCGCTGCCAGCCGCGTCCAGACCCGCAGCGGCCCCTTCCAGGTCGTCGCGCTGCCCTGGCTCACGCGCAGCACCTTCCTGGCTCACGACGATTTCCGCAACCTGCCCCTGGACGAGCTGGTCCAGCAGATGGCCGGCATGATCGACGAGATGCTCCAGCGCACCTGCGCCGAACTGGACCCGAATATCCCCGCCGTCCTGGTCGGCCATGCCCACGTCTTCGGGGCGCGCGTCGGCGCCGAGCGGTTGCTCACCCTCGGCAACGACCCGATGCTGAACGCCAGCGTCCTCGATCTGCCGAACGTCGGCTACCACGCCCTTGGCCACATCCACAAACACCAGGCCGTCGTCACCGGGCCGCGCTCCGCCGTCTACGCCGGCAGCATCAACCGCGTCGACTTCAGCGAGGAGGACGAGAAGAAGGGGTTCGTCGTCGTCGAGCTCCAGAACGGCAAGAGCGACTGGGAGTTCGTCCCGGTCAAGGCCCGGCCGTTCCTGACGATCCGCTCCGAGCCGCTCACCGACGCCCCCACCGACGAGGTCGTGAGGGCGATCCTCAAGGCCGGCCCCAAGGTCGACGGCGCGATCGTCAGGCTCCAGTTGAGCGGCCCGCGCTCCCGCGTCCAGGCGATCGACGAGCGCGAGGTCCGCCGCCAGCTGGCCGGCGCCCACTTCCTGACGCCGATCCAGCGTGAGTACACCGACGAGATCCGCCAGCGCGTCGCCGGCGCCGAGCTGCAGGGCAAAACGCCGCTTGAGCTGCTCGCCCTCTACTTCGAGCGCCAGTCCACGGTCAGCGCCGAGCGCCGCGAGCTGCTCCTGGCCCGCGCCCGCGACCTGATGGAGGAGGGCGCCCGATGATCCCCATTCGCCTTGCCCTCCGCAACTTCATGTCGTACACGGACGTCCACGAGCCGCTCCTGTTCGAGGGCATCCGCGTCGCCTGCCTCTCGGGAGAGAACGGCGCCGGCAAGTCCACCCTGCTGGACGCCATCACCTGGGCGCTCTGGGGCTACTCCCGGGCCGGCTCCGGATCGGCCCAGAACCTCGTCCACGTCGGCAAGACCGACATGGAGGTCGACTTCGAGTTCAAGCTGGCCGGCCAGACCTACCGCGTCGTCCGCAAGTGGACCGCCCCGAGAGGCCGGACCGGCAGCGGCACCAGCTTGCTGGACCTCTCCATTTTCGACGGTGAGACGTTCCGCTCGATCAGCGGCAACACGATCAACGACACCAACGCCAGGATCGTCAGCCTGCTGCGGATGAGCTACACCACCTTCACCAACTCGGCGTTCATCCTCCAGGGCCGCGCCGACGCCTTCACCACCCGCACCCCGGCCGAGCGCAAGCAGGTTCTCGCCGACATCCTGGAGCTTGGCGAGTACGATCGCCTCCAGGAGCGCGCCCGTGACGAGGTCCGCCGGCGCGAGAGCCGTCACCGCGAGCTCGCCGATCGCGTCCGCGAGGCCGACGCCGAGCTGCAGCAGCGTCCCACTTTCGAAGCAGAGCGCGACCGCCTGGAGACCGAGCTCGCCGCCCTGGATGCGCGCCTCCTCCAGGATGACGCTGCCCTCCGCCAGCTTCAGGAAGAGGCGACCCGCCTCGCCGCGCGCGAACGCGAAATGGTCGAGGCCGGGCAGCGCGCCAACCAGTCCCAGGCCGAGATCAAGCGCCAGCAGGATCAGATCGCCGAGCACGAGAAGGCGATCAGCATCCTGCGCGTCACCCTGAACAACGCCGATCAGATCGAGCAGGGCGCCGCCGACCTCGCGCGGACCCGCCAGACCGACGAGACGCTCAACAAGAAGCTCCAGGAGCTGACCCCGCTTCTCGAGGAGCGCAGCCAGCTCGACACCGCCATCTCAACCGCACGTGCCCGCCTCGACGCCGATCTCCGCACCCAGCAGCAGCACATCGCTCGCTACGAAAAGGACGCCGCTCAGGTCCAGAAGCACGAGCAGGCCCTGGTGAAGGCCCGCCAGGATCAGGACCAGCTCGCCGTCATCCAGAAGCGCCAGTCCGAGGTCGAGCAGCAGCTGGGCAGCAAGCGCGAGGGCGCGGCCGAGCTGCGCGGTGCCAACGACGGGCTCAAGAAAGAGATGCACGAGATCAAGGCCAAGATCACGACCATCGAGACGGAGCCGATCTGCCCGATCTGTCGCGGCCAGCTCGATCCCGAGACCCGCGCCCGCCTGACGGCCGAGTACACGGCCGAGGGCAAAGCCCAGCGCGTCCGCTACGACGAGAACCAGGCCCGCACCAGGGCGCTCGAAGGGCAGATCGACCAGCACGAGGCCGACCGCAAGCGTCTCCAGGAGGAGACGCTCCAGCTCGTCGGCGCCGAGCGCCGGCTGGCGACCGCCGAGCACGCCCTGGAAGCTGCCCGCGCCGCCGCCCGCGAGGTCGAGGCCGCCCGCGCGGAGCTTGCGAAGCTCGAGGACCGTCTCGCCCGTCACGCCTACGCCGAGCCAGAAGCCGCCCGGCGCCGCGAGATCGACGGGCGTGTCGAGGCGATCGGCTACGACCAGGCGACCCACCGGCGCGTCCGCAACGAGCTCGCCACCCTGGTCGACTACGAGCGGCTGAGCCTGGAGCTGGCCGGCGCCCGCCAGGCGATGGCTCTGCGCGAGGACGCCCTCCAGCAGGCGCGGACCTCGCTCGCTTCATGGCAGGAGCGGTTCGACGAGGACCGCGCCCGCA
>Ga0209382_10007023_pt1 | contig 14410 bp, 16 predicted proteins | sample SoiMetdeltSBSDD5_FD_187599 | JGI IMG/M metagenome (GOLD analysis project Ga0209382, IMG submission 187599) | Bulk soil microbial communities from a Populus tree surrounding site in Tennessee, USA - Soil MetaG P. deltoides SBSDD5 (SPAdes) (version 2) | ecosystem: Environmental > Terrestrial >... | reverse complement strand
CGAGATGGCCACGCGGCCACAGACGATCGGCTACGCCCTGCTGGATTCACCCGTCGCGCTGGCGGCCTGGTTGCTCGACCACGACACGGACAGCTACTACAAGATCTCCCGCGCGTTCGTCGACGGGGAGCCGGTGGGCCATCTCACCCGGGACACCATCGTCGACAACATCACGCTGTACTGGCTGACCGGCACCGCAGCGTCGGCGGCCCGGTCGTACTGGGAGGACGGACGAGCGCTGGCCGCAGCGCTTGCGAGCGGCCAGGCTCCTCCGGCGGTCACTGTACCGGTCGGCTTCACGACGTTCCCCGGCGAGATCTGGGCTGCCCCGCGCAGTTGGGTTGAGACCGTCTACCCCGGCCTCGCCTACTTCAACGAGGTCGACCGGGGCGGCCATTTCGCCGCCTGGGAACAACCGGCACTCTTCGCGTCGGAGCTGCGCGCGGCGTTCAAACCGCTGCGGTAGCGCGACCAATGCGAGGTGCAGATATGAGCATCATCTCGCGCGGCTTTCGCGGCCGGCGACGGGACGCGGACGCCGATCCTGCGCGCGTGCCTCCCGGCCAGTCCGTGACCCACGACTTCCCGGTGCTCTCGGCTGGCGCGACGCCGCATACGCCCCTCGACCGATGGACGTTCTCGATCGAGAACGGCGGCGTGCTCCGGACGTGGACGTGGGAGGAGTTCCGCGCCCTCCCGAGCGAGCCGGTCACGGCCGACATCCACTGCGTCACCCGTTGGTCGAAGCTCGACACGACGTGGGAGGGCGTGTCGATCGACACCCTCCTCGACGGGGTCGACTACGACGCGGCCTTCGTGCTCGCGCTCTGCGACGGCGGCTACACGACCAACCTGCCGCTCGAGGACGTCACCGGCGGGAAGGCCTGGGTCGTCTACACCTACGAGGGCGAACCCCTCGAGCCGGAGCACGGCGGCCCGGCGCGGCTGCTCGTCCCGCACCTCTACTTCTGGAAAAGCGCCAAGTGGGTGCGCGCACTCCGCCTGCTCGACGACGACGAGCCCGGCTTCTGGGAGACGAACGGCTACCACATGTACGGAGACCCGTGGCGGGAGCAGCGCTACTCGGGCGACTGACTTGGCGCGTCGCGACCGTGTCGGCGGTCGTCGACGAGACGCCACGCGTACGCACTCTCGAGCTCGAGATCCCGGGGTGGCCGAGTCACGTCGCGGGCCAGCACGTCGATGTCCGGCTGACGGCCGAGGACGGCTACCGCGCCGAGCGCGCGTACTCGCTCGCCTCCGCCCCCGGCGAGCCGCCGGCGATCACCGTCGAGCGGCTCGAGGACGGGGAGGTGTCGCCATACCTGACGGAAGACGTGCGCCCAGGCGACGCGTTCGAGGTCCGCGGGCCGATCGGCGGCTATTTCGTCTGGCGCCAGGACGACGGCGGCCCGCTGTTCCTCGCGGCCGGAGGTTCCGGCGTCGCCCCGATGCGGGCGATCCTGCGCCACCGGCGCAACAGCATGAGCGAGGTGAGAGCGCGATTGCTCTACTCCTCGCGCACCCTCGAGGACGTCATCTACCGCGCGGAGCTCGATGGGGAGGAGGTCGTCCACACGCTCACGCGCGCGCAGCCGCCCGGGTGGACGGGATACGCCCGTCGGGTCGACGCCGACCTCCTGCGCGAGGTCGCCTGGCCGGCCGAGGACGGCCCGCTCGCGTTCGTCTGCGGTCCGACGAGTTTCGTGGAGTCGGTCGCAGCCGGCCTGGTCGCGCTCGGCTACGCGCCGGCGCGCATCAAGACCGAGCGGTTCGGAGCGACAGGAGGACGGTGATGGAGGCGCTCGACGGCAACGCGATCGGCGGAATGCTGGACCAGGTCTTCGGCGGCGAGATGACGATGGCGCAGGCGGTGTGCGGCCGCTGCGGCGCGCGCGGCCCGCTGGCCGAGTGCGAGGTCTATCTCGGCGGCCCGGGCGTCGTAGTCCGCTGCCGCGTCTGCCACCACATCGTGATGGTGTTCGTCGAGGTGCGCCAGATGGTGTGCGTCGACCTCAGCGGGCTGAGCGAGCTCGAGCGCCCGGCCTGGCGCTAGCGATCAGACGGTGCAGTTGGTAAGGGAACCGCTCCTCACCAGAAAGATGTTAGGGGTCCTGCGACCGCCAACCCGCATCCCCGCGACACTCGCATCGCCCACAGTCGGGAACGGATTCGCGCCTGATGGCGCGATGCGAATGCGACGGACTTCCTGTTAACGGCAGATCGAATGCCGTGAGCCGTATCTAAAACTCCACGCCGATCGAGCCGACGAAGAATCGATCGCTCGAACCGGGATTAAAGAAGTAGAACACCGGCTCGACCTTCGCCAGCGTCGCACCTACCAAGAGGCCGCGTTGGATATCAAGTGGCACCCCGTGGGCGCGCGTCCGCTGTGTCACAATTCCGGCCCGAAGCCAACTGACGGCCCAGAGGCTGACTTCAGACCAGTTGTACAAGAAGCGGTTGTTGACGTGGTTGATGTCGAAGACGTACTCACCCTCGGAGTACAGTTCGAGGCGCCTCCATACGAGATCCAACTCCAGTGCGGGGATGATGCCGTCAATATTTCCGCCGACTACACCGAACATGGGTGTCAGTTGGAGCGTGACCGTTTCTCCGAACTCAAGATTCCACCCGATGAAGCCCGAAGCCGACCGCCGGTCCTCGTAGTTGTAGCGTCCTTCGAGGTGCAGCGCCCCGCGATCGATGGCCACGGTCGGCTGGACGTAGTCGTCCTCGTCCGGTAGGACGTACGTGGCGGCGGCGGCGCGAACCGACCAGTTCGGCGTTGGGCTGGTGTCTGAATCCTGGGTCGCGCCGGCGGCTGACTGGGCGCGCCCGTCCGAGGACACCGACACGATCGACAGGGTCAGAACGACAATCTGCCTGCTCACCCGACACGAAGGCCGCGCAGACACTACGCGTGCGTTGGCTGTTGAGAGACCTGCTTGAAGAATTCCTGTGCCCGACGATCCAGTTCCTCGCGAGAGAGATCCTCTTTATGCGTTGCAATCGTCCACTGATAGCCGTACGGGTCTGTGAAGGTTCCACTGCGATCGCCCCAGAACTGATCGGCCATCTGCCCCATCGGGCCCGCCGCGACGTGGGCACCTGCCGCAACCGCGCGGTTGAACAACGCATCGCAATCTTGCACGTACACCCAGAGGGAGATCGGCGATCCGCCGAACGCCTTTACGCTCTTGCCTCCGCCAAAGGCGTCGTTCAGCATCATCCGCGAGTTCCCGATTTGCAGTTCCGCGTGCATGATTTTTCCGTCAGGAGCGACGGCGCGTGACTTTTCCTCCGCGCCGAGCGCTTTCTTGTACCAATCGATTGCCTGTGCTGCGTTGTCGAAGATGAGCTGCGGCGTTACGGTGTGGTAGCCCTCGGGGACTGGACTCTTTGCTTTCGCCATCACGTCCTCCTTCTTTCCGCCACAATGCCAATCTTGCATTGTGCTGCGCGACGAATGCGCCGGCAAGCTGAAGAACGGCTCGCAGCTGATCCAGATGTAATAGCGTCGTGTGAACAGGATCGTCGGATGATGGCTATCAGGCCGTCCCAAGCAGCCGCCCGCCACCCGCCTCGCTAAACGCGGCGAGCGCCTGTCGACGACCTGCTTCCGCCTCCGCGAACACGGCGCGAAACGTCGGGTGCTCGCGAAGGCCATCGAACTGCGATCTGAGGAGGGCTGGGACGACGAAGTAGCCTTTCTTGATGGCGCGCTGCAGGTATTCCAGTCCACCCTCGTAATCGCCGACGTCGCACAAGAGCCAGCCGTGCTGAAAGATCGCTTCAGGGTCGTCCGCGATCTTCAGCGGGTTGAACGCGGGATCGACGATACGCATGTCGTCGAAGCGCATGTCGAGCCAGGCCGTCAAATACAATCGCCAGGTCTGGAACAGCGGCACGTTGGTCATAGGGGCCATTTCGTTCAGCACCGTGCGCGCCTCGTCGCGTCGGCCGGCGAGGCCGAGGCCGATGACCCTGATCGCGCGATCGGCTCCTCCGGACAGCGGCGCCGGTTCGATCGCGAGGAGACGATCGATATCGCCGGTCATCATCACCGTCTGCTCGAAGCTGGTGGGGACGTTCGGATCGAGACGCCGCGCCTCGCCGTGTGCCGCGAGCGATTGATCGAAGAGGCCACAGTAGCGGCACGCATGGACAAGCCCGGCGAACAGCTCAGGGTCGTTGCCGTGCTGCGTCGCCTGTTGCAGCAGCCGCACCAGCGCACGCGTCGAGTGACCGATGTCGGCTTCCAGACCGGCGTAGAACTTGTGCGCGATCGGGAGTCGCGGGTTCAGAGCCAGCGCGCGGTCGAAGGCCTCTTGTGCGCGCGCATCGCTGTTCGGCGTCGGCTCGATGAATTTCCCGATCACACGGTAACACCGGCCGAGCCGCGCCCATGCGGGCGCGAACGCCGGATCGAGCTCGAGACAGCGTTCGTAGAGTTCGCGCGCCTGTTTCATCCCGTCGTACGATCGCGTCGCCTCGTTAGCTCGCAGATAGAGCTCGTAGGCACGCGCGTTCTGCGGCGTATCGCTCGGCGGCGCCGCACCGGTGAGCGGAAGCGACAGAGCGTCGACCACGCGGCGGGCGATGTCGTCCTGCATGCGGAACAGGTCGCCGAGCGTGGCCTGCGCGGTGTGCGACGTGATGAGTCGGCCGGTTGGTGCTTCAACGAGCTGCGCAACGGCCCGCACCTGATCGCCCGACCGAAGCAGCGTTCCCATGACGACGCGATCGACGTCGGCGTCTGCGGCCAGGGCCTTCAGATCCGGGGTCTCGGCGGTGAACCGCGCCACCGCCGCGCTCGATCGGACGATCAGCGATCCGATGCCGGACAACGACGTGGTGATGGCATCGGCAAGGCTGAACGCGAGGAAGTCGGTTTCGACGTCGGGTCGCAAGATACGGAACGGCAGCACGACGAGCCGCGTCATCGTGTGGGCCGGCGCGGTCACGGAGTCGGTGTCGAGGCTGGCCGCCGCACGCAGCTCGTCGGCCATGGCGGCGGCCGAGGGCACACGATCGGCCGGCCGTTTGGCGAGTGCCCGCCGGATGACCCGATCAATCGCCGCCACTGCTGGCGACCCGCCGAGCGCCGGCGGCTGCTCGTAGACGATCGCGTGGACGACCTCGGCGATCGTCCGACCCTCGAATGCCGGGCGGCCCGCGAGCATCTCGAAGAGGATGGCTCCCGCGGCAAAGAGGTCGCTTCGCGCATCGACGTTTTCGCCTGTAACGAGCTCCGGCGCCATGTACCGCGGTGTGCCCACCAGCATCCCGCTCTGTGTGATCGCGGTCACCGCCTGCCGGGCGCCGTCGAGCTCGGGGCGCGCCAGGCCGAAGTCGAGGAGCTTGACGCCGTGTGCCGTGAGGAACACATTCGACGGCTTCAGATCGCGGTGAATGACGCCGCGCGCATGCAGTGCTGAGAGCGCCGACATCATGCCTAGACCGACAGACACGGCTCGAGAAACGTTCATCGGACCCTGGCGCATTTCGTCGGCAAGCGATTGCCCGTCAAGCAGCTCCATGGCTATGAACAGCTCGCCCGCATCCTCGCCGATCTCATAGATCTGACAGATGTTGGGATGGCTCACGCTGGCCGCAGCGCGCGCTTCCCGCCAGAAGCGTTTGCGTGCGCTCTCGTCGGCCGCCAGCGCCGACATCGTCTTCAGCGCGACGGTGCGCCCGAGCCGTTCGTCGCGCGCGGCATAGACGATGCCCATACCGCCTTCACCGAGCTTGCCTGTGATTGCGTAGTGCCCGAGTCGGACCGGGACGTCGCGCCGAGCTGCAGATATGCCGGGCTTCGGTAGCGGCTCTGCTTTCAACCAGTCGAGCAGAGCGCGCAGCCGCCCCCGAGGTTCGTTATCGACCGAGTTCACGTACTGGCGATCATACCCCTTCGATTCGCTGCGCTCGTTCAGCGTCGGTCATGCAGGTGGGGCTCGCGGTCATCGCGGCGATCGGCGGTTTACATCCTGAGCAGCAGAACGACCAGCAGACCCGATACGACACTCGCGCACACGGTCCTGAAAGCGTTCCATTGGTTCCACCGCTGCTCGAAATCATCCCGCGCACTGCGTCGGGCCGTATCGCTCATCGTGCCGGGATCGATCCGCTGAAGCTGGTTGTTCAGCGGGATGTTTACGCGAACGGTCGGCGCCTGTACGCCGAGAATATAGACGAGAGCCGCGAGAATCAGGAGCAGCCGAGACACTCCCGCTAGCGTCCACATGCCCGCCAGCGCTAAGGCCACCAGTGACAGCATCGAGCCGACCCACACGAACATGAACAGCGGTTGATTTCTCTGAATCACGCCGTCAATGGCCCGAAACGCACCGATGAATTCGCCATCATCCAAGCTCCTGATGCCAGGCATCACCACCACCGCAAAGGCGAATAGAAAGCCAGCCACGAGCGAACAGAGAAACGTTGCCGCGATCAGCGCGATGTGAAAGAACGTCATGACGACCCCAGCTCGACGTCAGACGGAAGAGCGGAGCAAGAGGGCCTCTTCCACCGCGTGCCGCAGCTCAACGTCGTCGAACGGCTTCTCCAGCACGCAGACGGCGCCGTCGGCCATCGCCCGGCGCCTGAGCGTATCGCCGCCCACACCCGTCAGGAAGATGATGGGAAACCTGCGCTGCGCCCGATCGAGGAGCACCCGGAGCTCGACGCCCGACATTCCCGGCATGTACACGTCGATGAGGAGGCAGCCGATGTGGCTGTCGTCGTCGGTGAGCTGCTGGAGAAACTGCTGGGCCGACGGGAACGCCTGAACGCAGAAGCCCCACGCCCTGAGCAGGCGCGACACACCCTTCAGGACAGCGGCGTCGTCGTCGATGACACAGATGGTACGATCGCTCACGCCGGCGCGCCGATTACGGGAAGCGTGAAAAACAAAGTGGCGCCCGGGCCGGCGTTGTTCTCGGCCCAGATGCGGCCGCCGTGAGCGCTGACGATCGACGAGCAGATGCTCAACCCGATGCCGAGACCGGACGGCTTGGTGCTGAAGAAGGGATCGAACAGCCGATCCAGGTTGTCCTGGCCGATGCCGGTCCCCACATCGCGCACCGCCACCTGCACGCTGCCGTCGACAAGGGACGTCGCGATCGACAGGTGTCGTTCAATCACCGGCTTGTCGTGCATCGCCTCGATGCCGTTCAGCGACAGGTTGAGAATGACCTGCTGCAGCTGAATCCGATCGGCGGATACCGGCGGCAGGCTCGGCTGCAGACTGAGGGACAAGCAGACCTGGCGGATGATCAACTCGCTGTGAAGCAGACGCTCGACGTCGGTGACAACGTCGTTCAGGTCGAGCTGCTGCGGCAGGAGCTGATCGCGTGCGACCCAGGTGCGCACGCGTCGGATGACATCTCCCGCCCGCAGGCTGGCCTCGGCGATCTCCTGCAGCATCTCGGCGAGCTCGCCGTCGAGGGGTTGGTTGCCGAGCAGGAATCGTGCGGCTCGCGCGTTGCTGAGGATCGCCGTGAGCGGCTGGTTGAGCTCGTGTGCGAGCGATGCGGTGATTTCCCCGAGCATCGTCAGCCGCGAGATGCGCGCGAGCTCCAAGCGGCTCTTGGTCAAGTCCTCCTGCGCCTTCTTGAGCGCGGTGGTATCGAGCATGATGCCTTCGCAGAGCACTGAGCCATCGTTCAGGCGTCTGTGAGCCGAACGCAGATGACACCACCTCACGCTGCCATCGGGCCAGCGCACACGGAACACCTTGTCGAAGTTGGCCAGCGTGCGGACGGACTCTGCCATTGCGTCGAGGATCGTCGGACGATCCTCCTCTACGATCATGTCGACGAACGCAGTCGGATCGGTGAGCAGACATTCGGCAGTCAGGCCGGTGACTTCCTCCACTCCCTTGCTGACGTACACGAATCGAAACCCGCCACTGGGAGGATTGGTCGCCCGATACAGCATCGCCTGAGGCAGTTTGTCGCCCACTCCGTGGAGGAACTCGTCTCGCTCGCGGAGCGATTTGTTCACCTCTTCGAGCGCGCCCGGCGTTGTTCGGCTAATCTCACTGATCCATGGCGCGCGCGGCCACTCCTGGGTCCGCGATCTCCGAGCACATAGCTAAACCGTTCCTAGATTAGTCGCGGTGCGTCGCCTTCCGGCCAGCGAACTGAACGCCGTATCTCGAGGCCGTTAACTGCCGGTCCGCCTCGTGCTCACCGTCGGTCGATCTCCTTTGCGAGAACCGGTTTCAGGTCGATGATGGGAGTTCCGTCCACGGCGTCGAGACCCCGCACCCGCAATCGACAACCCTCGATCGCCGTAATCTCGACGTGGTGCAGGCCGATGGGGTTCGGCCGATCCGGTGACCGCGTACTGAATACACCCTCCAGGGCTCTTCGGGGGTCCCCACGCGGCCTTACGGTTAATACGTCACGTTGCGCTTGATCCAGCCACGTGATGAGAATCGCCTCATCGCCAGGTTGTATGTTCCGAAGGCCTTCGAGCGTCCATTCGTCAAAAATCAGCCATGCCTCGGGCGCACCTTCGTCGGGCTGCCTTGGCGCCGAGCGCAGATCCGTGAGGCTCGATGAAACGCTCCCGATCGCGATCAGTTCAATGTGACGAACCGTCATCGCGGCAGCTGAATCACGCGAACCTCGCGGTCATCGGCACGCAGAACGACAAACACCTCCCGTACCCAGCGACTCCGACGGGCGAGGGGCAAATGATGCGGCCCGGCTTCGAGGCGTCGATCGAGAAGCTGAAGAACTCGTGTGCGGTACAGGAGCGTCAAGTTATGAGCCGCCGCGTGCACGCGAGTCGGCGCGCGAAGCTCGAACTCCAGTCGGTCGACCGACGCACGGACGTGCCCGATCTGCTGTTCGCCAGCCTCGAGCGCGCCCAGGGCCTCTTCGAACTGTGCGACGAGTAGCGGCCTGATGGGCGCAAGTCCATCGACGAATATCGCTGACGGATTCGCAGTCGTGAAGACGGCCCTCATTCGCGCGCGATCGTCCTCGTTGACCGCCCGGCCGAACGCAACCGCGTCGTACCGGCGCAGTCCGTCTGGCCTGATGGCGGTAACGTCCTGCGTGAGGTCGGCCTCGATGCCAACCTCACGCAGAACGGACTCCAGGCTCGTCAGGACGGAGGCTCGTTTGCCGATGAGCAAGACGCGACGCACATTAAATGACTCGAAGCATAGAGTTGATCAGGAGTAACGCACCATGGTCAGAGGCCGACCCCTGGAGATCGAACAGGAACTACTCGAGGCATTCAGACGCAGTGGCCGTGTGAGCGAATACCTTGTCCGGGTGCTGCCGGCTCGCGTCTGGCGAGCAGCACCTCCCGCCGGACGCGGCCGCACGATTGCCGCGATCGTGGCCCACATGCAAGGTGTCCGGCGCACGTTCGCACGGATGGGGGGCGCGCAGCCCGGCCCTCCTTCTTTGGATCGGCGAACCGTGACGCAGGCGCAGGCTCGAAGAGCGCTGGAGCAATCGACGGAGGATCTCGCGCGCCTGTTCGAGTCCGCACTTCAGTCGCGACAAGCACGCGTGAAAGGCATGCCCCGGCGCGCCATAGACATGCTCACTTATCTGATCCAGCACGACGCGCACCACCGCGGCCAGATTTGCATGCTGGCACGAGATCTCGGCCACACCTTCAACGGTGGCGACGGGATGCGAATGTGGGGCTGGAAGAAGGATCTCTGATCATCACCGTGCTCAGCGCAACCGCTTTTGAGTGTGCGTTTGGAGCGCCTGTGCAATGGTCTCCTCCAAAAGACTCGCCTCGACACCACGAAAGGCGCCTATTGCAACGCGGCATGGCGGGACCTCGCAGCCGTCGTCGCTGATCAGGATCTCGACGTACTCGCTGCCCTCGCCACCACCCAGGGTCACACCGGAGACGGACAACGACGGCGATGTCTTGGCCGCAGCGCGCTCGGCAATTACCGTGACTTCCTGAATCGAAAGGGGCATGGCGCTGCGATCGTAGCCCACGATTGCGCGTTACACATGTAACGACGTTTCTCCCGTGTTTTTGCCGGGTCTTGAGGCATTCGCCCCGCCCAGGTGCTAGGAGGTGTGATCTCCTATGTCGGATCGAAGCTTGCTTTTGTAACGTTTCGGTAACCGGTGACCGCCTAAGTATGTCGAGCGCTTCTGCAATCAGCATCGTCAACGGACACATCCAGGAACTGCTGACTCACTTGCCCGGCATTCGTCACGGCGAGAGCGAAAGTATCCATCAGGGGCGAGTGGCCATGCGGCGGCTTCGTGAAGTGCTGCCCTTGCTGTGGCTATCGCATCCGGATGAGGCAAACGAATGGCGCAAGCGCGCCAGAAAGGTGCGGCGACGTCTCGGCCGCGTTCGTGAGCTGGACGTAATTCGTGCCCAACTGGAAGTGCTCGAAGAACGCGTGCCACTCATTATCACCACCATCGCGCACGCTCGGGCCGCCCTCCGTGCGCAGCAGGAACGTCGTCGACGCCGCTTGATCAAAACTTTGGAGAAGGTTACGGCCGGCCACCTTTGCATGGTGTCGGGACGCGACGCCCGACTGCTCGCGCGTCTGCGGCCATATGCCACAGCCAGAGCTGCGCGCAGGGTCCTTCGGCTGCGGATTGGCGAGCACGCTCAGGCCGTGTGCGCAGCTGTTGAACGGTCGGCAGGTCTCTATTTCCCCAACCGCCTGCATGCTGTTCGCGTAGCCGTGAAGAAATTGCGGTACAGCGTCGAAGTTGCGGAAGCGATTGCCTTGTGGCGACCGCCGCGGTTGCTTGAGGACCTTAAACCGATTCAGACGCGACTGGGTGCCCTGCACGACGAACAGGTGCTCTTGGACGCGCTGGACGAGCTTGCCGCTGACGCACCCAGTCATGACACCGCCGCATTGAAGGCCGTCGTGAACGCCGACCTCACTAGAGAGTACGAGCGGTATCTTGCCCGGGTTGACCGGCTGCAAGAGATCTGCGCTGCGTGCCAGCGATTTGCGAGGCGCCCGGCGCCCGCAGAGCGGCACGGCTGGACAACCAGCATCACCGTCGTGGCCGCACCAGTAGCGCTGACCCTGCTCGCAAAAACAGTCGCGTCAGACAGATCGGGGCGTGGTCGGATCGGGCGCGAGGTGCAGCCTCACATCGGGTGAGGGCGTGCGCGCCGGTAGGCGATCGCCGCCGGATCGAAAGTCACCTTCACGGAGAACGTAGTACCACAGCGGGGTTCCCCCGGACCACCCCAGCTTCGATGTCCCAATTATTTTTTTGGCCCCTTGTCGATCTAGGCCCTCGCCGATCGACGTGCTATTAGAGGGTCGAAACCGAGCGCTCGACAGTACGCCGAGCAGGTCCGTCTAATCCATTGACAGAGCACGAGAAAACCGAACGCAGACGTTCGGATATTCCAGGAGGCATGACATGCGATTTCTCTCGATCTACAAGACCGCAGAAAGCACCACACCGCCGAGTCCCGAGTTCGTCGCTACGATGCAGAAGCTGATTGAAGAAGGCATGAAGTCTGGTTGGCTGGTCGCGACCGAAGGCTGCCTGCCAAGCGCGCTGGGCGCACGGGTGCGCAAGTCCGGCGGCAAGCTGACAGTGGTTGACGGACCGTTCACCGAATCCAAGGAGGTGGTCGGCGGGTTCGCCATCCTCGAGGCTAAGTCGAAGGAAGACGCAATTCGATTGGCCAGGGAGTTCCTCAAGGTCGCTGGCGACGGGGAGTGCGAGTTGCGCCAGATATTTACTCAGTCGGACGGAAGCTGCGTCGACGTTGCCGGTAACCAGGCAGAGCTTGCGGCCGACGTTCCGGTCATATGAAGGTCGCGCGGGGGGCCCCTCCGCTGTCCCGAAACCCTCGCTGGCGGAAACCCGTAGTGATCTTTGTGGGTTGCGAGTCTATTTCGGTTAAGGAGGGGACTGGTGTTCCTGCAGATCACGCCATCGGAGCGCGACGCGCTCGAACTGTTGGCGAACGGGACGACAACTGACGAGATCGCACGCTGCCTGGGTGTGACTGTGTCCGAGGTCGAGGCGCGCCTGGCCGCGCTGTTTGCGAAGATGGGCACCGCGACGCGCCGAGATGCCGTCGCTGCGGCGTTTCGGAGAGGGCTGGTGCTGAATCCGCATTGAACTCGAAAGATCGGCGCGTGCCTCGTATATCTCAGCAATTGAGAACGCCAACGCGACGTCTCAGGCGCAAATGGGCGCCAACAATCGTGAACGTCGTACGGCTTGATGAGATAGTTCGTCGGCACTGGCATCCAGCCCTCGACACCGGGCTACGTGGTCGTCTTCGACGAGCAGGGTTCGCATCCGCGATCCAGATCACCGGCATGGTCTGGCCAGATTCATGCTTCGACGCGGTCTCGCTGTGCGTGCCGCGCATCCTTTCATCAATCCAATGCAGTGGCGCACCTGCCTTGTCGCCCTGCTGGTCGCCGCACCGGCGATCGCGCAAACACCGGCCAGCAATTCGCTCTCGCTGCAAGCGGCCATGGAGCGCGCATTTGCCGCCAACCCAACCATTGCCGCTGCACGGCTGAGTCGCGCGATCAACGTGGCCGGTCTCGCGGTGGCCGGCGAATACCTCAATCCCGATGTCTTCGTCGAGATCGAGAAGGAGACGCCGAAGCAGGCGTTCGGGTTCGTGATGCCGCTCGAACTTGGTGGCAAACGCGCGAAGCGAATCGCCGTCAGCGAGGCCACCATCCGTACCGGCGACGCGGAACTGGCCGCGACGATCGCGCAAATCCGGAACGACGTTAGGCGAACCTACTTCGACGTCGCCGTGGCGGAGGAACGATTAGTGATCTTGCGGGACCTGCGCGACCTGTCCCGGCGCGTCCGCGACAGCGCGCAGGCTCGTTTCGAGAGCGGGGAGTCCCCGCGACTCGAAGTACTGCAGGCAGACCTCGCGGTGGCGGCGGCCGAAAACGAAGCGATCGCCGCCGAAGCCATCGTCATTGCCGCGACGTCGAAACTCAATGCGGTGCTTGGATTCCCCCTCGATACGGCGCAGCAGTTGTCGACGCCACTCGGTGTCGGAGGCCCCCTTGCCACCGACGTCGTGATGGATCTGGCGCGCACCGGGAGCTCGGAGCTCGCGGTGCTCGATCGTCGTATCGACGAGCAGCGCGCGAAGCTGGTACTTGCGCAGGCCCTGCGCGTGCCCAACATCTTCCCGACAGCTTCGCTTACGCACGACGCGCAGCCTGAATTCACCTATGGATGGCGTGCGGGAATGGCCGTCACGCTGCCGATCCTCACCAGCCACAGGGCAGGAGTCATGGTCGAGGAGAGCACGCTGGCCCAGCTCACCGCACAACGAGAGGCGACACTCCTTCGGATCACCGGAGACGTGACCGCCGCCGCCGCCGTCGCGGAGGCGCAGCGACTGGCGTACATGCGGTACCGCGATGTGATCCTTCCGCAAGCCCAAGAGGTGGAACAGCTTGCGCAGGATTCCTACCAGTTCGGGCAGACCGGCATCGCAGCCCTACTCCAGGCACTGCAGGCATCTCGCGACGTGCGCCTGCGGTCGGTTGACGCGGCTGCGCAGTTCCAGACGGCGATCGCGGACCTCGAGCGCGCGATCGGCACTCCCCTGCCATGACGCTTCGGAAGCGCCATCACACCTTTTTTTTCGTCCAGGCTCTCGTGACGGTAACCGTGCTCACGGCTTGTCGCAGCGAGACCGCTGAGGAGGTGGAGAGCGAAACCGTCGTATCGGTGAAAACAGCGGTGGCGACGCGCGGCGACCTTCAGGCCGTTATTCACGCGACCGGTGTCGTCACCCCGGCTCCCGGCGCCGAGCTCGTGGTTGTTGCACCAGAAGCCGCGCGCATCGCCGAGCTCCCGCGTGCGACCGGCGATCGGGTGCGGCGAGGCGACTTGCTGGTCCGGTTCGAGATTCCGACGGCGGCAGCCGAAGTCCAGCGGCAGCGGGCGGAGGTTGGGCGGGCACTGGCATCGCTCGAAAACGCAAAGGCCGCACAGGCGCGCGCGACCGCGCTCTTCGAACGTGGCGTAGCCGCCCGCAGGGAGGTCGAGGACAGCAACCGTGCGGTGGCCGATGCGGAGGCGGCGCTCGCGCAGGCCCGGGCATCGTTGGCCTCATCCGAAGCGCTCGCCAATCGCGCAATCGTCCGGGCCAGCTTCGATGGCGTGATCGCCAGGCGCCTGCACAACCCCGGCGATCTCGTGGAGCCGACTGTCAGCGACCCCGTACTGCGTGTGGTCGATCCGCGTCGCCTCGAAGTTGTGGCGTCGGTGCCGGTTACCGATGCGACACGCGTGGAAGTCGGCGCTTCTGCGCGCCTCGTAGGTGTTGAGACACATGGCTCCGTCGCCGAACTGAAGGTGGCGTCCGGACCAGCGGAGGTAGAGCCGGGCACCGCCGCAGTTCCGGTGCGCCTGCGATT
>Ga0209382_10007020_pt1 | contig 14412 bp, 14 predicted proteins | sample SoiMetdeltSBSDD5_FD_187599 | JGI IMG/M metagenome (GOLD analysis project Ga0209382, IMG submission 187599) | Bulk soil microbial communities from a Populus tree surrounding site in Tennessee, USA - Soil MetaG P. deltoides SBSDD5 (SPAdes) (version 2) | ecosystem: Environmental > Terrestrial >... | reverse complement strand
TGTCAGGTCGAGGCTCTCCATCGACGCAAGATCATACGCAAAGCCCGTTCAAAAAAAACGAACGCGCTTGCTCACAGACTTGGAACGTCGGTACTTGAATGCTTCTTAGCCTTTTACCGGCTCGTTGAAAAAAAGACGCGCAGGCATCCAGTTTACTGGCCACAAATTGCACGTTTGCGGGCAAGCAGGCAACCAGCGGCCACCGCAGGGCCGCAACGGCTGTTATCCTCATATTCTGCCCATGACTGTTCAATTCTGACCGTGTCGGCCACCATTGGTCACAAAATCGTCAGGATGTGGTCAAGATCTCTCCCCTCCAAAGGTGTATAGTATAGGGGAACAGTGACCGGGTGGTCGCATGGCTCTTGCCGGTACGCGCATGTGCCCCCGGGAGTCACTGTGCCATGCCACATCCCACGGTCCCTCACAGGGAGGGTCAGCCATGCACAAACTCGTCGTTGGCAGTCTTGTCCTCGTGCTTGTCATCTTCGGGTGGGGTACCTATAGCCTGGGGGAACCAGTCCCCACGCCGCGGGGGGAACTGCACATTGTGGATAAGCACCCCATGAACTTTATCTACATTACGTACAATGTCTTCGAGCACCTCATGGAACTCGACAAGGATGGCCAACTGGTGCCGCGCCTGGCGACCGGTTGGCAGTGGCTCGACGACCGCACTCTGGCAGTCACGCTCCGCCAGGGGGTGAAATTTCATAATGGCGAAGTCTTTGACGCCGAGATTGTCAAGCTCAACTGGGAGGAGAATACCCGGCTGCGACAGCCCTTCAGGCTCGGGAAATTTTTGAGTTTCAAACCGGGGTCGCGTCTGGAGATCCTCGATCCCTACACGGTCCGGTTTGTGTTTGCGGAACCGGACGGCGCGGCGCTGGCCAAGATCAGCTTCTTGCATATCGGCAATCGCCAGTTCTATCGCGAAGTCGGGTGGGGCGAGACGAGTTGGTGAATCATCGATGCCGCTGGCCCGTGGGGCACGGGCCCGTATAAGCTGGTGGAAGGAGTTTCTACGCCGAATCAGCGTTCGGATCGAGTCGTCCTGGAAGCCAATACGGAGTATTGGGATACTACCCGGTTGCCGCAGCTGCACCGCATTGTCTTTGACAACACCCTCAAACAACACGAAGCGCTCGAGAGCGTCAAGACCGGTGAGGGGCGCGTCGACATCGTGACCGAGCTGAGTCCCCTGGAGACATTGCGGGTGGCCGAGAGTCCCTTTGCCAAGGTGGTGAAGGCGCGAGGGACTCTCATCAACGTGTTTGGCATGTTCAACATGCGCAAGGCGGAGAGCCCGTGGCGCCATATCCAACTGCGCCAAGCGGCGAATCTGGCCATCAATCGCGAGGATCTCATCCGCTATGCCGCCAAAGGGAATGGCGCGATCACTCCGGCGCTGGTCCCTATCCGGGGGTTTGGGTATGACGCCGGCCTGACGCCGTACCCCTTTGATCCCGACAAGGCGCGGGCTCTGCTCCGCGCAGCGGGCTATCCAAAGGGGCTGACGCTCGTGCTGATTGCCCCAGAAGATCTGGAAGTCCAGGCCACCGTAGTGAGCAAGATGCTGGAGCAGGCAGGTTTTAAGGTGGAACTCCAGGTGCTTGACCCAGTGTCCTACTCTCGGAAGGTGTTCATCAGTCTTCTCGAGCAGCCGTCCGAGCAGCAAACCTGGGATATTGCTCTAACGAGTTCATGGGATCTGGTGGATTTCCCCGTGTTTTTTTTCTACCACAACTTCGCGGTCGATGGGCCGTATGATTGGGTTGTCGAGCAGTCGGAACTCCGCCTGCTCTATGAGCAGGTGTTGCGCACCGTGGAGCGGGGGCAGCAGCAGGCGTTGATCCGCCAGATGGAACGACACACGCACGACCAGGCGTATTTTCTCTTCCTCTACAACCCCATTAAGCTCTATGCGGTGAATAAGGCGGTGGAGTTGGTGCCCTATGTCAGCACGGTCCTCACCCTGGATGAAACTACGGTGACGGCACAGCACTGGTCAGTGCGCAAGCAGGGGGCCGCCGTGCAGGAGTGAGCAGGCGGTCGGCCTGCTCGCCCCCAGGGCATACGTCCCGTAGGCCCAGCTAACCGGTAGCAGACATCAGGCATCCAGGCACGTGGTTATTGCACGCATGGGGGGAAGGGGGCAATGCTGAGTTTCGGTGTAACTATTTGAGAGAATGACAGATACGTGCATGTGCAATGTTTTGCACCCTGAAAAAAGGATGTGCCATATCAATGAGGCGCGTGAGGGGTGTGGATGTCCCGTAGACTGGACGCCTTCGCGCCTTTTTCGACACGGCTACGATCGCTAGTCTATGTAGTAACAAATAGTTACAACGGATCGTTGTTTTTTGCTCTTATCGAAACGTCATAGTTATGAAAAGTATGGGTGGATCGGGGCCGATGCAACCGACGAATCGACCCCGATTGCTTGTCATTACGCTTGGCCTCGTAGAATCGCAATCAATCGATCAGGCACTGAGAATTGGCCACGGCGTAACGACGGTGGGACCACACTTTCGATTGCCTCAAGCTTTTCGCTCGGATCGGCTCGCAGATACACCTCCGTGGTTTGCATATTGGCATGCCCTAACCAGAGCGACACTTTGCGCAGATCGCCAGTGGCCTGAAAAAGGATCATCGCACAGGTATGGCGCAGCACGTGAGGCGACACCGTCTTGCCAACCAACGAGGGACAATTGTGCATCGCTCGTTGCACGTGTTTGGTGAGTACATAGGCAAAGCCGACCCGCGTCATGGTGCGGCCTTGTGCATTGACAAACCGGGCGGGCGTGGAGACCTCCCCTCGCACCGCGAGCCACGCCTGGAGATCCTCTGCGGTCTGTTTCCACAAAGGCAACACCCGATGCCGGCGGCCTTTCCCCTCAATATGGATCGACGGCGTAGGTTGCCAGGTGACGGCGGTGAGTGGGGACGTCACCAACTCGGTTACCCGGAGCCCGGCACAGAAACACGGATGGAGCATGGCCCGGTCGCGGATGCCAGAGCGCGTGTGGGTATCGGGGGCCTCCAGGATGGCGTGCATCTCGGCCATCGACAGATGCTATATCAGAGGCTGGTCGGTTTTCTTGGTCGGGATCGCCAATATCCGGCGGCTCTGTTCCAGCAGGGAGGGGACCCGATACTCGACAAAGCGCATGAAGGACTTGATGGCGGCGAGGCGCACATTGCGGGTACTCGGGCTATTGCCCCGCCCGGCTTCGAGATACGCCAAGAAATCCATCACCAGGGCGGCATCGATGTGCTCAAGAGACAGCGCGGACGGGGTCACGCCAAAACGTCGACTGGCAAACTCAAAGAGCAGCAGGAAACTACAGGCATAGCTGTCACACGTATGGACGCTGGCGCCTCGCTGCAAGGGGAGACGCTCGCGTAAAAAGGCGGAGATATGCGGGGCGATCGCGATCATTGTCCACCTCCATAGACGAATGCCTCAGTACACTGGGCAATATCGGCCATCAGCTCGGGCGTACTTTCGAAGTACCAGTAGGTGCTCTCAACCTTCGCATGGCCCATATACGTGGTGAGGGCGAGGATATGACGACCAACGTGGTGACGTCCTTCCGGGCAACGCTCCAGGGCTCGCACCGCAAAGGTATGGCGGAAGTCCATGAGACGAGGCCGCGGGCGACCGGGCGTCTCCGGGATGCCCAAGGCGTTGAGCACGTGTTGAAAGGTCTCCGCCACTGCCGTACGGGACAGTTTACTGCCTCGGAGGGACACGAAGAGGTGAGGATCAGCTCCTGCCTGGCGACAGCGCCATGTGAGGTAGGAGGCCAGCATGGCACGCGTCGTGTCATGGAGCGGCACTAGCCGGCTTTTTTTGAATTTACTTTCCCGAATCCGGAGCCCGTCCGTGGTGACATCGGCCAGGTGCAAGGCGCGGGCTTCTGAGGTGCGCATCCCAGTCGCGGCAAGCAAACCAAACAAGGTGCTGTAGGTCTCGGGGCGCAGAGAGCCAGCCGGCCCCAGTTGGCGCGCCCGGGCGACAATACGCTGCATTTCCTCCTCACGAAAGATGTAAGGCGTGGGCCGCTCACGACGTCCACAGAAGACCTTGTCGGGTGGGAGTTCATGGTGTGGGGCTTCCACGCGCATAAACCGGACAAAGCGAATGACCGTCATCAACCGATTATGCCGCTGGGCGTTAGAGACACCTTGCATCGCCCACGCAATGGCGGTTTGAGCCACCACATGGGTCTCCCCGCGTGCCAGAGCGAAGCGGGTAAAATCACGCAAATAGTATTCGACGCTGTGCAACTGAAAGCCGGCGGCACGGCGTACGTCCAAATAGGTATTGACGTCTCGTTTTAACATGAGGCCGCCTCGGGCCAGGGGCGAGCCACGTGGTGGAGCAGATGCACATCCACTTTGGCGTAGCCCGTGGTCGTCTCGATCGAGGTATGCCGCAGGACCGCCCCGATCGCGGGTAAGGAGAGCCCTTGGCCCAGCATCTCCGTCGCGGCCGAGTGACGCAGGATATGGGCGCCCTGCCTTGGGGAGGTGACACCGGCGCGTTGGATGGCTCGCGTGGCAATGGCGCCAATCGATTGAGACGCCAGCGCTTTGAGCGGTGCCATGGTGGTAAGAAAGACCTGAGGACACGTCACCCGCGGGCGCTGCTCCAGATAGGACAACATGGCGTCACCCACGTCCTGAGGCAGTGGTAACCGGTGACCTCTGCGGTTTTTACCCGCAACCGTGATGGTGGCATCGTCCCAGTTGATATCGGTGAGCGTTAAGTGCGCGACGTCACCGGCGCGGAGCCCCAAACGGTTGAGCAGGAGTAACACGGAGCGGTCGCGCACCCCGATCGGCGTGCGCAGATCGCAGCTGGCAATGACACGTTCGACCTCCTCAGCAGAGAGGTACGCGGGCAAAGAGGCCAGACGCCAGCGGGCAATGGTGGGAAGCGCTTGGTCGAGATGTGGGGCACAGCGCCCCTCGGCAATGAGATAGCGCACAAACATCCGCACGGCCGTGACGTCGTTTTTGGCTTGCGCGATACCATGATGATGAGCTCGGTCGAGGAGAAAGGTACGAAGGCCTTTGGGAGTGTACCCCTTGGGTTGCTCACCTAAGGCCTGGAACAACGCCAGCAGGGGGAGGCGATAATTTCTCAGCGTGGTGTCTGTCGTGCCGCGATGGGTCCGCATCCAACCGTTAAATGTCACCAAGAGTGCAGGGGCAGCCGATGTGGGTTCGAGCGGTACAGGCGGAGGAATGTGGCCAGTCGCTGCGAGAAAGGCGATCAGATCACGGGCGCCCCTCGAAAGCTGCATGGCGTAGGCCCCCGGGGATTTCAAGCCGTCATGAGCATAGAGGTGCACCTGAAACGCCGCCAGCGCCTGGTCATTGAGTGCAGGGAGGGGAATCCCAGCCTCTTCGGCCCACCTCAAGAGACGATGTGCCCCACGCAACCGGCGGCATAGACAGGACTGCTGATACCCGCGCTGCTCTAGCCATCTGCTGAACTCCTCGAGATATGAATCGGTGGTTCCACAGAGGTCATGCCGTTGTGTTGTGGACTTTTTGGGATAGTGGGTCAACATGCTGCTCTCCTCCAGAGAGTGCCCTGGGGGACGGCAGCGTTATGGAAGGGGAATACAGGGCAGGGTTCGCAGAAAATGTCAAATTTCTCAGATACTTGCTGCCTCCCTAGAACAGCATACTTTGCATAACTATGATGATTCTATAAGAGCAATAATGAAAGGATTGTCATTATTGTTCCAAAACTGTGGGAACCCCTTTCACCGCGTCCGCGTGATGGTGCAAGGGCAGGTTCATGACGTGATCGAAGGGCTCAACGATGTTCAGATCAAAATCCTTCGCTTGTTTGGGGATGAGGTCTGTCGACTATATCAAATTTCTTCCGGGTAGAGCTGCTCAATGTCGGATAGAGGTGATGATGCGCATCTTTCATGGGAGTGCAAAGACATAGAGCATGCCCCCTTTGGTCGTGTGGGCCGGCAGGTCGCTCATGGCATTGACAAACCCCAGGGCCGCTGTCCCGGTCTCGGGGGTCGAGCCCAGCGGCTACAATGGCGCCAGCCCAGCCCCCAACACCGGCCAGCACGGCCACGTACTGCTTGCCGTCAGGGCCACGGTAGGTAATAGGCCGCCCGATAACGCCCGAACCAGCATTGAACCGCCAGAGTTCCTCACTGGTGCGTGCATGTACCGCCTTGAACCACCCCTCCATCGTGCCGTAGAAGACCACCCCACCCGCCGTGGCCACGGCGCCGCTCCAGACGGGAAATGTTTCCTTGATACTCCACACCTGTTTTGCGGCAACGGGCTCCCACGCGGTCAATGCGCCACGATGCCCCCCTGGGCCGGCGTACATCTTCACATTGGTGCCCACGAAGGGCGTGCCGGCAATATAGCTGACCTCAACTTCTTCCCAATCCATACAGAGGTTATTGTGCGGAATGTAGAGGAGGCCTGTCTGCGGCGAGAAGGCCGAGGGTTGCCAATCTTTGGCTTCTTGTCTTCCGCATAGATGAGCCGTCCGCTCTGCAGGTCTACGCCCTTCGTGGACGTGATCTGGACATAGGGTGTAGCCGACAATACCTCACCGGTGATGCGATCGAGGACATACAGATAGCCGTTGCGCCCAGGGCGCACGAGCACTTTCCGCATCTGGCCATTGCCTGGCATGTCTAGCAACAGATTTTCGTTGATGCCGTCATAGTCGTGCAGGTCATGCGGGCTCCACTGATAAAACCAGCGTGCCTCGCCATTGTCAGGATTGCGCACAAAAATACCGCACGTCCATTTGTTGTCACCTGGGCGCTGATCTGCGTTCCAGGGACCGGGATCGGCCGTACTGTGGTAGATGAGATTGAGCTCCGGATCATAGGAAATCCACCCCCACATCGTACCGCCGCCCGTCCGCCAGGCGTCAGGTGGCCAGGTGGACACCCCCAGATCTTTCCCCTGGTCCTGAGGATAAAGAGGTTTGAAATGTGGACCAATGAGCACATCCGCATCCGGTCCAGTGTTGTAAGCTTTCCAGGCAATCTGGCCGTTGTCGGCCGAGAGTGCCGTCACCCAGCCCCGTACACCCATTTCACCGCCGCTATTGCCCACCAGTACCTTATTCTTCACGACCAGCGGCGCCATAGTGATCGTTTCGCCCTTATTGATATCGCCCAGTTTGGTTTTCCAGAGCTCCTTGCCGGTCTGCGCGTCCACGGCAACCGTGTGTCCGTCCAGCGTGTTATAGAAGATTCTGCCATTAGCACAGGCTGCCCCACGGTTGACCTGATCACAGCAGGCGACTCCCTGGGCCGCGGCGGCCGGCTTAGGTTCATACTTCCACTTTGCTGGGGCCCCAGGCTGAGTCAGATCAAGTGCATACAGATAGTTAGGGTAAGGGGTAACAATGTACATCGTGTTGTCGACTACCAGCGGAGCGGCCTCATGGCCCTGTGTCACCCCCGTAGAAAAGGTGAAGGCGACGTGCAGATTTTTTAGGTTCTCTGGAGTGATTTGGTCGAGTTCACTGTAGCGGAGATTTGCATAGTCTTTGGGAGCCATGCGCCACTGGCCATCGTCGGGCGCGACTGACGACGGGATTTTGATCTGGGGCAGGTCCTGCGCCTCAGAGACCTCTCCCTGATGGACACAGAGCAGAGACAAGAGCAACAGTCTGTACAGCATGACGAGAAAAAACCGCTTCCAAGGGGCCCAGGTCTCAAGACGATAACGTACCATACCGCTTTCTCTCGCGATGATGCCCCGAGCGTGTCTTTCATCAGTGCAGAGGAAACATGACGACTTGAGGCAGTCGAAACGATACCGCTCCTCTATGAAGGCAAATTTCGTGCCGTGCAAGGTGAAGGTCAGTATGAGGGTACGTGCTTTGGTATTCCTAGTGCTCCGTCAAACTGTGATTTTAGGGTGATAATGTACTGAACCCTTTGGTTTACTTGATGAAACTGCCATGGCAACCCTAATTTAGAAGTTTGACAAAGCGCTAGTGGTGCTTGGCAGAAATAATCCAGCACCCTACACCGTCAATGGACGGCCCTTATATGTCCATTTGAACGGTTTGGCCATCGTCTTATTGAAGTAGGCAATGAAGGCCAGGATACGCTCCCGTAAGTCCTCAACCGATGTGAAGGTGCCTCGCCTCAGCAACCGTCGCACCACAATGCTGAACCAGAGTTCGATTTGGTTCAGCCAACTCGTGTGCTTCGGTGTAGACATGCACCGGATGCGATGGCTCACCTCGCTCAAGAACGCGGCGCGTGTCGACATCGACTGCAGTATCCCCCGTTGCTCCTTCTCCCCCAGATCCTCTGCGATGCCACCGGCGCTGGCGACCAGTCGTACCAAAGCCTCTGACTGATGCATGTTGAGTTGATCGAGGATGAAGAGCCACGGGGCCTCCGGATCGGTGGCAATGGTGCGGACCATATGCCCCGCAAAGTCTTCTTCCGTTCTGCTGGGTCCGATGGTCAGTGCCACGACTGCCCCCGTCGCCACGTCGAAATTGGCGATCAAGCACTGCGTCCCATGGCGGAGGTATGCATACTCGGGGCGCTCGACGAGGCCTGGTTGCATGGGCAAGGTGGAGGCCGCACGCTCCAGCGCCTGTATCCCGGTCTTCTCCTCCGTCCTGATGACATGACCTCCATCCTGGGCTATGGCTGGCGCATGCTGAGACGCTGCACACACGGCCGCCACTTGGGCGGCAAAGGCGACGGGGGCAGCCGGCTGGGCGTTGAGCCAGTATTCGACCCGATGGGGCTGCACATCCGCCTGATTGTAAAAAACGCCCGACACTGCGGGTGCTGATGGTCTCAACAAGCCCGCGTTTGCGGACTTCCTCGGCGACCTCACGAGGCGTCCAATGGCTGACGGGCCGCCCGGCATCCGCTGGGGCTTCACACGCCCCGGCGACAATCTGGACAATCTGTTCTGCCGTAAAGGTGGCGGGCGTACCCGAGCGTGGGGCATCGGTGAAGGTCTCCACGATCACCGGGGTGCGGGTTTTGTCACTGCTTCCGTCGGCTTCTATTTGTTCCAGCTTAGAGGCGAGGGCGCACCACCGCCTGCACCACAGTTGTACCGTCCCGCGATTGAGGTGCATCTGGCGCATGCCGTGGCCCAGGGTGGCTCCCGTCTCGCGGGCCAAAAGAATCTTGGCCCGCCGCACCAGACGCTGGGGACTCGTCTGACGGCGGGCAATCTGCTCCAAGCAGGCCCGTTGTCGTGCGGTCAGCTGGACCCTGGGGGAGACGGAGAGCAACGGTGCAACAGCGGTGGTCATACGAGCATCCTTTCGTAAGAACTTGGCCATTTTTGGCTCATAGACTACCATGCCGCTATCTGTATGAATACTTCTGCCAAGCACCACTAGAGTGTCCGGGCGTGTCACTGGTGGCGCACCCTCTTCACAGAGCGCGATACCTCTCAAAATGACACAAGGACAGACAGGCGCCTTTCGATATGAGAGCTAGTCAACTTGACCACCCGTTATGCCCTATAGGCGTACTGGCGGAGGGGGTGGCGGCCGTGTCGGATCTGGGATAGGCTCTGGAGGCGGCTGCGGTGGTTCTGGTGGTCTGGGTGGCGGCTCCGGTGGAAGCGGTGGTTCTGGTGGCTCGGCCAGGACAGCCATAACATAGCTATCATCGGTGAGAGAGCTGTGCATCACAGGTTCCTTCCTCTGCTGATCGCTTATCCTCTGCTATGTTGCTATTGCATTCTCCTGCAAGGGAGATGCCAGCTACTCGCCACTGGTACTTGTGGAGGGACGTACTTCTAGCCCTGATGGCCGGCGGCCGACAGGCGCCGGTTCAGGTCGTAGGCTGCACTAATCAGGGCCAGGTGAGTGAAGGCCTGGGGGAAATTTCCCAGGTGTTCGCCACGTAGACCGAGTTCCTCAGCGTACAGGCCAAGGTGATTGGCGTACCCGAGAGCCTTCTCGAAAAAGAAACGGGCTTTTTCCAGATCACCGGACCGCGACAGGCACTCCACATACCAAAAAGAACACATGGAAAATGTGCCTTCCTGCCCCAGAAGCCCGTCATAGAACGTGTCGCCGGTCTTATAGCGATAGACCAGCGAGTCGCTTACGAGCGTTTCCTCGATAGCTCGCAATGTCGAGAGCCAACGTGGGTCAATCGGGCTGATAAATCGCATCAACGGCATGAGCAAGGTGGCGGCATCCAAAGTCTGGGCGCCTTTATATTGCACAAAGGTCTGCCGTTGTTCATCCCAGAAGTGGGTAAAGATATTATGATAGATCTGGTCGCGGGTGCGACCCCACTGCTCCAGGGGGGCTGGGAACGAGCGCTTATACGCCAGGCGGAGGCCACGATCGAGTGCGACCCAGCACATGACCCGGGAATAGAGAAACTCATGCTGGCCACCGCGTGTCTCCCAGATCCCATAGTCCTTGCACTGCCAATGGTCACAGACCCAATTCAACAGACGTGTCAGATCCATCCACAGGTCATGAGAAATGGGTTCGCCGTATTTGTTATAGAGATAGACCGCATCCATTAACTCGCCATAAATATCGAGCTGGAGCTGGTTGGCGGCACCGTTGCCAATGCGCACGGGTGCAGACTGCTGGTAGCCCTCCAGGTGGGGGAGGAACTCCTCGGTAAGGATACGGCGTCCGTCGATACCGTAGAGCACCTGCAATGATCCATCTGGTTCCAGCTTTCTGCAGCACGCCTCGATCCAGCGCATAAACGCTCCGGCTTCGTCGGTGTAGCCAAGGCGAATCAAGGCATACAGGGTGAACGAGGCGTCGCGGATCCAAGTATAGCGGTAGTCCCAGTTGCGCTCACCACCGATGTGTTCGGGCAGGCCGAAGGTCGGCGCTGCGACCAGTGAACCGTAGGGTTGTGAGACAAGGAGCTTGAGCGTCAGCGCTGCACGGTTGACCATCTCCCGCCAGCGGCCCTGGTAAGTCGAGCGCCCAATCCAGCGCCGCCAGAAATTGACGGTATCCTTGAAGCAGCGCGAGACATAGTCTGGTGCTATCGCAAGTGAGGGTTGCCCGGGGAGCGCCCACTCCAGGACAAACTCAGCGTGCTCATCAGGCCGCAGGGTAAACTCGGCGATGGCATCGCCGTTATGGATACGGAGTGGTACCGAACTGTGCAAACGCAGGCCAGTACGATCGTTGCCCTCGGAGGAAAAAAGCACGGTCCCCCCTTGCTGCTCGACCCGGTGCGAGGCTCGCCCATAGTCAAAGCGCGGTGCGCAGAGCATGCGAAAGCAGAGTTCACCGCGCACTGTTTTGACGCGGCGTACCAGGTTGTGGGCCTGTTCCACCTCTTCCACCGGCATGAAGTCCGAGATCTCTGCCACCCCCTCAGGCGCCAGGAAGCGTGTCAGGAGGATGTTCGAATCCGGCAGATATAGCTGTTTCTGGCGCGCGTCCGTAAGCTGGGGCGCAATCTGAAACCGCCCGCCTTTGGCGTGGTCCAGGAGGGCAGCGAAAACGGTAGGCGAGTCAAAGTGTGGAAAGGCAAAAAAGTCGATTGAGCCATCCATGCCTACTAAGGCCACAGTATAGAGATCCCCAATGACCCCATAGTTTTCGATAGGTTGATACCCTCTGGATGGCACTTCTACCATACAGTTGCTCCTCGGTCTCTCGTCTATGCCCGCAACCCCTGCACCCAGGCCTCAACCGGGGGCATAGCAAAGCCACAACACGGACAGGCATACGTCCCAGCGGGGGATACAGGGCCGGCACACTGCGGGCAGGATATCGCCAATCGTAGGTCACAATGGGTACACAATTGCCAATGCGGGGCGATGACGTGCTGGCACTCTCGACACTCGTGGACGAACTGACAAAATGCTGCAAGCCACTGCATCAGCGACAATGCGTCACTGCTAGAGCTTACTATTTCGTTTGGTTGGCTTCCCTGGTTCATCCTCTCTCTCCTCTTGTGCCATGCCGCAGCGCCAGTAATGTCCTAAAAAAACAGCAACTTCTATGCCAATACAGGCACAGCGCTCAGGTCCCAGTCACATTGGGGCCTAGCAAGGAGGAGTCCACAGCCCAGGGTCATGCAGTTTTCAGGATCCGCGCCTGTCCGTCTTTTCCCTCCCCCTCGCTTCTCCCCCCCATCCCCCCTTAGAGCGCGGGCACAGTAGGCAGAGTCGTACGCTACGTCTCAAGGTGAGAAGCGTCCTCTCACTTTGAGAGAAAAACCGGCAATGGTCAGTACTCAGCACAACCAGCTATGAGGAATGAGGGTGTCTGCCTGGCTGCGTGCTGAGCCTGGTATGCAGCGCACTCTAAATTCTGGTACAGAACTTGCACCTGTATGTACGCGGTCCTGGGAAGCCACATGCTGGATTGACTATGGCGCAGCACTGCACAGAAGTGCTGCAGCGCCGCAGAGTGATCCATAGTTGGCAAAGTCGCAACAGGCCCTAGAAGCCGCTGTGGCAGGGCACGTGGGCAGCAAAGGAGGATCCCCATGGGACAACGCGGGAGGCAGGGGCAACGCACGCTCCTGGCAGTCGCTGGCCTGGGGTGGCTCGCCTACAAAGTGCTGCAGTGGGGGCGTCAGGAGAACCTATACGGCCAGGTAGTGCTGATTATCGGGGGCTCACGAGGACTAGGTCTGGCGCTAGCACGCGAGTTTGCACGCGTAGGCTGTCGGTTGGTCCTCGCCGCCCGCGATGCGCAAGAACTGGCACGCGCGCGCCAGGATCTGGCGCAACGCGGCGCCGAGATCCTGGCTGTCCCCTGTGATGTGACCGACCAGGAGCAGGTTCGCTCTGTAGTGGACCAGGCCACACAGCGCTTTGGGCGCGTTGATATTGTGGTCAACAATGCTGGCATTATCCAGGTGGGACCCATGTCCACGACAACCGTGGAGGATTTTGCGAACGCCCTAGATGTGATGTTCTGGGGTACGCTCTATCCCACGCTGGCGGTGCTGCCCCAGATGCGGGCACGACGCAGTGGGCACGTGGTAAATATTACCTCCATTGGCGGCATGGTGAGTGTCCCCCACCTGTTACCATATAGCTGTGCCAAGTTCGCCGCCGTCGGCCTCTCAGAGGGCCTGCGGGCCGAACTTGGCCAGGAAGGGATTCACGTAACAACCGTAGTGCCTAGTTTGATGCGTACTGGTTCCTATGTATGGGCACACTTCCAGGGCCAGCAAGAACACGAGTTTACCTGGTTTGCCCTGGGATCCACGCTGCCGCTGATCTCCATCAGTGCGGAGCGCGCCGCGCGGCAAGTCGTGCGAGCGACCCAGCGTGGCGCAGCTGAGTGCATACTCAGCCTGCCAGCCAATATACTGGGGCGCATGCATAGGTTGTGTCCAGGAACCACGGCGAACCTGCTCAGCGTGGTCAATCGCTTTCTCCCCGGAGCAGAGGGAGCACCAGCCGCGAGCACGTCAGGGATGGAGGTGCAGCAACGCCTCCGCTCTCCCCTCCTGCACATGCTGACGGGCTTGGGCCGAGCGGCTGCCCACCGTTTGCATCAGTATGCGCACACCGGGACAGCGCCGGCGCTCTCTCCTCCGGCGCAGCGGCACCATCCCTAAGACACATCTACTGCACCACCAGGTTTATACGCCTTCTAACAAACGCCGCCGCATGTCATCAGCGATACGATCAATGACGCTGTGTAGCGATGGAGTATCGGCATATTTGTGATGGTATTCCTCGCGCATGCGTTCAATAGCCGGGATCCCACCCACGGCGCGCTGAAACTCATCCTCGATGCGGTCTTCGATAGTGGACTGCCTTCGCGCTTTTTCTACTGGCTCTGCCATAGAGTTTATGTCCTCCTGCTTCTATGGACCCTTGTAGATGACTTAGGACTAATGCGGTATCACACGTGCGGCCTGCGGCCCCTTATTGCCAGTTTCAATGTCTAGGTCTACGACCATCCCCACCGCCAGTTTCTCAAAGGGGATGCCGTGGACAGCGTGGGCATGAAAGTACACTTCACGACGAGCATCGGTCTCAATGAACCCGTAACCGCGCTCGACAAACAGGCGCACAATCCGTCCCCGCGGACGCGGGCCAGGCTCCTTCACGACCCCACGGCGCTGGGTACGGTAGTCCTGCACTTCCCGCACTATAGCATCCAGCACTGCATTCACGGCGTCATCGAGCGTCTCAGCGGTTTTGCCGGCATTCAGGGTCTTCCCAGCCAGAGACAAGATGACGCGTGCCTCATCGGCTCCCTGGATATGGTGGGTAGCTTTGGCTAGTACCATCCGGGCGTGCAGAATGTCATCGTGTGGTGTATTGAGTTCTTCGAAACGCTCGGTAATCCAGTCGCGCAGAGCGGGCTGGATATCAGTATGCTGCCCCTCAATATATACAACGGTCCGGTAGAAAGCTAAAGCCGTGGGAGGTCTCTTC
>Ga0209382_10007019_pt1 | contig 14413 bp, 13 predicted proteins | sample SoiMetdeltSBSDD5_FD_187599 | JGI IMG/M metagenome (GOLD analysis project Ga0209382, IMG submission 187599) | Bulk soil microbial communities from a Populus tree surrounding site in Tennessee, USA - Soil MetaG P. deltoides SBSDD5 (SPAdes) (version 2) | ecosystem: Environmental > Terrestrial >... | reverse complement strand
CGATGACGCCCGCTGACTGCAGCCCTCGCACGTACGCGGACGCCAGGCGTCCGACGAGCGCGGGATCTTCGCCAAACGAGCGCGTGTTGATCACCGGGTTGCGCGGGTTGTTGTTGACGTCCACGACTGGCGCAAAGTTGACGTGCACGCCAAGCGCGCGCGCTTCGACGCCGGTCACGCGGCCGGCTTCGAAGGCGAGCTGCTCGTCGCCAGCCGCCCCGAACGCCATCGCGCGCGGAAACGCCGTGGCGCCCATCATCCGGAACCCAACGCCGGCCTCGAAGTCCGCCGTGTTCAACAACGGTACCGCTGCAATCGCCTGCAGTCGGTTCAGCGTCGCCGCGGCCTCGAGCGGATTGCCGAGCGTCACCGTTCCATACGCGGGATTGAGCAACACCGGCGGCGCCAGCTCGGTGGCGCCGAACACATGGAATCCGCCGACGTGGATCTCGCCGGCGGCCCGTGCGAGCGTGTCGAAGTCGGCGGAATCCGTGCTCAGAAAGCTCGACTGAAACGACGACACAAGAAGCTGCCCGACTTTGTCCTCGAGCGTCATCTTCTTGAACGTCGACTGCACCCACTTTTCGGCGGCCTTATCCAGCGGTTCGGGATGCTGGGCGACCAGGAGCGCCGAAGCCGCAAGCAAGAGCGATAGGATCTTCAGAACACGCATTTCGGGGATCATAGCGCTTCGCGAACCAAGAGGTTCACGGGTTCCCGGGTTCACAGTTCCCGGGTTCTTGGTTCTCGGTTCTTAGTTCTTCGGTTCTTTGGTTCTTCGGTTCTTGGTTCTTGGTTCTTGGTTCCATTTTCAAGGCTCTCGCGGGCTCTCGTGAGCCCGGACCCCGGAACTAAGGACCCGAGAACCAAGAACCCCAGAACCGAGAACCAAGAACCAAACCAAGAACCGAGAACTGAGAACCAAGAACCGAGAACCAAGAACCCGGGAACCTGGAACCTGGGAACCCGGGAACCTCGCAATTCAGAACGCTATAATCCGGACAGTGACTGAACATGGGCGCGCGGCGCCGGTTTCGGTGCGGTGTTTCGTGATCACCATCAGCGATACGAGGACCGCAGCCACGGACTCGAGTGGCAATGCCATCGCCGATCTGTTGACTGATAGCGGACATCAGATCGTGGGCAGGCGCATCGTGCGCGACGAGCCGGCCGACGTGCGCGACGTCGTCCAGCGGGCAGCATCGGTAGCGGATGTGATCATCACGACCGGCGGCACGGGCATCACGTCCCGCGACAGCACGTTCGAGGCGATCGAAGCGGTCCTTCATAAGAAACTCGACGGCTTCGGTGAGCTGTTTCGGATGCTGAGCTATGAAGAAATCGGCGCAGCCGCGATGTTGAGCCGCGCCTCGGCTGGAACGCTCGGACGTGTCGCGGTGTTCTCGCTACCTGGCTCCGAACACGCGGTCCGGCTCGCGGTGACGAAACTGATCCTCCCCGAGATCGCCCACGTAGTACGAGAGCTAAGACGTTAGGCTGCCCGCGAAGCGGGCGGCAAGGCCAAAGGCCGTCGCGCGAAGCGCGTAACGCGAGCGGGGGTGGGGCCCCGCGAGCATTAAGAAAAAAGATGACCATCTGCGGAATCTAGAATGACTCCTGTCCGTCCAATTCGCGGGACCATCTCGATCGACGAAGCGCGCGAGCTGCTGTTCGGTGCGGTGACGCCGATCGCGCGCAGCGAACGCGTCGCGCTCGGGAACGCCGATGGCCGCGTGCTTGCCGAGCCGGTCGTGTCACGCATCGACGTCCCACCGTTCGACCGAGCGGCGATGGACGGATACGCCGTCATTGCCGAAGACACGTTCGGTGCGAGCGCCTCCGCGCCGCGCACGCTTCGCTGCATCGAGAGCGTCTATACCGGACAGGTGGGCTCGTCGCAACTCGCGAGCGGGATGTGCGTTGAGATCGCGACCGGCGCGCCGCTGCCGTCAGGCGCCAATGCGGTCGTGATGGTTGAAGAGACCGAGCGCGGACCTGGCGACAGCGTGCGGGTGTTGACGCCCGTCTATCCAACCCAGCACGTGGGACGCCGCGCGTCTGACATCAGCTCCGGTCAGGCGCTCCTCTCGCCTGGTGATCTGCTCACGCCGAGCCGCATCGGTGCGCTGGCTGCCGTTGGAATCTCACAGGTCGCCGTGTACGGACGTCCAAGAATCGCGATCCTGTCGACCGGCAACGAGATCGTCGAGCCCGGTCAGCCGCTGCAGCCTGGACAGATCTACGACATCAACCGCTTCACCCTCGCCTCGGTGATCGACGCGCACGGCGGCGTGGCAGTGCCCTATCCGACGGTCCCAGACACGCACGAGGATCTCACGGCAGCCGTCAACGACACGGCGGGAGACGATGTGCTGGTGTTCTCTGGCGGGAGTTCAGTCGGTGAGCGCGATCTGATCCTGGATGTGATCGGCCGCATGGGCGAAGTGATCTTTCACGGGATCGCGGTGAAACCCGGCAAGCCGACCGCGCTCGGCCGAATCGGGAATCGCCTCGTGCTCGGAATGCCCGGCAACCCGACATCGTGCTTGTCGAATGCCTACTTGCTACTCGTGCCGATGCTGCGCCGGATGGCGAGGCTGCCCGAGTTCCGGCCGCTGATAGTCCGGGTACCGCTGGCACGGCGCGTCGTGTCGACGACCGGACGTCACCAGTTCTACACGGTTCGGATCGAACAGGGCCAGGCGGTGCCGGCGTTCAAAGGATCAGGTGACATCACGAGCATGTCGCAAGCCGACGGGTACTTCGAGATTCCCGCGCACACCGACATCGTCGAGGCCGGCGAGATGGTCGATGTCAAACTGTTCTGATGCCGACCTCGTCCGCGCTCACCGACGCGCCGCCATTTCAACTCCCGAATCAGAAGGGACAGGTCCGGTCGCTCGCAGACTACCTGGCGAACGGGCCGGTACTCCTGGCATTCCATCGCGGCACGTGGTGCCCGAATTGCCGGCGCAAGTTCAGCGAGCTCGCGCAGCACTCGCCCGAGTACGTCGCGCGCGGGCTCCAGGTAGTCACCGTCGTCGCACAATCGTCCGACGTCGTCCGCCGCTATGTCGAAGAAACCGGCCTACCTTTCAACATCCTGATCGATGAATCGCGTGATGTGCTCAAGGCGTACGGCGTGTGGCATCGGCTTGGCCTGGACGCCTGGAACATCGCTCGGCCGGCGCTGTTCCTGATCGATCGCGCCGGTGTCGTTCGGTACTCATTTGTAAGCGAGCGGCAAGACGAGTTCCCTTCACACGAGGACATCATGAGGGAGATCGACAAGCTCGGCCCGAAGGCAGAGGCGAGTGTTTAGCCGCATTCACGTCGTTGGCAGGGGACGCGTCGGTGGCGCGCTCGCTGCGCGACTTGCTGAGCGCGGTGTGACGGTCACCGACAGCGATCCCGAGCTCGTGCTGTTGTGTGTCCCTGACGCAGCAATTGCCGACGTCGCGCGTGCAACAGCGCCTGGGCCATGGATTGCGCACGTCAGCGGCGCCACTGCGTTGGCCGCTCTCGACCCGCACGTCCGCCGCTTCGGCGTCCACCCGCTGCAGACCTTCACTCGCGCCCGCGGTGCGGAGCAGATCGATGGCGCATGGGCAGCGATTACGGCCGAAAACAACGACGCGCAGTCGCGCGCAACAGGGCTCGCTGAGATCCTCGGGCTCCGGCCGTTTGTCATCGCTGACGCCGATCGCGGGCTCTACCACGCCGGCGCCGTGATTGCGTCCAACTATCTCGTCACGCTCTATCGGGCCGCGTCACGTCTCGTCGCCGCTGCGGGTGCGCCGCCGGCGGCTCTCGTTCCGCTCATGGAGAGAACGATTGAGAACGGATTCGACCTGACCGGGCCGATCGCACGCGGTGACGTCGAAACCATCGAGCGTCATCTCAGAGACATCGATCGGGCGGCGCCCGATCTGGTCGCGATGTATCGCGCGCTGGCCGCAGCAACCGCGCCATGAGGATTCTTCGAACGGTCGCCGACGTTCGGCAGGCGCTCGAGCGGCCCAGGATCTTCGGCACGGTCGGTCTCGTCCCGACGATGGGCGCACTGCATGAGGGCCACGTCGCGCTGATCAAAACTGCCCGAGGAGAATGCGACACCGTCGTCGCCAGCATCTTCGTCAACCCGACGCAGTTCGGCGATCCGGCCGATCTGTCCGCGTATCCCCGCGATGAAGCGAAAGATGCGCAGATTGCCGGCGAGGCCGGTGTCGACTATTTGTTCGTGCCGGCGGTCGAAGAGATGTATCCGCGAGGGTCTGCGACGTGGGTCGAGGTGCAGCACGCGTCGCAGGGCCTCGAAGGCGACTTCAGGCCCGGCCACTTCCGCGGTGTCGCCACCGTTTGTCTGAAGCTCTTTTTGATCGTCGGGCCGCGCCTGGCGTTCTTCGGCCAGAAAGACGCCCAGCAAGTGGCGGTCGTCACCGAGATGGTGCACGATCTAAACGTGGACGTGGTGATTCGTGTTGTACCGACCGTTCGCGATCGAGATGGGCTCGCGCTGTCGTCCCGTAACGCGCGGCTCTCGCTCGACGAACGCGTTCGCGCGCTGGCGATCCCACGTGCGCTCGACGCCGGCCTGGCTGCATCGCGCGCCGGCGGAGATCCTATCGCCGCCGCCCGCGCGATCCTGGGCGAACTGGATGTTGACTACGTGTCGGTCGCCGACTTGAGCGGCCATCCGACACTGGCCATTGCCGCGCGCGTCGGCAGGACGCGGCTCATCGACAACGTGCGGCTCGATGACCCTACCATCACCGTACGGCTGTCAGAGGAGACGCGGCATGGCGACTGATCAGCAGCCAGGCAAACGGATTACGCCCTTTCACTTCAGGCGAGGCAAGGAACGCGGCGATCTCATCGCCATGGTCACTGCCTACGACGCACCGAGCGCCAGGCTGGCAGAACAAGCCGGCGTTGACGGCATCCTTGTCGGCGACTCGGCTGCCATGACGGTCCTCGGTCATGACTCCACCGTGCAGATCACTGTCGACGAGATGCTCGTGCTGACACGCGCGGTGGCGAGAAGCGTCTTTCGGCCGCTCGTCGTTGCCGACATGCCGTTTGGATCGTTTCAAGTGTCGGACGAAGAAGCCGTGCGTCACGCGGTTCGGCTGGTGAAAGAGGGCGGCGCCGGCGCCGTCAAACTCGAAGGGGCCGGACCCACGCTGACCCGCGTGGCCGCCATCGTCGGCGTCGGCATTCCGGTCATGGGACACGTTGGGTTGACGCCGCAGTCCGCCGTTGCGCTCGGCGGCTATCGTGTGCAGGGACGCCGGGTGCGAGACGCGCATCGCTTGCGCGATGAGGCGCTCGCGTTGCAGGGCGCCGGATGTTTCGCGATCGTTCTCGAAGCCATGCCGGCGATCGTCGCCTCGCGAATCACGGAAGCGCTCGACGTGCCAACGATCGGCATTGGCGCGGGGCCGGGCTGCGACGGGCAGATCCTCGTGTGGCACGACCTGCTCGGCATGACGCCGGGCCACGTTCCGCAGTTCGTGAAGCAATACGCCAAGCTGGCCGACGCCGCCAAGATCGCACTCAAGTCGTACGTGGCCGATGTGCGCGCCAGAAAATTCCCCGACGCGCAACATACGTATCAAATGGCGGAGGGCGAAGAAGCGGCGTTTGCCGACAGCCTGAAGCCTATTTGAATCGCTTGTTTACCGCGTCCCAGTTGACGACGTTCCACCACGCGTTCAGGTAGTCGGGACGCCGGTTTTGATATTTGAGGTAGTAGGCGTGCTCCCACACATCCACGCCTAAAATCGGCTTCTTTCCTTCCATCAGCGGGCTGTCCTGGTTGGCGGTGCTTTCAATCACAAGTTTGCCGCCAGCGTCGATCAGCCACGCCCAGCCGCTGCCGAAACGCGCGACGCCTGCCTTGTTCAACTGCTCCTTGAATGTGTCGAAGCCGCCGAATGTTGACTTGATCGCGTCCGCGATCGGTCCGCTCGGTGCGCCGCCTTTTCCTGGCCCCATGATTTCCCAGAACATCGTGTGGTTCACGTGGCCGCCGCCGTTGTTGCGAACGGCAGTGCGAATTTCTTCCGGCACCGTGTTGATCCCGCGGACCAGATCCTCAACGCTCTTCTGCTGCAGCTCGGGAGCTTTTTCCAAAGCCGCGTTCAGGTTGTTCACATATGCCGCGTGATGCTTGTCGTGATGAATCCGCATCGTCTGTTCGTCGATATGCGGCTCCAGCGCCTCGTACGCATAAGGAAGGGGCGGAACTTCGTGCGCCATCTCTGTCTCCTTGTCAGCTGCCAGCTTCCAGCTGCCGGCTTCCAGCTGGTCTATCAAGTGCGACGTGCAATCGTCAGCAAATCAGCATATCCCATTCGCGAGCGCAACCGACACGACAGGAAGCGGGAAACTGGGAGCGGGACGCTGGAAGCTACACAGTCAGACTGTGAGCATTCGATCGAGCGCGAGGCGGGCGAAACTTTTTTGTGGTTCCGCGACGGTGATCTGATTGTGGACCTTGCCGGCAACAAGACCTTCAAGCACCCACAACAAATGATTCGGCGATACGCGGAACATCGTCGAACACAAGCAGCCGAACGGGTCGAGCGTGACGACGTTCTTGTCGGAAGCAACGTCGTTCTTCAAACGATTGACGAGGTGGATCTCGGTGGCTACTGCCCAGGTAGTTCCAGGAGGACTCGCCTTGACTGTCTTGATGATGTTCTCGGTCGAGCCGCTGAAGTCGGCAGCCTGGACGACGTCGAACGTGCACTCAGGATGCGCGATGACTTTGCCGTCTGGATACTTTTGCCGGAACGCTTGAATCTGCTGGACCGTGAACCGCGTGTGAACCGAGCAATGCCCTTTCCACAGGATGAGCTTCGCCGCGCGCACCTGTTCGGGTTGCAGGCCTCCCCACACCTCATTCGGATCCCACACGACCATGCGATCGAGCGGCACGCCCATCTTGTACGCGGTGTTGCGCCCGAGGTGCTGATCCGGCAACATCAGCAGCTTCTCGCCGCGCTCCCACGCCCACGCCATCACCGCCGCAGCGTTCGTCGATGTGCACACGATGCCGCCGTGCTCGCCGCAGAAGGCTTTCACGTCTGCTGACGAATTGATGTAGGTGACGGGAATCACGCCGCGGCCCTCACCAGGTTCGACGTCGACACCCATCTCCTGAAGCTCGCGCCAGCACATGTCGAGCTGGTCGCCGGCGGCCATATCGGCCATCGAGCATCCGGCAGCAAGGTCAGGCAACACGACCTTCTGATGCGGAGCACACAGGATGTCGGCGCTCTCCGCCATGAAGTGGACGCCGCAGAACACGATGAACTCGGCCGTACCGCGGCTGGCAGCCTGCCGTGCGAGTTTCAGCGAATCGCCGGTGAAGTCGGCGAACTTGATCACCTCGTCGCGCTGGTAGTGATGGCCGAGGATGACGAGGCGGTCGCCCAGCGTCTGCTTGGCCGCTCCAATCCGCGCATCCATCTCCTCATCAGACAGGCGGAGATACTGCTCAGGGAGCGGTTGCCGCTCTCCAATGCTTTGTTTCTCGACCTGAGTAAGAAGCTTAATGTCCATTCTTAACCGGGGGACTTCGTCCCCCGGAACCCCCTTACTCGCTCACTCCCGGGGGCCCCTCGCCCCGCTCCGTTCGCGAGGCTCGCTTCCCTCCGCTCGCTCGCGTCTCAACCTCTTAACCGGGGGACTTCGTCCCCCGGAACCCCCTTACTCGCTCACTCCCAGGGGCCCCTCGCCCCGCTCCGTTCGCGAGGCTCGCTTCCCTCCGCTCGCTCGCGTCTCAACCCAGTGCGGGTTGAGCCGTGAACCCCGACTCTCTTATTGTAGCGTCCGGTGCCTCGGGCCCGGTGACGACGTTGTAGAGCGTGTCGCGCTCGACGGGCTCGCGGCCAGCGGCGCGGATCAGCCGGCGGATCGCGGACGTGCTCATGAACTCAGGCGTTACCGCGCCGGCCATGTGGTAGATTTTTTCTTCCTGCACCGTACCGTCGAGGTCGTCCACGCCGAACCACAATGCCACCTGCGCGACGTCTACGCCCGTTGCGATCCAGAACGCCTTGACGTGCGGAATGTTGTCGAGCATCAGGCGCGCCACGGCGTGAACGCGCAGCGTGTCCATCGCCGTTGGCGCCGGCAGCTTTCGCATCTGATTGTTGTCAGGATGGAACGCCAGCGGAATGAACGCCTGCAGGCCACCTGTCGCGTCCTGAAGCGCGCGCGTCCGCAGCATGTGATCGACACGCTCGGCCTTGGTTTCGATATGGCCGTACAGCATCGTGATATTCGAACGCATCCCCATGCCGTGAGCGCGCCGATGAATCTCGAGATATCGATCGGCGCCGCACTTGTCGTGGCAGATCTTCTTGCGCACGCGCTCCGCGAAAATCTCGGCGCCGCCGCCCGGCAGCGAGTCGAGCCCCGCGGCCTTGAGCTGCCGCAGCACTTCCTCGTCGGTCATGCCGTAGAGATCCGAGAAGAATGCGATCTCGACGGCGGTAAAGCACTTCAGATGAATGCCAGGGCGAATGCGCTTGAAGCCGCGCAGCAGCTCCAGGTAGTAGTCGAACGGCAGCTCCGGGTGCAGGCCGTTGACGACGTGAACTTCGGTGAGCGGCTGGTGGGCGCGCTGGCGAAGCTTGTCCCAGGCCTGCTCGAGCGACATCGTGTACGAACCTTCATCACCTGGCTTGAGCCGCGCGAACGAGCAAAACAGGCAGCTCGCGACGCAAACGTTGGTGGCCTCCAAGCGGATGTTGAAGTTGTAGTAGGTCCGCGCGCCGTGGCGCTTCTCGCGTTCGCGATTGGCCAGCCAACCCAGCGCCAGCGTGTCCGGACAGTCGAACAGCGTCACGCCGTCGTCGAAGGTGAGGCGCTCGCCAGCGTGCAGCTTGCGGTCGATGTCCGCCAAGCCCGCGTTATGCAAACGTGTTTGCATGGAAGTGTAACGGGCCACGAACCATCACGAAGAGCGCGAAGCCCACGAAGCTCGCGAAACCAATTCGGATCCTTCGTGACCGTCGCGAGCATCGTGATTGTCGTAGCGTCTACTCAAGTTGCACTCAGTCCTTGTATCTGCACTCTGAACGTGCGCGCGCGCGGGCCGTCCAGCTCCGCGGCGATGACGCGTTGCCACTGGCCGAGCACCAACTCGCCGCCGGCGATCTGCAGCGTCATGCTGTGACCGAGCAGCATCGCGCGCAGGTGTGCATCGGCGTTGTTGCGATCGCAGTCAGAGTGCTCCGGATCGTTGTGCATCCACTTGCCGTCGCGCGAGACGGCCTGCTCGAGAAAGCTCTTGATGTCGGCGTGAAGCGCCGCCTGGTTCTCGTTGATGAACACGGCGCACGTGGTGTGCAGCGACCAGACGCTGATGAGGCCTTCGGCAATCCCTGAGTCTTCGACGAGCTTGGCAATCGACTCCGTGAGGTCCACGAGTTCGACACGTTCGGTCGTCTCGATCGCGACGGTTTCGGCACGAATCACCAGGCCGCCGGTCGTCGCGGTGCGATCCTTCGCGGGGGTCTGGCGGGCGAACACCGTTGAGCTCTTAGTCATAGACAGCAGGCTATTTACCGGAACGGCACCGGACAGCAAGTACTTCATTTTATAAGTGTTATACTGCGTGACACAACTGACGCTGGAGCTGCATCCCGTGCAGCTCTGCCCGGCGACCACGCGAAGTGGGTGTAAATCCCACGCGGTGCCGCCACTGTAAGCGGGGAGCGTTGGCGTCCGTGATTCACCACTGAGCAGACGCTCGGGAAGGTTGACGCCAGCGCGCTGATCCGCAAGCCAGGATACCTGGCGCCGGGCCGTCCTTTTCAGTCGGCGCGAGACCACGCCGAAAAGGAGCCCCGGTGCGATCTCTATTCTTCGGACTCTTCCTCATCTATTTCTGTGCGGCGCAAACGGTTCATGCCGGACAGGACTCCATCAGCGGGCACGTCCTCGATTCTGACCAGAAGCCCATTGCGCGAGCGCGGCTGACGCTCGTCGACAGCGAGGGTCGCGTGCAGGGCACGACGTTCAGCGGACCCGACGGCCAGTTTCGCATCGCTGCTGCGCGCACCGGCACCTGCACGATCGAGGCGTCGCTCCCGGGGTTCCAACCGGCAACGGCTGCGTGCAGCCAGTCGCAGGAGTTGCGCTTGACGTTGACCGTTGCGCCCGTGCACGAAGCTGTCGTCGTCACCGCGACGCGTGGCGAGGCGCCTGCGGGGCAACTTGCGGCGAGCGTTACCGTGTTCGATCGTGACCAGATCGAGCGCCGCCAGACACCGCTCGTTGCGGACCTCCTTCGGCAATCAGCTGGCGTGACGGTCCTCCACACCGGCGGGCTGGGAACGCAAACGTCACTTTTCGTACGAGGCGGTGAGAGCAACTACAACAAGGTGTTGCTCGACGGCGTGCCGCTCAACGAACCGGGCGGTGTTTTCTACTTCAACAACGTCACCTCCGAGAATCTCGAGCGAGTGGAGCTGGTTCGAGGATCGCAGTCGGCGCTGTTTGGATCGGATGCGATGGCGAGTGTCGTGCAGATGTTCACTCGGCGAGCCACAACGGACGGCGTCGACGTTTCGGGGATGTTCGAAGGAGGCTCGTTCGATACGTTCCGAGGCTCCGCGGGCGTGGCCGGAAAGAGTGGCCGGTTCGATTACTCGCTCCGCGGCGCCAGGTACGCCACCGACAACAGCGTGCCGAACAACGAGTTCGACAACGTGACGTTCTCGGGCGCTGCTGGTATCGAACTCGCGCCGCGAACATCGTTGCGGTTCGTAGCGCGTACGGAAGCGGAAGATGTCGGCACGCCGGGACAGACGCTCTTCGGCCGGCCCGATCTCGACGCGGCGTTCGACCGCACCGACGGCGTGTTTGGCGTGACCTTCACTCAGCAGCTGACCGCAGCGCTCGAACAACGCGCCACCTACGGGTTCGCCAGCTCCAACCAGGAATCAACCAACCTTATCAGCGATCCTCCCTACACGCCTGCGTTCGAAGGGCGAATGGCGCCGTTCGAGTTCTCCGACTTTCCGTTCCATAGCCGCAACGAGCTCGATCGTCATCACCTCACGTATCAAGTCGATTGGCGACTACCGGTATCGGGTGGACGTGCCGGCACGCACATTCTGACGGGTGCGTTCGATTACGACGGCGAGCGCGCGAGGCTCGAGAATGTGCTCGCGAACACGGTCACGCGAGCGAGCAGGAACAATGCCGGCTACACGGTGCAGCATCAGGCGTTGTGGGCAAATGTGTTCGTGACGGCCGGGTTGCGCATCGAAGACAACGACAGCTTTGGCACAGCCGTGGTACCGCGCGCGTCGGTGGCGTGGACGGCTCGCAACGGCGGCGGGACGATCGGCGACACGAAGCTGAAAGCCGCGGCTGGGCTGGGCATCAAGGAGCCAACGATCCTGCAGTCGTTCAGCCCGCCGCCCTTTGCGGGGAATCCAGATCTGGAGCCGGAGCGCTCTCGCAGCTTCGAAGCGGGCGTCGAGCAGCGCCTGGCGAGTGGCCGCATCAAGCTCGAAGCGACGTGGTTCGACAACCGTTTCAAGAACATCATCTCGACGCGAACGATCAGCTTCAATCCGTTTGCGGCGCAATACTTCAACATCGGCCTGACTCGCGCGCGCGGCATGGAGCTGACCGGAACCGTCGCACCCACGTCGACTCTCCGCATTAACGGCGGGTATACGCTGCTGGCATCCGAGATTCTCGAGAGCACGTCGCCAAATAACCCCGTCTTCCAAGTCGGTCAGTGGCTGTTCCGGCGGCCGCGTCACTCGGGCTTCACGGGTGTTGCCTGGCAACGCGATCGACTGATGATCGATCTCACCGGCGTCTTCGTCGGACGGCGCGTCGACTCCGACTTCTCGTCGCTCGTTCCAGCGATGGTCGAGAACGACGGGTACGTCACGTTCGATCTCCGCGCACGCTATCGCCTCACCGACCAGCTTGGAATTACCGCAGCAATCGACAATCTCGCCGATGCCGATTACATGGAGCCGCTCGGCTACCAGGCGCTTGGACGCGCAGCCCGCGTGGGCTTGAAGGTGGGATTCTAGCGGTGATGCCCGATCGACCTCGCGCGGCAATCTCGTGGAGCGGAGGGAAAGACTGCTGCCTGGCTTTGCACCGGGCAGCAGCTCGCTATGACGTCGTTGCAGCGGTCACGATGTTCGATGAGGGACGGGAGCGAAGCCGGTCGCACGGCCTGCGGCCTGAGATCGTCGCCGCGCAAGTCGATCGGCTTCGTGTCCGTCATGTCACGGCCGGTTGCTCCTGGGATACCTATACCGACGCATTCGTCGCCGCACTCGAAACACTGCGCGCGGATGCGATCACGCATGTGATCTTCGGCGACATCATGTTCGACGACCATCGGAAGTGGACCGAACGCGTCTGCGGCGCCGCGGGACTGACAGCCGTTCAGCCGATCTGGGGTGAACCCACCGACGTGTTGCTGCGCGAATTCGTCGCCACGACGAGCGAGGCCGTCATGGTCACCGTTCGTCAGCAGTTCCTCGATCGGTCATGGCTTGGCCGCCGGCTCACCGCAGATGTCGAAGCGCCACTCGTCGCGCTCGGCGTCGATCCGTGTGGCGAGCGCGGCGAATATCACACGCTCGTCACCAACACGCCGTTGTTCAACCGGCCGCTGGCAGTTCGGTTTGCCGATGTCGTCGAACGCTCCGGCTGCTGGGCGCTCGACGTCGAGCTCGACGAGCACAACGAGCCACGAGCGATCGCCGCAGACATCGATCAAACGCGATGCTGAAGGCCACCGACATTGCGTTTGGCTATCGATCTCTCGCCGCTCCGGTTCTGCGCGGCGTGTCGATGGAGGTGCCGGCCGGTGGGTTCGTGGGTCTTCTCGGCCCGAACGGATCGGGTAAGACGACGCTGCTGCGATGCCTGGCGGGCACGCTCTCGCCATCCAGCGGTCGCGTAACGCTGGATGGACGGGATCTCGCGCAGCTGTCGCGGCGAGCCGTCGCCCAGCGCATGGCCGTCGTGCCGCAGGAAACGCGTCTCGCGTTCGACTTCACGGCGCTCGAAGTCGTGCTGATGGGCCGGTATCCGCACCTTAGCGCCTTCGAGGTCGAGGGCGCTACTGATATCGCCATCGCGCGCGAAGCACTGGATTCCACCGGCACACGCGAGCTCGAGGATCGCTCATTCAACACGTTGAGCGGCGGCGAGAAGCAGCGGGTGATTATTGCTGCGGCGCTGGCGCAGCTGCACACGAACCCCGGATCCCGAGCCCCGGACCCCGGATCCCGCACCCCGGACCCCGCCTCGATCCTCCTCCTAGACGAACCTACTGCCGCGCTCGATTTGGCCTATCAGCTCGAAGTGGCCGCATTGCTGCGCGATTTGCAGCAGCAGATGCCGATTGCCATCCTCGTGTCCACGCACGATCTGAACTTCGCCGCTAGCTTGTGCCGCTCGCTGGTATTGCTGCGACAGGGACGCGTCCTGGCCGCTGGCCCGACGGAGGACGTCCTCACGCCGGAACGGATTCGAGCGCTGTACGGCGTCGAGGCGGATGTGCAGGCGCACGAAGCGGCGGGGCACCTCATCGTCGTGCCCGTCAGGCGCATCGCGCCATGAGTATCCGCCGCCGCGTGGCGTTGTCGGTGGTGGGATTTGGATCGCTCGCGCTCGTCGCGATGGTCTCGGCGCCGTTGGTGGGCTCGACGTCGATCAGCTTGCGCCGCGCCTTCGACTGGTCGCAGCCGTTTGACGGCAATGTTGACGCGCAGATTTTCTTCGTGGCACGGCTGCCGAGGACGCTGGCCGGTGCGCTCGTCGGAGCGGCGCTCGCCACGGCAGGCGTCATCTTTCAGGGGCTGCTCCGCAACCCGCTGGCGACGCCGTTCACGCTCGGCGTGTCGTCCGGTGCGGCGCTTGGCGCGATGCTGGCGATCACATTCGATTGGGCAATCAGCTTCGCCGGCATTTCTGCGGTGCCGGCGGCTGCATTCGTCGGCGCAGCGGTGGCCGTGGCGATCGTCTACGCGCTCGCGAGCGCGCGCCATCGCGGACTCTCCACCGACGTGCTGCTCCTCGCCGGTGTCACGCTGAATGCGTTTTTCTCGGCGTTGATCCTGTGCGTTCAGTACTTCGCCGATTTTGCCGACTCGTACCGGACGCTGCGATGGTTGATGGGTGATCTCGACGTGAGCAGCTATCAACCCATCCTGTCCGCCGTGCCGCTGGTCGTGGTCGCGTTCGCCGGGTTTGCGTGGCTTGCCAAGCCGCTCAACCTGCTCAGCATGGGCGTTGACAGCGCTGAAACTCGCGGCTTGTCAGTCGTGCGGGCCCAGCGCGGCGCGTTCCTGAGTGCATCGCTGGCGACCGGTGCCGCGGTCTCAGTGGGCGGGCCGGTGGGGTTCAT
>Ga0209382_10007016_pt1 | contig 14415 bp, 11 predicted proteins | sample SoiMetdeltSBSDD5_FD_187599 | JGI IMG/M metagenome (GOLD analysis project Ga0209382, IMG submission 187599) | Bulk soil microbial communities from a Populus tree surrounding site in Tennessee, USA - Soil MetaG P. deltoides SBSDD5 (SPAdes) (version 2) | ecosystem: Environmental > Terrestrial >... | reverse complement strand
CCCCAATGGCCTCAAAGATCACTGTGGCGAGATAGAGAAAGGGCAATCCCAAAGGCGGCATAGCCACTGACAACATCCCGCAGATCGGGTCGAGCCTGATTAATGCGTGCGTCAAGTATCGAGGCGGCCCGCCGGCGCGGGGCGGAAATAGCGCCGCCCGGGCGCAGCCCAAGGCGAACCACCAGCGTGAGGACGAACCCTGAAGGCGGCCGAGCTCCGCCATCATCGCGGCACCCCAGTCGCGGCGCTCCTCGGGCATCCGGCGCACGGCGGCGGCCAGCAGCAGCCCGGGTCGATCCAACGCGGAGCGGCTCTCCCTGGTGCGGACCCACCAGATGGAGAGCCACAGAGTGACCGTGAGCACCAGCGGCGTGAAGACGAAGCTCACCAGGGTGAAGTCGAGTAACCCGTTTTTCATGAGGCGCCCTCCGTCTGCGGACGCAGCCTGGCCCGCTTAGCCTTGGCGGCGCGGGCCGAGGTCGCGGCGAGTTCGGCCGCCAGCTCGAGGCCCCGACCGATCAGCCGGTAGAGGTGGCGCGGCGGCCGGCCGGCGGGCACGTCGTTCTCCCAGGTCGTCTCGAGCAGTCCGCGGTCGGCCAGCCGCATGAGGATGGGGTACATCGAACCAGCCTTGAGGCCGGTCTGCTGGCACAGCTCGTAGCCGTAGCGCCAGGCGGCGGGATCTTCCGCCAGGGCGAGTACGACCGCCGTGGTCTGCGCTGAAGGGTATCTGGAACGGCTCATGCCTAAGTCTATATAGATAGGCTTAAGCCGTCAAGCCCTAAATTGACTTGCCGGGTGCGGGCGACAGGGCTTCAGTTCTGCCGGAGGAACCCCGTCACTGTGCGTCCACATTCATCCATCTCCCCCTATCTCACTCGACCGTCACCGACTTGGCGAGGTTGCGCGGCTGGTCGACGTCGCAGCCGCGGCGGACGGCGATGTGGTAGGCGAGCAGCTGCAGCGGAATCACCGCGAGCACGGGGGAGAGCAGCTCGCTCGAGGGCGGGACTTCGATGACATGATCGGCGATGCCGCGCGTGTCCTGGTCGCCTTCGGTGACGACGGCCACGACGATGCCGTCGCGGGCCTTGACCTCCTGGATGTTCGAGATCGTCTTCTCGTAGCGGAGCCTCGACTTTTCGTCGCTCGGATCCAGCGTGTTGATGACCACGATCGGGAGGCGCGAGTCGATCAGCGCGTTCGGGCCGTGCTTCATCTCGCCGGCGGCGTAGCCCTCCGCGTGAATGTAGGAAATCTCTTTCAGTTTGAGAGCCCCTTCGAGGGCGATCGGGAAATTGATCCCGCGGCCGAGGTAGAGGAAGTCGGTCGCCAGGACGAAGGCCCGCGACAGTTCCTCGTAGTCGGTCTCGCCGCTGAGCAGCTTCTCGATCTTGACCGGGAGTTCCGAGAGGTGCTGCGCGTGCCAGCGCAGCCGCTCCTCGCCGAGCGTGCCGCGCAGTTGCGCGAGGTGGAGCGCGAGCAGGTAGGCGGCGACCATCTGCGAGGTGAAAGCCTTGGTCGAGGCGACGCCGATCTCGGGGCCGGCGTGCGTGTAGACCGTCCCGTCGGCCTCGCGCGTCATCATCGCGCCCTGGACGTTACAAATCGCCAGCGTCTTGCAGCCCCGGCCCCGCGCCTCGCGCAGCGCCGCCAGCGTGTCGGCCGTCTCGCCCGACTGCGAGATGACGACCATGAGCGTGCGCTCGGAGAGGATCGGGTTGCGGTAGCGGAACTCCGAGGCGTAGTCGACCTCGACGGGTAAGCGCGCCAGCTCCTCGATCAGGTACTTGGCGACCAGGGCGGCGTGCCAGGCCGTCCCGCAGGCCGCGATCTTGATGTCGGTGAAGGCGCGAAACTCCTCCGGCGTGATCGCCATCGGGTCGAGGAAGACGTGACCTGTGTCAAGCGAGACGCGCCCCTGCGTGGTGTCGCGCACGGCCCGGGGCTGCTCGTAAATCTCCTTGAGCATGAAATGCTTGTACCCGCCCTTCTCGGCCTGGATCGGGTCCCACGTGATGTGCTGCACCCGGGGCTCGACCTCGCGCCCCTGCGCGTCGGTGACGCGCACGCCGGCGCGCGTGAGCACGGCCATCTCGCCGTCGCCGAGGAAGAAGAGGTCGCGCGTGTGCGGGAGGATCGCCGGGATGTCGGAGGCGACCAGCGACTCGCCCTCGCCGAGCCCGATGACGATCGGCGGCCCGAGCCGCGCGGCGAGGATCGTGTGCGGCTCGTCGGCCGAGAGGGCGGCGAGCGCGTAGATGCCGCGCAGCCGCCCGAGCGCGCGCCGGAAGGCGGCCTCGAACCCCGCGCCGGGGTCCTCCTCAAGGTGCTTCTGGATGAGGTGCGCGACGACCTCGGTGTCGGTCTCGGACTGGAAGACGTGGCCCTTGGCCTGGAGTTCGCGCTTGAGCTCAAGGTAGTTCTCGATGATCCCGTTGTGGACGACGACGACGCGCCCAGTGCCGTCGCGGTGTGGGTGCGCGTTCTCCTCGGTCGGCCTCCCATGCGTCGCCCAGCGCGTGTGGCCGAGCCCGTAGTCGCCGGCGAGCGGACTCTGCCGCAACGCCTCCTCGAGCTTACGCAGCTTGCCCTCGGCGCGGCGGACCTCCATCCGCCCGTCCTCGTCCACGACCGCGATCCCTGCCGAGTCGTAGCCGCGGTACTCCAGCCGCCGCAAGCCCTCGATGATCACCGGCACGACCTGCTGGCCGCCGACATACCCCACGATTCCGCACATCTTCTCTCTCCCACGGAAAAGATCCACGAAGGACACGAAGGAGCACCAAGGTTATTTTCGTGCCTCTTCGTGCCCTTCATGGATGATCTGCTTCTTGATTTGCGCCGGGACGCCCGCGACGAGCGAGTCCGGCGGGACGTCCTTGGTGATCACCGAGCCCGCACCCGAGACCGAGCCGCGCCCGACGCGCACCGGCGCGACGAGCATGGTGTCCGACCCGATCTTGACGTCGTCCTCGATGACGGTCGGGTGCTTCCGCTTCCCGTCGTAGTTGCAGGTCACTGTGCCAGCGCCGATGTTGACCCGCTCGCCGAGCGTCGCGTCGCCGAGGTAGGTCAGGTGCATGGCCTTGGTCTTGCGCCCAAGGCGCGACTTCTTGACCTCGACGAAGTTGCCGACCACCGCCTCCTCGGAGAGCTCCGCCCCCATGCGCAGGTGCGCGAATGGGCCCACCGAGTTGCGCGCCGCGAGCCGCGCGTCGGCCAGGACGCAGCCGTTGAGCACGCGGCAATTGTCCCCGATCTCGACGTTGGTCAGGCGCGTCCAGGAATAAATCTCGCACTCGCGCCCGAGGCGCGAGGCCCCCTCGATGACCACCTGCGGGTGAATCACCGTGTCGGCGCCGACCTCAACCCCGGCGTCGATATAGGTCGAGTCGGGGTCGACGATCGTCACCCCGGCGGCCATGAGCCGGTCGAGCGTCGCGCGCCGCAGCCGCCCCCAAGCCGCCGCCAGCTCGGCGCGCGTGTTGATCCCGAGCAACTCCTCTGCCGCCTCGTGGAAGACGGTCCCGACCGTCCCCCCGCCGCGCCGCAGCAGCTCCGGGATGTCGGTCAGGTAGTACTCGCCCTGCGCGTTGCGCGTCGTCAATCGGTCGAGCGCCGGGAGCAGCGCGCCGACCTCGAAACAGTAGAAGCCGGGGTTGATCTCCCGGACCTCGCGCTCGGCCGGGGTCGCGTCCTTCTCCTCGACGATCCGCTCCAGGCTCCCCCCTCCGTCACGAATAATCCGGCCGTAGCCGCGGGGGTCAGCGACCTCGGTCGTCAGGAGCGTCGCCGCGTGAGCGCCCCGCTCGTGCTCGGCGACGAGCCGGCGCAGCGTTTCGGCCCGGATGAGCGGCGCGTCGCCGTAGAGCACGACGAGCGCGCCGCGCGCGCCCGCGAGGCTCGCGCGCGCGCTCATGACCGCGTGGCCCGTGCCGCGCTGCTCAGCCTGGGTGACAAAGCGCAGCCGCTCGGCCCCGCGGCCCGCGAGCGCCTCGCGCGCCGCGGCCTCGACCTGCTCGGCCTGGTGGCCGACGACGACGACGATCTGCTCCGGGTCGAGCGCGAGCGCCGCGTCGAGCACGTGCGCGATCAGCGGCCGGCTGCCGAGCCGGTGCAGGACCTTGGCCCGCGCGCTCTTCATGCGCGTCCCCAGTCCCGCGGCGAGAATCAAGACGTTGATCGGTTGAGTCACGGAAGCATCCTCTGTTCGCGCCTAAGGGCGGCCCTCAGCGCGACGTTGATAGATCTCGAAAATCGCCCGGCTCAGCCGCGCCGGGTCGTGCCGGACGAAACGCGCCTCGGAGGCGAGCGGCAGCGAGACGAAGCGGCCGCAGCGTCCTCCCGGGGCGGCGGCGGCAGGCGGGTCGAGCGCCGCGGCCCGCTCCGCGGCGTAGCGCTCGCGCATCTCGGCCGAGATCGGCGCGGAGTTGAAGAGCGCGTAGTCAAGCTCGAGCTCCGGCGCGTAGGCGAGCAACTGCAGGACATGATCCTCGGCCGTGAACCCGTCGGTCTCGTCGGCCTCGGTCATGGCGTTGCAGATATACAGCTTCCGTGCCCGCGACGCGGAGAGGGCCTCGCGGATGCCGGCAACCAGGAGGTTCGGGATGACGCTCGTGAAGAGCGACCCGGGGCCAAGCGTGATGAGGTCGGCCGCGAGGATCGCTTCGACCGCCGCCGGCAGCGCGGCCGCGCCGGGGGGGACCAGCGTCAGCTCGCGGATCGGGGCCCCCCGCCCCTTGATCGCCGTCTGCCCGCGGACCACCCGGTCGCCCGCGCGCGCCACCAAATCGACCTGGTCGAGCGTCGAGGGCAGGACGCGCGCCGCGATCCCGAGCAGCTCCCGCGCCTGGTCGACCGCCGCCAGAAAATCCCCCCCCATCTGATTGAGCGCGAGAATGATCAGGTTGCCGAGCGCATGGCCGCCGAGCTCGCCGTCGCCCGGGTAGCGGTAGCCGAAGAGGCGCGTCATGAGCCGGTCCCGGTCGGAGAGCGCGACCAGACAGTTGCGGATGTCACCCGGCGGCAGGACGCGGAACTCGCCGCGCAACCGGCCCGAGCTGCGCCCGTCGTCCGTCACCGTGACGATCGCGGTCAGCGTCGCCCGCGGCGGGACCCCCGCCCCGGCCGCGAGGTAAGGTCTGAGCCCCTCGAGCAGCGTCGAGAGACCGGTGCCACCGCCGATGGTAACAAGTTTGACTGGCTGGGTCGCGGACATAGCACGGACGGGATAATAAGGTTACGGCCGACGCGGCCGGTGCTCGCAGCTTGGGGTGTTGAGACACTCGTCGGCCAGGCGCAGGCGGGCCACCGGGACCCCGCCCATGATGTGGGAGTCGATGATCTCGGCCACGTCTTCAGGACGGACACCGCCGTACCAGATTCCCCCCGGGTAGACCACGACGTTCGGCCCGTGCTCGCACTGGTCGAGACAGCCGGCCTTGTTCGCCCGCGCCCGGCCCTTGACCCCCCTGGCCGCGAGCTCCTGCTTGAAGACCAGCTGCAGCGCGCCGAGCCCCTCCAGGTCGCAGCAGCCGCGCGGATTCTCCGCCGGGCGCCGGTTGGTGCAAATGAAAATGTGGTGCTCAAAATTGGCCATCAATTTCGCCTTCCAGCAAACTTACTGCCGCCGGCGTGCAAGTGTGCCTCACCCCTTTCCGACAGGTCAAGCTCACCTGACTCAGAAAATTCCTCTCGCCTTTCCCCAAGCCGCATGTTATGATGTTTCATCAGTAAAACAATCTGCCGCGGCTGGGATTAAAACACCCGCGACGAATAGAGGGGCGTAGAAAAGATGTCGGTGATGCCTTTCGCCCGTCTGACTTAAGGTAGCTGGCGGTTAGGCAAAAATAATTGCCTTCGGGGGAAATTTAGGCTACGAAAATTGCGTCTAAGCGGTCAGTTCGTCGTTCATGTGTACACGTTGGGGACTGGACATGAGCGGGGGGGTGTCGGAGGCCCAACGTCGGGGTACGGTCCTTCGACGACCATTCAATAATCATAAGAAACCTGCGGGCGCCCGCGCCCGTTATGAGGTGTTAAACCGGGACGTTAATGATTGACGCCCGGGACAATCGATCGTAAGGGGGATGAAGGGGATGAAGCTATCGAATGACACACTGAAGTTGGTTAACCGGTTGTCAATGCACAAGCGGGAGAAGGTAGACGCGATCGTGCGCCGTCACGTCGTCGCCTGTCACAAGAATGGATTCCCGCCCGAGAACCTGGATCGGGTCTACATCGAGGCCATCGAGCTGGTCGATCTGGAGGAGCGTTTCCCGGAGCAGGAGCCGGAGGAGTCCCGCGACTGGGAGCCGTTTCGCCGCTACGACCAGTACGTCAGTCCGAAGGCCGCTTGAGAAATGTACCGGGTGGAATCTCCCACTCGACGCCGCCGGGGAGGCGCGGGACGCCGCGCCTCCCCGATCTTTTTTCCGGACCCGGCGCGCCCGGCCGCTGGGATTCGACAAGGCCGGGTCGCTCGGCTATAATCCGCGCTTTGTGTCTAGCCGCCAACCAGCAGCTCACCCGGCCCCCCTGGTTGTCAGACATTTCATTTGAAGGAGTCCGGAGAGCGTGAAAAGTACCCGCAATCTCTTACCCGTAGTCGCCGTCATCTGCCTCGCCGCCGTCACAGCCCCCGTCCTTGCCCAAGCCACCGATGAAATCTCTTACCTCCAGCTCACCGATCTGACCAATTCGTCGGGCGCGGTGGCGCGAGGCACGAGTGACGACGGGCGGCGGATCGTCTTCGAGTCGGCCAACAACTACACGGGCGAGAATGCCGACAGCAACAGCGAAATCTTCCTCTACGACTACGATTCGCGGACCTTCATCCAGATCACCAAGACGCAGGACGTCAAGGACCCGGCGGATTCGACCAAGGTGCTCATCAAGATCTCGAACACGGCGCCGGCGATCAGCGGCGACGGGACGCGCGTCGTCTTCCTCTCCAACGCCGCGCTGACGACGCCGAACGACGACGGCAACCAGGAGGTCTACGTCGCGCTCCTGCCGCGTGCCGCCGCGGCGGCGACCTTCGTCCGCGTGACCGACACCGGGAAGAACTTCCCCGACGAATTCATCACGGAGATCTTCACCAACTACCAGCCGGCGATCGGCGGCGACGGGACGCTGGTCAGCTTCGTCTCGACGCGCCGGGTCTTCAACGCGCTCGAGAACGGCACGGCCGCCTTCGCCGCCGCCGCCGAGAACGCCGGCAGCCCGAGCGACCCGGTGACCGACGGCAACGCGGAGATCTTCCTCTACAGCCTCGGCGCCCGCGCCTATACACAGGTGACGCTCACGCGCGACCAAGACGCGACGGTCAACTTCGTCGTCAAGGGTTTCAACAGCATCCCGCAGCTGAGCGGCAACGGGCGGGTGCTCGTTTTCCTCTCGGGCTTTAACTACCCCGGGGCGAACGCGAACAAGAACACGGATTTCAACGGCGAGATCTTCCTCTACGAGGTGGGGGCGCCGACCAACACCCTGACGCAGGTGACCGACACGACCGGCATCGCCCTCGTCCCGGTCCCGGTCCTGGACCAGCTCGGCCAGCCGACCGGCCAATTCACTGTCTCCCTGGACGCGCCGATGAATCTCTTGACCGGGTTCACCCGCCCGCTGAGCCGCGACGGCAGCCTGCTGACCTTCGAGTCGGGGGGCGACTTCGGCGGCCTCAACCCGGGACGGACGCGGGAGGTCTGGGTTTACAACACCGCCTCGAAAGCCTTTACCCGCGTCACTAACCAGACCGCCTCGACCATCCCGACGCAGTTGGAGCTGCAGCGGATCGATTACGGGTTCGTCCCGAGCCTTAACGCCGCCGGGACCTACGTCACTTTCGTCTCGACGCTCAACCTGACGAGCGGCAACGCGGACGGGAGCAAGGAGATCTATTTATACGACGTCGCCGGCTCGACCTCGGAGAGCCCGAAGCTGCGCCAGCTGACGACGACGCAGCCCTCGATCCTCTTCACCGACCAGCGCTCGAACCAGTACTTTTCCTACCCGGACAACACCGGCAGCCGGACGACCTTCGCCACCGTCTCGGGGACCATCGGGGCGAATCTGAGCATCGCCAACGAGATTTTCCAGGCCGTCATCCGGCCGGTGACCGAGACGAACGCGCAGGCCCCGTCGCTGGCCAACGCGGCGAGCTTCGACGGGGCGCAGGTCGCGCGCGGCTCGATCGCCGCGGCCTTCGGCACCAACCTCGCCCGCGGGACCGCCCAGGCGGCGAGCGCCAACCTGCCCTTCGAGCTCGGCGGCGTGACCGTGACCGTCGGCGGCTTCGCCGCGCGCCTCATCTTCGTCGCGCCCGGGCAGATCAACTTCGTCATGCCCCAGGGCATCGCCGACGGCGACATGATCGACTTCTCGGTCAACAACAACGGCGTCCAGTCGGCGGCCAAGGCCAAGGTCGTCGGCGCCTCGCCGGGGGTCTTCACCGCGACGAGCGACGGGACGGGCGCGGCGGCGGCGCAGTGCGGCGTGGTCATGAACCTGAGCTTCGTCATCACCGCCCCGCCGTGCGCGGCGAGCACCGAGTCGGAGCAGAGGTTCCTCATCCTTTACGGGACGGGCTGGCGGCTCTCGGGGGCGGCGAACGTGACCTTGAGGGTCGGAGATCAGGCGCTCACGGTGAATTACGCCGGCCCCCAGGGCGACTTCCCGGGCCTCGACCAGATCAACGCCGTCATCCCGGCGGCCCTCATGGGCAAGGGCGAGCAGGACACAGTCGTCACCGCCAGCTCTCAGGCGAGCAAGACCGTCAAGGTGACGATCCAGTAGTCTCAAACCTCAGGGTTCAGATTCGAAATTACGGAAGCGTCTGCGGCGTGCGCGTGAACATCTCGACGAGATAGTCGTGGAGGTAGTTGAAGAGCTGGCGCTGGAAGTCCCAGGCGAAGTGGGGGCTCGCAAGCTCGCGGTCGGCAACCAGGAAGCGGTAGTCGTGGGCGACCGCCCCGACCTCGGGTTTGAGTAAGACGGTAACCGCTACGCCCCCCGCGGCGGCCTCGACCCGGAAGTCGAAGAGCGGGTGCTCGTAGCGCCCGAGCTCGGCGCGAACTTTCTCGGCTTGGTCCATGATTGTAGGGGGATCGTAGGGGCAGGGCTGGTCCCTGCCCGCGGTCCCGATGGCGAACCGCGGGCAGGGACCAGCCCTGCCCCTACATCTCTATTTAGAGCAGCTTAACTCGTTTGAGCCGGAGCGCGATCCGGCGCTGGCCGCGCTGGAGCGTGAGGTCGACCTCGGAATTTTCGGGGCCGCGGAGTGCGTCGACCAGCCCGCCGAACGAATACTGATCCACCCCAAGCCCCCCCAGTTCGACGATTTCGTCGCCGATCTCGACCCCCTCCTCGTCCGCGGGCGAGCTGTTGACCACGCCCGAGACGTAGAAGCGGCCGTCGCGCAGCTTCGGGAGCACGCCGATCGAGGTGTACTCGTCCGGGTCGCCCTCGAAGCCCTCATGCGGCTCGACCAGGAGCTGGCGGCGCCCGTAGTCAATGGTCAGGCGGAAGTGGCGCAGGACGTTGGCCCCGAGCAGGCTCATCTCGGTCCCCGAGGTGAAGAGGCCCTCACGCGTCGCGACGACGACCGCCGCGCTGTCGGCCAGCGCCCGGCCGGCAAACTCCACCTGACGCAGCCGGTGGGGCAGGTAAGTCACCCGGCCGATCGGGAGCATGAGCGTTGTCGGCCGCGCCCGGCTGACGTCGAGGCCGAGTCGCCGTGCCCGCTCGCGGCTGAAGGTCGTCAGCGAGGCCCCGGTGTCGAGGATCATCTCTTCCTCCTCCCCGTTGACCCGCGTCTTGACGATGATCCAGCCCTGGCGCAGCGTGAAGGGCACTACCTGCCGCCTGAGCGCGGGCTCCGGGCGCGGCGCGCCGAAGCTCACCGTCTGGCGTTCATAATCGACCGTGGTCACGAAGCGGTGGATCACGTCGTAGCCGAGGATGCCGTCGACGCGGCGTCCGGCGAGCTCCCCGAAGGGGGCCAGGTCAAGCGCGTCGAAACTGATCCCGCGGAGGTCGATCACCCCCCGGCGCCCGCCGTTGAGAATCTGGAAGCGCGCCGCCTCCGCGCGCAGCGTCGGGAGCGTGATCCCGGCGAAGCTGATGCTGCCCGAGGGCGCGAGGTCGAGCCCGAGCCGCTGCGCGACGGAGATGTCGAGGACGCTCAGCCCTGCGTTACCGGTGTCGAAGAGGAACTCGAGCGGCTCGCCGCCGTTGATCCGGACCCGGACGAGCGGGAAGGCGGCGAAGAAATTCTTCGAGAAGCGCGTCGCGTCGGGCCTGGCCCGCGCCGCCCCGGAGCGCGGTACGGCCGCGGGGGCGCCCTGCGTCACCGTCGCGAGCGAGTTGCCTGAATCGCTACAAGCGGAAAGCAGGCCCGTCAAGACGAGCGCCGCGACGAGGAGCGGGCCGGCCGCGCGCGGCGATCGGATTCGGCCTGGATCGGGGGAAGACACTTCGGCGACAACTTCCTTGATCAAACTCGGGCAGTTGTAGTATCGGCGTTTCTCCGCCCCGGCGTCAAGAACCCCTTTTCGCGTGAGAGTTTCTCAATTTGCGGTGGAGCGCCATGGCGCGCGCCAGCAGCTCGGGCGGCGAGACCCCCCCGGCCCCGCTTCCCCCGGCTTGGACACTAAGGACCTCGATCGCGCCCCGCCCCGCCGGGCGCCAGCGCTCGGCGAAGAGCGGGGAGTTGGAGTTGACGAAAATCGTCAAGGTAGGTACGGCGAGCGCGGCGGCGATGTGCTGGCCGGCCGAGTCATAGCCGACGTACTCGTCGCTCGCGGCGATGAGGGCGGCGAAGTGGCCGATCCCGCCGTCCCAGGTCAAGAGGTCGGCGCTGATCTCTTCATGATTGAAGGCGCGCGGGGCGGTCACTTCGTCCACTTCGACGACCCGGCGGCCCCGCGAGCGGAAGATCGCGGTCAGCCGGTCGATCCGCGCGCGCTCCTCGGGGCTCGCGCCCTTATCGAGGATCACGGCGGAGTCTGCGAGCAGGCGGCCGATAATCTCCTCCTCGAACGGGTCGGGGACGAGCTTCCCGGCGTTGCCGCCGACGCCCAGACTGATGCTCACCACGTGCGCGCGGCCGCCGCGCCGCAGCAGCCGCGCGATCTCGCGGCCAAAGTCCTGTCGCTCGCGGGGCAGGGCGACGAAAGGGGAGAGCGTGCGCGCGAAACTCTCGTCGCGGGCCAGAGTCTCGGCGACCCAGAGCGCGGCGAGCTCGCTCAGGCGGCCCGCGCCGGGGCGCCGATAGCTCCGGCTCTCGAAGAAGGAGTAGGGCTCGGGGTCGCCGACGAGCGGGAGCAGGCCGAGTTGCGTTAGGCGCGAGTCGGGGTCAATGACCCACAGCTCGTCGGGCGCGAGCCCCGCCCCCTCGTCGGCGACGAGGCGGGTCAGTTCGAGCCAGCTTTCGAGCCGCGAGAGCACCCCGCCGCCGCGTTCATAGCGCGCCTCGCGGAGGCGGATGCCAGGGTCGCCGCCGAAGAGCTCGTGGAGCTTGCGCGAGCCGAGCAAAACCGGCTCGGCTGCGGGCACAGCGGCGCGCAGCGCGGCGAGCATGACGCTCGTCACGGCGACGTCGGCCCCGAGCGTGACGCGCGAGGGGATGAGAATCTTTTTGATCTTTCGCTGCGCCTGCCTCCCGATCGATTGCGGCGCGCGAAGGGCCGACTTGCGCGCGAGCAGGTCGGCCTCGTTCGCCAGGCCGAAGCGGTTCAGTCCCTCATCGACCGCGCCGCCCTCGGGCAGGCGGCGATAGAATTCGATGACCTGGGCGAAGGCGCGGTCGTAGAGGGCGCAGCAGCGCGGGTCGAAGGAGTCGTTGAGCCGCTCGACGAGGCCCGGGAAGAGGCCCGCGACGCCGGCGCGCGCGACCTCGGGGTCGGGGCTCGCCGTCAGTTCGCAGAGCCGCCGGACGGCTGCGCCGAGGTAGCCTTGACCGCGCTCGAAATGGGAGACGAAGTCGTCGGCCGCGCGGCGCGCGGCCGTCTCGGCGGTCAACTCGGCGTGCGGGTCGGCGGTAGTCATCGCGATTACGCGCCCGAATATATCATCCCCCCGGCCGCCCCGCCATCGGGGGCCGGGCCGGGGCAAATCTTGACAGTCCCCGGCGCCATTGATAGACTGCCGCAACTTCCGCCACGTTGATCACCACCGCGACCGCCGTGATCAGCCCGACTGACACGCGGGGCGGCTAGCATGGCTGGTGCCGGGCAGCACTTGATTTCTCAGGTCCGACGTTTCTCAGTCTAGAGGAGGCTTGTCTTTAATGCCTGTATTCAATGGAGTGGAGACCCCGGCTGACGGCCAGCCGATCAGGGCGCAGCAGGGCCGTTTGCAGGTGCCCGACAACCCCGTCATCCCGTTCATCGAGGGTGACGGCACCGGCCCTGACATCTGGCGGGCGTCGCAGCGCGTCTTTGACGCCGCGGTCGGGAAGGCTTACGGCGGGGCCCGGCGCGTCGTCTGGTACGAGATCTTCGCCGGCGAGAAGGCCCACAAGCGGTTCAACGAGTGGCTGCCCAAGGGGACGCTCGACGCGATCCAGCACTTCGCGGTCGCGATCAAGGGGCCGCTGACAACCCCGGTCGGCGGCGGCATCCGCTCGCTCAACGTGACCCTCCGCCAGGTGCTCGACCTCTACGCCTGCGTCCGCCCGGTGCGTTACTTCCCCGGGGTCCCCTCCCCGGTGAGGCAGCCCGAGCAGGTCGACGTCGTCATCTTCCGCGAGAACACCGAGGACGTCTACGCCGGGATCGAGTTCCAGGAGGGCTCGGACCGCGCCGCCAAGATGATCGACTTCCTCAGCGGCTTCGGCTACGAGATCAACCCGGACTCAGGGATCGGGGTCAAGCCGATCTCAGCAACGGCGACCAAGAACCTCGTCCGGCGCGCGCTCAACTACGCCATCGCCCACCGGCGCAAGGTCGTTACCCTGGTCCACAAGGGCAACATCATGAAATACACCGAGGGGGCGTTCCGCGACTGGGGCTATCAGCTGGCGAAGGCCGAGTTCCGCAACCAGATCGTGACCGAGGCCGAGGTCGCCGAGCAGCACGGCGGGCAGATGCCGGAGGGCAAGGTCCTGGTCAACGACCGGATCGCCGACTCCATGTTCCAGCAGCTGCTCCTGCGCCCGAGCGAGTACTCGGTGCTCGCCACGCCCAATCTCAACGGCGATTACCTCTCGGACGCGGCGGCGGCGCAGGTCGGCGGGCTGGGCATGGCCCCGGGCGCGAATATCGGCGATGCGGCGGCGGTCTTCGAGGCGACGCACGGGACGGCGCCCAAGTACGCTGGCCAGGACGTGATCAACCCGTCGTCGGTGATCCTCTCGGGCGTCATGATGCTCGAGCACATGGGCTGGGCCGAAGCCGGCGGGTTGATCACCCGCGGGATCGTCAAGACGATCGAGCAGAAGCGCGTGACCTACGACCTGGAGCGCCTCATGGAGGGCGCGACCAAGGTCAAGACGAGCGAGTTCGCGGACGCGATCATCGAGAACATGGGATAATCCACGAAGGGCGCGAAGATTCACGAAGAGGATGATGATCTCCCTTCGTGAATCTTCGTGTCCTTCGTGGACGTTTCTCTTGGGGGAGAGACAATGGGACGGAAGAAGATCACGGTCGTGGGGGCGGGCAACGTCGGGGCGACGACGGCGCACCGGCTGGCGGACAAGGAGCTGGGCGACATCGTGCTCGTCGACATCATCGAGGGCATGCCGCAGGGGAAGGCGCTCGATCTGGCCGAGTCGGGGCCGATCGAGGGCTACGACAGCCGGCTGGTCGGGACCAACGGGTACCGCGAGACGGCAGGCTCCGACATCGTCGTGATCACCTCGGGGATCGCGCGCAAGCCGGGGATGAGCCGCGACGATTTGCTCAACACCAACGCCGGGATCGTCGGCAGCGTCGCCGAGGAGGTCGCGCGCCACTCGCCCAACGCGATCATCATCGTCGTCTCCAACCCGCTCGATGCCATGGCCCAGGTCGCGCTCCGCCGCTCGGGCTTCCCGAAGCACCGGGTCATCGGCATGGCGGGCGTGCTCGACTCGGCGCGCATGCGGACCTTCCTCGCCGAGGCGCTCAACGTCTCGGTCGAGAACGTCACGGCCTTCGTCCTCGGCGGGCATGGCGACACCATGGTCCCGCTCGTCCGCTACTCGACCTGCGCGGGGATCCCCGTCGCCGAGCTGCTGCCGAAGGACGTCCTCGACCAGATCGTCACGCGGACGCGCAACGGGGGGGCGGAGATCGTCAGCCTGCTCAAGACCGGCTCGGCCTATTACGCACCCTCGGCGGCCACGGTCGAGATGGTCGAGGCGATCATTAAGGACAAGAAGAAGATCCTGCCGTGCGCCGCCTACCTCGAGGGCGAGTACGGGGTCAG
>Ga0209382_10007015_pt1 | contig 14418 bp, 14 predicted proteins | sample SoiMetdeltSBSDD5_FD_187599 | JGI IMG/M metagenome (GOLD analysis project Ga0209382, IMG submission 187599) | Bulk soil microbial communities from a Populus tree surrounding site in Tennessee, USA - Soil MetaG P. deltoides SBSDD5 (SPAdes) (version 2) | ecosystem: Environmental > Terrestrial >... | reverse complement strand
GAATCCACCGCACCGCCCGCGCGACGTGCGACAGGCTGCTGTCGGCCAGACCGAGCTGCCGCACCGCGGCACCCTGCTCCCCCGTGACCAACCGCCACAGGATCTCCCGCTTGACCAACGGCGCCAGCACGGTCGCATCGCGCGGCTCGTCGAGCAGCCGCACGAGCCGCAGCACCGCGTCAAACAGCGCCTTGGGCGCGTCGCTGACCACCAGCCCGCAGGGCACACCACCCGTGACCGGTGGCAGATCCCCGGGTGCGGCCTGCAACAGCAACTCGGCGACGGTCGCGGCGTTGAGGATAAGGCCCACTCCCAACGCGGGCGCCTGCGGGCTCGCCTCGGTGAAGTTACCGGTCACCGGCAGGTCGACCGAGGCGACCAGATACTGACCGGCCCGGTACTCGTACACCCTATCGCCGAGCATGATCGTCTTGGCTCCCTGCGCGATGAGCGCCATCACCGTGCCCGACATGGAAACCGACGGAGGCGTGGGTCGCTCGACCTTCGAGATCAGCACCCCGCCGATGGCGGTGGTCATGTCCGGACGGGCATGCCGATCCAGCAAGGCCCGCAGCTCACCCAACTCCATACAGCGATTCAAGCACCAAACGATGCTCTCCACAACGAGAGAATCAGGCAAGAGTATAAGAGCATCTTTGTATCATCGCCGCTGCTAAAGCTGATTTCATGGGTGTATCACGATCCCACCGAAGGCAGAAAGTCTTCCCGAATCGACAAGGGCCACCGATGACCATCCAGCACGGTTTCCACGCCACCATCACCGCGCAGCCCGGATGCGGCGGTGCGCTGGCCGAGCTCCTGCTCGCCGCGCCCGCCCTGACCGAACGTGCGTGCGTCGTCTTCCTCGTCAGCCGCTCCGCCGCCGACCCGGACATCATCCACGTCACCGAGGGCTGGACAAGCAGGCAGGCCCACAGCGACTTCTTCGGCAGCGCCGCGGCCCAGGCCTTCACCGCACAGCTGGCGCCGCTCGTCGCCGGCGAACCCGCCTACACCGATGAGACACCCATCGGCGGCAGAGCATTCGCCCAATGACACACCTGACACACCATCCCACCCCTGACGACCCGACGGAGCCCACCATGACCACCACCCTGCCCACGACTACGGCCATGTCCATGTCCACGTCCACGTCCACGGCCGTGCCCCGGCCCGCCATCGACCCCGAGCTGCGGGCGCTGCTCGCCGAGTTGCCGCCCATGCCCGAACTCACCGCGGAGTCCCTGCCCCTGATCCGCCAGTTCGCCGGCGGCGCCGGCAGCCCGCTGCCCGAAGGGCACCACGTGGAGCAACGCGAGATCACCATCCCCGCCACGGACGGCACACCACTGCCGCTGGCGATCCTCACCCCCGCCGGCCGCGACCTGGACACCCGATCACCTTGCGTCTACTGGATCCACGGCGGCGGGATGGTTATGGGAGACCGGTACTCCAACATCGACATTCCGCTGGAATGGCTCGAACAGTTCGGTGCCGTCATTGTTTCCGTCGACTACCGGCTGGCGCCCGAAACCGGCGGGACCACCCTCGTCGACGACTGCTACCAAGGTCTGCTTTGGACAGTCCAGAACGCTGCCGGCCTTGGCATCGATCCCGCTCGCATCATCGTCGCCGGCGCCAGCGCCGGCGGCGGGCTCGCCGCCGGCGTCGCTCTCATGGCACGCGACCGCCACTTCCCCACCATAACGGCGCAGATGCTGATCTATCCCATGCTCGACCACCGCAACACTACTGCGTCCAGCCACCAGTACACCGGACAGGGCGTATGGTCCCGTGAAATGAACCAGTTCGGCTGGCAAAGCGTCCTCGGCGACCTCACCGCCGATGTGCCGGCCTACGTCTCACCCGCCACCGCCGAAGACCTCTCCGGCCTGCCGACCACCTACATCGACGCCGGCACCGCCGAAGTCTTCCGCGACGAGGACACCGGCTACGCCCTCAGGATCTGGGCCGCGGGCGGGCAGGCCGAGCTACACATATGGGCAGGAGGCTTCCACGGCTTCGACGCCCTCTACCCGCACGCCCTCGTCTCCACCGCGGCCCGCCGTGCCCGCCGGGACTGGCTGACCCGCGTCCTCACCCCGCAGCGCGCGCCTGAAACCGCCACCCAGACAACGTAACCAGCAACAGCGACACCCGGCCAGAACGCGCACGTCGCGGCTGCGCCGGGTGTCCGGCGTCGGGTCAGACCAGGGCGGCGAAGCGCTTCCACTTTGCCCTCAGTGCCAGCGCCGTGATACTGCTGCCGGCGCTCGCCGGTTACTCGCTTTCCAGCTTTCGCAGCCCAGGGCTGGGCGTCCACCATTCGACGACAAGCAAAGTGGCCTTGTCGTCGAGGTGAGCGTGGACGACCTCGGCGATGTCGGCGTGGAACGGCCGCTGTCCGCCCTCTCGTTGGTCGGTCCGGCGGCGGCGATCGCCTTACCGGTGTTTTCGCTTCACACGGCCACAGCGCCCTCGACCGGATCGACTGTGGCGCTGCCGGGCGAATCGCGGATCCCGGCGCAGATCCGCACGCCTTTCCCTAGCGTCACGGACAGGCAGAGCATGGCACACCATTGGTACGCACGGCGGACGACTCGACGCGGGGCAACGCGGAGCGCCACCAATATCGAATTGCTCTATAGGGGTTCCAAACCGGACAGGTCAGCCCGGGTGCGTTGCTGCTGTGGGCGGGCGGTGGCAGACGCTCTGGCTCCGCAGCCCTTCTCCTGGACGGTCGCCGTCAGTAATCCTCGTAGGGCGCCATCTCGTCGGCGAACATGCCGTAGGGAGCACCGCCCGAGGTATAGCCCGCCACGAAGAACAACCTGCCATCCAACATGATCCAGGACGGGTCCTCGAGATGGTCGGCTTCGCGCTCGGCTGTGCGGGGAGCAGGTGCTGGTGGGCGCTGGGCCCACTGCTGCGCCGAGTCGGGCATCGCGACACCGAGCGCGGTGAGATCTTCATAGGCGGTGTACCGGTCGACCCCGTACCGCTTGGCGTAGCTGGTTACCGTGACCTTCACGCCGCAGCGGATCCATTCCCGTGCCGAGTCGCGACGCTGCCGCTGACGCATACGGTGACGTCGCGGCTGCATGTCCGGATCCTACAAGCTGTGTTCGTCGCCGCCGGTGAACCGATTCGCCGCTCCGGCTTCCGTTTCCGACAACGATTCCATTTGGGATGCCGTCAGCGATGTTCGATGAGGGCACCCGTGTGAGACTTCAATCCGAACATCGCGATGGTCGCATGTGGCCCTCTCAGGGTGACCGCTGCCGGACCGCTCATTGAGACCGCAACCGATGGGGCTGCAACCGGGTCCAACGAGCTGGGCATGGCCCGACGCTCACCGCTGCGGCCGAACCCTAATCGGATCGAGCAAGACCATGAGCGGGCCGATAAGCAAGCGACAGGCGGCATCCGCGGAAAGGCTTAATCGGCCGGCAGCAGCAGCACATCGGCCCTCGGCAGCGAGATACCATCGTCGATCCTGAGGATAATCCCGTTCTCCCACTCGAGGTGGACCGCGGAAATCCGTTGTGAGCCGACCAAAGCTGGTTCTCCGTCGCGGATTTCACCATCTAGCCGCCCCCATAGTCTGACCGAGTCAGCGTCCAGACGCGACTCGGTCACGGTAAACTGCCACCGGCCCGCCGTGCGGCCTGCCACACGATGCGCATATTCCCCACTGCCGCTACGGTTGCAGTAAAACCTGGCGCCGAAGGCCTCGTCGACGTGGCGCAGCTGGTTGAGCGACATGTCCTGGACGTGGCGGTAAGACCCGCCTTCAGTGCACATCCGCACCCCGAGGCGAATCTGAAACGCCGCCGCGCTGGGGACGTCCGCGAGCAGCAGGTCAGCCAATGGCGACGCCCAGTCCGGCGTAATCACCTGTTGAAGTGCTTCCTGTACCACCGTTTTGGCCTCTTGCGGGTACGGGCCGCCCACTACCGGAAGGCAAAGCAGGAAACGTTGGGCATAGGTCAGCGTCTCATCCGGCATCGCGGCAACTGTGAGGAGCTCCTGCCAGCACATACCCGGTCCTACATAATCTCCCCGGCTGGCAACCGTCGCTGCGTGACCGCCCGATTCCAAGTCGACCAGGAAGTCCATACCCATGTCACCGCTGAAATTGCGGTAGACGATCCGCATCCAGTGACGGGCAGCCAAGCGGACCGAGATGACCGGCCATTCCTCCTCATTGGACAGAACGTCCTCATACAACTGGTCCGCTTCAGGAGCCGCGATCCCTGCCTCGTCCCAGCTCATAGCCGTCGCGAAGTACGCAGGCCAGAACCCTGGATGGCTCAGCAACCATCCCGCATCAGCAAGACGGGTACTCGGTTCCGCCGGGTACCCGCCGATACGCACATCTGAGCCCAACACGCCCGAGATACTACCCAAACAGCTCCAGAACCTGATCCTTGCTCATCCTCGTCCACTGAGGGTTGTTCCGCAGTGAGACGATGTCCTCATTGGACAAGGCCAGGATCCGTTCTTGTGCCGCCGTTGAATCCGAGCGTTCGTGGGGACGCGACTCTGGATTGGAATCCGGCCGCCACAGCCGCCCTACACTAGGCGGTCAACCAGATGAATCACATGGCTGGCAGCGTAAACGTGATAGATGGGCGCCCGATCAGTGCCCGATCGGGAACATGAATGCGGTTCTTGGTTCGTCACGTTTCCCCTCGGGTTCATATGGGAAGAATCGGACATCTTGGTGCAGGCGAGTGGAGGCAAGCCGGATATACCAAGAACCGATCCATGCCGCGACCGCTGCGGACCGGTTCACCGTGTCGCGGTGGTGGCGGTCGCTTCGAGCTGTTCGCGGTTCCAGGTGACCGATCCGTTGCGCAGTTCGGCCACGGTCGAGGTTAGCCAGCGCAGTTCGGCTTCGGTGACCGCGCGCAGGTATTCGGTCTCCAGCCCTTCAGGAAGTTTGCGCACTATGCGGAGTGTGGGTGGCGCCTCCGTTGGCTTGTGTACGGCTGGTCAGTGACCAGATGGATGGATGGATGAGGTCGTCTGCGAGGTTCCGTTCAAGCCGCGTCGGGCGGACACTGTCCTGCAAGCCAAGGCCGAACTCCTCGCCGACTCCAACGACACAGGCCGCAGGCTCACCGTCGTCGCACTTGCGGTCAAGCTCTTTTGAGTGGTGTATCTGATTCGTGATTCTTCGAGGGGGTGGGGTTACGCGGTGGGGTCTCAGCGATCGCGGGGGATCCGCTCTTCGGGGACTCGTTCGAGCCGCGTCCAGCCACGCCACCCGCGTTGCTCGAGGATCGCCAGCAGCCGTCGAGCGACCGGTGCGGACTCGGTCATGGCCGCGTCCAGCAGGGCCGCGAGCGGGTCCGTCCGATCGGCGCCGCCGATCTCCACCTCACCGCTCTGGACAGCGCGGATGCGGAGGTGCTCGACGACGTCGGCGAGTTCGACGACTCGCGGATCGTTCGGCGACCAATCCGGCGCGGAGCCGAGGAGGCGATAGAGCCGCGTCATGTCCGGGTCCTCGTCCAGCTGGCGGTTCTTCTCGGCGACCACGGAGTCGATGCTGAGCGGAACCTGCGCGGCGAGCATGATCCAGGCGTCCCGCTCGAGCTCGATGTAGGCCTGGCCGACGCCGAGCCCGCGCAGCCGGTCCAGGTAGTCCAAGACGATCTGGGGAAGAGCCAGGTGATCGCCGGCGGCGAGCTTGGCGATCCGCTTGCGGTTGCTCTGGAGGCGACGGATGTCGGCGCTCAAGGCCTTGTCGATCTCCTCGACTGCTCGGGCGAACTCGTCGGGGCCGGCGACGAGGAGTTCCTGCACTCGAGCGAGGGGCACGCCTGCATCCGCCAGCACGCGGATCCGGATCAGTCGCACGACGGCGGCTGCGTCGTAGCTGCGGTAGCCGGAGTGGTCGCGTTCGGGCTCGGCGAGCAGGCCGATCTGGTGATAGTGCCCTACTGTTCGCACCGTCACCCCGGCGTAGGAGGCCAGTTGGCTGATCGTGAGCATGGCCCCAGACTGCCTCAACCGGCGAGGCTGCGGACCGCCTCGGCGATCGCGCGGAAGTCCTTGCGGAGGATCGCGCCGTGATTGCTCGCGACCTTGGCGTGAATCGTGATGTGCGGGTTGCGTTCGGCCACCGCGGGCACGCTGGCGCGGATCTTCTCCTGCCCATCCCCCTTGCTGCCGAACGACGTTCCGGATGCGAGGACATACCGGGTCGGGACGGTGATCCTGTCCATCACCGGACCGAGTTCCCGTTCACGCGCGAGCTTGCCGACTTCGATGTTGCATTCGGCCATCTCCAGGGCGGTCATTCGCGGCGTGAGTCCCGTCACGCGGAGTGGCACCATCAGCCATTGCAGGCGACGGAAGACCGTTCGGATCCCTTGCTCCATCTCGTCCGTGAGCCAGTCGTGCGGCTGTGCCCCATCGACCAGCACAGCGCCGATCGTCCGGTCCGGATTGCGGCTCGCCCAGTGTGCGGCGACGAAGGCGCCGTACGACCACCCCACCACCAGCACTCGGTCGACACCTCGAGCGTCGAGCACGGCATCGACATCGCGGACGGCGGCCTCGAACGAATAGTCCGCCGAACGTCCGGACTTGCGCCCACGGGCCCGCTCGTCGTAGGTGATGTGCCGCCAGTCTGGCCCGAGTTCGGCGATGACCCGCCGCCAGTAGCCCTGGGTCGCGAACTGGCCGTTGAGGTAGATCACCGGCGTCCCGGAGCCACCTGAATCGGTGACGGCCAGAGCAGTGTCGTCGACCGGCACCGTGCCGGTCCAGTTCGGGGTCGAGGTTGTGTTGATCATGGCGTCTCCGTTCGTTCTGCAACGTGTGATCCAGCGTGCAGGGTTGACGCTGCGTCAGGGTCAAGCCTCCAGATGGGGGCTTTCTCATGCGGAAATCCGTGCAACCTGAATCGGGTGTTTCCCGAACGTCATCCCGTTCGTCGGCGGGCTCGCCGACCGCCTCGCCGCAAGCCCGTGCGCGGTCGGCACCGTGTAGGGCTTCGTCGCGTCCCCCCTCCGCGACCCCGGATCGCGCGCCTATTACGACCGGAAGATCGCTCACGGGAAGCGGCACAACCAAGCCCTCATCGCCCTCGCCCGACGCCGGTCCGATGTCCTGTTCGCGATGCTCCGCGACGGCGCGGCAGGTAACACGAGTGCCTTTCGACTCAGTGGTCCGTTGGCTGCTTTACCCAGGCCGGCAGACCAGCCGCAATAGTTAGCCGACCGGAAGAGGCCAAGTTCAAGGGTGTATCGCGCCGGCTCTGACCTTCACCTCGGCATGACCGGACGTCGAGTGGTCACGATCACCGCTTCTGAGAGCCTGCTCGGCAGCGGGCTTGAGACCAGGCGCCTATGTTACGCGTCACACTGGTTCGCATCAGCCAATGAGATCAACTGCTGTTTCGGCAGGTCAGGTCATTTGACGACGGTTCTTGTTTCATCACGCTTGCCCTCGGGAGCAGATGGGAAGAAAACGGACATCCTTTCCGAAGTGTAGGGCCAACCTTGGCGAACCAAGAACCGCCGCCAGCCAGACGCGTCCGGCCGGTAAACAAAGATCGGAGTCAGCGGCCTCACCGCTGGCTTTTCTCCGCGCGTCTACGCTTTGGTCGAGAGATCCTTGTCTTGCATCTCCCAGGCGTGGTCGAGGGTGTGAAAGGCGGAATGCCGGATGAGGAACGGCAGCGTGCCCGACTGCATGCGCCGTTTGACCTTGCCGTCGTTGTAGTCGCGTATCGCAGCCACGTAATCCTTGCGATACTGGTGCAGCCCTTCCGGGGTCAGCGCACCGCCTTCTGGGATTCGCAGACCGACCTTGCGTGCGAAGTCTTCGCTCTCCACGCGGATCGTGTGGCGGATGATTTCGTCGCGGTCGCGTCCGCCGCCGCGTGGACCTTTCTGCATCCCGGCCGAAACGTGGGCCGCTACCTCGTCGAAATACTTCCAACAAGCCCGCAACAGCTTGACTTTGCGCTTGAACTCATCGACGTCCATTGGATCGGTCTCGGTCGCCGACGGCGAGAACGAGATGCCCCAGAAATCGACCGAGCCGGTACCAATCCGATCCTCGAAGACGTCCACAGGCCCGGCAGCGTCGAACTCGCGGACCATCCCGGCCAATTTGGCGATCGGCCGGTAGCGCTCCCGATAGGACTCCAGGGTCTGCACGGCGATCTCCGGGGTGGACGCACCCCGGCTCCAGCCCGGCCAGTCGAGGCTGAACGCCACCGACTTCTTGCCCTTAGGCCCGCGTTCGACTACGGCGCGCACTGCTTGGTCACCCGTGAAATGTTCAGTTCCATCGACGGACGATATGAAGGTACGAACGGCGCCGTCAAGGCTGGGAGATCTGCGGGATAAATCGTCCGAGTGCACCTAGACGTGATCCGTGTGTCGCCAACGGTGGCAAGCCGGTTCGGTCTGGGTGCCGCCCTGCCAAGCCAGCGCTGCCGGTCCGGTCAAGATGCGTGGGAGCACCACCCACCCCCGGGTGCCGCGCGGCTGTCCGGATCGGCAGATCTGGATACCTGTCGATCTAATATCCATATAGGACTACGGGCGGCCGGTTCTTGGTTCGTCCGGGTTCCCCTCGGGCAACCGTGGAACGAACCAAGAACCGATGACCGTGGGCAACTCACGAGCTAAGCAAGCCGCAAGACGGCCTCTTCGATCTCGGCGTCCCTCGCCGAGGTGCGGAGATCTCGGTGTTGATGAGCGTGAAACCCGCCTTCCGCAGTACCGTGAGCCATCCGACGTTGTCGCTGGCAGCGCGGGCATACAAACGCCGAACTGGCACCATGTCCAGAAACAGCGCGAGAGCCTGGCTGGCAACTCCTTGGCCCCAGACCGAGCGGCGGGATCCAATACGTGATCTCGGTGTCGCCCTCGATCACGAGCTCGCAATGCTACGACGAGGTGTCCGCCGCGGGTCACCGCGCGCAGGATGCCTTCGGGTGCGGTCCTTACCTTCGACATGTGCTTATTGAACGCTTCACGGTCGTGGCCATCCTTGGGCGTAAAGGCCGCCATCTGGACCGACTCGGGGTCACGCATCTGATCGAACAGCGCCTCCAGGTCGGAGTCCTGGACAAGTCGCAATGCCACCCCCGGCCACCGATGCCCTCCTCACTTTGCTTCGCCCGGACGAGCCGGGGCGGATCTAGCAGAGGCATCCGACAGCTAGGCTTGCTCGATTTCCTCGCCATCCGCTGACGTACCTGCGCTTGACGGGAGCGGCCGGTTTCAACATCCGGCGGCTCCCGATGTCAGGCGGGGTCAATCGTTTGATTCTGCGGTGCGGGTTCGCTGGCTCGGCCTTGGTAATTCCAACCACTCAGCGCGGCACCGAGGATGCCGATGGGCAGGCACCAAACCGGTACCCAGATGAGGATCCAGAAAACTGCATCTTGGATGTTGGCGGCCATCATGTTCGGGACGCGGTCATTGTCTATCAGCAGCCCGGCACCCGATTGAATCCATCGCATGGACTCCAACAACCAGATGCAGAAGGTGAGCAACGAGCCGACCGTTGCGCCCCACACCGCCGTCTGGATACCGGACCGGAACGATCCGTCCACCGCGGCCACGAAGAGGGCTCCGAGGAAGAAAATGGGGCCTGGGCCGAACAACATAAACATCGTGCCGTCGTTGGTGTACTGGGTGAAGCCCGTGCTCAGCAGGAAAAGCGCACCGAGCACGAACCCGACTGCCACGCCCATCCAGCGAGCCCTGCTGCTGGCCATCATGGCCTTGGGCGGGCTGAGCGCAAGCAATAGGAAGCCGGACAGCATCAACGCGACGAACACCGCGCGGCTCGGCTGCAGCGCTTCGCTTGCGGCGGGGTACTTCTGCAGCACGTACACAATGACGGCAATGCATCCCGTCACGGCGATGCCTACCATCGCTGCGAGAGCGGGGCTTGGCACGATCCGCCGCTGGCGAGCGACAGCGAGCAGCGTCATAAAGCCTGCCATCGCCATAAAGGTCACCGCGAACAGTTGTAGCGTAGGCATAGCCCGGCCGACATACATGAAGGTCGCCACAACCGACATCGCAACCGTCGCTGCTGTCGCGATGATGGGCAGCCGACTTCCGCGCGGCGGGAAGAGTGCTGCGCGGGCGGCGTCGACAGCGAACGACCAACGCGCCCACCGACCCCGCACCTGCGTGAGTTCGGCTTGCATTGCCGCCGCCCATTCCCTGCGGGTTTCGGGCATCGCGCCAACCGCCACGGCCAGCAGACGTGCCGGACTATCCATAGTGGACAGTCGCTGACCTGAACCGTTCCACCAGGCGTTGACTAGCAGCCAGGCTGCGAAGAACGACGGGGCGGCAAACAGTAGCCAAATGATCACCCGCTCCCTAACGGGCCCAGTCAGGCTGCCGTTGGTGATGCTTGTGTATCCAGGCACGGCGAAACAGGCCAACAGTCCGCCCAACACCAGCCAGGTAACGAGCCGTTTCATCCGCGTCACGCCCCTTCCCAGCGCGCCCGCAGCTCGGCGACGGCTGGCTTGCTTGTGGTTATGGCGGCCTGTGCCATCTCGGTCGCGAGGGCGATCCCCGGGCCGGTGAGGCGGTAAAGGTGGCGTGCCGGCCGTCCGGGAGGCGTATCGGTCTCCCAAGCGGTCTCCACGAGACCGCGGTCGGACAGTCGCATCAGGATGGTGTACATGGATCCGGCCTTCAGAGCGAGCTGTCGACACAGCTCGTAGCCGTAACGCCAGGTGGCGGGGGCTTCCGCCAGCGCTAGGACCACGGCTGTGGTCTGCTCCGAGGGACGTCGAGTGCGAGCCATGCCCTAACTTTATATATATAGAGTTAGCGTGTCGATGGCCCGTCAGTGCCAATCTTTGGATAGTTGTTGGTCGGCGGCTGGTCATTGCGAGCGGGGGTTGCGCTGCTGCCGAATCGGATCTGACCGTGACGTCGCGGCGCTTAGCCGTTGGTTTCATGGATGCATAGGCGGGGATCGAGTCGGCGGCCTGAGCAGCACAAACCACCGACGATGCTCAGCCTGGACGAAACGAAACCGGTTCTTGGTTCGCCACGTTTCCCCTCGGGCTCATAAAGGAAGAATCGGACATGTTGGTCCATGTTGCTGGGGGCAGACTCGGTGAACCAAGAACCGATCGTCGAGGCCTGCGTCCGGCAGGGCATCGAGCAGCTCGTTCGATAGTAGCCAGCAGCCAGAAGATGAAGATCCACCCGTGCCCGGCGCGCACTATCTGCGGCAGAATCCGTCGCTTGCGTCTCGTCAAGTGGTCTGGCCCCACTTGTCGTCATGAATATTGGCTCCGGCGTCCCGGCAGAATTGAAGGCCTGGGGTGATAATCCGGCGGCATGGACCGGCTAGTTGACCTTGGTGATGTGGCGGCGGTGTTGACGCGACGTCGCCCTGAATGGGTCGATGGCGGGCTACGGTTGCTGAGTTCACCTGGCGCGATGCGGGGGCCGGGTAGGGAGGCCCGTCTCGGCTTCGGGAGGCCGCCATCGCATGTGAGGATGCTCAGATGTCACCTCGCGCGCATACCGTCGATCCGGCGCGCCTTGCTCAGTGGTGCATGGAGCATCTCGGCAGCCCGCCAGCGGATGAGATCTTCAGATCCGGGTACCTCTCCGCAGTCATAGGGCTCCGGCTGGCTGACGATCGTGAGGTCGTAGTCAAGGTGCGTCCGGATTCGCGGCGGATAGCGGCATGCGTCGAAGTCCAGCGCCGCATGTTCCAGGCCGGTTATCCGTGCCCCCAGCCGCTGACCGGCGCCGTCTCTTTCGGCGAGGACGTCGCAACCGCGGAGGCCTACGTCCCCGGCGGCGCCATGCTGCCGAGCGCGGACCACGCGGCCCGGGCCTTCGCTGAAGCGTTCGCGCGGCTGATCTGGCTAGCCCCGCGGCCGGCCGAGGTGTCCACGCTCGACCCGGCGCCGTCGTGGGCGGCGTGGAACCACGCCGAGGACGGACTGTGGCCGTGTCCGGAGGATCCTGACGTCAATCTCAACCAGGTGGCCGGTCCGGAGTGGATCGACGATGCCGGGCGCCGTGCCCGTGACCGGCTGCGAGCCAGCGAGTCCGAAGCCGTGATCGGCCACTGCGACTGGCTTGCCGGTAACCTGCGCTGGAGCGGAGACGCGCTCCTAGTGGTGCACGACTGGGACAGCATGACCGCTGATAGCGAAGCCGTCCTCGCCGGCTTCGCTGCCGCGCTGTATTCGACCGTCAGCGCGGACGAGCTAGCCATCGTCGAGGACACTGAGCGGTTCCTCGTCGCGTATTGCCATGCTCGTGGCCGGGAGTTCAGCGCCGACGAACTCGAACGGTCGTGGGCGGCTGGCATCTGGACCAGGGCCTACGACGCCAAGTATCAGCACACGGTCGGACAGCCCATCACCTCACTGTCCGAGAATGAGGCCCGTGAGCGCCTCCGTCGCAGTGGGACCGGCTCGCGGAGGCCATAACCGGCCCGCTCCCAGCCCGCAGGCGAGGCCCAGTGCCCCCGGTTGTGAGCGCTTCACGATGATGACGTTGTCGCTCCGACGCGATCGAGCATCGGATGCCTCACGGGTCTACTGTCCTTATAGGATGATGGGGATCGGTTCTTGGTTCGTCACGGTTGCCCTCGGCGACAAGGAATAACAAATCGGATGTTCTTGACCTCGAGGCTAGGGGCAACATCGGTAAAGCAAGAAACCGAACCGCTGTTGCGACTGCGCGACGATTGATGCCTCACCCTGTAACGATCCGACCCGCGGGACTGGAGGCGCGATCGTTCGGCAACGCTTGACCGAAGCATGATCCACCTTGGAAATGCGTTCAGTGGTCAAAACCCTGATCGACGGGGAAGGGACACAGCGCCGAAGGGGTCGAGGCGATGCATCAGCGTGGTTCTCCAAGGAGCCGACGACGGTGACCGCGGGGTGGGGCAGTCTGGCGGCCGATATGCCGGTTCTTTCCGGCCATGGTTATGGCGTGCGGAGCCATGTTCGGCTGCGGGCGCCTAGACTGGGGATGAATCAGGCATTTCGTTAATCTTCCCGCCTCGGAGGTGTGCCGTGACGACGACCCGGCGGCCTACCCCGGCCGACCCGATGCCCAGCGCTTGGCCAGAGGGCAAGAGGCCCAGTGACATCGTGCGCTCGTTGCCCCCTGAGCTGGGTCCGGACGCGGTCGCGGTGCTCGAGGGGATCTCGTACACGTATTCCAACGGTAGAGGCGACGTGCCTGCGGGTTCGATTGGTGGGCTCGTTCACGAAGACACCCGGTTGCTGAACCCGTGGGAGCTGACGCTCAACGGCGCGTCCCTGCTCGTGCTGGACTCGGGCACCGTCGATCACTACTCCGCGGCGTTCTTTCTCACCAACGGCAATTTGCCAGGTTTGAGCGCGAACAAGGTCGGGGTTCGCCGGCAAATAGTCGGCTATCGGTTCTTGGTTCGCCGGTGTTCCCCTCCGGAACCCTCAACCGGCCGCCCATCGGCGTTGAACCCAGCCTGCGGGTCACGCACCGCCGCAGCAATGTGGAGGGCCAGGTCGACAACTACCCCAACCATCACCACCGGCACCCCGGCACGGGAGCACAAGGACTTTGAACGCGACCGTCGGCTGCGGGTAGACCGGCTGTCCCGGGTCGGGTCAGGACCGTGCTCCCTGGAAACAGGGAGATCCTCGACTTGATCGCGGCCGGGCTTGGCAATCGCGAGATCGCCCGGCGGCTGACACTGTCCGACAAGACCATCCGCAACAACGTGACGAACATCTTCGCCAAACTCCGCGTCGCCGATCGGGCACAGGCCATCATCCGTGCGCGGCAGGCCGGTCTCGGTCTGACAAACGAGCTTGGCGGTTCATCCGGGCCGCATCGGTAGAGGCGGTCCCCGGCGGGCTGCGAGCGTCTGCGGCTGTCGGCTGATGGATCCTCGAACGGACGGCCAGGGCTTCTTGTCATCGGCACGTGGGGCATCGGGTGCCCTCCGCAGGGCTGAAGCCTTTGATACTGGCCACATCTGGATCGTGGCTGTCGAGCTCATCGGCTTTGACACGTCAACGTCGCAAAGCGTGTAGCGCTAGCTCGATCAATTCGTCCACGGACCATTGGTCGTTGGCGTGTCGGCCGTACCGCAGGGCGGTCACTCGGCCGGCCGGGTCGATCAGGAAGTCCGCGGGCAGGCCGAGCACCGTCTCGCCGTGCCGCGGGCCGGGTGAGCCGCCGTTACGTAGACCGCGCAGCACGACCGGGTACGTGCGGGGGTTGAGCGGCGTGGTCCAGGCGCGTGGGTGGGTCACCGCTTTGCGCGATGCCTCGACGCCGAACTCGGCGTAGAGCAGCCGTTGCGGGTCGGCGATTGCAGCGAACGGCAGGTAGCCCTGGTGGGGCAGCATGTCTTGGGCCGGTGAGCGGAAGACGGCGACCT
>Ga0209382_10007014_pt1 | contig 14420 bp, 12 predicted proteins | sample SoiMetdeltSBSDD5_FD_187599 | JGI IMG/M metagenome (GOLD analysis project Ga0209382, IMG submission 187599) | Bulk soil microbial communities from a Populus tree surrounding site in Tennessee, USA - Soil MetaG P. deltoides SBSDD5 (SPAdes) (version 2) | ecosystem: Environmental > Terrestrial >... | reverse complement strand
CCGCTACAACTGAGGAGCATCGCGGCTACGAAGAGGAGCGATGAGGGGTGAGCCATGCACTCATCATCGCACGAGTTGGCGCCCCCGGCCGGAGTTGAAGGGTTGGTGAAAAGCCCTGTGTTTCCAGCCTCGGCGCTTCGCCTGAGTTCCTTGTTACCCGCAGAGTTACCCACACCGTCCGCAGCCATCTAGGCGCCGGACCGCGGCTGTTGAAGCAGCCGCGGCCGGCTAACCACAACCTGCACGTATGAGGTGCGAGTCATGGCTGCAGCAAAGTCTACGCGCCGAAGGCGCGCGAAGGACGGCCCAGAGCCGTCCGGTGAACTTCAGGATCGAATCGAAGCCGAGAGGCGACGATTGCAGAAGGCCAGCGCGGTGCTACTTGCGCTGGTCTATTCGTCGAGCCAAGGGCTCGATAGCGAACAAGCTGGCGATGTCGCTGGCGTGGCATTGGATCTCATCGAGCAAGCGATCCTCGCGCTCGATGCGGTCGAACTGAGGAAGGCGCGGTGACACAGGGTCCCGCATGAAGTTGATCTTTTGTGTGCATTCCGTCGGCGTTACCCGGTCATACTTGGTGACGCCGACGGATACCGGCACGCCGCAAACGGCAATACAACCACGGATCTGGGAATGGACATGACCGACCAAACCGCGCTCATGCCGATCGAGCACATCGCTCGGTCGATTCTGATACTACGCGGCCAGAGAGTGTTGCTGGACAGCGACCTTGCCGCCCTATACGGCGTGCCGACGAAGCGCTTCAACGAGCAGGTGAAACGCAATCTCGGGCGCTTCCCTCCCGACTTCATGTTTCAACTTTCTGAGGAAGAAGTTGAAATCTTGAGGTCGCATTTTGCGGCCTCAAGATCCGGCTGGGGCGGTCGCCGTTATGCTCCCCACGCCTTCACGGAACACGGCGCGATCATGGCCGCGATGATCCTCAATAGCTCCCATGCCGTGGACATGAGCGTCTACGTGGTGCGGGCATTCGTGCAGCTGCGCGAGCTACTGGCATCCGACAAGGAACTCGCATTGAGATTGGACGAACTGGAAGCGCGCATCAGTCGAAAACTCTCCGACCACGACGATGCGATCACCGCGATCCTGAAGACGATCAGGCAGCTGATGAACCCGCCAGAGCCAAAGAAGCGGCCCATCGGCTTCGTTGAACTGCATGAGAAGAAGTAGCTGCCAATCTTGAGGTCGCAAAATGCGACCTCAAGAATTCGACTGCAATAGATAGCGCAAGCTATTGATTTAACTACCATCTGCGGGAACCCATTGTGATGAAACAATCATACTTAGAAACATCTATGTGTAGTTCGTCACATGCGGCTCGCGTTAAGCATCGTCATTGGCCGACAGAGGCAGTGATACAAAACCTCGGATGTTTTAGAATGCATCCGAGGTTTTATATCATGGCCCGAGCAGTCACCCAACGCTCCCAGCGCAATCGCGCCCTGCACCTGCTCAAACATCGGGGGATGACCCGGCTCACGGAGTTCCGTAACGCTGGAATCACCGCCGCGACCATCTCTCGCCTCGAAGAGGCGGGAGAAATTACGCGTCTTACGCGTGGCCTGTATCAGCTGCCGGATGCGAAAGTCGATGCCAACCACACACTGGCGCAGGCTGCGAAGCTTGTGCCCCGCGGCGTGGTTTGCCTTACGTCTGCTCTCGCCTTTCACGAACTGATCGACAAGATTCCGTCGAAGGTCTGGCTTGCCATCGGTTCAAAGGACTGGCGGCCTGCCCTGAAATATCCGCCCGTTCGGTTCGCACGGTTTCCGGCCGAGCTTCTTAGGAGCGGTGTCGAGACGCACGACATCGAAGGAATTCCTGTTCGTGTGTTCAGCGTCGCCAAGACCCTCGCTGATGCATTCCGTTACCGGAACACGGTCGGAAGTGGCGTGGCAGTCGAGGGGCTACGCGCTGCTCTGCGCGAGCGCAAGGCTTCACCGGCACAGATCGCACGGTATGCCAACGAATCGGGCATCTGGAAAGTCATGGAGCCGTATGTCACGGCGCTGACGCATGACTAAGAAGCCGCGCGACATCAGCGCGTCGGTTCGCGCAAGGCTGCTGAATCTATCCCGCGAGCGAGCACAACCATTCGATCTGCTGCTTACGCGCTACGCTCTCGAACGGCTCCTGTACAGGCTCAGCGTATCGGCACACAGGGACCGCTTCGTCCTGAAAGGCGCGCTGCTGGTCACGACTTGGTTCGACAATCCACATCGACCGACGCGCGACCTGGACCTCCTTGGCTTCGGAGAGTCCTCCGCGGAATCAATTCTCTCCGCGTTCCGCGACATCTGCCGCATCGAGCAGAACGACGATGTCACGTTCGACGCCGCAGCGCTTCGCGTGACCGTGATACGCGAAGAACTCAAGTATGGCGGGCTGCGCCTCATGACAACTGCGACAATCGCCAGCGCACGCCTTCGCGTGGTCGTCGATGTTGGATTCGGAGACGCTATCGAGCCGGGCCTTGAAGAGATTGATCTACCGGTGCTGCTCGATTTTCCTCCGCCACATCTACGCGCCTACGCGCGCGAGACCGTCATCGCAGAGAAGTTCCAGGCGATGGTGGCACTCGGTAGCGCAAACAGCCGCATGAAGGACTATCACGACATCTGGCTCATGAGCCGCAGCTTCGAGTTCGACGAGACGAGGCTTGCACGCGCCATCGCTGCAACCTTCAGGCGGAGAGATACAACACTCCCTATCGCGACTCCCGACGGGCTGATGCAGGAATTCGCCGATGACCCAAACAAGGTGCGGCAATGGAATGCGTTCATCGCGGATCTCAGCACAGAGGACATGCCGGCGCTGAGAACTGTCGGAGATATAGCTGCGTTCCTGATGCCGCATGTGCGGCGCGCTCGGGCTGCCTAGCCAGGAGTACCACAGAGGCACGTCATTGGCGCAGATGCACAATCCACCGCACCCGGGCCAAGTACTTCAGCACACTGTCCGCGCGTTCACAGCGTCTACTTTCGTATGAGTTTGCCACCGAGCAACCGGCCGCCCGCGCGGGCCGCGCCCGCGGCTGTGACGGCCGACTAACTGGTTCGTTGTTTCCCTGACGCTGGCGCAGTACGCTCGGATCTCGCCGTCCAAACGCTCCATGAGAGGCGTCCGATGGCGGTGAACATAACAAGACAAGGGAGCGGGTCACCATGTCGAACCTGTTGCGCACGCTGGGCTTTCTGCTGGCGATTCCGGTTGTGGGGTATCTGGTCTCGGCCGGTATTCTCTGGGACCTCAACAACGACGCAACCGCGGCGAGCGGCCAAACGTTTGAAACCCTCTGCGAGCGCCGGGTCGAGATCAACAACGCCGACCTGAATACGGCCTGCGGCGAGATCGCATCGATTCAGGTCCTCAAAACTGTGAGCCTCTGGTGCGGGCTGATCGGCGTCGCGTTGCCGCTGCTTGCGTTCCTCGGCGCCAAGTACGCCGGCAACAATCGCGATCGCTTGGCGCAGGTGTTCCGACCATTGGTCGCGATGACGGTCGCAGTCCTCGCCGGACTCGTTCTTGTCGAGGCCGGAGTGCTCGCATTCGCGGCCTACGAGGGCGAAAGCTACCTCGTCGGCCGCGTGCATTTCGTCATCATCGGCGGTGTTGCGCTCGGCGGGCTCTTCGCAGCCTTTCAGCTTGCGGCAAGTGCCTTCTCGTTTGCCAAGGCGGTGACGCTCCCGGTGATCGGCCAGCGCATCACCAAGGAGCAGGCGCCGAAGTTGTTCACAGAGATCGATGAGACTGCGCGGCGGCTCGGCGCGCGGACTCCGGACAACGTGGTCGTGGGGCTGGAGCCGACCTTCTACGCGACCAGCGCCGAGGTGCAACTCGTCGGCGAGCAGACCCCTCTGAAAGGCGAGACGCTGTTTATATCGGCGTCGCTCGCCCGCATCCTGAACCGCGATGAGCTCATGTCCGTCGTCGGCCATGAGCTTGGCCACTTCAGCGGCCAGGACACCGCGTACAGCCTGCGCTTCGCGCCAGTGTATCGAGGGCTCGGAACCTCGCTCCAAGCTGTCGCCACCGCGGACGATGAGGGCTCGATGGGCCTCGCAAAACTTCCAGCTCTTGCGCTTCTCGGCTACGTGTACGGGCTCTTCCAGGAGAGCGAAGCCGGAGTCAGTCGTGATCGCGAATTGGCGGCCGACCAAGCGGGCGCCAAGGCGGGCTCCGCGTTCGCGCTCGGCAGTGCCTTGTGCAAGATCTGCGTGTACTCGGAGCTTTGGAACAAGGTGCAACAGCAGAATGTCGCCGCGTTGGCAGAAGGGCAGATCACTCACAACTTGAGCCGCGCATTCGCGGATTGTGCGCGCTTCGATGTCGAAGCTGCGTCCATCGATAAGCTCCTCGCGGCCGTGCTGGATGTGAGCGTTGCGCATCCGACCGACTCGCATCCCCCGGTATCGAAGCGGCTCGATGCCCTCAGAGTCACTGTTGATCAGGTGCGAACCGCCGGCCTGTCGCTGCCCGCAGAGCCGGCGATCGAGCTATTCCAGAACGGCGGTGCGGAACTCGAGCACGCGCTCACCGATCTCCAGCACCGCGTTCTGGTCGCGTTCGGCCACGTCGTCATCCCGACAGATCCACCGAAGAACTACACGGCGCGCGCCGTGTACGAACTCATCGCCTGCCTCATCCGCGCTGACGGCAAGATCGAAGCGAGTGAGGTGCTCACTGCCGAGGACATCTGCCAGCGGATGCTCGGCAACCGCTTCCGGTCACTCGATTTCCGTGAGGTCTGCACGCATCAGCGCAATGACTACGATCCAACGCCACTCGCCAAAGCCGTCGGCAGCTCCGTGACTGCCGACAGCCGCGAGACCGTCATGGCCTGCTTGCGAGCGGTCGCAGAAGCCGACGGGGAAGTTGCTCCCCGCGAGGCAGCGCTGATCGCGCGTATCGAGCAAGCGATGAGTGAGGGCGCCGCAGATGCCGCGCAGAACGCCGGAACAAGCGAAAGCGCTTAGCCCCTGTATGGCGAGTTCATGCGCTGCGAGCGCGGCGCATACACGAGCACTTCTCGCGTGCGGGTGAGGATCGGACGCCATAGCCGGTGCAGGTCCGAAAGTGGCGTCGTGTGCGTCACGTCAAGCCGACGGTGCGGTCGGTCGAAGACCGCCGCCCTTGTCTACCTCCCCAGGTAAACGTTAGTGATCGTCCTCCGCTCATGACCAAGCTCGCGACTGATGATCTGGCGGGCCGCGGCATCCTTCTCGCGTTGTGACTCGTCGAGCCCTCGCCTCTTCGGACCGCCCGCCGCGGGTGCCTTCCATCCGGTCAGCGCTTCATATCGCTGTTGCGCGTACCGATGCCGCAGCCCATGCATGCGGCTAAGTCCGGCAGCCTTGCAATGTCCTTCGTAGACTCGCAGCTGCTCAATGTAGCGCTTGTGCGCGGGAATCAACGAGCCGCTGCCGGCAAGCTTGTGCACTTCGTCGAGCACGGCGCGTTGCTCGGGCGACGTGATCGGTATCGAGCGCTCTAGCCCGCCCTTCGTCCACGAACCCAACAACAAGATGTGGTCGCCTCGGTCGGCATAGCTCGGCTGGAACTTGATCGCTTCCTCGCGACGTAAGCCGAACGCCAGTTGCAACCGCAGGCTCAAGATCGTGCGCGCATCACTCACCCTGGACAACTTCTCTTCGTCGAGCTCGCGAGCCTTGTTCTCGTTCGTGGTGAACTGTCGATTTGGAATGCCGAGCTCGCTGTTGTCCGCCGGGAACAAGCCCGCCTTGCCGATCTTCTCGGCCCACCAGCGCATCTGAACCATCCGGTTCTTCATCGTGCCGGGCGACAGATTCTCGGCCAGCCAACGCCGTGACAGGATCTGGACGTGCTTCTCCTTGAGCGACCTCGCAGTCATCTGCTGGTGACCCATCTCGCGCAGCTGGCGCGCGATGAGACGCAGCGTGCTCTCGCGACCACGCTGCGTGTTGTAGCCGCCGTCACGGTTGCGCCGGCAGAGCTGCACCAACGAGTACGTCAGATCGTCCATTGCGTTCCACCCAATTCCACTTGCCAATTCCTCCAACTTGCTGAGCCGACCGCGGTTAGCGTTTATGCCAACTCGCCGAAGCGAGATCCCCTCGAAAGGGGCAAGGGCCAGGCGCTCAGCACGCCAGTTGGCTCGAATGAGCCCTCCGGCTTATTCCCTGTTGGGAAATCAGGCGGAGCAATTGCACAGCGACAAGGAAAGCGAGTTGCTCGGGGTTAGTACCTCCATACATGAGTGGAAAGGGACCAGCGCGACGAGTGGATGCAGGCATTCGCCTCGTTCCATTGCTCGCCGGAATGGCGCACTTGGAAGGTGCCGGGTTGAGTTGGCCTGACTACTCAGGCGTGGGTCTAGGATGCTCCGCCCTTCGTAGGGCAGACACGCGTCGAAGGAGCTGGGCGTGTCCTGGGTGGTTCCGTCCCTTGCGGGATCAGCGCTTGCAGGAACCTGCGCTGTCGGGATTCCGGTCTGAGCCGCACTCTGGCGGAGAGTTCCACGCAGGTCAGTCGGCTCAGATCGTTGCGCCAGCAGTTGCGATTGCATCTGCTGCAGCCACGAGTTCAACTGAGTCAGTGTGCGCCGGCCATCGTTATGCGACTCGAATGTTTACGGAATGAGTGCAACCCGCATTGTTGCTGCAGTCTCTCGGGCCGTCACTGCGGCTTCGCAGTGACGGCCCCCTACCCCGTTGTCGAGATCGTTGGCGCGGCGAAGGCGCTGGCGCAGACGAGGAAACGCGGCTTCGACAGCAGGCTTCTTCCTTCGCTACGAGGACTCTGTTCGCGCGCTCGCTCCGTCATGAGCCGCCTCCTTCGCTAGCGCCACCGAAATCTATAGCGCTTTGCTCTCTCGGTCAGTGCCCGCTCGCCGCCTTCCAGAATTTCACAGACGGACCGTCTGATCTCCGAGTTCTCAATGCCTCCGCTGGCGTACGAGATCTGAGGCAACCCTCCGTCCTTTGAGGCGACGGACCGTGCGACGATTACCTGATCGGCATCGGTGTTCACTACTAGGTTCGCATTGTGCGTGACAAGAATCACCTGCCTGCGTCGACACGCGCTCCTGAAATGCGGAACCAGCTCCTCGTAGACCGATCGCGGATCAAGGTTCTCTTCAGGCTGGTCGACTATCAGAGGGCGCTGATCACGCTTGTCGATGGCAAGGTAGAGCAGCAGCAAGACAATGCCACGTGTCCCGGGCGAGAGGTGTTCGATATCCACACCGTCGAACTGGATGCCGTATTCGACTTTGACGTGACTCGTATTGTAGAGCCAGGCGGCAACTTGCTGGATGCGCGTACTGCGTTCGCGCATCGGCACTCCGGGCGGTACTGCGCTAATCAGATCCTTGTGGTATTCGGACCGAAACGCTTCCATGGCCGCAGCGACATCCTCCGGCGTGCCGGAGGTCCATGCGGTGAGCAGGTACTGCTCCGCCGCCTTACGCAGCGTTCCCTTACCACGAAGTTTTTCTGCGACGCGCAGATCGATGAAGTCCTCACCCCGCTCTGACCAGGACTCGATGTCCACGCGGCGCCGGACCGACACGCCCAGCTTCGCGAGCGCACCCGTCGCGCCCTTCAGCTCGTCGGCCAGCGGCGCGTACAACTGCCGGAGTGTGGCTTCCTCCTCGGCGATGGATGTGAACACGTCCACGTAGGCTTCGCGTCGTCTCTTCATCAAATCCTGCTTGCGTGCGTCTGCTCCCTGATAGAGGGCGATCTCCTTCTCCAGATTCTTGAGGGCGGCCTCCTCTGCCCTGATGCGTTTCAACAAATCGTCGTACGTGCGCTGCGACTCCTGATCGATCCCAACGGCTTTACGGGCAGCCTCCAATCGCGCGGCGAGCAGCGTCAGCGACCAGCCCGCGGAGGGTTGCAGCGTCAGGTCGATCGGATTCTGCGGATCGCCGTCCTTGGCAATCGAAATGTCCCGCGAGATGAACTTGTCCACGGCCTTGAGCTCACCGTCGACATCCCCCGCGAACACCATTCGAAATGCATTCCATTGCTGCTCCGTGAGCCGGATGGAGGAGAATTCTGTCTTCAGTTCGTTCCATTGTTCCGGCTCGGAATACTTTCGAATCGCCACGACACGCTGGGCGAGTTCAAGCACCTTCTGATGCTCCAAGTTCAGTCCCTCAAGTCGCTGCTCTACTGCGCGATGCAGACCTTCAATGTGCTGTAGCGCCTTCACGTGGACCTCCTTGTCCTTTGGCAGCAGCGCGGCGACGTCCTTGCCGAGACGTTGCAGCTGAGCGTTCGCAGCGTTCCTGCGTTTCTCGGCTTCTGGAAGCGAACGGTTGTTGATGTCCTCTGTCGCAATCTGCTCTGAAAGAGAATGGATGACCTCCCGAAGCTGTCGCTGTTGTGTCGAGATCGGACCGAGCCTACAGCTAGCCAACGAGGCGAACGTGTCTGCTTCCAGCCGGTCGACACTGGGGATCGCCTCGAATACAACTCGCTCGATCTCGCACCTGAGTTCCACGGCAAGTCCCGACGAGGAGCACAAGCGATCAACAAACTGCTGCGAGAGGTAGCGCGCCTCGGGAAGCGCATCCGGCTCCACAACGGGTTCGCCGACCCACTGATCCAAATCGACCGGCTGGCTCGCATCGCCATTGCCCCATTGGATGACGACCGCAGCACCAGCCAGCAGATTCTTGGGCCTGGAGGCGCGCCTAATGAAGGATGAGGCGGCCAGGTCGACATCCATCGAGCGCGTGCCGGCAGCGATGATCTCGAGCAGCGCGGTCTTGCCGGAGCCTCGTGCGCCAATCACCGCGACGAGTCCTGGATTCAGCTCAATCTCCGAGTTTGCGATCCAGGGTGTACCGGCCGGGTAAACAGTCTGGATGGCAACGGACGGCAGTGCTGCCTTTGGGGCATCCGGCCCCAACCAGACACGATGCTCGGGTTCGATCACGGCCTGTCGCAAGGTTTCAAACTCGACAGCACCTTTGAGCCAGCAGTACCGGTTCGCCGGCGCCGAGCCCACGGTGTCACCATCGTGCGCGTCGCTGCCATTCAGACAGGCCTTCAGGAATTGAAACTTCTGCTCAATCTCCGCCGCGCTCAGTACGCCCTGTCCGAGCCAGAACTGACGTTGCGCGGGACTGCGTGTGAAGATGATATGTGCAAAGCGTTCGATCTCCTGCCTCGTCGCGGCGAAGGAATCATCGCCCTGAAGTCCCGCCGTGCCATCGACGCCACTCCCGGAAACGGCAATGAGACAGTTCCGATTCGCCCACGGGTCGGCGTAGAGCTTCTTTAGATCCGGCAGCTTTGTCTTGAACTGATTCGCCCCGATCCGCATCGCTGCGGTGTCATCGAGTGGCTTGCCGTGAAAGGCCCGCCCGAGTTGCGCGAGAGAAGCCGGCGTGCACGTATATCGTGTCTCTTGGTATTCGAACTCCAGGCCTCCAAGCAGGCGTTGGATGTGATCGCGATGATCAGGATCGGCCGGCGAGAACAACAGGTGAAGATTGATGCCTTTAGACCTCTCTGTCTTCACATCGAGGCGCATTTCCACGTTCGGGAAGATGAAATCGATGTTCTTCAGACGACCGGCCTTTTTCCGCTCCAGCACCCACTCGTATCCTTGGATACAGAAGTAGTCGGTCACACCGATCGCGCGGATGACCGGGTCTGCTGTCTCGATCCTTTGCAGGAAGGTTTCCCAATCGCCGCCGTACTGATCGTTCAGGAGCGTCCCGGGTGCATGGACGTGTGGATCCCAGCAATGCCACGTCGATCCGTGTGTCACGTTCGAACCTTGATGCGAACCTGAAGTGTGCATCATCGCAGCCCCACTACCTTGTCGGTCTTCTAGTTATGTCCTGCAAGCTCGCGTAGAAATAATTGTAGCGAAGCCCGAATTCGCAGGGGTCAACCCGCGAATCGACACCGATTCTCCGGTTCTGACGGGCACAAAAATAGCGTGCACATCACCTATAGAGACCACTCGGTGAGTAGACGAGGCAACGATGCGAGGAAGGCGGCAGCGAGCGATGATCGACATCACTTTGAACCGCCGAGTGCGCTGCGCGCTCAGACGACACCAGAGCAACTTCCGGGTCATTCTGACCGAGCGTCGTAGACTTGGGAGATGATTTCATACACTGTCCGCAAGCTCCCTAGGACGCTGGAATCCAGTGCGGATGTGCCATGAGCGAATTCGTTCCGGATCTCCGGTATAGACTTCACCAAAGTGGCAACGAAGTCGGCTCGTGGATCCTCATCCCAATGGATCTGCGCTCCGCTCTCCCGGGCGAAGTCTTCAATTCTTGCACGCTCAGTAGCGCGAGCCTGATTGCGAATTCGCCAAGCTTCGAAGCCTTCGTTCTTGATCCAACCCCCATCGGCCGCAAACGACAGAAGCCGCCGCAATCCAGGGCGGTACTCTTCATACGTTTGGGGCACTCTTCCTCCTCGCCGACGAGCGCCATTGCGCACGTCTTTTTCTGCTTGCTGCTTCAGCACGCTCGCGTGGAGCTGCCGTCCGAACCGCTCCTTGAGCGCGAGCTCAAGGCATGAGTACAGGTATGTTCTGCAGACTGCATAGAACCGAAATACGAACCAAGCGTACAGGTAAAGATTCTTACAGGTTTCGAATGCGACGCGGACCTTTTCCGGCACGCCCTCGCTCAGTGCGTACTTTGCGACGGCTGCTTGCTGATCGGCGATGGTCCTTGCCCGAAACCCATGCTGGTCGAGGATAACAACCGCGTTGCTTCGAGGATCGGGTTCGCACGTCTGATCCGCGGACCGCAGATAGTCAGGATGATTGCCCATAGTGGCCTGCAGTGTCATGTTCTTTCTCAAGTGTGTATTTGCTGTTCGCCGGCTTTCCGGGCGAAGTAAGAAGTGCGAATTACACACGATCCCACAAAGCTGCTCGCCTCAGATTGAATGTCGGCTTGGCGTCAAGGCAGACTTTGTGTCGCACCCGCGCCCGTTAGAGCATTTCAAGCTCCGCCGAGGCATAGCCGGCGAGTCTTCCAATGATCTGTTCCAGACCCCAGCGCGGATCAACAAATATGGGCGATCGGCCGACGTGATGCTCGTTCACGAGTTGCTCGAAATCTGCAAACTCCGCTTCAGGGCACAACACAATCAGTTTCGACGGCAGCCCCAAATCACCTCGGCATCGCCACTCCCGTTCCCACCAGAATTCCTTTCGTACATCCTGCCAGGTACCCATCTGCTCAATGAATGGTGTGAGCCGCGCTACTGGTGAAGTTGCGAAGTGCCCCGAGGTTACGGCTTCTTCGATGAGCTGGTTGAGCGGAGCGGTCAGCCAGTCGTGTCCCGGAGTCATATCCAGATACCAGACAGGGTTTATTCCCAATGCCCTGCCCTGCTTCTTAGGAAGTGCAACTCCGTACGGCCGAAACTCAATCTGACGTCCCTGGACCGCTTGAAGCAGCCAGTAGACATGTTCAAGCGGTGTCTCGGTGAAGCATACGGAACGCTGTGACGCTGTGTTCTGTCCCAATTCAGTGAGTCGCTGAACGGCTGAACCGTATGGAGTGCGCGCTGTCAGCCGCCATTCAGCCAGAATCTGCCGCAGTCGATCGCGTGCCGAGATGCCATCTAGATCTCGAGCTAGATGAACCAGGAAGGTGCTGAGGTCAGTCCGCCGGGCGATGATTTCTTTGATTTCCATTCCAACTCCCGTTGGGCGATCACGTTCTCAGCAACGGGTAAACCCCGCTGAGTTGAGTGGTCCTAAGATTTCAGGAATCGAGCAATCGGGTGTTCGCGACCCTCACATCCCGCGCGCATGACCAATCGCGGCTAGACCGTAGTAGCGCGCAACTCGCCGGGGTTGCACTCACAACGGCACCCGCCTTGACTGTAAACGAAACTGACACCTGATCATGAGCGGCCTGTGAGAACTACCTGAAGTATAGACTCCACAATTGGGAAGGAACGGAGCCCCTTATGGCTGGAAACCTGCCGCAGAAGAACACCCGCAAGCACGTCATGCGGCGCGAGCAGGGGGACTGACGTTGATCCAGACCTCGTGAAGCACACAAGGAGAATGAAGAATGGGCGTCAACTTGTTCGTGGAAGGCAGACCGCTTCCTGTTGTCATTCACGTAAAACTGCACCGCGTAGTGTCGGACAGTCGAGATCTATTCGAAGTCGCACGTGCCCTTCGAGACGTGGACGCGGTTCTTGCTAGAGACTGGCCGAGGCTATGGAACAGCTACTCTTTGCGCAGCCGCCGAGAGGTACACATTCTTTCGTTCAGGGTAGAGTCGCCACCCGATTTTCGTATATTTGCGGACCCCGCGTGGCTTGCGGTTTTCATCGCGGCACTGGCTGGCTACAAGAGCATCAAGGAGAACATTCGTGAAATCGCGAGCGACTACCGAAAAATAGTCGGCGGCATCCGAGGGCTCACAGCGCGTGAACTGCAACTGCTAGAAATCGCAGTGCGCCTCTCGTTAGAACATATTGCAGAACTCGGTGAGAAGAAATCCTTGGAGCTCGCTCGCAAATTCGAAAAGATTCGCATCGCCCTTCTCGGCGCGGGAAGGGATGCGGAGACGCCGGAGATAGAGGTTCGGAACATTGAGAAAGATCAGGATCGCGACTGGTAACGGAAACCTGAGGCCATCGAAGTTAGCGCAGACGTACGCATGGCGCGTCGCCGCGCCAATAAGGTGAATCGACGGGGTGCAGCCGTCGGCGCCAACTGCCGCCTCGAAGCTCACCTTACCCTCACTTGCACCGGAACTGCAGGAGCAGACCAAACCGGGTCAGTCCAGCCTTCATATTGCCGTGCGCCGGAAGGGTAAGACTTCGGCGCCGGCCCGCAGCGTATCGAGGTAGTCCGACCAAGCCTGCATCATCTTCCGCCGTTCAGGCAGCCGCTGCGCGCGATTGTATGCGTCCCTCACTGCGTTTCGTTCGGCGTGCGCCAACTGCAGCTCGATCAGATCAGGATTCCAGCCCTGCTCGTTCAGCAAGGTACTCGCAATCGTTCTGAATCCATGCCAAGTCATCTGGTCGCCCGTGTACCCCATCCGCCGCAGAGCCGCTGTGATCGCATTTTCGCTCATCGGCCGATTAGCATCGCGAAGGGAAGGGAAGCAATAACCAGTAGGACCGGTCAGCGGCAGCAGCTCTCGCAATGTTGCTACCGCTTGCGTGCTCAGCGGCACGATGTGCAGCTCGCGCATCTTCATTCTTGCCGCCGGGATTCTCCATTCCGGCTCCTTGGCATCCAGATCGAATTCCTCCCACTGAGCCGCCCGCAGTTCGCCAGGGCGAACGAACACGAGCGGCGCGAGCTTCATCGCGCTCTCGGTTGCCGGCTGACCTCTGTAGCTGTGTATGGCTCTCAGTAGCTGACCGACCTCCTTCGGGTCAGTGATCGCGGCGTGATTAGTCGTGACGATCGGAGCCAGTGCTCCACGCAAGTCGGCAGTCGGATCGCGCTCCGCTCGTCCTGTCGCAATCGCATACCTGAATATCTGCCCTGCCCTTTGCTTCGTCCGATGCGCCGTTTCGTGCTTGCCCCGCGCTTCAAGCCGACGCAGCGCCGCCAAGATCTCCGGCGCAGTGATCGCGCGAATCGGCAGGCTTCCAATGAACGGATTGAGCAGATCATTGATCGTCCACTCCGCCTTTTCCAGGGTAGCGGCCCTTAGCCCTTGCCGTTGCAGCTCCAACCATTCGGCCGCGATAGCTGCGAACGTATCCGCTTGCGCCTTTTTCTCCGCTTCCCTTTTCACGCTCGGATCGACGCCGCTCGCGATCACCTTGCGAATGCTGTCTCTCTTATCGCGTGCGTGCTTGAGCGTCACATCGGGATACACGCCGACCGACAACATCTTCTCGCGACCGCCGAAGCGATAGCGAAGACGCCACCATTTCGACCCATTTGGATTGACGAGCAGCGTGAGTCCATCGCCATCAGCGAGCTTGTACGGCTTCGCTTGCGGAAGAGCGCCGCGGATCTTTGTATCGGTCAACGGCATGCGATTTCACTCCATTTGGCCGCCATGCCGTTTTGTGGGTAACAGGGTTTCCGACCTGTCGAGTTACCCACATTGTTACCCACACCTATGCTAGGCTGTCAATGGATCGCAGCGGACGCTGTGAGTCAGTATTTCAAGTAAATCCCAGGCTTTTTCGGATTTCTGTGGACTTCGGTGGAAGTCCTTGGATCTGGAATTGGCGCCCCCGGCCGGAGTTGAACCGACGACCTACCGCTTAGGAGGCGGTCGCTCTATCCACTGAGCTACGGGGGCGTGTCTTATTAGAATGAGCTGCGGGGCGCATATTACCATTCGCGTCCGGTCATCGCCCGCTTCGAGGAATACCGATGAAACGCTTCGCACCGCTTGCCCTCGCCGCTGCCCTGCTCGCCTGCGCCTTCAC
>Ga0209382_10007012_pt1 | contig 14425 bp, 10 predicted proteins | sample SoiMetdeltSBSDD5_FD_187599 | JGI IMG/M metagenome (GOLD analysis project Ga0209382, IMG submission 187599) | Bulk soil microbial communities from a Populus tree surrounding site in Tennessee, USA - Soil MetaG P. deltoides SBSDD5 (SPAdes) (version 2) | ecosystem: Environmental > Terrestrial >... | reverse complement strand
GCCGCGCCCCACTCGCTACAACAGAGCCACGCCGCTTCTCGATCGGGCCACCCGCGGCTCGAGCCGGCCGCGCCCCACGCCGCGTCTCGATCGGGCCACCCGCGGCTCGAGCCGGTCGCGCCCCACTCGCTACAAGCGGCCGGACGTCGTTCGCGAACCGCTCCATGTTCTGCAGCATCGATTTCAGATCGGAATGCGCGGCGTCGAAGATGACGTGGCTCACGCCGAGCGCCGCGTAGGCGCGAAGATCGTCGCGGATCTCGGCGGCCGTGCCCTGGAACATCGGCCGGTCGCCGGCAGGCGTCTTGGCCGTCTTGGCGCGCACCTCCATCGGCACCCGGAGCGTCAGAGCAATCGACTTCGGATCGCGGCCGGCGCGCTGTGCCCACGCGTGCAGCTGCTTCACGCGCGTCGCGTATTCCGCGGGCAGCAGCAGTCCCGGCGGGCGGAGCGCGATGGGATGCCAGGCGTCGCCGAGGGTGGCGGCGCGCTTCACGGCGGCGTCGGTGTGACCGCCGATCCAGATCGGGATGCCGTGGCGCTGCACGGGCTTGGGGAGCGCGTGCACATTGCGCACGGTGTAGTGCTTGCCCTCGAAGCGCACGGGATCGGTGGTCCACGTGGCGCGCATCAGCTGGAGATACTCATCGGTGACGGCGCCGCGCGCCTCGAACGGCGGCGCCGCCAGCGCCTCGAACTCCTCGCGGAGCCAGCCGACGCCGGCGCCGAGGATGACGCGCCCGTTGGACAGGCAATCGATGGTGGCGAGCGTTTTCGCGGTCACCACCGGATTGCGATACGGCACCACCAGCACACTGGTGCCGATGCGAATGCGCCTGGTCACGTGAGCGAGCCAGCCGAGCACGGCGAGCGGCTCGAGATAGTCCTGCGCGGCGCCGCCGGGCAACTGCCCGGTGGTGGAATACGGGTACACCGAGCGCGCCATCGAGCCGGGCAGGACGACGTGATCGGTGACGAAGAGCGAGTCGAAGTCGAGCGCGTCGGCCTTGGTGGCGAGCTGCCGGATGGACTCGGGCGTTGCGAGCGGACCGCGACCGGGGAGCGAGACGCCGAAGTCCATGGCGGCGCTCATCCTATGCCACGCCCCAGGCCTTTGCAATCGCGGCCCCCGCGCGAGGTGTGCCATCATGTGGCGTCATGCAGGGCTGGGACGTGGTCGTCGTCGGCGCCGGTCACGCGGGATGCGAGGCCGCGCTCGCCGCCGCGCGAATCGGGTGCCGCACGCTGCTGCTCACGATGAATCTCGACGGCATCGGCCAGATGTCGTGCAACCCCGCCATCGGTGGCACCGCCAAGGGGCACCTCGTGCGCGAGATCGACGCTCTCGGCGGCGAGATGGGCCGCGCCGCCGATCGGGCGGCCATCCAGCTGAAGACGCTGAACGCTTCGCGCGGTCCCGCCGTCCGCGCCACGCGCGCGCAGTGCGATCGCGCCCGTTATCGCGCGGCCATGAAGCAGACGGTGGAGGCCCAGCCCGGACTCGACGTGCGCCAGGCGCACGTCACGCGCCTGCGCGTCGAGGGCGGACGGGTGGTGGGTGTCGAAGGGCAGGACGGCGCCCGCTATCGTGCCCGGGCGGTGGTCGTCACCGCCGGGACCTTCCTGCGCGGCCTCATCCACGTGGGGCTGCATCGACAGAGTGCCGGTCGTGCCGGCGAGTTCGCCGCCGTCGATCTCTCGGACGCGCTGCGCGATCTGGGGCTCACGCTCGGACGACTGAAGACCGGCACCTCGCCGCGTCTGCGCCGCGCGTCGATCGTCTGGGAGCACCTCGAAGCCGCCTGGGGCGACGAGCGGCCGTGGCCGTTTCACTGGGCGACCACGCGGCTGCCGCTGCCGCAGGTCGCCTGCCACGTGACGTGGACGACGCCGGCCACGCACGCGCTCATCCGCGACAACCTCGACCGCTCGCCGCTCTATTCTGGCGTCATCGACGCCACCGGGGTTCGCTACTGTCCGTCCATCGAGGACAAGGTCGTGCGCTTCGGCGATCGTGAGCGGCACCAGGTGATCCTCGAGCCGGACGGACTCGAGACGGAGGAGATCTACGCCAACGGCATCTCGACGTCCCTTCCGCTCGACGTGCAAGAGCGGCTGGTGCACAGCATCCCCGGCCTCGAGCACGCCGAGATCATGCGGCCGGGGTACGCCATCGAGTACGACTTCATTCACCCGACGCAGCTGGCGCCGACGCTCGAGTGCCGCGGCGTGCCCGGCCTGTGGCTGGCCGGGCAAGTGAACGGCACCACGGGCTACGAGGAGGCGGCGGCGCTCGGCCTGTGGGCCGGCATCAACGCGGCGTGTGCCGTGCGCGGCGCCGAGCCGTTCCTGCCCGATCGCGCGGAATGCTACATGGCCGTGCTCGTCGACGACCTCGTCACCCGCGGCACGCTCGAGCCCTACCGGATGTTCACCTCGCGCGCGGAATACCGCCTGCTGCTGCGCGAGGACAACGCCGACACCCGTCTGGTGGGTCACGGCCGGCGCCTCGGGCTCGTCGCCGAGGCGCGGTACGCGGCGGTCGAGCGGCGCCGCGCGGCGTGCGAGGCGGCGCTGGTGCGGCTGGCGAGGACGCACGACGCGGGGACGTCGCTGCTGCAGCGTCTGCGCCGACCCGGGACGAGCTACGCCGACATCGCGCCCCGCGACCCCGAGCCGCTGTCGGAGCCGACCCTCGTGCGCGACGTCGAGATCGCCGCGCGCTACGACGGCTACGTCCGCCGCATGCTCGGTGACGTCGCGCGCTTCAAGGCCGAGGAGAGCCGGCGGATTCCGGAGACCCTCGACTATGCGACGGTGCCCGGGCTCTCGGCGGAGATGCGCGAGCGCCTCGGCGCCGTGCGGCCGCGGTCGCTCGGCCACGCCTCGCGCATTCCCGGCGTCACGCCGGCAGCGCTGTCGATCCTCGCCGTGTGGTGCCATCGCCTGGTCCCCGTTCCCGTCGCCGCCGAGTGAGCGTCGCCATCCGTGTGCCGACCGCGCACGCCTGGCGGATGTGGTCGCTTCCGGCCACGCTGTTCCTGATCGCCTTCTTTCATCGCGCCGCGCCCGGCGTCATCGCGCACGAGCTGATGGAGGCCTTCGGGGTGACGGGCGCCGTGCTGGGGCTGCTGTCGGCGACGTACTTCTACTCCTATGCGGGGTTCATGGTGCCGGCAGGGCTCTTCATCGACGCCTTCGGCGTCCGGACCGTTCTGGCCGTCGGCGGCGTGGTCATGGGGTGCGGCACCATGGCGATGGGCGCCGCCACGAGCACACCGATGCTCTTCGCCGGCCGGTTCGCGGTCGGGCTCGGGGCGACGGTGACCTTCATCGGCGCGCTCAAGATCGCGGCCGCCTGGTTTCCACCGGAGCGCTTCGGCGTGATCTCCGCGGTCACCGCCACCGTCGGCGTCCTCGGCGCGCTCGTGGCGACGGCGCCGCTGGCCACGCTCGTCGCACGGCTCGGGTGGCGCGGCGCCTTCTGGACCATCGGCGGCCTGACCCTCGCGTGCGCCGCGCTGTGTCTGGTGCTCGTGCGCAACGCGCCGGCCGGCGCGCCGCGGACGCCGCCGCCATCGCTGCGTGGCGTGCTCGGTGGGATGCGGCGCGTGCTCGCCAACCCGCACACGTGGCCGCCCTTCCTGGCGTTTTTCTGTCTCTACGCCGCCGTGGCCAACCTCTATCTCTGGGCGGTGCCCTACTTGCGCGATATCCACGGCCTGGCCACCACGCGGGCGGCGATCATCGCGGCCGCCACGTCGATCGCGCTCATCATCGCGGCGCCGCTCACCGGCTATGTCTCCGACGGGGTGCTGCGTCGCCGCAAGCTGCCGTACACCGCGCTCTGCGTCGCCTGCTTCGCGACCTGGGCGCTCTTCGTGGCCACGCTCGGCGCCGTTCCGTTGTGGGCGGTCACGGCCTTGCTCTTCGGCCTGGGACTGTTCGGCGCCGCCTTCGTCCTCACGTGGCCGATCGGGCGCGAGGTCAACCCGCCCGAGCTGGCGGGCGTGGCGGTGGCCGTGACCAATCTCGGCGGCTTCGTCGGGGCCGCAGTGACGCAGGGCCCGGTGGGCGCCGTCCTCGATGCGCGCTGGGCGGGCTCGATGGCCGGCGGCGCCCGGGCCTATCCGCTCGAGGCTTACCGAGCGGCCTTCGGGATCTGCGCGCTGCTCGTGCTGGCCGCCACGCTGCTGAGCCTGCTCCTCCGCGAGACCCATGGCCGCAATATCTGGCCAGAGCTGGCCGATGGCGGCTAGCACGAGGCACTGGGTGAACGAGGCGCGCCACGGCTTTGCCGGGGCGCGACGAGCGCTGGGGGGTGTGGCGGGACCATTTCGGGGCCCCCCACGTGGCCAGAACTTGATCGAAAACGCGAAACGTAGCACCCTACCGGCTGTGGCGCTCCTGACGCCGGCACTCCCGGCGGCCGTACTGGCGTCTGCGGCGGCGCGGTAGAGAGCCGACGACAATCCATGCGGCTGGCCTCCAAGATCTTCCTCACCTTCTCGCTGGTGATCGCGGTGCTCGCCGGCGTCGGCGTGCTGAGCCTGCGCGCCGTCGGGCGTCTGGTCTCGGTGAATCGTGAGATCACCACCGAGACCGTTCCGGCCCTCCGGCTCACCACCGCGCTGCACGAGGAGCTCGGCGCGCTGGCCCGGCTCGAGGCGCGCGTGCTGATTCTCCGCGATCCGCGCTACGGAGCCCTGTGGGACGAGCGGGCCGTGCGCGTGCGACACGGCCTCGACCGTCTCGGAGATCTCGTGCACACCACGCGCGAGCGCGCCCACCTTGCCGAGGCCTCGGTGGCCTTCGACGCGTACCGCACCGGCGCCACCGCCGAGCACGCGCGCCTGCTGAAGGATCGGAAGGCGCCGGCGGAGCTCGATGCGCGGCCGGAGGCCGAGCGCGTGGAGCGCGCGCTCGACGGTCTCGTGGAGGCGACGTATGCGCGGGTGACGGCGGCGCAGGCGGAGGCGGCGCGACTGGAGACGCGCACGTGGACCGGTGTCATGGCGGCCGTCGGCACCGCCGTCGCCCTCGCGCTCATCGGGACCGGCGTCCTCGCCTTTCGCATGACCGATTCGCTGCGGCGTCTGTCCGAGGCGACGGCGGCGGTGGCCGCGGGGTCCTTCCGCGATCCCATCGACGCCTCGGCGCGCGACGAGATCGGCGCCCTCGCACGCTCGTTCAACGCGATGGCCGCGCAGCTGCGCCGGATGGATGAGACCAAGGAGGAGTTCTTCGCCACCCTGTCGCACGAGCTGCGCTCGCCGCTGACGTCCGTGCGCGAGGCAGCGCATCTGCTGCGCGACGGCGTGCCGGGACCGCTCAACGCCAAGCAGACGCGCATGGTGACGCTGATCAGCCGCTCCACCGACCGTCTCCTGCGCCTGGTGAATCAGATCCTCGAGCTGAGCCGCTTGCGGGCGGGGGTGCTCCCGTTGGCCCGCGAGACGGTCGACATGGCGCAGGTGGTCGCACGGGCGGTGGAGGAGCTGCGGCCGCAGGCCGAGGAGGCGGGCCTCACCCTGGAGCGTGAGCGCGTCGGCACGCGGTTCGAGTGCGTGGGCGACGAGGATCGGCTGCTGCAGGTCGTGGTGAACCTCGTCGCCAACGCCGTGCGCTTCACGCCGCGCGGGGGGCGGGTCGCCGTGCGGCTCGTCGACGCCGGCGAGGAGCTCGAGGTGCAGGTGGAGGATTCGGGCGTCGGCATTCCCGCCGCGGCGCTGCCGCATATCTTCGAGTCCTGGCGCCAGGCGCATCGCGATCGCGGTGGCACCGGTCTCGGCCTGGCCGTGGTGCGCGGCATCGTGCAGGCCCACCATGGGCGCGTGACGGTGGAGTCCCACGAGGGCAAGGGCAGCCGATTCAGCGTGCTGCTCCCGCGGGCCGCCGCATGAGGCTCTTCATGGCGATGGCGACGCTGGCCGTCGTGATCGGCGGCTGCGCCAGCGCGGACTGGCCGTTCAACGGCTCGGTGTCCCTGCTGGCGCGCGCCGATCGTCTGGCCGATCGCCAGCAGTACGAGCCGGCCCTCCGCACGTACGACGAGTTCCTCGCGCGCTATCCGGCCGATCCCGCCGCGCCGCGCGCACAGAAGAGCCGCGACACCATCGCCTCCATCGTCTCCGCCCGCGTCGAGCTGGCGCGGCTGCGCAGCGAGCTGGCCGCGCGCGACGGCGAGCTGGCCCGGCTGCGGCAGGAGACGGAGCGGCTGCGTGCCGATCTCGAGAAACTCAAGGAAGTCGACCTCAATCTGGAGCGCAAGAAACGATGACACACGCTGTCGCCGCGTTCAGGCCGAGGTGCGCCACGCCTACGCCGGGGGGCCGAGGTGCGCCACGGCTACGCACGGGCGCCTCCGAGCGTTGGGGGGTCTGGGGGCCATTTCGGGGCTCCCAGTCGAAATGACGCGCAAGGTCCTCGTGGTCGACGACGATGCGGCCATCCTCGAGGTGCTCGAGATGCGCCTGATGGCCATGGGCTTCGACGTCACCGCCACCGGTGACCCCCACGCGGCGCAGCGCCACCTCGAGGCCGGCCGCTACGACCTCGCTCTGGTCGACCTGCGCATGGAGCCGATGGACGGCATCCGTCTCATGGAGTCCCTGCACTCACGGCAGCCGCGGCTGCCCGTGCTCATCATGACCGCGCACGGCACCATCGAGACGGCCGTCGATGCCGTCCAGCGCGGCGCTTTCGACTACCTCACCAAGCCGTTCGTGCGCGACGAGCTACGGGCCAAGATCGGCCGCGCGCTCGAGACACGGCGCTGGGCGCGCGACCGCGAGCGGCTGCTGGCGGTCGGGCAGACGCTCGCGTCCTCCGGGATCATGGAGCGCGTGCTCGACGCCGTCGCCCAGGCGACGGTGGAGACGACGGAGGCCGAGCGGTGCGTCGTCTTCCAGCTCCAGCAAGGGCGCCTGTTGCCGATGGCGAGCGCGGGGACGCCGCCGCCCTCGTGGAACGCGCTCGAGGCCGCCGCGCGGGCGGCCATGGAGAAAGGCGTGCCGGCCACCTTCCCCGGCAGCGAGACGGGCGCCATCGTGGCGGCGCCGCTGGTCGTCCAGAAAGGGCCGGCCGGCGCCCTCGTCATCGAGACGTCGGATCGCATCGAGCCGGACGAGGACGACCTCGAGCTGCTCGCGCTCTTCTCCGCGCAGGCGGCGGTGGCGATCCGCAACACGCACGAGCTGGAGCGGCTGCGCAGCGGGGCACTGGCCGCGCTTGGCCGCATGGCCACCCAGGTCGCCCACGAGCTGAAGAATCCGCTGGCCGGGCTGCGCCTCTACGCGCGCCATCTCGAGGGGCGCCTGACCAAGAACGGCGATGCCGAGGGCGCCGGCCTCGCCCAGAAGATCTCGGGGACGGTGGACCATCTGGCGGCCACGGTGGCGGAGATCACGGCCTTCGGACGGCCGCCGGAGCTGCATCGCGCGCCGGTGGCCATCCACGCGCTGCTCGACGAGTGTCTGGCGTTCGCGGAGGCGCGCACCGGCACCGAGGGCCTCGAGATCTTCCGCGCGTACGACGACGGCTGTCCCGCCGACGCCATGCTCGACGCTCGCGAGCTGCGCAAGGCGTTCCTGAACCTGATCCTCAACGCCCTGGAGTCGCTCTCGCCGGGGGGACGCTTGACCGTCACCACCAGCTACGCGCCGGAGAGGAAGTCGCTGATGATCATCGTCGAGGACACCGGCAGTGGCATGAGCGAGGAGACGGTCTCGCGGATGTTCGATCTGTTCTTCACCACCAAGCCGCAGGGCACCGGCCTCGGCATGGCCATCGCGCGCTCCGTGATCGACCTGCACGGCGGCGAGCTGACGATTCACAGCGTCCCCGGCCAGGGCACGCGCGTGACCGCCCGGCTGCCGATCGAAGCCTCCGCATGAGACAGACCGTCCTCGTCGTCGACGACGAGGCCTCCATCGCCGACGGCCTCCGACTCACGCTCGAGTCGGAGGGGATGAGCGTGCGCCTGGCCGGCAGCGTGCGGACGGCGCTGGCGGTGGTGGCGCAGACCGACGTGCAGGCCGCCATCGTGGACCTGATGCTGCCCGACGGCGACGGTCTCACCCTCACCAAGGAGCTGAAGGCGCGCGACCCCGCCATCGAGGTCATCGTCATCACCGCCTATGGGTCGGTGCGCAAGGCGATGGAGGCCACCAAGGGCGCCGGTGCCTTTCACGTCGTGGAGAAGCCGTTCGATCCCGACGAGGTGATCGGCCTCGTGCGCAACGCGTTCGAGCGGCGCAAGCTCGTCGTCGAGAACTCCGAGCTGCGCCGCCGGCTGGCCGAGCAGGCGGCCGACAGCGAGATTCTCGGCAGCGCGCCGGGCATCCAGCGCGTGCTGGAGACCATCGCGTCGGTGGCCGATGCCGACGCCAACGTGCTCATTCTCGGCGAGAGCGGGACCGGCAAGGAGCTGATCGCCAACGCGCTGCACGAGCGATCCGGCCGGCGCGAGGGCCCGTTCGTGAAGATCAACTGCGCGGCGCTGCCCAAGGACCTCATCGAGTCGGAGCTCTTCGGGCACACGAAGGGCTCGTTCACCGGCGCCACCACCGAGAAGGTCGGTCTGCTCGAGGAGGCGCACAAGGGCTCGCTCCTCCTCGACGAGATCACGGAGATGCCCGTCGATCTGCAGGCCAAGCTGCTGCGCGTGCTGGAGGAGCGCGTCGTGCGCCGTCTCGGCGGGGCCAAGTCCATCCCGGTGGATTTCCGCCTGCTGTCGTCGACGAACCGCAGCGCCGAGCAGGCGGTGAAGGAGGGTCACCTGCGGCAGGACCTCTACTTCCGCATCAACACGGTGACCATCGTGGTGCCGCCGCTGCGCGAGCGGCGCGACGACATTCCGATTCTCGTGCGCGCCTTCCTCGACCGCTATCGGGCCAAGCACCAGCGGGCGGTGGATGTGATCGAGCCCGAGGCGTACCGCCGGATGCTCTCGTATGCGTGGCCGGGCAACGTGCGTGAGCTGCAGCACGCCATCGAGCGCGCGGTGCTTATCGCGCGCGGCAAGGAGATCACGCTCGCCGATCTGCCGGAGTCGCTCCAGCACGCGGCCGCCGAGACGGGCGGGTCGTCGACCATCGCGCCGTCCGAGGTTCCGGCCGGCTCGCTGGAAGAGATCGAGCGGGCGTCGATCCTCAAGGCGCTCGAGTCGACGCGCTGGAACAAGCAGGCGGCGGCCGCGCTGCTCGGCCTGCGGCGCCCCACGCTCTACTCGAAGATGCGCAAGCACAACATCCCGCAGCGTCGTCCCTAGCGTGGAGCGGCCATGACCTCTCCGGCCGGGTCGTCCGCCTCGACGGCGGTGGCGACGCCGCGACCGACGCTCACGCTCGCCGACGCGGTCGGCATCATCGTCGGGATCATCATCGGCGCCGGCATCTTCAAGACGCCGGCTCTCATCGCCGGCAACGTCGACAGCACGGCCATGCTCGTGCTGGCCTGGATCATCGGAGGCGTCATCTCGCTGATCGGCGCGCTGTGCTACGCCGAGCTCGCGTCGACGTACCCGGATGCGGGCGGTGATTACCACTTTTTGACGCGGGCGTTCGGCCAGCGCCTGTCGTTCCTCTTCGCCTGGGGGCGGCTGACGGTGATCCAGACCGGATCGATCGCGCTGCTCGCGTTCGTTTTCGGCGACTACGTCTCGGAAGTCCTGCCGCTCGGTCCGTTCTCGACGGCGGTGTATGCGGCGCTGGTGGTGGCTGGCCTCACCGCACTGCACGTGGCCGGGCGGCCGCGGACGGCGTTTGCCCAGAACTTGTTGACCGCCGTGGAGATCCTCGGTGTGCTGCTGGTGGCCTTCGTCGGCCTCTTCGGTCCGGGCGCGGCGCCCGCCACCGCCACCGGGGCGTCGAACCCCGCCGGCTTCGGGCTCGTGATGGTGTTCGTGCTCCTGACCTACGGGGGCTGGAACGAGGCCTCGTACGTCTCGGCGGAGGTGCGCCACCCGGGACGCAACATGGTGCGCGCGCTCGTGCTCAGCATCCTCGTCGTCACCGTGCTGTACGTGGTCGTCAACGTCGCCCTCGTCCGCGGCCTCGGCCTGGCCGGGCTCGCCGCGTCCAAGGCGCCCGCCGCCGATCTCCTGGAGAAGATGACCGGCCGCGCGACGGCGGTGGTGGTGATCCTGATCGTCGTCGTCTCGACGCTGACCTCGATCAACGCCACCATCTTCACGGGCGCGCGCAGCGCGTACGCGGTCGGGCGCGACTTCCCGCCGTTCCGCGCGCTCGGGCACTGGCACCCGGGCCGCCAGGCGCCGGTGAATGCGCTGATCGCCCAGGCCATCATCGCGCTGCTCCTGATCGGCCTCGGCGCCCTGACGCGGCGGGGCTTCGAGACGATGGTCTCGTACACGGCCCCGATCTTCTGGACGTTCATCCTCCTGGCCGGCATCGCGCTGTTCATCCTGCGCCGGCGGGAGCCCACGCGACCGCGGCCGTTCCAGGTGCCGTTCTACCCGGTGACGCCGATCATCTTCTGCGTGACGTGCGTGTACCTGCTCTACGCGAGTCTCGCCTACACCGGGTTCGGCGCCCTCCTCGGCGTCGCGGTGGTCGGTGCCGGCGCGATCGTGCTCGTGCTCACGTCCCGGGCGTCGTAACCACCGCGCGTCGGCGCCCGAATGCTGGGCATCGCTCTCCGTTGCTGCTTAACGCTTGAGCAGACGCTGCGCGGGCGCATCTCGCTAAGTGTTTGATTCGTCTGGCCGGACGGGCACCGAGCTCCGGCATGGCCGTTGCTCAACACATGGCATCCGGGAGGAACGCGATGAAAAAGATCGAGGCGATCATCAAGCCGTTCAAGCTCGACGACGTCAAGGAAGCCCTGACCGGTATCGGCGTCATCGGCATGACGGTGTCCGAGGTGCGCGGTTTCGGGCGCCAGAAGGGCCACACCGAGCTGTATCGCGGTGGTGAGTACACGGTCGATTTCCTCCCGAAGATCAAGGTGGAGGTCGTCGTCCCCGACCAGTTCGTCGACAAGGTGGCCGAGGTCGTCGCGGCCGCCGCCAAGACGGGCAACATCGGCGACGGCAAGATCTTCGTGACGCCCGTGGAGACCGCCATCCGGATCCGGACGGGCGAGCGCGATCAGTCGGCCCTCTAGCGCAACGGACCGAAAGGAGAGTCTCGTGAAGCGACTCAGTCTCGTCCTGGCAATCCTGCTCGTCCTGTTCGCCACGGTGGCGGTGGTGATGGCGCAGCAGCCTGCTCCGGCGCCGGCCGCGGCCGCTCCGGCGCCCGCGCCGGCCTCGAAGATCGACAAGGGCGACACGGCGTGGATGCTGACCTCCTCCGCGCTGGTGCTGCTCATGACCGCGCCCGGCCTGGCGCTCTTCTACGGCGGCATGGTCCGCCAGAAGAACGCGCTCGCCACGCTGATGCAGTCCTTCATCATCATGGCCGTCATCTCGATCCAGTGGGTGCTGTGGGGCTACACGCTCGCCTTCGGTCCCGACAAAGGCGGCATCATCGGCGGCCTCGATTACCTCGGGCTGCGCGGCGTCGGCATCGAGCCGTTCGACACCTACTCGAAGACGATTCCGCACCAGGCGTTCGTGATCTTCCAGATGATGTTCGCCATCATCACGCCGGCGCTCATCACCGGTGCCTTCGCCGAGCGCAAGCGCTTCTCGGCGTTCCTGCTCTTCACCGTGCTCTGGGCGACCGTGGTGTACGACCCGCTGGCGCACTGGGTGTGGGGCGACGGCGGCTGGCTGCGCAAGCTGGGCGCCCTCGACTTCGCCGGCGGCACCGTCGTGCACATCTCGTCGGGCGTGTCCGCCCTCGTGTGCGCGATCGTCCTCGGCAAGCGCAAGGGCTACGGGCATCAGCCGATGCAGCCCCACAACCTTCCGATGACCGTGATGGGGGCGGGCCTGCTGTGGTTCGGCTGGTTCGGCTTCAATGCGGGGAGCGCGCTCGAGGCCAACGGTCTGGCCGTCAGCGCATTTCTCGCGACCAACACGGGGGCGGCGGCGGCGGCCCTCGGCTGGATGTTCACGGAGTGGATGACGCGCGGCAAGCCGACCGTCCTCGGCGCGGCCTCGGGCGCCGTGGCCGGACTCGTCGCTATCACGCCGGCGGCGGGCTTCGTCGGCCCGGTCTCGTCGATCGTCATCGGCGCCGTGGCCGGCGCCCTCTGTTATTCGGCGTGTAACTTCAAGTCCCGGCTCGGCTACGACGACTCGCTGGACGTGGTCGGCGTGCACGGCGTGGGCGGGACCTGGGGGGCGCTGGCCACCGGTCTGTTCGCCTCGAAGGCGGTCAACGAGGCCGGCGGCGACGGGCTCTTCTATGGCAATCCGGGCCAGCTGTGGACGCAGATCGTGGCCGTGGCCGCCACCGTGGTCATGGCCATCGTGGCCACCTACGTCATCCTGAAGGTCGTGGACGCGCTGGTGGGGCTGCGCGTGAGCGACGAGGACGAGATCGCCGGCCTCGACCTCTCGCAGCACTCGGAAACGGCCTATGCCATGGGCGGCGGCCAGTACGGCGAGTTCTCGAGCGCCAGCGGAGCCTTCGCCGAGGCCATGCGGAGCGCGGAGGCGAAGCCGCGCCCCGCCCATTGATTACATGGGGGGCCCCGAAATGGCCCCCCATACCCCCCCGGCGCTCGCATGCGCCGCGGGGAACCCGCGGCGCTGCTCGGGAACCCGCGGCGCTGCTCGATGGGCGTCTTGCTTTCGCGAGTGCAGTTCGCTTAGGGTAAGCGGGCCGGCGGCGCCGTGATGGCGCCGTCGGTTCCGAGTTTTTCGACACACTCACACCGGAGAGGGAGAAGGAGCGCGGAATGAACCCGAAGGACGTCCTCAAGCTGGCCAAGGAGAAAGGCGCCAAGATCGTCGATCTCCGCTTCATCGACCTGCCAGGCCTCTGGCAGCACTTCTCGATTCCGATCTCGGAGCTGAGGGAAGATATCTTCGAGGACGGGCTCGGTTTCGACGGCTCCTCCATTCGCGGCTTCCAGACGATCGACGAGTCCGACATGCTGCTGATCCCGGATCCGACGACGGCGGTCATGGATCCGTTCACGGCGGTCCCGACGCTGGTCCTGATCTGCAACGTGAAGGATCCCGTGACCGGCAAGCCGTACACGCGGGATCCCCGCTACATCGCCCAGAAGGCCGAGGCGTACGTCAAGAAGACGGGCGTGGCCGATACCGTGTATATCGGCCCCGAGCTGGAGTTCTTCTTCTTCGACTCCATCCGCTTCGACCAGAACTATCACAGCGGCTATTACTTCATCGATTCCGAGGCGGGCGCCTGGAACAGCGGGCTCGAGGGCACGCCCGATCGGCCGAACCTCGGCTACAAGCCCCGCTACAAGCAGGGCTATTTCCCGGTTCCGCCGATGGACAAGTTCCAGGATATCCGGTCGGACATGGTGCTGGCGCTGGAGAGCGTCGGCGTGCGCGTGGAAGTCCACCATCATGAGGTGGCAACAGGTGGACAGACGGAAATCGACATGCGCTACGACACGCTGACGAAGATGGCCGACAAGGTTCTCTGGTACAAGTACTGCGCGAAGAACACGGCGCGGAAGTGGGGCAAGACGGCGACGTTCATGCCGAAGCCCCTCTTCCAGGACAACGGCTCCGGCATGCACACGCATCAGTCCCTGTGGAAGGGCGGCAAGAACCTCTTCTACGAGCGGGGCGGCTATGCCGACATCTCGAAGAACTGCCTCTATTATATCGGCGGCATCCTGAAGCACGCGCCCGCGCTGCTGGCGCTGATCGCGCCGTCGACCAACTCGTACAAGCGGCTGGTGCCGGGGTACGAGGCGCCGATCAACCTCGTCTACAGCCAGCGCAATCGCTCGGCCGCCATCCGCATTCCCGTGTACTCGAAGTCGGAAGGCGCCAAGCGCATCGAGTTCCGCACGCCTGATCCGACCTGCAACCCGTACCTGTCGTTCGCGGCGTGCGTGATGGCCGGCCTCGACGGCATCGCCAACAAGATCGATCCCGGCAAGCCGGTCGACAAGGATCTCTACGAGCTGCCGCCGGCGGAGCAGAAGAAGATCAAGCAGCTGCCCGGCGACCTGTCGATCGTGCTCGACAACCTCGAGAACTCGCACGACTGGCTGCTGAAGGGCGACGTCTTCACGCCCGACGTGATCGAGACGTGGATCGAGTACAAGCGGAAGAACGAGGTCGACGCCGTGCGGCTCCGTCCGCACCCGTGGGAGTTCGCGCTCTACTTCGATATCTGATCATCATGGGGGGCCGAAATGGCCCCCCATACCCCCCCTTCGACGCGCCCCGGGTACCGGGGCGCTTCTCTTTCCTGTTCGATCACGTCGGGCGTGCCTGTGGAACGGGCAGCGCGTGCGGGCGTGCTCATCTCTTGCGCGGCGGGCTGAGTGACGACGCGCATAACTGCGCGTGTTCACTGCTCGC
>Ga0209382_10007008_pt1 | contig 14429 bp, 9 predicted proteins | sample SoiMetdeltSBSDD5_FD_187599 | JGI IMG/M metagenome (GOLD analysis project Ga0209382, IMG submission 187599) | Bulk soil microbial communities from a Populus tree surrounding site in Tennessee, USA - Soil MetaG P. deltoides SBSDD5 (SPAdes) (version 2) | ecosystem: Environmental > Terrestrial >... | reverse complement strand
CATGGAAACGATCTTCACCGGTTTGCCGGTAGTCAGCATGCCGTACATTCCCGCAGCGCTGATACCGATTCCCTGTTGTCCGCGACTCATCCGCAGCCTATGAAACTTCGAACCATAGAGCAGTTTTCCGAAGATGAGCGGGATCTGTTTCTTGACAATGCCCGGCCCGTTGTCCTGGACACCCACCTTGTACCGATTGGGGCCGGTGGGTTCGATATGAACCCAGATCTCGGGAACAATGCCCGCCTCCTCGCAGGCGTCGAGTGAATTGTCCACAGCCTCTTTGACGGCCGTTAGGAGAGCCTTTCTCGGATTGTCGAAGCCAAGCAGGTGCCTATTCTTAGCGAAAAATTCGCTGACGGATATGTCGCGCTGTTTTGTTGCCATCGACTCGGCCGTGACGGCGCGGCGCTTTGGCTGCTCACCTGTTTCGGTAACCTTTGGCACATTTCGCATGTTCTTCTATTTTGGAGGATAACTACTAGTGGTTTGGCGGGAGGTCCGACACTAGTTGACTTCTAGCCGCCCGGCATAGTCTCCCATCGTGCTAGTGATCCGGGCGGAACTGACCCAACTTCCTCGAACGCCGTTCCTGCCATAACGTTCGTTAGTTTACGCTCGTGCATTTCTCGCCGCGCGCTCGCTGCATGATGTTGTCCCAAGACTGGGCGGCGGCGTGGTCCTTCCCCACGGATCGCGTGGCTGTAGATGTCCGCGGTTGTGCGCACGGAGGAGTGGCCGAGTCGCGCGGAGATGGTCACGGGTCCACGCCGTCGGCCAAAAGGAGGCTCGCGTGGCTGTGTCGCAGGACGTGGAGCGACGGTCCCTTGGGCAGGCCTAGGCGCCGGCAGAGCCGCGACACCCTTGACGAAACCGAATTAGGCAGCAGCGGCGATCCATCCGGGTTGGCGAAGATCAGGTCCAGATCGCTTTGGTAGTCCGAGCCGAACTGCCGACGGAACTCATCCTGGCCCAGTCGGTCCGGCCTTGAGGGAATTCACCATCGATTGCGGCAACTCAACCTTGCGCGGCTCATCCATTTTGGTTGCCGTTAAACACCAGACCATCCCTGGTCTAGCAGAGCGACCGATCAATGAACACGACCCATACCGTGAGAGTGGCGCCGCCGACCGCGCTAACACCGCGCTAACACGTCAGGCCTCCGTGGCACGGTCTCCGTCGCCTTTCCCGTACCAACTGAACGTGTTTGCACTCACTTAGACTGAACTGAACCGAACTGAACTGACTAGTAACACGTTCGATTCCCGTTAGCGCTACCAATTCCTCATAGACTTACGGGCACCGCGCTGCCACGCGCTGCCACCTGCGGCGGTCCAGAGAGATTCACTGAACATCTCCCTTCCAGTTCTCGGGCTTCGCCGGCCTGTTCCGCCGTTGGTATTCCTCCCATCGCCGCACAGCCTCGTCATCCTGGCCGTGTATTGCGTGTGAGTAAATATCGGCGGTGACTCGCACCGACGAGTGCCCGAGCCTCTTAGAGACTACCGGCAATGGCACGCCACTATCGAGCATTTGCGACGCCATCGTATGCCGCAAGAGATGCAATGCTCCGCCCTTAGGTCTCGCTATCTTCAGTCGTGTAAACAGTGCCGACACAGTTGCGGAGACCGAATCGGGTCTCAGCGGCGACCCATCGGGATTTGCAAATATCAGATCAAGGTCGGTCCGGTAGTCTGGACCGAACTGACGGCGGAACTCATCCTGGCACTTCCTGTGTGCCTCGAGTTTTGGGAGCGTCTCCTCCGGGATCTTGGCCACACGCGGCTCGTCCGTTTTCGTGCCCTTGAATTCAAGACCATTCTTAGTCTGAGAAAGTGATCTCGCGATCAACGCGCGGCCATCCACGATGTCCAGCCATCGAAGCGCCAGCACTTCTCCACGGCGAGCACCCAGGCCTGCGGCCATTTCAAGAAATATTCCCATGCACCAAGGACCACTCGCGGCTTTGATTACTAGATCCTGCTGCGCTACGGTTAGTCCCATTCCCTTCCGCTTCTTCGGAATCGGCGGCTCGCTGAACGGCACCGGATTGCTTTTCAACAATTCCCACTTCATGCCGCGCGAGAATACGCTCGACAGCACTCCCGCGATGTTCCTGACCGTCTTGGGTGACAGCGGGCGGTTTTTTTTCGTACGACGATCATGGCCGCCACTGTCCAACAACCGCTTCCACTCTCGGCTCAGGTGCAGCAGAGTGATTTCGGCGATGGGCATTTGAAGCAGTTTCAGGTGCGAGGCAAGCAGCTTGCTGGTGATATCGCTCTACGTCTTGGGTGCCAGCTTCTGGTCAACGTGTTGGCGGAAGACTTCGTCAATAAGCATCGAGAGTGTCTTGGGAAGGGCCGCGACGACAATCGCGCCCGCTTGGGTAATGTCGCGCTTCTTCTGCTCCTCGATCCTACGTAATGCCTCGGCTTCGATGGCGGCTTGCTTGGTTGCAAACCCGGCTTTTGATAAGCGACCTCGCTTCGCACGAGTCGCTCCCGGCGGGAAAACATGTAGCCCCACACGATCTTGCCGGAGCGGTTCTTTTTCTTGAAGGCTGGCATCAGTTCAACACACTCACCTCTGTTTGCGTCTCAAATCCAAGGCGAGTACGAGTTCCGCAAGTCCGTTCCCATTGCTCGTAAGCGTGGCGGGTGATGATCCAACGCCGGCCAAGCCTAATGGCGGGTATGATTTTCTGCTCTAGCATCGCGTATACCGCCAATCGACCGATATTTAACCGCTGCGCAATCTCCGGCACGTTTATGCGGCCGCTCGGACTGTCCGGCAAAACAGCGCAAGCCTGCCCGCAGCCGGAACGCGCGATTGAACCGTTGGTGGGCATTACACGTTTCGACCTAGCTCAACGCGCTCAGCGTCGGACGGTGTGGATTTGCTCTCTGGGCAACGATACCCGCCTTCGGCAAGCCACTGGTCAATCCAACGCAAATCAATTCGGCGGCGGCTGCCAACGGCCACCGATGGAAACCGACCTGAGCCCACAAGTTGGAGACAAACTTGGGAATCGTCATCAACTTCGTCATTGTTCGATACCTCCAAGCCGCCTGTGCTCCCGTACCATCGGGTGAGCGATGTTCACTCCTTGGCCGTCCTTCATGCGCTGCGTAGTTCGGCTACCTGCATTAAGCCTCGAGGTCTGAGTACAAGGTCGCAGGAACCGGATCCGACGGCGATTTCCGACACCCACGAATAAGTCGAGGTCCAGACCCAGGGCCTGTTGTTTGAAGAGAATCCGACAGCATCTCCCGTATTCGTTGCGGAGTTCAATGCCGTCATTTGTTTTCGACACTACCTCACGCAGCAGCTCCCCATGAAAGATCATCCTCTTTTGACACTCCTCCGCCCTGGCTCTCCCCGATGACCCCTGAGGTGAGGGGAGAAAACTTCAATTGAAGGTTTCTGATTGGATCATGCCTTTTTATGCGGGAAAGGTCTATTTTAGTTTTGAATTCTAAAACGAGAGACCCATTCAAGTGGCTTAGAAACTGTTACTTGGCCTAGGGATAAAGTAGTTACTATAAGCAATTACTGCAACTACTTCGGGCCACGCGGGAAAGTGGGCAAATTCAGTTGAGACCAAATTTTTGAGAGCCAAGCGCGGGCCGCGGGTTTGTTAGCTCGGAATCCGGCTACCCATCCGCGCGCCGTTTCAAATGGTTCGGCATAAGGCGTCACAACCTTCCCGGGACTCTAATGAGCGAAAGACTTCCTCATGACTTTTTGGTCGCATTTCAGCGATTTGCACCAGAGCCTTATCGATCGTCTGATATCGTAAGCTTCGCTTCGGCGACTTATTCTTGGAGAGAGTTGGTGAGGTCGGTTTCACGCGCGGCGGTGTCAATTTCGGCGGTCGATATCCGTTGCTGCCCCACGAATTGTCAATTCCCGATCCGGCAGCACGGCCTGGCGCTCTTTCATCCGTACCCAGTCCCAGGCTTCCTCCTGTTGATCCATCGTTCCACCCACCCAACGGACACCTCCATTCAATAGATCATGCTTCACCCGGTCGAGACCGAGCTTTTCCAAGCGTTCAAATCTGGCTTGTCGGCCTAGCAGCTCCTCCCCGCGCCTAGAAATTAAATGCCAACCGTGTCTTACGGGGTCCGGGATCAGAATTCCCTCCCTTTCGAGCCAATACCAAGCTTCTATTACAGCCCAGTCACCTCGGGTTGCCTGGCTCCAGATTCAGGTTCCGGAGGAAGCGGTCCCAACCCTACGTTTCGATTTTCGAGCATCGCTGGGAGATAATTCCGGTTCAGCGCGCTGTTTTGATAAACCCGTCCTTCATAGCTCTTGAGAATGAAGGAGGAGAATTTCGCCAAGCTTTGACAAATGTCACGACATCATCAGCATTGGGAAGAAATGACTTTAGTGGACGGAATGCCATAGACGTAGCGGACGGAGATCCTTTTTTAGATGATCCAATAATTTTCCCATTTTTATACGTTGCAACGAATTCGTTAGCAGGTTCAGCTGGTAGCCAAATCCCCGACTTCTCCCCAGGGAAGCGAGCGACCTGTGAACGGCCCGCCATGGTCTCCCTCCCAGCCTCGGTTATCGCCCTAATATGCTCGACCAAATCGTCGGAAGTCTCAATGTCTTGCTTCAAGCGGTACCGTTTATCGTCCGAAGGCTTTTTGCCCGCGAATTCGTGAGCGTCGAAATTCGTCCGCCAAATACAATCTTCGAGAAGCTCTCCCAGGTCAGACTGAGCCTCGTGGGCAGGCCGCCTCCCAAGCTTCACAGCAATACAGAGCTCCTGTGCGACCACTGCCAACATCGCGATTGCACGCTTTTTAAACAAAGCTTTCAACTTGTCGTAGTGGTCATACCCTGGTGCGCGGCGCAAGTCCTCGGCGGCTTGGCGGAAGGCTCGCCTTGCCTCGACGTCCATCGCGGTGATCGTGGGTTTCAGATCGTCTGGAAAGCCTTGCGGATAATCTGGTATCTCTGCCATCATCCCTGGACTGGAACAACCACTAGCGGAGCAGGGGGTCTGCTTGTCGACCAGCCGGGCTAGGGGGCTACACGAATAGTACCGAAAATGATTTGACGCTGCTACCCCTTGCTAACCCTAGGGAATTCGAACACAGGAAGCGCTCATCTGCATCTGGAGATAGTGTCCGATAATGGTCAATATCGGTAGTCATCAGGACAATACCTCTGGGCAGACGAGACATCAAGCAAATGATTCTGTCCCATGGATCTCCAAGCATCAGAAGCGGCACTTCCACGTATTGGTGATTATCCGTCCGGATGGATTTGATCACGCGTTGGAACGGCGTATATCGGGAAGTAATCCGGTCAGACTTCCCACAACCCGATCTCGGAAAGTGTCCAGCCTAGAACCTGTGGATACACAAAGGTGTGGGTGCGGCTGCGGAGCCACGTCGCAGTGGCGTCCGCCGAAGGAGAGCACACGGAGCAAGCAGTATCTCGAAAAGACTCTCAAGATTGAAGGATAAGAGGCGAGGTTTATTGCAAGGCGGGATTACGTGGTTGCAATCTGCGTTCCTCCTAATTCGCGAATGTTGGCGTTTGCCGAAGCGAGACCCGCGCGATACACGGCGATGTCAATGCTCCAGGAGATCGCTTTGAATACAAAAGTAGCCATTCGCGAGCCTGGTCCACCTTTCCCGAATTGATACCGGCGGTGCTTGCGGCGGCCAACACTTGCCGAAGAGGTTTCCTGAATGTCGACTCGGGCATTATCTCCATTTCCAGATCTTCGCCGCGTTGCGGCCCAAGATCCACTCTTTGTCGCGGTCGGCAAAGAACGAGATGTCTTCGCGAATCAGACGCAACTCGTCGGCCAGAGGAATGCGTCGAGTTTCGCCGACCATGCCCGTGCCGAACAGAAGCCGCCGCGGGCCGAACTTGTCATAAACCATGTGCCCGAACGGGTGCACGTCCTTATACGGGTATTGCTTGGTCTTCGACGCGGTGTAAAGCTCGGTGAACTTGACCCAGACGTTGGGGTAGCGGGAGAGCTTCAAAAGATAGTCGTTCTCGACCCAAGGGGCGGTGGGCAGAATGTCAGGACGGCCCAGGTGATCGACCACGACCTTCACCTTCGGATATCGACGCACCATATCCTCAAGTTGAGCGAGTTGTGCGGGAGCGATAAAAACGTTGAAGACGGCACCGATCTCCTCGGCTTTCTTCCAAAGCGGGTAGTTAGCGGGCGCATTCAGCCACTGGTCATCAGGATACCGGTTCGGAGGGTGGTAGATGGGGCTGAGGCGCATTCCAGAGAGGCCGTTCTGCTTGACCTCGCGCTCGAGGACGGCCGCGTTGTTGGGGTCGCGCGGGTCAATCAGTCCGTGACCGACGAACGGCTTCGGGAAGCGGCGGACACAGTCGGAGATGTAGCGGTTGTTCCAGCCGCTCGCCCGTTCCTGGACCAGGACGGCGAAATCCACCCCGCCGTTCTTCATTTCTTCGAGATAGATCTCGACGCTGCCTTCTTGCCTCGGCAGACGGTAGTTCGGCTCGGGCGGCTTGAATGGGTATCGGGCCGTATCCATCGACCAGACATGCATGTGGGTGTCGATCACCGGCGACTTGGCGGCGGTAGCCGCCGGCGCGGTCAGGGAGGTCAAAAGAAGATCGCGACGCGATAGGTACCTCATGGCCGGCTCATTGCAGTTCGCGGATTTCGGCCTGAGTCAACGGGCGGCCAAATATCTTCAGTTCGTCGAACGATCCCACGTAATTCACTCCCAGTCGTAGCGCAGCGAGCGCCGGGTCCCAGGAGAACGCTTCGCCGATCATCGATGCCTCGCCCTGCTTCTCGCCGTTCAGATACAGCGTGGCCGTCCCTTTGCCGGACCCGAGGTTGGAATGGGTGACCACGACATGCGTCCACTTGCCTTTCGCGAACGGATACTTCTTAACCACAACCAGACGGTTCAGGAACACCGGGTTCTTGTCGTCGGGCATCTTGGTCGGATTCCACGATTCACGCTCGCCAAACACGCCTAGCCGGAAATGACGCGGCTTTTCGTCCTTGGTGAAGTCCACCCAGATGGCTGAATCGTTGTACGCGGAGTCCGTGACCTGGATGGGATCGCAGAACCCTGGTTCCAGATCTGTCTCCGGATCCAAGCTCAGCCAGAATGAAATAGTACCCGACCAGTTCTTCGGTTCGAACGCAGTGTTCTTGTCGGCCTTGTAAAAAACGGCGCGTGTGTTTTTACGCCGGAACTGCAGCGCCGCCCCCGACTTACCCGCCCCCTGAACGATAGACACATCGGGATGGTCGAGTCCCGGCCTGGCCGACTGCTGCTCCTTGTAATTCGGAGCCGTATAGAGGCGATGATCGCCCACGGCGAAGTCAGCATCGATGCCCTTGTCGAATGAGGCGTGAAACAGCAGAGCATCCTTCGCCGGCTGTGCAAGGCCAGCGGCGGTAACAAAGCAGAGCAGCGCAGTCTTCATAGGGTATCCGGCGTCCATTTTACGGCATGCACATCCCGTTTGCTCACTGTTGGGGCACGATCAGGCTGGAGCGGTAAGTATCGCCTGATATTCTGAACGCATGCAAGTGCGGTCGATCACGCTCACCTGGGTAAGGGTGCCGCTACTCGAGCCCTTCCGCATTAGTTCAGGTTCGGTCGCTGAAAAGGATGCCATAGTCGTTCGAGTAGAAGGCGACGGGTTCACCGGTTGGGGAGAGTCGTCCCCGATGGCCGGATCTTTTTACTCGACCGATACGCCGGAATCCTGCTGGTCCGAGTTGTGCGACGTCATCGCGCCCGCCGTACTCCATCGGGACCTGTCCGCAGGAGACAAACTCCCAGGAAAGCACTTCGCCAGCGTCGGCATCGAAACCGCCCTCTGGGACATCGATGCGCAGCGGCGCGGTGTCCCGTTGCACAGGCTTCTGGGCGGTACGCGCGACTGTGTCGAAGCCGGCCTTGCAGTTGGCCTATATGAAGACACTTCGCAGATGCTCCGCACCACGGAAAAGCACTTGGCAGCGGGATACAAACGCGTCAAGATCAAGATCGCTCGAGGCTCCGACGTCGACCTGGTCCGCGCCATGCGCAGGGCCTTCGGCGACGATCTGCCGCTGATGGTGGACGCAAATGGCGATTACACGCCAGAGCACATCGACGTCTTCCGCCGGCTGGACGAGTTCAATCTCATGATGATCGAGCAGCCGCTGGCCGGCGCGATGCTGGAAGAGTCCGCCGAATTGCAACGCCAATTGCGCACTCCGATCTGCCTCGACGAGAGCCTCGAGAACGTGGCCGCTGTGGAGCGTGCCATCGCCCTCGGCAGCCTGCGTATTGCCAATATCAAGATCCAGCGCGTTGGCGGATTTGGAAACGCACTACGCATTTTTGATCTTTGCCTCGCTCACAAACTGGGCATCTGGATCGGTACGATGCCGGAACTCGGCATCGGACAGGCACAGGGCGCAGCCTTCTCATCGCTCCCAGGGTGCACGTTTCCCACCGACGTGGAGGCAAGCGCACGCTGGTTCTGGGACGACATCATCAACCCGTGGATCGAGGTCCGCGACGGCATGATCGCGATGCCGACGGCAGCGGGACTCGGGTACCGCGTCGACCCGAGCAAGCTCGCACGCTATAAGGTCCACGAAAAAACGTTCGTCAGGTAAGGCCTTCGGCTTTGTCTACTTCGGAGCGTAGCGCCGCCGCACTAAGAGAACATAGCTCGCGATGCCGAGCACCAGCCAAACGCCCACCGCCTTGATCGGTGTGTCGAAGCTGCCGCTCTTCTGGATCATCCAGCCGGTGAGCCACGGAGCGACAATGCCGGCGAGATTCGCGGCCGTATTCTGAATACCCACAACGAGCGCTATGCTACCCCCCGGAATCAGCGTTTGCGTCAACGCCCAGTAGTTCGCGGTCGCGAGGCCGAGCCCACACAGAGAGAACACTGTAAAGAAAATCATTACCGGCACCGAGTCGGTGAGGACACTGAGCGTCTGCGTCGCGGCAATTACGAACCCCGCGATGGTGAAGCCCTTGCGGACGTTAATGGGATCCCGGCCTTTCCCGATGAGCCAGTCCGCGGCATATCCAGCCAGGGCGGCTACCGCTGCCATTCCGGCAAACGATACTCCGCTGTACCAGCCCATTTGCGTGATGCTCATGCCATGCTGCTCTTTGAAGTACAGCGGCATCCACGTCATGCAGTAATAGACGAAGTACATGTAACAGTAAGTGCCGAGAATGATCCCCCACATTACGGGACTGGTGAGCAGTTGGCCGAACGAAAGCGACTTCTTCTGCGCGGCAGGCTGTTGCGCCTTCGGCTGAGCGGCGATATCGGTGCTCTTCACCCACAATATCCACGGAATCAGCCATAGAAGGGACGCTACTCCGACCATGAGGAACATGCTCTGCCATCCGAAATCTCTCACCAAGTAGGCCGACAACGGAAATCCCACGGCCGGGCCAAGCTTTGTGCCCGTCATGTACAGGCCGACTGCCAGCCCGCGCTGCTTCTCCGCGAAATGCAACGAGATGTAGCGCATGCTGGACGGTGTGACTACGGCTTCGCCGATTCCGAGAATGAGGCGCAGAGCCACTAGCCACGCCAGCCCGGAGCTCATCGCGATCGCTGCCGAAGCCAGCGACCATAAAAGGAACCCGATGAGGTACGGCAGGCGGACGCCGTAGCGATCTACCAGCAGGCCGCAGGGAATCTGAAACAGGGTATACGTCCAGAAAAACGCCGATAGCGCAAGCCCCTGCTGCGTCTTGTCGAGACCAAAGGCCGTCCCGATGACCGGCATCGCGGCCGTGAGATTCACCCGATCGATATAGGCGATCACCATGCCGAGACTGAGCAGCCCCACCACAGCCCACCGCATTGGGCGGTCGCGCTCCACCACGCCGGTCGCAGCGATTGTGCTCACTCGGTCCCCCCCTGCTCCCACGGCTGCCTGGCGGAGGGCTGGTGCGCGTAACGCTTCATGCCGAGCGTCAACCGGTCGCCCGATCCGGGCTCGAGCCGCACGGTGATCCAGCGGGCATTATGCGGCGTGATGAATTGGTGTTCACCGTACCCGCCCGCTTGCACGATTACGTCGCGCGCTTCCACCGAATTGAGATTGACGAGCGACACGGTGACCGAATCGCCGCTGATTTTTTCGACGAGCGCGGCGACGTCTTCCGGCAATCCGCTTCGGCGTTTCAACGGGTCGAAGTAACGTAGGCGAGCGTGCAGCGACCAGATATTGCCATTGAGAAACGCACCCATGGTGAGGTTCGCGAGCGCGTTGTGGGCGGCCGGATTCAGCAGCATCATATAATCGGCGAGCCGGGTATCGGGCGAAGTCGGGTCTTCCCGCAGGTCCTTTGCTTTGCGCCGTACGAACTCGAGGTCCTGACGCAGCGCCTGCTCGGGATACTGCGGGTCCTTGCCCTCCAGGAAGCCGAACCAGCCTGTCTTGGGCACTCGCTCGAGATCCTTCGGATCGCCCGACCACATGTAAATGGCTGCGAGCAGGTCCGTATGGAGATTCGGTGTCCACTGGTACCATTCCTCGCGGCCCGTTTCTTTATGGCCGCGGGGGTCGCCGAACATCTGCGGAATCATCTCGCGTCCGTTGACCACCTTCTTTTGCGCATACAGGTTGTCCATCTGCTTCCGCAGGGTCGCGAGGAACCCCGGGTCGCCGCTCACCAGGTACGCATTGGCGAAGCCCGGCCACGACCCGGCCGAAAAGGTGTTGCGGTGCGCGATCTGCTCGATCTCTCCGTCGTAGATCGTGAAGTTCCAGCCGTACGTTCCTTTGTACCAGCGGCCGCCGTATTCGCCGCCGACCTTGCCGTCCCGGCCGATGTTTGTCGGAATGTTGCCGCCGTTGGCGTCCGTACGCTGCTTCCACGCGCCAACGTATTCCAGGATCCAGTCGCGATATTTCTTTTCGCCTGTCAGCAGGTATGCATTCACGGCAAGCCCTGTGGCGCCGAGGTTCAGCGGATGGTCTCCAACGCTATCCAGATACTCGGCACAATGGGCGAGCATTTTGTCGTACACAGAGTTGAGGTTCACCAACTTGCCACGCCCGTTCGGACCGTGGAGCAAATGAAAGCTTCCGGGCACCGGATCGCCGACCCAGTCGTAGGTTGTCGCGCGGTGCAGCATGGGTCCTTTGCTGCCTGTCCACAGACTTTTGATGACTTTGTTGACTGGATCGTAGTTCGGGGCCTCGGGGTCCTCGTTCATATAGAGGCCGGCGAAGCGCTTCATGCGAACCGTGAGTTTCTCATCGTTCGGGTCTGACAGCGCCAGCAGCATCAGCCCGCGCATTCCTTCGCCGGTATGGAACCAGTCGGACTGGGTGATGAAGTCTTTGTAGTAGGCGCCGTTCTCGGCAAGCTTGGTGAGGGTGGTGCGGAGTTCCTTATACTGCTGAAGGTGGCCTTCATAGGCTCGCTTGTAGTTCCGGAGCACCGAATCGGAGGCGCCCATGGCGTGCACCAGCGTCCAATTGTAGAAGACTTCGATGGCGTCGTCGGGACCGTCAAGCGTTCCCCATCGCGGCGTGTGGAGCAGATAGCCGCGGTCGTCGAGGTAGCGCTCTGCAAACCGGTCCATCGCGAGCGAGTTGGCGCGCAGCAACTCCCGCTCGAGCAGCGCCCATTCCGGCGGTGACATGGGTTTGTCAACGACGACACGGACCTGCGCCGGAGCGGCTATCGCCGCAGTCAGAAGGAGGGTTGTCCACTTCATAACGTGGACTAGTTTATCCGAATCGAGCGGCCCGCAGCAGCCCTGATTATGTCGGGTTATAAAAAGGATCTCCTAAGCGATTAGGAGTCAGGATCTAGTGACCTTGAACCAACGCAATCGCAGGTTCTAGTGTTTCAGCTGTTTCGACTATTTTGACCCATACGCCCTTGCGACTTTGGGCTAAAGTCGCTTGCCCCGACAGATCGTCAGGCGGCTTACCAGTTTCTCCTTCGTAGTGCGTCGGTTTCGCTGAGAATCGACAAGCTGGAACTGCCCCTTGGCGCTTTCCAGCAGCGCGATATCGGCCGGGGCCCCAACGGCCAGCGTTCCCATACCATCCACGCGATGAATGATGCGCGCGGGATTGATCGTCGACCGCTTCAACACATCGTCGAACGTCATCCCGACCAACATCATCTTGGACATCGTCGTAGGCATGTCGTACACCGGACCATCGATATTCAGCGTGTATATATCCGATGAAATCGTGTCCGCCAGAAAGCCTTGATCCAGCGCCTTGCGGGCGACGTCGAAATTGAAGCTCCCGAGACCGTGCCCGACGTCGAACATTACGCCTCTCGCGCGCGCATCGAGGACGCTTGCCTTGATTTTTCCCTTGTCGTCAACGATACCCAGCGTATGGGCGTTGTAACAATGCGTAATCACATCGCCGGGACGCATGAGTTCCATCACCTCGTCGGTGGAAGGCGGCGCCAGGCTGATGTGCGCCATGAGCGGCAGTTCGTATTTGTCGCAAAGCCGGCGGGCGATTCTCAAAAATTCCAGGCTGTAGCGGCCGTTCATGTTCGAGCCGACCTGTAATTTCACTCCGAGAATAATGTCGCGGTTCGCAACCGCCATTCTACCGGTGCGGTCCATCATGCCGTTGACATATTTGATGGCGTCGTCATCGGGATTCCGATTGTTGGGGTAGAGGTAAACGAAACCATAGATGCGGGCGCGCGCCGGTTCGACAATGAACCGGCGGAATCCGGGAACTTCGTTTTGCGCGAACGTGCCGGCATCCACCCACGTCGTAGTTCCCGACCGCGCCGCGACCGAGTCCGCCTCGATACCGATCTCCAATCCGTGATGAATGTGCGTGTGCAGATCCACCAGACCCGGAGTGACGTAGAGACCTTTCGCTTCGACGACGTCGATTCCGCGTTCGGCCGCTATACTGTTCTCGACCGCAGCAATCTTCCCGTCGAGCACCGCCACATCGGCGATGCCGCGAAACCCGCGGCTGGGGTCGATGACCTCGCCTCCTTTAATCAGGATGTCGAAAAGCCGGGGTCTTTGCGCCCACGTGGGCCAGGCCCCCGCAGCCCCGATTCCAATGGTCTTTAGAAAATGACGGCGTTCCATGATTCCTCAACATTCACACGCGCGCAAGGAGTCGTTTCCCGCGGCAAATTGTCAAATGGCTCACGATCCGCTGCTGCGCGGTCACGCGATTGCGCTGCGCATCGACCAGCAGGAATTGCCCCTTTTCCACCGAGAGCAGCGCGACATCCGCGGGACCGCCTACGCGGAGCGTTCCGGCGCCCAGCAATGGAGTGATCACCTTTCCCGGATTGACGGTGGCGCACTTCAGCACGTCGTCGAAACTCATGCCGCTATGCATCAGCTTGGAGAGCGTGGTCGGCAGATCGTACACCGGACCTCTGATGTTGTCCGAGTATATATCGGTCGAGATCGAGTCCGGAGCGAACCCGTCGTTGAGCGCCTTCCGGGCGATCTCGAAATTGAAGCTGCCCGAACCGTGGCCTACATCGAACAACACACCGCGGGACCGCGCGTCCCGGACGCTCGGCTTCACCTTGCCCTGCTCATCCAGAATTCCGATGGTGTGGGTGTTGTAGCAGTGGGTGATGATATCTCCCGGCCGCATCAACGCCATCACTTCGTCGGTGGAAGGCGGCGCGAAACTGATATGCGCCATCAGCCGCAGCTTGTACCTGTCGCAAAGCTCGCGCGCGATCTTCAGGAAGTCCAGGCTGTAGCGGCCATTCATGTTCGAGCCGATCTGGATCTTCACTCCCAAAACGATGTCGCTGTTCTCCTGGGCGGCGCGTCCGGTCCGGTCCATCGCGCCGCGCACGTCCTTCACCGGATCGCTGTCCGGATTGCGGTTACTGGGATAGAGATGGACCAGACCGAAAATGCGGCACTTCGCGGGCTCCACGATGAACCGCCGGAACCCCCGGACTTCGGTGTAGGCGAATGTGCCCGCGTCGAGCCACGTGGTAGTTCCCGTTCGCGCCGCAACGGGATCCGCCTCGATTCCGCTGCGTACACCGTAGTGAATATGGGTGTGCAGATCGACCAGCCCCGGCGTGACCAACCGGCCCGCGGCGTCGATCACGTCCAGCGCCTGGTCCGCGGCAATGTCGGGTTCGATCGCCGCGATGATTCCCTGCCGAATCGCGATATCCGCCTTTTGGCGGAAGTCGCGGGCCGGGTCATGTACCTCTCCGCCTTTGATCAGGATGTCGTAGAGACGCGCCTGCTGTGCGGCCGCCCCATACACTGGGGCCGCCGCCAGCCATTTCATCAGCATTCTTCGATTCACGGCACTCGAAATCATATCGCTGTTCCGGCCGGCGTGCATCCTTGGTTTCACATGATGTGGCGGCTCACATAGGACAACCGGCAATTCCGATCCAGGCAAAACAAACACA
>Ga0209382_10007007_pt1 | contig 14429 bp, 12 predicted proteins | sample SoiMetdeltSBSDD5_FD_187599 | JGI IMG/M metagenome (GOLD analysis project Ga0209382, IMG submission 187599) | Bulk soil microbial communities from a Populus tree surrounding site in Tennessee, USA - Soil MetaG P. deltoides SBSDD5 (SPAdes) (version 2) | ecosystem: Environmental > Terrestrial >... | reverse complement strand
TGATATTCCTGCTGTATGTAATTTTATCATTTACTACTAAAAAACAATTGAAATGACTTATACAATACAGGTTAAGGTAATGCCTTTGAAAGAATTGCTTGATCCGCAGGGCAAAGCTGTGATGACAGGATTAAAAAACCTGGGCCTTCCATCTGTATCTGATGTAAGGATAGGCAAGAATATTCAGCTGCAGGTAGAAGCTGACTCGGAAGAGAAAGCAAAACAGATAGCGGAAGAAGCTTCACGAAAATTACTTGCCAACGAAGTGATGGAATATTTTGAAGTGGAATTAAAAAATTAATGTGCTTTATTTAGTTCCCACACCTATAGGCAACCTTCAGGACATCACGCTACGTGCCCTTGAAGTGCTTAAAAAAGTGGACCTCATTCTTGCGGAAGACACGCGTACATCTTCGAAGCTGCTCAATCACTATGGAATTCAGAAGCCGGTAACTCCTTTCCATCAGCATAACGAACACCAGGTACTGCAACACATTATAACACAGCTGGAAAATGGCAAGATCATGGCGCTTATAACTGATGCAGGCACGCCAGGCATCTCTGACCCTGGTTTTTTACTAGTGCGCGAATGTATCAGTGCGGGCGTAAAAGTTGAATGTTTACCTGGAGCAACCGCCTTTGTTCCGGCACTTGTTAACAGTGGTCTACCATCGGACAGGTTTTGCTTTGAAGGCTTTCTTCCCTTGAAAAAAGGAAGGCACTCATTACTTACAGAACTGGCAGATGAAGAAAGAACCCTAATACTTTATGAATCTCCTGTTCGTCTTTTGAAAACACTGAACGACCTCGTGAAGTATTTCGGACGTGATCGCCGGTGTTGCGTGAGCCGTGAACTTACGAAGGTTTATGAAGAGAATATAAGAGGAACTTTACAGGAAGTTTTGGATCATTTCTCCGAAAAAACTGTTAAAGGAGAAATAGTAATAATTTTGGCTGGAAAAAATATATAAAATTGGACTACTTATTGATATTGTATGGGTAACGCAATGTCCTAAACATCTATAACTATGTATACTGAAGGATTTGAGGGTTTTGAAAATCTTGAAGAGGCCGACAGCAAATCGCCAGGTAACTATAGGAGTTCTTCCGAAACAGACAGGTTGCTTCGTGAAAATGAGAAGCTGAAAAAAAGTCTCGAGAAAGAAAGATTTTTTAACAAGCTTCTTGACCAGGAAATACAGGAACTAAAGGGTTCTGTTCCGGCCGGAAACGGTAATTACCAAAGTGATTACTGGGGCGCCAGGAAAAAGGTTTCACGCAGTGCGTTCTATACATTGCTGTTCGTAACACTTATTATGGCAGGCTATATAGGCTACGGCATTTATTACGATAAAAAATTCGATTATCTCAATATTGGTAAGAGTATTCCAGGGACAAAAGCAGCATCAACAACAACGGATGTTGAACAACCTGCCGCAACACCAACCTCTGATATTGTAACTAACACCAATCAACAAGTGAAGTCCGGCGCAATTGATCCGTCAGCTTCGGCCTCACAAAATGTTGTCCCAACTCCACCCCCCGTAGTCAAGGATTCTGTTCCTACTATTATCGGAGATAAAAAGCCGGAAATAACCGGCAAGGAAAAACAAAAGGCTGCTGTTGTTCTTACTCCGGATGAAGAATACAACGAAGAAGAGGTGAACGCGACTATCGGCGAAGAAACAAAACCGGTAAGAAGGCCCTCATCATTAGCAACAAAACCAGTTAACACTCCACAACAAACTGAAACGGCAACAACATCACCAGCAATAACAAAGGAAACGCCATCAACGCAGCCCACAACTGCGCAGCCTGCCGAATCAAGACCTGTTATTGCAAAATACCGTGTAACATCGAAGGCTAATTTTTATAATGCCCCTGACGAAAACACAATGCGCAGCACTTTCATTTCTCAATCAGCAAATAAAACTGTAAATGCTCTTGAGGAAAAGAATGGATTTATTTATGTTGAATACACAAACGATCTTGGATTTACTTCGAAGGGATGGCTGAGTAAGCAGGATCTTACGAAGGAATAGGCAAAGAGCAAAAAGCCCCCCGAAAAATCAGGGGGCCAACAACTAAAAACAGAAATAAGAAAGTATAACAATTACCATGTTGCGGGCGTTAGCTGCAACATGATAAATCCGTAGAAGCCTAATCAGGCTTCTTTCCGTCCAGGAAAGTATTTATAGTTGAGATAGGACCGTTATTGCGGTCGTCTGACTTTACTTCGTAATTGCTGTAGAAATTTTCGACGTGCGAGATGCTGTTATATAGATCCAAATTGCGGCGGATATAAGCCGGCACGGTTTCAAACTCATTGTTCGGGTCAGCAGCATTTATATTGAACGAAAGATTGCGCAATTTCTGAATTCGTTCTGCCGCCCGGCGCTTCTGTTGCTCTGCTTCGTCCTGCATCGCAGGTTCCTCAGCAGAAGGTTGCACCGGAACATTTTCTTTGGTTTGATAGGCCCTAGACTCATCCGCCGCCGCTGGAATTTCATCCTTAATCACTAGTTGCATTGCCGCGGAAGGTTCTTCTTCCATGACCGGTTCTGTTTTCGTGGTAAGGACTGGTTCCTTCACAGGTTCAGGGTTGGTAGTCCCTTTAGTTTCAGTTTCCGCATAAATATTGGATGGCCTTGCAAGGTATCCTCCCGACACTGCAGATGTGGAAGGAGTACCCGAAAATACCCATTCCATTGTATTTTCCTCACGTAACGTTTCTACTTTATTTTCCACAGTAATTTTACCGGGCGGCATAGTAAAATCCCTAATCTCAGGTACCTCTTCTTCTGTCACATTCAGTTTAGGAGCGAGCTCTTCTTTAAGCACCACCTGCTCCTGGATATGAATCTTTTTGTCTTCGACTGGTAGAGCCTCTTCCACCTTCTTTTCCTCAGTCTGTGGAGCAAGTGTGAGCACTATCTTTTCATTCGGATCTGCCACTTTTTCCTTCGGTTGCTTCTTATCGAATGGATCTTTATGTTCAAAACCTGTCGCTATCAGGGTAATGCCGATCTTGTCTGCCAGACTGTTGTCATAGCCCATACCAAGAATAACATCGGTGCCCTCACCTGCCTGTTCAAGCAGATAATTTTGAATGATCTCCACTTCATCCATAGTGAATTCATGATCACCTTCTGATGAATTAATATTTATTAATATCCATTTTGCTCCGCGGATATCGTTGTCATTCAGAAGTGGGGAAGTAAGAGCTTCCTCGATCGTCCGCTGCGCGCGGTTTTCACCTCCGCATGCGGCGCTTCCAAGGATTGCCACTCCTCCATTCCGCATCACAGTGCACACATCGGCAAAGTCTACATTTATCTGCCCCGTGCTGTTGATCACGTCTGTGATGCACTTCGCGGCAGTAGCTAAAACATTGTCGGCCCGGTTGAAAGCCTCTTTCATTTTGAGGTTTCCAAACTGATGCCGCAGTTTATCATTGCTTATCACCAATAAGGTATCAACATACTGCTTCATAACTTTAATTCCTTCTTCGGCCTGCATCTGTCTTTTCCTTCCTTCATATGAAAATGGAGTTGTTACGATACCAACGGTAAGAATCCCAAGTTCCTTACAGATTCTGGCGATTATCGGCGCGCCACCGGTACCTGTGCCACCCCCCATTCCTGCAGTGATGAAGGCCATCTTGGTGTTTACTTCGAGTATCCTCTTTATTTCTTCAAGGCTTTCTTCAGTTGCCTGCCTTCCGATGTCGGGGTTTGCGCCAGCTCCGAGTCCTTGCGTAAGATGAGGTCCGAGTTGAACCCTGTTTGGCACTTTGCTTTGCGATATCGCCTGAGCATCAGTATTGCAAATGATAAAATTTACTCCTTCGATATTGTGGCTGAACATGTGGTTCACCGCATTGCTGCCGCCACCTCCAACACCAACTACTTTGATGATGGATGATTTTTCCTTAGGTAGATCAAAATGGATCATTGTATTTGATTTGATGAGTTAGTTGTTTATTTCGTGAAGCGTGATGCGTGATGCGTGATTTGAAAGTCGCCTCACGCCTCACGGCTCACACTTTATAAGGCGTGATCTTCTTCTTCTTTAAACAGATCTATTAATGTAACCTTGAACTTGCCCCAGAAATCTTTAAGTCCCTTTCTATTCTTCACTTTTTCGTCGCTGATCATTTCATCTTCCGTTTCTTCCGCAGCAAATATTTCCTGTCTCCTTAATGCTTCAGGCACTTCAACTCTTACATGCTTTGTTTCAAATTGTTTGCGGTTGTGCTCGTAGTCACTGTAACCTTTTAAAATAAGTCCTATGCATGTTGAATATGTTGGCTTCGCAAGCTCTTCGATATGTCCCGGCGCAAGATGTTCATTCGGATAACCGATTCTTGCATTCAATCCTGTTGTGTACTCAGTTAACTGAATCAGATGTTTAAGTTGAGCGCCGCCACCGGTAAGTACTATTCCTCCATTCAGCATCTTGTTGTCGAGACCAACCTGCTTAAGATGGAACGTAACAAAATCCATGATCTCGCTCATTCTTGCCTGGATTATGTTTGCGAGATTCTTTACGCTGATCTCTTTTGGTGGCATTCCGCGCAAACCTGGTATGGTGATCACGGCGTTTGCCTTCGCCTCGTTCGACAGTGCCGACCCGAACTGAACCTTCATCTGCTCAGCCTGCGTTTTTAATACACCAAGACCAGTCTTGATATCATTCGTGATGTTCTCGCCACCGAACGGAATTACAACCGTGTGCTTTAAAATTCCTTCGTAAAAAACAGCAAGGTCTGTTGTGCCTCCACCGATGTCAACGATAGCAACACCTGCCTCAAGATCTTCCTGTCCCATAACCGCAGATGAAGAAGCGAGCGGTTGCAGTACGAGGTCTTTTGTGCGAAGGCCGCTTTTTTCTACCGCACGGTTTATGTTACGTATGGCATTTTTATCACCCGTGATGATATGAAAGTTCGCGCCTACTTTCACGCCGCCATATCCGATCGGGTTTGGAATGTTCTGGAAGTTGTCTACCGTAAATTCCTGCGGGATCACATCAATGATCTGGTCGCCCGCAGGAATGTAGGTTTTATATTGATCGGCAATAAGCTGGTCGATTTCTTTCTGTGATATCTCTTCTTCATTCTGGTGTCGTACAATATCGCCCCTGGTCTGTAAGCTTTTAATATGATGTCCTGCAATACCAACGTACACTTCGGTAATGTCGAGATTTGGATTTGATGCGTAGCAATTGTCGAGCGCCATTTTTATGGCTTTGATGGTTTCGTCGATATTCAGCACCTGGCCGTGCTTCACTCCATTTGAGTTAGCCCTGCCAAAGCCGATGATCTCCAGTTTGCCAAATTCATTTTTACGTCCTGCTATAGCGGCGATTTTTGTTGTACCGATATCCAGTCCTACGATAATGGGTTGTTCAGTGTTCATGATGGTATGCTGTTTTAGTTGTTAGTTAGCTGCTGGGTTATTTTTTTACTCCAATTATTTCTTTATCGTATTGAATTTTTAGTCTTTCGTATTTATCCATGCCTGTTTTTGATAAAACCTGTTTATAGAAAACAAATAGCTTCCTGAATTTCGCCTCATAGTCTGTTCCGTCTCCGAATTCGATAATGTGATTACCGAATGTCGGGATCATTTCAAATTCTTTGGAAGGTGTGATATCAATCTGGCTGATCTGCGCCATCCAGAAAGGATCATCCAACAAAAACTGGCTGATGTTCTTTATGTCTTTGATCAGTTTTCTTTCAGCCGGCGTTCTGTTCTTCTTCGCGTCAATGGGATACCCTGTAAAAACCGGAAGCTTTGCAGACATTTTATCAGACAATGGCATACGCTGTCCGCTGCTGTCGATATAAAAACTGCCTCCTGATGAAGAGAACATCCTGGCGATAGGAATACGCTGTTCAACAGTCACTTTTAGCTTTTCATTATTATCAAAAAATATTTCAGCATCTCTTATCCACGGTTCCTTCTTAAGTCTTGCTTCGATGATGTTCAGATCAATTGACTTCACCGGTTTGTTCTTTAATACGATCGTGCGGTTCGCGGTCAGCACTTTTTCCACATCTTTTTTGTCAATGAAAACCGCTTTGTCTGCATCCTTTATTTCAATTTCATATCCCTGGCACACCTGGTGATTTCTGGAATTAACGGCAGCAATGAGCAACACAATGAACCCTGCTCCTGCCAGCACCGAGATGCTGATGAGTATGATCCTTCGTATGTTACTTGTTATGCTCATTATTTCGCTGAACTTAAAATTTGTTTTATTGGTTCAACCAACGTATCGATGTCGCCTGCTCCGGCGGTGATGTAAAGATGATCGTGTACCTCCTTTCTGCTAACTTTTTCCCTGAAATGATCAAGGACCATTTTTTTATCGAGTATCCTTACATTTTCATTTTTCATCCTGCTGGTGATCGTCTCGGCTGTTATTCCCGGTATAGGCATCTCGCGGGCAGGATAAATTGGCAATACTACCGCCTCATTCGCGATGTCCAGGGCCTCCGCAAAGCCATCTGCCAGATCGCGCGTTCTGGTGAACAGATGGGGCTGGAAGATTACCGTGCATTGCTTCCCGGGAAAGAGGTTCATCGCGCTTTTTATCAATGTCCTCAGCTCTTCCGGATGATGTGCGTAATCATCGATATACACCAGATATTTTTTCTTGATAATGTATTCAAACCTTCTCTTTACTCCTCTGAAGTCTTCGACCGCTGATTTGATGGCTTGTGTTTCAATTTCAAGCTTCCTCGCTACTCCGATTGCCACGCTTGCATTTTCAACATTATGAAGTCCACCCATATTCAGTGCCACGTCTTCGATCAGTTCTTCATCAACCTTTACATCGAACAGGTAAAAGCCATTCATCATTCTGACATTATCAATCATAATATCCGCGCTTTCCCTCAGGCTATATGTTAACTTTTCCGGCGCTTTGAAATCCTCCATTCTGGCAAGACCTTCTTTAATGAACAGTGTTCCTTTTACCTTGCCTGCAAACTCGATGAACGAATCCTGCATTACCTTTTCTGTGCCGTATATATCCAGATGATCTGCATCCATAGCAGTTATCACCGCTATATCCGGGCTCAGTTTCAAAAAGCTCCGGTCGTATTCATCAGCTTCAATCACGCACATGTTCCTATCGCTGCTCCAGAAGTTACTGTTGTAGTTTGCAGAGATGCCACCCAGGAACGCGTTACATCCATATCCCGTGTCCCTGAGAATATGCGCGATCATCGTACTGATGGTGGTTTTGCCATGAGTACCTGCAACACAAATATTAAAAGAGCTTTCTGTTATTGCACCGAGTGCTTCGCTCCGCTTCAGCACCTGGTAATTATTACTCCTGTAGTACTGAAGCTGCTTATGTTCAGCAGGAATGGCAGGTGTGTAAACAACAAGCTGCGTATCCTTTGGTGCCTGTGCCTCATCGTCTTTATACATCACCGGTATTCCTTCGCTGATCAATTGTTTGGTAAGATTCGTTTCGGTTCTGTCGTAGCCGCTGACTTCTTTTCCGTGAAACGAAAAATACCTGGCCAGCGCACTCATGCCGATACCGCCGATGCCGATGAAATATATCCGTTCTATTTTCTTAAGATCGATCATTTAATAGTTTCCAATATTTCCCTTGCAATTACCTGGTCTGCATCGGTAACACCGAGCTTTCCAATGTTAACTTTTAGTTCGTCCTGTAATTTCTGGTTGGCAGCAAGATCAATTATCGTTGCTACCAGCTTGCCTCTTGCTTCTGCATCCGCGATCATCAGAGCCGCGTTTTTATTCGCGAGCTGTTTTGCATTCACGGTCTGATGATCTTCGGCTGCAAAAGGAAAGGGTACGAATATCACGGGCTTCTTTACAACGCATAATTCAGATATGGCCATCGCTCCCGACCTCGACACTACAATATCAGCCGCTGCGAAAGCGAATTCCATTTTAGTAATGAACTCATCCGTCCAAACATTCTTTCTTCCTGTAGACACCTGACGCGCATGTGCCGCGAACGGCTTGCCGGTTTGCCATATCAGCTGAAGATTGTTTGCCGAGAAATCGCCTATTGAAACTGCAATCGCCTCATTTATGTTCTTCGCTCCTAAGCTGCCACCTGTAACCAGAACTATCTTTCTGCCGGGGTCGAGCTTAAAATAATTGGCGCCTTCTTCTCTTGATATGTTGCTTTGAGCGATACTGTTGCGTATCGGGTTGCCCGTTATCATGATCTTCTGCGCCGGAAAAAATTTGTCCATCCCTTCACCTGCAACAAATATCCTGGTGGCTTTTTTGCCGAGAAGGATATTTGACTTGCCTGCAAAAGAATTTGACTCGTGAATAAACGTTGGAATTTTCTTCGACTGAGCATACCGCAATACCGGGTAAGTAGAATAGCCGCCCACCCCGATAACAGCATCAGGCTTGTACCCTTTAAATATTTCACTTACCTGAACAAAACTTTTTATGACCTTGAGGGGTAGTGAAATGTTTTTTATCAATGAACTTCTGTTAAATCCTGCTATATCAATACCGATTATCCTGTAGCCTTCCTTGGGCACCTTTTCCATTTCCATTTTTCCCTTCGCTCCTATAAATAATATAGTGAGCGTTGGATCGATCTTCATCAACGCGTTAGCTATTGCAACCGCCGGGAAGATATGGCCGCCTGTTCCTCCTCCTGCTATGATGATGCGTTTAGGCATTGTAGATCTTTAATCAATCATGTTTCATATTCGTGAGGCTTGAGGCGTGAGGCGAATTTTTTCGCTTGCCGCTTCACGCTTCACGCTTCACGTCTCCTGCTTCCTGTTCTACATTTCTCGCCACACTTAAAATAATTCCTATCGCAAGGCATGTAAACAAAAATGAACTTCCACCCATGCTCACCAGTGGTAGCGTTACGCCTGTTACCGGGAACAGGTTAACATTTACCGCCATATTGATAAGCGCCTGTATCACCAGCGTAAAGCTGAGGCCAAGCGCAAGGAACGCACCGAACGCGAAAGGGCACTTTCTGAATATCCTTATGCTCCTGTACAAAAACACCAGATAAATAAAAATGATAAACATGCCACCAATCATCCCATACTCTTCTATAATTATGGCATATATGAAATCAGAATATGGATGGGGCAAAAAATTTCGCGCTGTACTGTTACCGGGACCGAGCCCGATCAAACCGCCATTTGCAATGGCAATCTTCGCCTGGTTCACCTGGTAATTATCTTCCTTGTCGGATTGTTTCGAATCGTACACAAAATTCTGCACACGCTTTATCCATGTTGGCATTCTTCCGATTTCGAGCACTGCAGGCAAATCCTTTGATTTGCCTTCGTCATGATCGTAATAGGCCATAGAAATAAATACAAGTATCAGCACAGGTATAGCGGCAATACCTATAGTTGCGCCAATATGCTTCATACTCACACGTCCTATGAACATCAGCAACAGGCTGGTGGCGCCGATCAGTAATGCAGTTGAAAGGTTCGCGGGCGCCACAAGGATGCACGTGATGACCACTGGAATGATGATGGGCAGAAAGCCTTTCCTGAAATCTTTGATAACGTCCTGCTTGCGGCTCAGCATTCTTCCGATATACATGAACAATGCAAGCTTGGCGAGATCTGAAGTCTGGAACGTCAGATTGATTATCGGAAGTCTTATCCACCTGCTGCCTTCATTCAACGTTACGCCAAAAAATAAAGTCCAGACCAGTAATGGTATGGCTATGATGAACAATATCCTCGACCATTTTGAATAAATGGTGTAGTTAACTCGATGCGCGAAATAGATGATTGCCACCCCAATTGTGATGAACATCACCTGTTTGAAAAGATATATCTCTGTATTGCCTTTATTATAACGGTAAGCAAGCAGGCCGGTTGAACTGTAAACTACCAGGAGCGACACAAGTGCCAGCAGCACCACCGTTGCCCATATCACCTTATCACCGCTGGTTCGTTGCCCAAGGTTCTGAAAGTGGTTTTTTTGTATGTTGATGAAGTCGTTCATTTATTTTTTTTACTTCTGCCCTTTCCAATCTGCGTTTGCTCACAGGTTCCTCACCGCTTTTTTAAACTGCTGCCCTCTGTCCTCATAATTCTGAAACAGGTCGAAGCTGGCGCATGCAGGGCTCAGCAACACTACATCTCCCGGATTTGCGAGATGAAACGAACTCTTAACTGCCTCCTCTGCGCTCGTAGTATTCACCATCACCGGCACATCATTCTTGAAAGCATCATGAATTTTCCTGTTATCGAGCCCGAGGCAAACTATTGCCTTCACTTTTTCTCTCACCAGGTCGCGCAGCATATCGTAATCATTACCCTTATCCACACCACCTAATATCAATATTGTTGGTTTGCGCATACTTTCAAGCGCATACCATGTGCTGTTAACGTTTGTTGCTTTACTGTCATTAATAAATTCAACACCCCTGATTGTTACCACAAATTCCATTCTGTGTTCCAGGGATTCGAACGATTGCACCGCTTCCCTGATCTTCGATTTTCTTAGCCCCACAATTGAAGCTGCCAATCCCGCTGCCATAGTGTTGTATTGATTATGTTTACCCTTCAATGCGAAGTCATACACGCTCATCTGCATTTTCTCTTCATTAGTTTTTATCGTCATCTGGTCTTTCGCTATAAAGGCTCCCCGGTTTGGTTCTCTGTGCATGGTGAATGGTAATAGGTTAGTTTTGAATGGGTGTTCCTGAACATATTTATTTGTCACCGGATCATCTTCACAATAAATTAAATAGTCTTCAGGGGTCTGGTTCATACTGATCCTGAACTTACTGTTTACATAATTTTCCAGTTTGTAATCGTACCTGTCTAAATGGTCCTCTGTGATGTTGGTTATAATTGCTATGTCCGGTCTGAACTCCACAATGTCGTCGAGCTGAAAACTGCTGATCTCAGCCACATACCATTCTTTCGGATCCTGTTTCACCTGCCTCGCGAACGAGTAACCGATATTTCCTACGAGCGCACAGTCAACTCCTGCTGTTTTAAATATGTGGTAAATCAGTGAAGTGGTGGTGGTTTTCCCATTACTACCTGTTATACCAACTATCTTGCTCTTTCCCTTGTGCCTGTATGCGAGCTCTATCTCACTTATTATGCTGATTCCCTTTTTCCTGATCTTCTTCACTATTTCCGCTTTCTCCGGTATGCCTGGGCTCTTCATAACTTCATCAGCATTCAATATCATATCTTCTGTATGCTGCCTCTCCTCGAATGGAATATTATTCTCTTCAAGTTCTTTCCTATACTTTTCCTTGACCGGCGATCCATCGGAAACAAACACATCGTAACCATAATGCTTTCCCAACAATGCAGCTCCAGTCCCACTTTCGCCGGCACCAAGAATTACTAAACGTTTACTCATGGATCCCTTTAATTTGGGTTTCCGGATTAAGGGGGTCCTTCAGTAGTTTGGATTTTAACGCTCTTCAAGTCCTAACGCAGTTAGTTTTCCAGGATGATGGATTAATGAACCATGGGTTTTTCAGCAAGGCATTCAATATCTTCCTTACCTGATCTTCAGCGTCACTATCGAAAACACAACGCATAAGATCGTTACGATCCAGAATCTTGTTACTATCTTACTTTCATGATATCCGAGCTTCTGGTAGTGATGATGCAAAGGGCTCATCAGAAATATCCTTCTTCCATCGCCATACTTTTTCTTTGTGTATTTGAAATACGCCACCTGTAACATCACGCTCAGGTTCTCCACAAGAAAAACTCCGCAGAATATCGGTATCAATAATTCCTTTCTTACAATAATCGCCAGCGCTGCAATGATTCCTCCGAGCGTAAGGCTCCCGGTATCACCCATGAATACCTGCGCCGGGTAAGCGTTGTACCACAGAAAGCCAACACATGCACCTATCATTGCACCAATAAAAATCGACAGCTCTCCGAGATTCGGTATATACATTATATTCAGGTACTCCGCGAACCTGAGGTTGCCGCTCGCATACGCGAAAATGCCCAGACACACCCCGATCACCGCACTGGTTCCTGTTGCCAGTCCATCAAGCCCATCTGTAATATTGGCGCCATTCGACACTGCGGTGATTATGAATATCACCACAATTACATATAACACCCACGTGAAATCCCGCAATGCCGATGGCAGTAATTTTGAATAGTTAAACTCGTGACCTTTCACGAATGGAATTGTTGTGATAGGCTTATCGGGTATAACAAATAATTTTACTTTTTGGTCCAGCTGCCTTCTTATCACTTTAACACTGTCATTCACCTCGCCTGTATATTCTCTCCACACCTGCGTGTTGTCATTAAATATCAGCGTCGACGCCACAAGTACGCCAAGCACCACCTGACCTAATACCTTAAACCATCCGGCGAGGCCGTCCTTATCACCTTTCTTATATGGTATTCCCTGTTCTTTCGCGATTCTCTTGGCACGCAGTTTCAGATAGTCATCGATAAAACCAATAATGCCCAGCCAGATCGTGCTGAAGATCATCAGCCTGATATAAGCCTTGTTAAGGTCTGCCAACAGGAATGTAGGGATCAGAATCGCGAGTATGATAATGATGCCTCCCATAGTTGGCGTACCCTTTTTCTGCTGCTCGCCTGCCAGTCCCAGGTCGCGCACACTTTCACCAACCTGTTTTTTCAATAGGTAGTTGATAAGCTTCTTACCAAACAATGTTGATATCACCAGCGAAATGATCACCGCCAGCAGCACCCTTGAAGTGATGAACTGCATGAATGAGCTACCCGGGAATTTTATTCCCTGATCCGCAAACCATTCAAATAAGTGATATAGCATTTCTTTTATTTTCCCAACAATTCAAACATTTCCAATAGCACCTGTTTATCATCAAAAGGATGTTTCACTCCTTTTATCTCCTGGTATTTTTCGTGACCCTTTCCTGCTACCAGAATGATATCTTCTGGTTTTGAAAGGCTCACCGCCGTCTTGATGGCTTCTCTCCGTTCTGCAATCGATATACATTTTCTTTTTGATGCAGAGCTTAATCCGGCTTCCATATCTTTCAAAATCTCCAGCGGATCCTCACTTCTTGGATTGTCGGAAGTGAGTATGGCCTTCGTGCTGTATTCGCATGCTGCCTCTGCCATCACAGGACGCTTGGTTTTATCCCTGTCTCCACCACATCCCACAACTGTTATCACCTGTTCATGACCTTTTCTGAGTTTCTGAATCGTAAGCAACACATTCACCAGCGCATCCGGCGTATGAGCATAATCGATTATCCCAATCACACGTTCCTTATTCGAGATATAGTATTCAAATCTTCCCTCCGCTCCTGTCATCGCGCTCAGATGCACCAGTACTTCGTTCTTATCTTCACCCAGGCATATCGCCGCGCCATATACCGCAAGCAGATTATACGCATTGAACTCACCTATCAGCCTGAAATGAACTTCCTGATCGTTGATGGTCATCACCAGGCCGGTCAGGCCGTTCTCAAGGATCTTGCCTTTGAAGTCGGCCATCGTTTTCAGGCTGTAATAGAACTTCGCAGCATTCGTATTCTGCAGCATCACCGTTCCTCGCTTATCATCCGCGTTTGAAACAGCAAACGATGTTGAAGGCAGTGAATCGAAAAATGCTTTCTTCACTCTGATATATTCCTCGAATGTTTTATGGTAATCGAGATGATCGTGAGTGATGTTGCTGAATAATCCTCCGGTAAAAAACAAGCCGCTTATTCTGTGCTGATGTATTGCGTGCGAGCTTGTTTCCATAAATACATGCGAACACCCCTCATCCACCATTTGTTTTAGCAACGCATTCAGGCTGATTGCATCCGGTGTGGTGTGTGTTGCCTCAACGATTTTGTCACCGATGTGATTCTGAACCGTACTAAGCAATCCACATTTATACCCAAGCTTTGAGAAGAGCTTGTAAAGCAATGTTGCGATTGTTGTTTTACCGTTTGTTCCGGTAACGCCAACTAGCTTTACTTTTTCTGATGGTTGTCCATAATAATTATGGGCCATATAACCTGCTGCTGCCGCGCTGTTTTCCACCTGCACATATGTTACACCCGCCTTTTTGTGCGAAGGAATCGTTTCGCATATGACCGCACCCGCGCCGTTATTAACCGCTGTGTCAATGAACTGATGACCATCTGCCGATGATCCCTTTATCGCAATAAATGCAGAGCCCCTACTCACTTTTCTCGAATCTATTTGAAGATCTCCTACCTCAACGGCCGTTGCACCTTCAACGGACCTGATATTCACCCTAAACAATATGTCCTGCAATAATGCCATCCACAACTAGTTTAATTCCACGACTACCGTTTGTCCTTTCGACAAAGGCAATCCCGCACCAACCGACTGGGCGAAAACCTTTCCCCTTCCCTTCGCAAGCACTTTCACATTCCTGTTTTCGAGAAGAAACAACACATCTTTCAATCCCAAA
>Ga0209382_10007006_pt1 | contig 14433 bp, 12 predicted proteins | sample SoiMetdeltSBSDD5_FD_187599 | JGI IMG/M metagenome (GOLD analysis project Ga0209382, IMG submission 187599) | Bulk soil microbial communities from a Populus tree surrounding site in Tennessee, USA - Soil MetaG P. deltoides SBSDD5 (SPAdes) (version 2) | ecosystem: Environmental > Terrestrial >... | reverse complement strand
CGCTGGCCGCCACCACGTCTGCCGTACCCAGAGCGGCGAGCTCGCGACCGATTGTCTCGGGGGGTTCGGCATCCGCCACGGGTTCCTGGGGCCTTGCCTCTCCACGTCTGGTTCGGGACAACCGGTCGTCGGCGCCAAGTGCTTCCGTGCGCAGGCGAACGAACATGGTCGCCGAAGCTGGTCCTTCGATCGATCGCAGCCGGGCCGCGGAGATTGGTTTTCCAATCCGCACGGTGACGCAGGTGCCGCGCTGTTTCAACAGCTCGCGCACGAGCAGCGCCGTCCGGGCACGGGGATGGAGCAGGCCAGCCGCGGTGAAGAGTCGACTGTTGCCGCCGTCGAAGTACACCGGCACGACCGTCGCCTGGGCGCGCGCCGCGAGGCGCGCAATCGCCGGCGACCACTCAGAGTCGATCAATCGACCGTCGGCACTGCGACGATGGGCGACCTCGCCCGAGGGAAACGCGGCCAGCGTCCCGCCGTTGCTCACCCACCGCAGCGCCGCACGCAGCGCAGCGGCGTTGGCGGGCGCCGCGGCGGCCCGGCCGAACGGGTCGACCGGAAACGATGCCCGCCGGACCTCCGGAATCTGCGCCAGCAGCCGGTTCACGAGCAGCCGGACGTCGCCGCGCACGCGGCCCAGGAGTGATCCCAGGATCAGGCCGTCGAGCCCGCCGTACGGGTGATTGGCGACCACGACGAGCGGCCCCGTCGTGGGCACCTGATCGAGCGGTCCGTCAACCGTGTAGTCGACGTCGAGGGCCTCGAGCGCGCGGTCCCAGAACGGCCGGCCGTCCTGCGGCACCCCGTCATACAGCCGTGCGAGGGCGGGCAGCGCGAGCAGGCGATCGACGACCGGGCCAACCAGCCAGTTCGACTTCGCGCCTTCGGCGCTTCGGCGGAAGACGTCGGTCGCGCTGAATGGCGGGGGAACGCGGACAGGCGGCGTCGAGGAAAGCGTGGCGTCGAGGTTGATGTCGTCCACGGTGTTCGATCACTTCGATGCCGTGGGCTCCCCCGACGTGTCCGTGGCTTCCGGCTTCAGCCGGAAGACCGCCACTGCGTAACCTCCGTGCCTTCCCGTCATCCAAGCTGCGTGCGACCGACCGGGACCACATCGGACCCGGGGCAGTCGCAGGATTCATTCAAGGAGTCGATGCCATGCGTTCTCTGGTTATCAAACTGCTCTCGATCGCAGCCTCCTGCGTCGCGGCCGCCGCTATCTCGGTCGGCACCTCCGCGCAGGGGTCTCACACCAGCAAACCGTTTCAGGGCCCCAAGGCGAACACCGGCACGGTGACCCACTCGGTTGCCAACGGCAAACATCTGCTCACGCTGTCGGATGACTTCAAGGTGCCGGACACGCCGGATCCGCATTGGCAGATCGTGACCTCGAAGGGCCAGGTCTTCCTGCTCCAGCGCGTGAAGATCAAGGACGACAAGATCAACAAGACGATCGCGCTGCCCGCCTACGTCACCGACGTCGCCAAAGTGCAGATCTACTGCGCGTGGGCCGAAGTGGTCCTTGGCGAAGCGGCGTTCGACTCGGCGTTCACCACCAACTGAGGACTGCCATGCACACGCCGAGTGTCATCGTTCGCGCCCGTGCATTCGCCCTGACGCTGGCGGTTGTCGTTGCCCTGGTTTGCGTGGCGGCGTTCGCCGAACCCACCCGTGCCGTGACGTTCATACCGGCCGTCGACGTGGACACCGCGTTCGCCAAGGGCGCGCCGCTCGTGGAAACCGACCGCTACAAGATCCATGCGAGCCGCCGCGACGCCGCGGGCAAGGCGGAAGTGCACGTCAAGGACACCGACATCATTTATGTGCTCGACGGCATCGCGACCATCGTCACCGGCGGCGCGGTCGTCGACGGCACCACCACCGCACCCGACGAGATTCGCGGCGCCTCGATTCGCGGCGGTAGCGAACAGCGGCTCGTCAAGGGCGACGTCTTCATCGTCCCCAACGGAGTGCCGCACTGGTTCACGCAGGTGTCCGATCCCTTCCTCTACTACGTCGTCAAGACGACGGACCCAGGTGCGCGATGAATGCGACCGCCTTCCGGCGCGGCACGGTAGTGGGATTGATGCTGGCGTGTTCGATGGCCCTGCCGCCGACGCACGCGCAGCACGCCGTGCGGCGAGCCATCGACGGCAGGCCCGACGTGACCGTCGATCTGCGAACCCGCGCGGGCGCCGCACGAGTAGACGGTCGGTGGCGCTACAGCGATGCGTCACTCGAGCGCGTCGCGTTCAACGCACCGGGACCGGATCGCAAGCCGTCCGGTCCGCGCGTGGAGACGCTCGATCTGCCGGCCAAACCCGGCACGGCCGGATTCGAGCAGGCGGCGTGGACGCCGATCGACGCAGCCAGTCTCGAGGACCGTCGCGGCACAGGAAAGATCAGCTTCGCCTGGTACCGGTTCGACCTGCGGATCCCGGAGCACATCGGCGCGTTTGCCACCGCCGGATCCACGGTCGCCTTCGAAATCGTCGTCGACGACTACGCGGAAGTATGGGTCGACGGCCGGCTGCCCCGCACGATCGGACAGACCGGCGGCCAGCTGGTCAAAGGTTGGAACGCGCCGAATCGGGTCGTGCTGACCCACGACGCGCGACCTGGACAGTCGATTGCCATCGCCGTCTTCGCGGCCAACGCGCCGTTGTCCGATCCGCCGCCGAACTTCATCTGGGTTCGCTCCGCGACGCTCGACTTCTACGCTCGATCGTCGTCACGGTCCGGCGAGGCGCTGCGCGTTCTCCGCGCGGACGCCGCCCTCGACGCGATCGTTCCGCCGGAGACACGCCTCGAGAAACTCGCGGATGGCTTTCTCTTCACCGAAGGACCGGTGTGGGTTCCCGACGGCTATCTGCTCTTCAGCGATCCCAATGCGAACACGATCTATCGCTGGGCCGACGGCGACGGCCTGTCCGTCTTCCGCACCAAGAGCGGCTACAGCGGAATCGACATCGGCGACTACAAGCAACCGGGCTCGAATGGCCTGGCCATCGATCCCGACGGGCGGCTGACGATCAACGAGCACGGCAACCGTCGCGTCACGCGTCTCGAAAAGAACGGTGTGGTGACCGTCCTTGCCGATCGATTCGAGGGACGCCGCCTCAACAGCCCCAACGATCTCGTCTACGCAGCCGACCGCCGACTCTACTTCACCGATCCGCCGTTTGGGTTGCCGAAGGCGTTCGACGATCCACGCAAGGAAACGCCGTTCAGCGGCGTGTATCTCTGGTCGGGCGGCCGGCTGCAACTGGTCGCGCGAGATCTGACCGGACCGAACGGGATCGCGTTGTCGCCTGACGAGAAGTATCTCTACGTCGGCAACTGGGACGAAAAGAAGAAGATCGTGATGCGCTATCCCGTGCAGGCGGACGGTGCGCTCGGCTCCGGGGCAATCTTCTGCGATCTGACCGCCGCGCCCGGCGAAGACGCGATCGACGGCGTCAAGGTGGACAAGGGCGGCAATGTCTACGTCTCCGGGCCAGGCGGGCTGTGGATCTTCGCCGCCACCGGCCGGCATCTCGGCACGTTACAGCCGCCAGAGCACGTGCACAACTTCGCGTGGGGCGACGCCGACGGCATGTCGCTCTATCTGACCGCGAGGTCTGGACTCTATCGCGTGCGACTTGCCGTGGCGGGGCCCAGGGCGCGGAGCATGACCCTGCAATGACACTAGCCCGGGTTGGCGACACCTCCCGCCGGGGTCCGGCATCAGAGAGGGTGACACGGAGCATGCCATGACGAAAGCTGAAACCGTCCTGAGTTGGGGGCTGCAGATTCTCGTAGCCGTCATCCTCTTTCAAACCCTGTTCTTCAAGTTCACCGCCGCCGAAGAATCGGTCTACATCTTCTCGACGTTGGGTGTGGAGCCGTGGGGCAGGATTGCCTCGGGCGTCGTCGAACTGATTGCCGTTGCGCTGATTCTGTATCCGCCGACCGCGGTGTTCGGCGCGGTCTTGTCGCTGGGCGTCATCTCCGGCGCGCTGGCGAGCCATTCGATTCTCGGAATTTCCATCAAGGGCGATGGCGGCCTGCTGTTCCTGCTGGCCGTGGTCGTGTTCCTCTCGAGCGCCTCGGTCGTCTACCTGCGCCGCTCGGAAATCCCGCTCGTCGGCGCGTCACTCATGCGCGCTGCGCAGAGGTAGAGCGATGTCGAACACTGGCGCGGTCGCGGCTTCGGCTACCCAAATCGGAAACCTGCTCGATCAGCTCGCCGTCGTGATCGAGCGGCTCGACGATGTCGAATACCGTGTCGTGCGGGCCCGAGAAGTCTCGGGCAGCATTGGCGGTCACGTTCGTCACTGCCTCGATCACGTGCGCGCGCTCGTCTCGGGATTGCCGTCGTGCCGGATCGGCTATGACGTTCGCGCCCGCGACACCGAAATCGAACGGCAGCGCGGCGCCGCCGCGCGTGAAGCGCGACGCCTGGCCGAATCGCTGGCCGCGGTTCGCGACCTCGCTGTCGACCTCGAACTCGACGTCGAAGTGCGGATTGATCCGAAAAGCGATCGCTGTCTCGTGGTGCGTTCCACGCTGGCCCGCGAGCTGGCGTTCGTCGCGAGCCATACCGTCCATCATTTCGCCATTGTCGCGCTCCTGTTGCGGGACATGGGGATTGGCGTTCCGCCGCGATTCGGCTACGCGCCGTCCACACCCAGCCCTGAACTGGCGGCCTGACTCCGGCCGCCTGCCGTGTGCACCGTTTCAGTCGTCGGCTGGCCGGGCGGTCTGCGTCTGGTCGCGAACCGCGATGAGCAGCGCGCCAGGCTGCCGGGGCTCCGTCCCACGGCGATCATTCGTGACGGCGTGCGCGCGATCATGCCGATCGATCCCGCGTCCGGCGGGACATGGATCAGCGTCAACGAGCACGGCCTGACGATAACGCTGCTGAACGTCAATCAACCGAATGTGGGCGGGAGCGGTGTCCGCAGTCGCGGCGAGATTGTTGCTCGGCTCGCGGCTCTACCATCCGTTGACCAGGCCGTCGAGGCGATCGGCGGTTTCGACATTCGTGCGTACTCGCCGTTCAGGGTGGTTTGTGCTGCCGGTGGCGACATCGTCGAGATCGCCCCCCACCTCGGCATAGAGCGTCGCTATCGGCTGGACTCGCCCGTCATGTTCACGTCATCGGGACTCGGCGACGACCGCGTCGAGGGACCGCGACGGCGCCTCTTCGAGCGCATGGTGGCGCGCACCGGGCGTCAGCACGCGAACGGTTCGATCGATCGTCAGGATGCATTTCACACGCATCGGTGGGCGAACGCGCCGCATCTGTCGGTGTTCATGGATCGTGGCGAGGCGTCGACCGTCAGTCGCACGGTTGTCGAGATCGACGCGCTCGAGGTGTGGATGGCGTACGCGGCGCGTCCTGATTGGAAGACCGATCGATGTCGGTTGGGGCGACGGGCGTGATGGGGAACGAGGCTCATCGGAGATGAGCCTCCAACGAAGTCAGCGACTATCTCGCCGAGAGCAGCAGGTAGGCACCGTCGCGCGTGCGATACAACACGCCGGCGTCGACCATCGCGTCCAGCAGCGAGGCGCTGGCTGTCGCGTCGAGGTGCCACAGGCGTGATGCCTGCGCGGGGGTGAGTTTGAGGCCGGGCATTTCGAGGTACTCCGCTTCGGCGCGGCGCCGCACGGTTTCCGTCACCAGTCGCTCGCGCTCGACCACCTTGATCATCACATCCTCTCAGTTCGAGTGGACCGGGCCGGGCCAAATCCCGGCTCGTCCGTTCACTGTCTGCTTGGATGCGCGCGCGTCGAGCAGGTTACGGCTTGTCGTTCGGGGGGCGTGACGCGAGGATGGCTCGAATCAGGTCTTCAGGGGCGCCCGCCGTGTTCGCGGGGGCATCGTCGGCCCGGAGCGCCCGGCGTCCCATGTCAATCGACGTTCGGTAGGCGGCAAGGTAGCGAACGCAATTGGGGCACAGCGTCAGATGCCGCTCGAAGCGTGCCCGGACGTCGGCGTCCAGGCCGCCGTCCACGTAGTCGATGATGAAGGCTGCCAGTTCACGGCAAGTCACGTCGCGCCCCTTGAAAGTCGCCGTCGATACGAAGCCCCTGAAGCTCTGATGCCGCTGCCACCGCCCTGGTTTCCGGGGTCAGACCCCACTCGTTTCCAGGTCAACCGACCGATGGTTCCGGGGTCTGACCCCCGATGGAGCCCAAGAGCGTCGTTTGGGGCTCCGTTGCTCTCCCATGTGGGGTCAGACCCCCCACGATATTTCGCAGGCCTCCGAGATGTCGTGGGGTCTGACCCCACTCGGGGGCGGCGCCCGACATTATCCGCCGGGTTTCTGGTGGCACTGGCGTTGCTCAACGGCTGACGTTCGCCGTGCTCAAGATCACCGCCACTTCAACACCCGTCGAAACGACGCTCCGGATCGAAGGGCGGATTGTCGGCGAGTGGGTCGACGAGCTCTCGCGATCCGTAGCCGACGCACAGTCGACCACCGATCGCATCGTCCTCGACCTCTCGCAGGTCACCTTCGTGGACGCCATCGGCGCCGTCTTCCTGCGCAGCGCCGCCGCCCACGGCGCCGACGTCGTCAACTCGTCGGATTTCGTCTCCGGCCTGATTCGCGGAGGACGATCGTGATCGTGACAACGCAGACCGAACCGGATGCCGAACGCGTCCTCTTGGATCGCCTGCGGCGGCAGGAACCAGCCGCCTGCGAGGAACTGGTCCGCACCCAGACCGGGCGGCTGCTCTCGGTCGCCCGCCGCATGCTGCGCAACGAGGACGACGCCCGCGACGCCGTGCAGGACGGATTCATGTCGGCGTTCCGCGCGCTGCGCGCGTTCAACGGCAGCTGCAAGCTATCGACGTGGCTGCATCGGATCGTCGTCAACGCCGCGCTGATGAAGATCCGGACGCGTTCGCGGCGGCCCGAGGAGGCCATCGACGATCTGCTGCCCCGCTACCTCGACGACGGTCACCACGCCGAGCCCACCAGCAGCTGGGTGTCGGCGAACGAGCTGATCGAACAGCGCGAGACGCGTGAGCGCGTGCGCGCCGCCATCGACCGGCTTCCCGACTCCTATCGGGTCGTGCTGTTGCTGCGCGATATCGAGGAACTGGACACCGCTGAAACCGCGGCGGCACTGAACCTCACGCCCAACACGGTGAAGATCCGGCTGCATCGCGGGCGACAAGCGCTCGCGAAACTACTCGAGCCGACGTTTCGCCCCGAAGGCTGGCACGAGAGTTAGAAGGCCGTCGAGCTCGTTATTCCGAGCTTCTTCATGCGACTGCGCAGCGTGTTGGGATGAAGTCCGAGGATGGTTGCCGCTCCGCGCGCGCCTTCGATGACACCGCCGGTCGATTGCAGCACGGCGATGATGTGGGCGCGCTGGACCTGATCGAGCGTGCCGTCCCCGGCAGGCCCTGTCGCATCGGAACCAGCATCCATGAACGCCCGCTCCACCTCGATGACGGGACTGGCGGCGAGAATCGCGGCGCGCTCGACCACATTCTGCAGCTCGCGCACGTTGCCGGGCCATGAATACGCGGTCAGCCGCTCCATGCTGCGCACGCTGAGGCCTTGAATCGGCTTGCCCAGCCTGCGCGCGAGGCCGCTGGCGAAGAGACTGGCGAGCAGCGGAATGTCTGACCGCCGTTCGCGGAGCGGCGGAATCTCGATCGGGAACACGTTGAGCCGATACAGGAGGTCGGCGCGAAACGTTCCGTGCCTTGCGGCTTGTTCCAGGTTGCGGTTGGTAGCCGCAATCACCCGGACGTTGACGCGAACCGTACGGCTGCTCCCCACCGGCTCGAATTCCTGTTCCTGCAGCGCCCGCAGCAGCTTCACCTGCGCCTCGAGTGAAAGCTCACCGATCTCGTCGAGGAGGATGGTGCCGCCGTCGGCAAGCTCGAAACGCCCGACCCGCTTCTCGATGGCGCCCGTGAACGCGCCCTTCACGTGGCCGAACAGCTCGCTCTCGACCAGTCCCGGGGCTATCGCGCCGCAGTTCACTTTGACCAGCGGCCGATCGCTGCGGCGGCTGCGGCCATGAATCGCGCGCGCGAACAGCTCCTTGCCGGAGCCGGTTTCGCCGAGCAGCAAGACCGTCGATTCGAGCGGCGCCACGAGCTCGACGCGGCGCAGCACCTCGAGCAGCGCCGGACTGTTGCCGACGATCTCGTTGAAATTGTGCTGAGTCCGAATCTCCTCCTGCAGGTAGACGTTTTCAGCCTCGAGGCGATTCTTCAGCACCTCGAGCTCGCCCATCGCCTCCCGCAGCGACTGTTCCGCTTCGGTCCGGCGCGCGACCTCGGTCTTCATGTCCTCGTACAATCGGGCGTTCTCGAGCGAGATTGCCGCCTGCGCCGCCAGGATACGCATCAACTCGATTCGATCCGGCGTGAACGCGCCGGCGGTGAGGTTGTTCTCGACGTAGAGGAGGCCAGAGGAGCGGCCCTGATGCCCGACTGTCACGCACACCACCGACCTGGCGTGGGTGCGGCGGACGTAGGGGTCGGACGCGAACCGCTCGTCGGCGCTCAGGTCGCTGACCACGAGATCCTGCCCGGTCCGCCGCACGTAACGGATGACGCTCTGCGAGAGCATCGCCGTGTCCGCCCACGGTGTCGAGCGTTGCACGCGGACCGGACCGCTCGTCGATGCTTCCGCCTCGATGGAAAGCGTTCCGTCGCGCTCCTGCAGGAACAGCGCGCGCGCGCCACCAGCGTTCTCGAGCGCCAGCGCCATCAGTTTGCGCAGCAGTTCGTCGAGCTCGATCTCGACGGCAATGGCTCGCGCCATCTTGAGCACCGTGGTCATGTCGAGCGACGCGCCATCGTCAGGGGAAACCGCCGCAAGCGGCCGCGCGACGGCCGGCGCACGCCGGAGCACTGCGGGGTGCGCGAGATCCAGCTGACGAACCTTGGCCGCGGCACCCCACTCCAGGTACCGTTCGCGCGCCGTATGCAGCATCGCCGACGCCGCGGCGGCGTCGCCGCGCTCCACCGCCAGTCGACCGCACAATTCAGCCGCGAACGCTTCCTGCTGGAGATTGGCGGTCTCGCGTGCATAACCGAGCGCGCTCTCGTAGGAACCACGGGCCGCGTCGAGATTGCCCTCGAGCCTCGCGATCTCGCCCGCCAATGACAGCGCGAAGCAGCGAAAGTTCTCGGGACTGTTGCCGGCCAGCTCGTCGAGCGACGCCTGCGCGCGGCGCAGTTCCGTCATCGCCGCGGCGCGTTCGTTCTCGGCCATTCCGGGGTAGACGCCGGCGATGGCGAGGCTGCCCCAGAAGTCGAGCAGCACCGGCCAGAGCGTCCCAACGAGTGTTCCGGCACCAGCCCTGCGGCTCATTGCCACCGCGGTCGGGTAATCCTCGAGGAGCACGCTGAGGTGCAGCTTTGCCGTGTAGGCGAACGTGCGATAGAACGCGCGATCCTCGTCGCCCGGCGCCCGCAGCAGCGCATCGCCGTCGAAGCCGCCATCCGACAGCGAGCCAATGCCGTTGGTACGGCCCTGCAGCGCCAGCGCCCAATTGATCATGACGTGCAAAGCGATCTGGAAATCGGCCATCCGGATGCGTTCGAGGAGGCCGAGCGCCGGCGTGTAGTCGCGAACGAAGCGATCGAGACTGCGGCTGATGACGAACGCCGGCCAGCTCTCGCTGACGGCGCCGTACCCGGCATACGTGAAGTCGCCGGACTCGAGGCCGCTGCGGCATGCCTCGCGCGCATGCGGCAGACATTCGGCGAACGGACGACGCCACAGCTTGACGTGGGCGTGATATTGCTGATGGATCTTCGCCCGCCGCTTGCGATCGTCGAAGCGCTCGTTCAAGCGCAGGGCCAGCTCGCCCCATTCGTACGCCGAGGCGTAGTCGCGCCGGACCGGCCCGATGGTGATCGCGTGCGTCACGCAGCCGTAGGCGGAGTCCTCGGTCAGGCCGTGCTCGAGCGAGAGCCGCACGATGGTGGCGGAAATCAGCGCGGCGACCCGCTGCGTGCCGTTCAGGTACGCGGCCGGCCACATCGACGTCAGAATGCGCATGGCCGCGCCCATGGCACTGTCGCGCACTGGAGACAGCGACGCGAGCGATCCGATGGCGCGGCCGGCGCGCAGCCGTTCGATCGCCGCAATCTCGCGATCCAGTGCCGGCACGGCATCATCATCGTTGTCGGGAAATGCGAGGTCGAAGACCGCCAGCCCGGCCCGGGCGCTGGCGAGCGCATCGGCGAACCGGGAAAGATTCTCGTAGACGACAATCCGCAGGCTGTGCACCTGCGCGCGATCGGCTGCGGAGGCCGCGCGCGCGAGCAGCAGATCGAAATAATGCTCGGCCTGGTCGAAATCGCCGGCGAGGTAGCGGCACTCGGCCGCCTCGAGCCCGAGCGCAAACGTCAGCGGGTAATCGACGCTCCAGCCGTCATCGGGAACGAGCGCGAGCCCGTCGTCGAGATAGGCGCAGGCCGCGCGGTACGCCGCCGACGTTTTGGCCTTCCGTCCGGCGGCAAGATTCAATCGCGCCAACCGCAGCCGCTCCCGCGGCTCGGCGATCAATGTCTGACCGATGTTGAGGTGATTGACGATCTCGAACAGGCGATCGTCGGGCACGGCGTCGTCGTACTCGGCGAGCAGGATGCGGCCGACGTCGAGATGCACGCGCCGTCGCTCGTCGAGCGGCATCAGGTCGTAGGATGCCTGCTGCACGCGGTCGTGCAGGAACGCGTAGGCCGACTCGGCTCCCCTGGCCTCGAACCCGCCGCTCGCCGGCACCAGCAGGCCGTCGTCGAGTGCTGCTTCGAGACCCGCGGCCGCCTCTGCGGCGGTCAGCGGACTGACGGTCGTGAAGGTCCGCCAGGCGAACGGATTGCCGATGCAGGCGGCGCGCGTCATCACGCTCTGCGCGTGCGGCGACAGCTGCCGGATTTTCCGCGTCATCAGATCGATGACGTTGTCGGTGACCGAGGCGGCGGCAATCGCCTCCATTCTGAACGTCCACGTACCGAGGGTCGCGTCGAAGGCAAAGCGTCCTTCCTGATACAGCGTCTTGAGGAACTGAATCACGAAGAAGGGGTTGCCGTCGGTCTTGCGGCGGATGAGCGCGGCCAGCGGTTCGACGTCGGCGGCGGAGCCGCGAAGAGTCTCGCGGAGGAACGCGACCAGGTCGTCGTGGGCGAGCGGCCCGAGCGACAAGCGGCGGACCGGTGCGCCCGCGCTTCGCCAGCGATCGAGCGCGTACGACAGCAGGTGGCGCTCGTCGATTTCATTGTCGCGATAGGCACCGATGAACAGCACGTGCTGCAGGGTCGGACCGGTGAGCAGGTCGTGCAACAGATCGAGCGTGGCGGCATCGGCCCACTGCAGGTCGTCGAGGAACACCACCAGCGGGTGCTCGCGCCTGGCCAGCGCGGCCACGAAGGTCTGCACCACGAATCGAAAGCGGTTCTGCGCGTCGGCCGGATCCATCGCCGCCGGCGGCGGCTGCGCGCCGAGGACGAACTCGATCTCCGGGAGAATCTCGGCCAGCGTCCCGGCGTTCGCGCCCAGCGCCGCGCCGAGGTGCGCCCGCCACTCGGCCAGGCGCGGCTCGCTCTCGCCAAGCACCTGCCAGACGAAGCCCCGAAACGCCTGGAGCAGCGCGCCGTAGGGCACGCCGCGCACGACCTGATCGAACTTGCCCGCCAGAAAGGAGCCGCGCTCCTCGGCAATCGGGCGATGCAGCTCACGGATGAGCGACGTCTTGCCGATTCCCGAGTAGCCGGCAACGAGCAACAGCGAGGCCCGGCCGGCGCGCGCGTCATGGAACGCGGCGTGCAACTCGACCAGCTCGCGCTCGCGCCCGTACAGGCGCTGCGGAATCAGGAATCGATCGGAGACGTCGGTTCGACCGAGCTCGAACGCCGGAATGGTTGACGAGTGGCGCCATTCGCGCGCGCACGTCTCCAGATCATCGCGCACCCCGGCGGCGCTCTGGTAGCGTTCTTCGGGCGCTTTGGCGAGCAGACGCATCACAATCGCCGCCACCTGCGGCGGAATACGATCGTCGACGACCTGCGGCGCGAGCGGCGTGCGGGCGAGGTGCGCGTGAATCAGCTCGAGTGGGTCGACGGCCTCGAACGGAGGCACGCCCGTCAGCAGCGCGTAGAGGGTGGCGCCGAGCGAATACAGGTCGCTGCGGTGATCGATTGCGCGATTGATGCGCCCGGTCTGCTCGGGCGAGGTATACGCCGTCGGCTGTTGCGGCCGACCCGCTGTAACGGTCGGATCGATCGACAGCCGCACTGCGGCGGTGAAATCGAGGAGCTCGATCGATTGGCCATCGGCGCTGGCAACAATCGCATCCGGACTGAGTCCGCCACAGACAAGCCCGGCCCGGTGTAACGCCGCAAGCGTCGACGCCACGGACGTCGCGATGGTGAGCGCGTGAGCGAGCCGTTCGCCGGCAAGCGGGCGATCGAGCGGGAGGGCGTCGAAGCCGCGATCCTCGAGCACCAGGCAGGGCTGGCCCGCAGGATCGTCGGCGTCCAGGAACTCGATGAGACGGGGAACACCGTCGATCGCCAGGGCGCGGAGGACCTCGGCCTCGCGCGCGAGCGTGTCGGTCGTCGCGCGCGTCGATGCCGCGGCCCGCTTGCGGAGCACCGGCCGGTCGTCCTGCGACCGGCGCGCGCGATCCACGACAAATGGCCCGATTCGCAGGAAGGTCGTTCCCGCGGCGGAGCCTCGAATGTCCATCCCGGTCCTCGTAGGGTGAACCGACATTGTAGTCGGCGCGGGACCGAATCACACGCGGCGATTGGCGACGGCGGTCAGCGAACGGCGACCGGCGATCAACGGCCGCTCTCGATGAACGCCTGCACGCGCAGGCCGAAGGGCAGCTCGCGGCCATCCTCGAGCTCGACCAGCGTTTCGAGCACTTTGGTGTCGACGCGCTCGGTCGGCTCGTCGGTGCGAACGTTCTTGCGGCCGAGCAGCTGGCCGACGCGCACGACCTTGCCAGGAAAGCGGCGATCGCCGAAGGCATCGGCGGTGACGTACGCCGCCTGGCCGATGGCGATGCGGCCGATGTCGGCCTCGTCCACGTCGACGCGCACGCGGCGCACCCGATCGTCGGCAAGGGTGACAATCGGTGAATCGAATTGGGTCGAAACGCTCTCGCCGGCCCGACGATGGCGCCGCAGCACGACGCCGGCGATGGGCGCGCGAATGAACGTCTTCTCGTAGAGCGCGGCCGCTTCGTCGAGCCGTGCGCGCGCCAGACGGACGTCGGCCGCGGCCTGCGCGCGATCCTCTTCACGCGCGTCGGCGGTGATCAAATCGAGGCGCTGCCGTGCCGCATCGAAGCGCGCGCGGGCCACGCGCTCCGCCCGCTCGGCATCGTCCGACTCGGCCCTCGAGATCACTCGCTCGCCGAGCAAGCCGCGCATGCGCGCCGCGTTTGCCGTCGCGTTCGCCAGCACGGCGTCGGCTTCCGCGACACCGGCCGCGGCCTCCTGGCGCTGCTGGCCGCGGGCACCGTTCTCGACGCGGCGGCGCGCGGCGTCGCGCAACTCCAGATCGGCACGCGCCGTCTCCACGCGGGCGCGATAGTCGCGGTTATCGATGACGGCCAGCACTTGACCGGCGGTCACCCGCTGTCCCTCGTCCACGAGTACCTGGTCGAGACGACCGCCAATCTGCGCGCTCACGCGCACTTCTTCCGACACCGGCTCGATCAGGCCGGGGCCCGCCGCGGTCTTCGGCGCGGGTGGTTCGGCCGCGAGAGCCGTGGGCGCGACACTTCGCTGTCGCAGCACGACGACATTCACCACGATGATCGCCAACAGCCCTATTGCCACGAACAAAGTGGATCGCTTCATAAGGCACTCCGCATTTCTACCCTCGCGTGGGGAAGGTCCGGCTGAAGCCGGACACTACGAATGAAGATCCACGATCGTGAGCACTGGCGTAGTGTCCGGCTTCAGCCGGACCTGGTGGCTCGACGTCAGCCTCGACGATCCGACCGTCCTCCAGGTGCACGATGCGATCGGCGTAGCCCAGCATGCGGCTGTCGTGCGAGACCATCACCACTGACCGATCGCGCTCGCGGGCGAGCGACCGCAGCAGATCCATGACGGCGTGAGCGCTGCGCGTATCGAGCGCCGCGGTCGGCTCGTCGGCCAGGACGATGGGCGGATCGCCGGCAATGGCACGCGCGATGGCGATCCGTTGCTTCTGACCGCCGCTCAGATCCGCGGGATAGGCGTCGAGCTTGCCGCCCAACCCGACTTGCTCGAGCAATGCGCCGGCACGGAGCGCCGCCGCGCGGCGCGCCACGCCTTTCAGATCGAGCGCCAACGCCACGTTGGCCTGTGCGGTGAGTGTCGGAAACAAGTTGAAGCCCTGAAACACGAACCCGATGTTGTCGAGGCGCACGCGTGGAAGCGCGCGTTCCGGCAAGCGCGACACC
>Ga0209382_10007005_pt1 | contig 14433 bp, 15 predicted proteins | sample SoiMetdeltSBSDD5_FD_187599 | JGI IMG/M metagenome (GOLD analysis project Ga0209382, IMG submission 187599) | Bulk soil microbial communities from a Populus tree surrounding site in Tennessee, USA - Soil MetaG P. deltoides SBSDD5 (SPAdes) (version 2) | ecosystem: Environmental > Terrestrial >... | reverse complement strand
GAGGGGCTGATCGCCGCCATGCTGGAGGGCGGGGACCAGGTGCGCTCCAGCCCGGAGGCGCTCCGCCGCGGCGCGGAGGTGAGCGCCCAGGTCTACGGCGAGGAGACGCCCGAGTACTGGGCGCGCTACTTCCACGGCGTCGTGGAGCGCGACGCCCAGGGCCTGATGGTGGAGCTGGGCGGGTCGCGGGTGAACAACGTGGCGGACAACCTCCAGCTGTTCGGGGTGACCGAGCTGGCGCCGGGGGCGGCCAACCTGTTCGCGGCCACGTACACCGTGTTCGGAAACGTGGTCGTCGCCCAGTACCCGGAGCTGGTCCCGCGGTTCGCCCCGGTGGAGGAGGTGCTGGACACGTCGTACCTGGTGAACGTGGCGCGGCGGAGCGGCGCCAGGACCGCGGCCGACCTGCCCTCGTTCTCGGCCGCGGCGCCGCTGCGGGAGGAGATCAGCCGCGGCGCGTGGAACATCAGCTTCGCGCCGGGCGCGGGGAGGTTCGGCGGTGAGGCGCCGGCCCAGCTCGACGAGCTGTTCCGCCAGCTGGTGATCGCCGGCGGGACCGCGGTGGAGATCCACGGGCACACCGACAGCACCGGCGACCCCAGGGCCAACCAGGCGCTGTCCGAGGAGCGGGCGTTCGCGGTGAAGCGCTGGCTGGAGGCGAAGTCTCCCGCCAACTTCCCCCAGGGGAGGCTGCGGGTCTTCGCCCACGGCCAGGAGCAACCCGTGGCGCCGAACGCCACCACGGCCGGCCGGGCGCAGAACCGGCGGGTGGAGATCGTGCTCGGCATGACGCGCTGAGCTCGATGTCGCAGCCGACCTGAAGCAACGCGAGGAGACCGCCGTGATCGCCCAGGGAGCCCAGGTGTTGACGCCGAACCGGCGCGTCTCCTCGCGCGCGCTGGTCCTCCTCGCGGCGACGCAGGTGGCGCTCGCGCTGTGGCTGTGGGGGAGCGCGTCCGCCGGCGTGCTCCCCCGCCCCGGCGAGGTGGCGCGCGCGGTGGGCGCGCTGTGGGCGGACGCCGGCCTGGGCTCGGCGCTGCTGACCAGCATCGGCACCAGCCTGGAGGCGCTGGCGATCACCGCCGCCGCCGGCCTGCTCATCTCCTACTCCACCGTGCTCCCGTTCTTCCGGCCCGTGGTGGCGGCGGTGACCACCGGGCGCTTCCTCGGGCTGGTGGGGCTCACCTTCGGGTTCACCCTGCTGTTCAGCGGCGGCCACGCCCTGCGCGTGTCGCTGCTGGTGTTCGGGATGACCGTGTTCTTCGTCACCTCGATGGTGGCGGAGATCCGGGCGCTCCCGGCGCGCGCGTTCGACCATGCGCGCACGGTGCGGATGGGCGAGTGGCGCGTGGTGCTGGAGGTGGTGGTGCTGGGGACCGCGGACCGCGCGCTGGAGCTGCTGCGGCAGAACGCCGCGGTGGGCTGGACGCTGCTCACCATGGTGGAGGGCCTCACCCGCGCCGAGGGCGGCGCCGGCGCCATGCTGCTGGACCGCAACAAGCACCTCCGCCTCGACGAGGTGATGGCCATCCAGCTCTGCGTCCTGGCGGTCGGGTTCCTGCAAGACCGCGCGCTGGGGGCGCTCCGGCGCCTGGTGTGCCCGCACGCGGACCTGCGCGTCGAGGGAGGGAGGACGTCATGAACGCCGTGAACGCCGTGAACGCGGTGAATGCGGAGCGAAAGGACGTGCTGCTCCGCGCGGAGCGCGTCTCGCTGGACCTGGGTGGACATCGGATCCTCCGTGATGTCTCGCTGGAGATCCGGAACCTGGTGTGCCCGGGGAAGATCACCGGCCAGGTGGTGGGCCTGCTCGGCCCCAGCGGGATGGGGAAGACGCAGCTGCTCCGCATCCTCGCCGGCCTCGCCGCGCCGACCGAGGGCTCCGTCCGCCTCACGCCCGCGCAAGTCCCGGTCCGCCCGGGCCTGGTCGGCGTGGTGACGCAGGACTGCGCGCTGTTCGAGCACCGCACCGTGCTGGGGAACCTCTGCGTCGCCGGGAGGCAGGCCGGGCGGTCGGCGGCGTCGGCGCGGGCGGAGGCGCGGGCGCTGCTGGGCCGGTTCGGGCTCCGGGGTCAGGAGGCGCTCTACCCGGCGCAGCTCTCGGGCGGCCAGCGCCAGCGGGTGGCGATCGCGCAGCAGCTGATGTGCAGCGAGCACTACCTGTTGATGGACGAGCCGTTCTCCGGGCTGGACCCGCTGGCGCAGTCGGAGGTCTGCCGGGTGATCACCGAGGTCGCCTCGGCGCACGAGCTGAACACCATCGTGGTGATCACCCACGACATCCGCGCGGCGATCGAGGTCGCGGACGAGCTGTGGCTGCTGGGGCGCGATCGCGACGAGGCCGGCCGTCCCATCGAGGGCGCGCGGATCCAGGCGACCTACGACCTGGTCTCGCGCGGGCTGGCCTGGCACCCGGACCTCGCCCACGCCCCCGAGCTGGCGCCGCTGGTGGAGGAGGTCCGCGGCCGCTTCGCGCAGCTCTGAGGTCCCTTCAGCGCTTGAAGGTGCGGAGCTTCACTCCGCCGGCGTCGATGACGACCTCCTCCTCGCGAGTGGCCAGCCTGCGCGCCAGGCGTCCGTTGACGCTCAGGCCCTCCTCGCCGGCCCCGAGCACGAGCGGAGCGCCGGGCTCGGGGCGGTAGACGGCGTCCTCGGCGAAGAACGTCATGACCTCGTCGAGGCTGTTGTCGTTGAAGCCGGCGACGAAGCGGTCGAGGACCTCGGCGATGCGCATGCCGGCGTTTCTACTCCGCCGCCCGCGCGCCCGGCATCACCGCGGCGTGGATTTCCGCCGCGACGTCGTGCAGCATCCGGGCGCTTCCCTCACTCACTCCCACGAGGTGACCATGTCCGGGCGATCGATGCGGATGGCGCTCCTGCTGCTGGTCCTCGCGCCGCCGGCGGCGCACGCGTTCTGCGGTTTCTTCGTCTCCTCCGCGGGCGCGCAGCTGTTCAACGACGCGACCATGGTCGTGCTGATGCGCGACGGCACGCGCACCGTCCTCTCGATGCAGAACAACTACCGCGGCCCGCCGCAGGACTTCGCGCTGGTGGTCCCGGTGCCCGTCGTCCTCAGCCAGAAGCAGGTCCGGACCCTCCCCGGCGCGGTGTTCGACCGGATCGACGCGCTGGCCGCGCCCCGGCTGGTGGAGGATTACGAGCCGGGCGAGTGTCCTCCGGTCCCGATGGCGCCCAGCGCGGCGGGGGCTCCACCCTCGATGGCCGCCCCCCGGGACCTGGGAGTCAGGGTCGAGGCCAAGTTCGACGTGGACGAGTACCAGATCGTGATCCTCTCCGCGAAGGACTCCGGCGGCCTGGAGATCTGGCTGAACCAGAACAAGTACAAGATCCCCGCCGGGGCCGAGCCGTACCTCCGGCCCTACGTGCAGGGCGGCTCGAAGTTCTTCGTCGCCAAGGTCAACGCCCAGAAGGTGAAGTTCCAGAACGGTCAGGCGGTGCTCTCGCCGCTCCGCTTCCACTACGACAGCGAGAGCTTCTCCCTCCCGGTCCGGCTGGGGCTGATGAACAGCGCGGGGACGCAGGACCTGATCGTCCACCTCGTCGGCAAGACGCGCTACGAGATCGCCAACCGCAAGACCGTCCCCATCCCCACCAACCTGTATCTCCGGCCCAGCGCCCGGGCGCAGTTCGGGAGCCTCTACGCCGAGCTGCTGCGCCGGACCTTCGAGCGGAACACCGGCGCGGCGGTCACCGAGTTCGCCTGGGAAGGGGCGCTCCCCCCGCCCCAGGTGATGCAGCCGCAGGGCATCTACGGCGTCACGTGCGATCCGTGCCCTCCGCCGAGCCCGGTGGACGACCCGCTGGCGCGCTACCTGGGCGCCGACGCGCTCCCCCGCCTCCAGAATAATGACGACTCCATCGCCGCCTTCGCCCGCCAGGCCACGCTCACCCGCCTGCACCTGAGATACACCAAGGACAGCCTGAACGACGACCTGGTGTTCCAGGCGGCGTCCCCTCTCGCTGGCGGCATCCCCGAGGTGTGGAAGACGGCCGCCGCCGAGCACAACCGCTTCCAGGGCCGCTACATCGTCCGGCTCCCCTTCAACGCCGCCGTCATGTGCAACTCCTGGGGCGGCGGCGGCGCGGCCATGCCCCCGGGACCCATGGGCGGACCCATGGGCAGGCCGGGCATGCCGCCGATGCCTCCGCCCGGTCCCACGCTCTCCGCGGCGGCGCCGGGGGCCGCCCCCAAGCCGCTGGCGGAGCCGGTGGAGAAGCTCCTCGCCTCGGACATACCGGAGCTGGGGATCAAGGCCGCGGGCAAGAAGATCAAGTGACCGCCGTGACGGCGCCTCTCATCCTCGCGCTCCTGCTGGGCGCGGCGCCCGCGCCGCTGCTGCCGGAGCACGCGCGGCGGTTCTACCCGGCGCAGCTGGAGGTGGCGGGGGACGGGGTCGTCCGCGGCGCCGAGCTGCGCGACGTCCAGACCTGCGGCGGGTGCCACCCGGACGCGGTGGCCCAGTGGCGGACCAGCGCGCACGCCTTCGCCTCCTTCAACAACCCGCTCTACCGGGTGAGCGTGGAGCGGGTCCGCGACGGCGCCGGGCGCGCCGCCAGCCGGATGTGCGCCGGGTGCCACGACGTGGCGCTGCTGGTGGAAGGGGCCATGGATGAGCAGGTGATGCCGGAGGACGCGCGCGCCCACGCCGCCATCACCTGCCAGACCTGCCACGGCATCGTGGCGACGCGCCGCCTGGGCAACGGTTCGTACACCCTGGCCACGCGCGACGTGACGCTGCCGGGCGAGGACCGGTACTCCATCGCCGAGCACAAGGCCCAGGTGGCGCCGTCGCTGCTGCGGAGCGCGGAGCTGTGCGGCACGTGTCACCGCTCGTTCCTGGATAAAGACACCGGCAACGCCGCCACCTTCTTCGGGATGGACGAGTACACCCCGTGGTCGCGCTCGGCGTTCGCGGGCAGCCACGCGGACCGGGTGGATCCCGGGGTCGCCCCCCGCACCTGCCAGGGCTGTCACATGGCGCCGGAGCCGGCGCCGCTGGGCGACGCCGGGGCGAAGGGAGGCAAGATCGCCTCCCACCGCTTCCTCGGAGGGCACACGTACCTGGCGGCGATGCGGAGCGACGCCGACCGGCTGGCCCGGAACCAGGCCTTCCTCCGCGGCGTGGCGACCATCGACGTCCCCGCGGTCCGCCGCGCCGGGGGCGAGTGGGTCTTCCCCGCGGAGGGCGCCCGGGTGAGCGCCGGCGACCGCTTCTCCCTGGACGTGGTGGTGCGCAATCGCCAGGTGGGCCACGCCTTTCCGGGCGGCGTCCAGGACGCGCAGGACACCTGGGTCGACCTCGAGCTCCGCGACGCGACCGGCCGCGTGCTGGGGCGCAACCAGCAGCACCACCTCCGCTCCGAGGTGCTGGACGCGGAGGGCAGGCCCATCTCCACCCGCGACACCCACCGGTTCCTGACCGCGGCCTGGAACCACACCGTCCCCGCGCGCGACGCCAAGGCGTGCCGCTTCGAGGCGTCGGTGCCGCGCGACGCGCGGTTCCCGCTGAAGGTGGTGGCGCGGCTGCTCCACCGGAGCCGGAACCTCAACCTCCAGCGCGCCGCCTGCGACGACCACCGCGGGCCATCCGGGCAGGCCTTCGCCGCGGTCAGCCTCCGCCTCAACGGCTCCGCCCTGGACCCGTGCGTGGAGCAGCCGGTCACCGAGGTCGACCGCGCCGAGCTGGAGCTGGGCGCCGGAGCCGGAGCGGGGGTCCGCCGCGGCGGTGAGCCGGAGGCGCTCGCCGAGCGGCTGTACGCGCACGGGATGGCCCTCTCCAAGAGCTTCCAGGAGGATCTCGCAGACGCGCGCGCGCCGCTCGGCAGGGCGCTGGAGCTGGTCGGAGCGGACCAGCCGGCGCGGGGAAGGGTCCTGGTCGAGCTGGCCCGGGTGGCGATGCGGCAGGGCCGCGCGGACGAGGCCCTGGCGCACCTGGACGCGGCCGTCGCCCGGAACGCCGTGCCGGAGACCGCGGTGGACTGCCTCCGCGCCGAGGCCCAGGCCTCGGTCTGGCGCTGGCCGCAGGCGGCGGAGGCGGCCGCGCGCTGCGCCCGGGGCGCGCCCGGCGATCTCCAGGCGTGGCGCCAGCTGGCCCTGGCGCTCGGGAGCGGCGGGAGGGCGGGGGAGGCGCTCGCGGCGGCCGGGTCCGGATTGCGGCTCCACCCGCTCGAGCCGAACCTGCTCCGCGTCCAGGCGCTGGTGCTGCGGGCGCTGGGAGCGCCCCCCGCGCTGGTGAACGCCGCCGACGCGGAGTTCCTGGCGCGCCGCCCCGCGGACGACGCGCCGCGCGCGCGGGCCGCCTGCTCGGCCCAGGTACCCGGCTGTGTCGTGGAGCGCAACCCGGTCCCGGTGCGGTCGCTGGCGCCGTAGCGCCGGAACGCCCGGCCGCGACCGCATCGCGCTCAGGCGCGCCGGTAGACCTCGTTCACCAGGGTGTCGCCCAGAGGGGTCAGCTCGCCCTGCCTGAAGCTGCGCGCGGTGCGCCACAGCTTGCTGCGCTTGATGAAGGTGCCCTCGCCCGTCTGCCGGGAGAGCTGGACGAGCCGGAAGAGCGCATGGGCGGCGTGGAGCCGGCCCATCGTCGGCCTGGAGAGGCGCGGGAAGGGGGAGAAGCGCCACACCTCGTCGCCCTCGGGGGCGGTGAGCCGGTCGTAGGCGTTGAGGACGAAGATCTCCTGGTGCGCCAGCTCGTGGACCAGCTCGGAGGCGAACAGGCGGGGAGAGATGGTGAACAGGTTGGCCGGCTGCAGGATGCAGCCGAAGAAGCGCGGGGAGGAGCCGCCCTGCTGGGCGCCCTGGACGATCATGATGCGAGTGAGCCAGGTGGTGAACGCCGCGTGCGTGCGAGGCGCGCGCTCCTTCAGGACGGCCAGCGCGGCGTCCAGCGCCTGGTGGTGGGCGGCGGTGGGCCGGCAGTAGTCCACCTGCGGGGTGTCCGGGCGGTAGCCGCCGGTGTTGAACGAGTGGAGCAGCGCCCGCCAGAAGGCCGGGGGCTGCTCGCCGCCGTTCAGGTCCAGCAGCCTGGAGGCGCCGTCCTCTCCGGCGAAGGCGACGTCCCGGTCGACCACCTTGAGCGCGAGCGCGGCGAGCCGGTAGCTCGGCAGGGCCTGGAGCCGCGGGCGCTCTTCCCCCGAGGTCCCCTGGACGCGGCGCACCATCTCGTCGAGGAAGCCCGGACCCAGCAGGTCGAAGGCCCACTGGCCGTCCCGCATCAGGGTCACGATCTCAGCAGACGCGTTGCTGCCCTCGACGCCTTCCGGCATCGCCGCTCCGTTCGGGCGCTACTCGCGGGTGAAGCCGAAGAGGTCGCGGAAGGTATCCACGATCTCGTGGAGGAAACAGAAGACACCGCACCAGGCGTTGTCCCCTCGGCGCCACTCGGCAAAGCGTGGGTTATCGAATACGTCCAGGTTCGGCTTCATGCCTTCCATGCGTCACCTCTGAAGTGGGACCCCGGCAAGTGGTACGCAATGGTGGCCGCGCAGGGCTGCGCACGTCAAGCGTGGAGGTGATCTGCTGGAAGGTACCGACCGCCTTCCGGCATCGCCGATCCGTCCGGGCGCTACTCGCCGGTGAAGAAGCCGATGATGAAGTCCACGATCGCGTTGGGCAGGCACCAGAGGTATCCGTTGCCCTCGATCGTGCCGCAGACGTCGTCACCGCGACGCCACTCGGCGAACCGCGGCTCGTCGAAGACGTCCAGGTTCGGCTTCATGCCTTCCATGTGTCACCTCTGAAGTGGGGCCCCGGCAAGTGGGAGGCGATGGTCGCCGCGCGGGGCGCGCCCCGTCAAGCGCGACCCCCCGTGGTACCCTGGCCAACGAGCGTGAAGCGGCTCGTCGTCGTCCTCCGGGAGGGCTCGTGCGCAGGACTTTTCGCCTTGGCTCCACCAGTCTGGTGCTGCTGACCGGCTGGGAGCCGGCCCTCGACTCGCACGAGGAGGTCCGTGACCCGAACAAGGTCCGCGATCTCCTCGGCCGCGCCATCCGCGACCGGCTTCACCTGGGGACCCTCCGCGACATCCTGGCGAAGGCCGGCCCGGGCTTCGACGTCTCCCGGCTCACCGATCAGCAGGTCCTCCAGCTCCTGATGGGGCAGGTGGCGGACGGCAAGCTCCGGCTCGCCTCCAGGCCCGAGCCCAGGGTCCGGCTCCCCGTCATCGTCATCCCGGAGGAGCCGGCCCAACCCAAGGATCCACCGGCCAAGGCGGAGGAGAAGCCCGAGCCGGCGGTCACCATCTCGATCAAGGCCGAGGACGGCACGGCGGCCCCGCCCAAGGCGGTGGCGCCGAACCAGAGCGTGAAGCTCAAAGGCGTGCCGAGCACCGGCTCCGGGACGTACCAGTGGAAGACCTCCAGCAAGCTGATCACACTCAAGAACGACACCGCGCAGGTGGTGACGGTCGAGGCCGGCGCCAAGGCGAGCGGCGGCGCGGCCTCGGAGCTGGTCGAGCTCACCTTCACGCCCAGCGGCAAGAGCGCGCTCTCGCCGGTGAGCCACGGCCTCGGCGTGGCCCAGGTCACCTTCTCCAGCGAGCCGGCGCACCCCTGGGGCTACGACGCCTACGGGGAGATGAAGTCGCTGGACTCCGACAACAACGAGACCAAGCCCAAGCCGGAGCCGAAGATGGACTTCGTGGCGGTCCAGCGCAACAAGGTCGGCAAGGTGAAGGTCACGCTGGGAGGCGCTGCTCCGGCGGATATCTTCTTCAAGAGCACCAAGACCGCCGCCTTCCTGCCCAAGGTCGAACAGCCCACCTCCGCGTCCTACGTGCTGGAGATCGACGGCAAGGACCCGGGGGAGGGAGAGCTGGAGGCCCACCTGGGGAGCACCGGCGGGCCGCTGCTGGCCAAGATCGGCGTCGTGGTGCTGAAGGAGCTCAGCTACAAGGCGGAGCTGTTCCGGGTGAAGGACTCCAAGTCCGCGTCCACGGCGCTGAAACAGACCTTCACCGGCGCCGACGTCACCCCCAAGGCGAACAAGTATTACCAGCTCGGCGTCGCGGAGCTGGACGTCAGCGGCGGCGCGGCCGAGGTCGACATCGAGTACGACCTCATCAAGAACGGCGCGCTGGACCTGGAGCCCGGCAAGACCACGGACGAGCAGAAGAAGATCATGGCCAAGTGCACGTCCACCCGGAGCCGGGTGGTCTACGTCCACGATCTCCACTGGAGCTACTACCTCGCGTCGGACGCCGGCAAGGACGACACGCACCTGACGATCAAGAACTACGGGACGGCGTACCTCGGATACATCGGCAAGAAGGCGTATCGCATCGAGGACGGCGCCGGGCACAGCGCCACCGTCACCGTGAAGAGCGTCAACACCTCCACCGGCCGCGTGGAGCTGACGGCGAAGATCGGCACCGACTTCAAGGCGTCCGACAAGGCCGCGCTGATCTGGCCGCTGGGCGGGCTCTCCGGCGATCCGCTGTGGGTCAAGGACGTGGGCTCGGTGGATGACCTGGCGAACTACATCGCGCACGAGTTGGGGCACCAGCTGGCCGGTCTCTCCGACGTGTGCGAGGTCGACAACTTCATGCACGGCGGGAGCAACACCGGCTCCAAGCTGCGACACCGCAAGATCGCCCAGTACTACAAGCCCACCGCCACCGAGGAGCAATGGAAGAAAATGACCGGTCGGTGATGACGGCGGTCGTCTGCGGGCTGCTGATCCTCGGAGGTTGCGCCGGAGGCTGTGCCACCATGAATCACGACGCCGATCAGGCGAAACAGGCCGCGCCCATCCTCGATCGCCTCCAGGCCGGCGAGTCCTTGACCACCGAGGAGGTCGTCCGCCACCGGGGCGATCCGGCGATCCTCCCGGCCCTGCTCGGCTCGGTGAAGGACCGCCACCCCGGGGTGCGGAGGGCGGCGCTGCCGCTCCTGGTCGACCTGGGGCGGCCGGTGCAGAAGGCCCACGGGGACGTGCCGGAGCTCCTCGCGCCCTACCTGGACGAGCCGTCCGTGGTGGCCCACCTGGTGGGCGCGCTCGGCGACGAGGACACGGGGGTGCGGAACGCCGCCGCGCTGGCGCTGGCCGCGGAGGTGCCGGAGCCGGCGCTCCGCGATCACTCCCGCGAGGTGATCGAGACCATCCGGAAGTACCCGGGGACCGACGGCGCGGCGCTGCTGCTGGGCCGGATCGGCGCCGAGGCCGGCCGCCGCCTCATCCTCTCCACCCCGAAGCTCCGCGACGCCAGCCCGGCGGACACGCGCGTCGCCCTGGGCCGCCTGGGAGACCACGGCGCGGAGGGCGAGCTGATCAAGGCGTACCAGGAGGCCAAGGACCCCGAGGACAAGGCCAGGGACGCGCTCCGCCTGGGACACCTGGGCACGCCGCGCGCGGTGCTGGCGCTGGCGCGAGACATGCGGACGCCCGAGGCCTACGTCTGGCGGATGAATTCACGCCGTTCGATGCGGGTCCACCTCATCGAGGCCCTCCACGTGGCGTTCCTCACCGAGCCGGCGTTCTGGCGGCCGTTCTACAAGCCGGAGGACGACTCCTATTACGAGGGCGTCGAACGCTGGCTGACCGCCAACCTGGGCGTCACCTGGTCCAAACCTCGTCCGGAGTTCCTCTACGAGGAGGACGCGCCGATCATGCCGCGCCAGTGAGGCGCGGACCCTCTACGCGCGGACCCTCTACGCGCGGACCCGGGCCGGTTCGACCGGCCAGGGCGTGGGGCGCGGGCCGGCCTGCCAGTTGTTGTGGCGGCCGTCGAAGTAGACCACCTGGACCTGGCCGGGGTCGAAGTCGTCGAGGCAGTTGAGGTTGACCGACACGTAGTCGCCGCCGAGCACGTCGAGGTACCCGCGGCCGTAGCAGTGGACGCCGCAGCGCGCGCAGAAGAACCGCTTCGCGCTCTTCCCGCCCCACTCGTAGACGCCGGAGCCCTCCTCATTCGAGCGGAGCGTGAAGGCCGCCGGCTTCACCACGTGGGTGGTGGGGGCGATCTTGGTGCAGATGCTGCAGTTGCAGCGCGACGCCCCCTTGCTCAGGTCCAGCTCCACCTCGAAGCGGATCGCGCCGCAGTGACAGCCTCCCTCGTACCGGGCCTTCTTCTCCTGCGCCGTGTCCATGTGGCCTCCCTCTCGCCTTCGCGGCGATTCGACAGTATGCTGTCATTATGGCCAAACGACAGCAAGCTGTCAAGAAGGGCGAGGAGCCGCCGTCCAGGCGCTCGCCGGCCGGTGACGCCTTCAGCGCGCTGGCGTTCCAGGTGCTGCGGCTGGCGGGCCTGCTCACGGAGGCGGGGGACGCGTTGACCCGGCCGGTGGGGCAGAGCAGCGCGCGCTGGCAGGTGCTGGCCGCCGCGGAGCACGCGCCGTCCACGGTGGCGCAGGCGGCGCGCGCGCTGGGGCTCACCCGGCAGAGCGTGCAGCGCGTGGCCGACCTGCTGGAGGGCGAGGGGCTGGTCGAGTACCGGGACAACCCGGATCACCTGCGGGCCAAGCTGGTGCACCTGACGCCGCGCGGGCGGTCGGTGCTGGCGGCGATCCAGGAGGCCCAGCGCGGGTGGGCCGACGAGCTGGGGACGGAGCTGGGCGAGGCCGACCTCCGGCGGGCGAGCGCCGTGCTCGACCGGGTGCTTGAGGCGATGGTCAGCCGGCACCAGGGCCGCGACTGACCGCCGGCTCCGCGAGCCTCAGCCACGCGTCGGCCTGGACGTTGAGCTTCAAGCACAGCGCCGGGCTTGAAGCTCAACCGGCCCCGGGCTCCGGGCCCTGCGCCCCGCGATCCCCTTGATTCCTGGAGCCGCGGGCGCTGGCCTGGTTCGTGAAATGCCCGGGGACGTCCCTCCTCCGGAGTCTCTCCCATGTCGATGTCCGTTGCCCCGCTCTCGATCGCCTCCCAGTTCCTCTCCGCGCTCTCCACCCGGTCCGCGTCCCGCCCGGCCAGGCCGTCCGCCGCCGCGGGGGCGACCACCGCCGCCGCCGCCGCTCCAGGCCTGGGCTTCAAGGTGGTGCGCGGCAAGGACCGCGGCGCGTACTACCGCAAGGTCGAGGCGGAGCCGTCCAAGCTGTACAAGGGCATCACCGGGACGGGGTACCTCCCCCAGGTGTCCTTCGACCCGAAGCGGTTCTACGTCGGCCCGAACGGGATGGACGACTGGATGACCGGTCCGCTGGACCGGCCCAGCGTGTACATGGGCGGCAACGCGAACGGGCACGAGGCCGACGTCGGGCTGACCTGGGACCGGGTCTACGACTCGCAGGGACGGCCCACGTACACCGACAACGCGGAAGGCAGTGACATGCGGGACCCCGCGCACCGCTTCGCCGTGGAGAAGCGGGGCACGACGAAGGTGCTGGTGGACGGGAACGGCAGGGAGGTCGCCAGGGGCGCGGACGTGGACAAGAAGCTGAAGGAGCTGAGGCCCAACTTCGCCTTCCGCCCGTTCTGGAGGGCGCCCGAATGGAACAACCCGAAGCCCGGTACGCGCGAGAACGTGTACTTCTACCCCGGAGAGAAGTTCAACATGTCCGTCACGGTCCTGGGCAAGGGGCAGGTGCGCCTGGACATCTCCGGCGCGGACGCGTTCAACAACAAGGTGAGCTTCTCGAAGCCGATCCCCGCGCCCGGTTTCGGCGAGGGAGGCCTGGAGTCCTTCAAGCGGGTCAACTCCATCGACCAGTTCTACGTGGACTCCAAGGGAGTGCGGCACGCGGTGGAGCGGACCAACGTGAGGCCCACCCGGACCGTCGCCCACAGCGGCGGGTGGGAGTCGGTGTCGTTGCTGCGCCGGCCGCCCGCCACCGGCAGGGTCGCCATGACCGGGGACAAGTTCACCGAGGTGCGCGGCCCGGACACCTACGATCGCTACCACGACATCTTCCACCTCTGGGGCTTCGACAAGAGCAAGGGCGGCGAGCGCGTCGACATCGTCCCGTTCTCGAACTGACGCGGTGACACCGCGCGGTACATGCAGCTGGTGGACAGGGCGGACGTGGAGGCCGCGGCGCCGGACCTGGCGGCGGTGGTCAAGGCCTGGTGCAAGCTCAAGAGCGACCAGCCCGCGCCCGCGCCCCGGAAGAAATCCGCGGCGCCGGCCAAGAAGAAGGCGATGATGAAGCGGGCCTGAACCCCGAGGAGTCCGCCCGCATGCAGTCGTCGATCCTGACCGCCGTCCTGCTCCCGGCCGCCCTGGGCGTCATCATGCTGGGCCTGGGGCTGTCGCTCACGGTGGCCGACTTCACGCGCGTGCTCCAGTACCCGCGCGCGGTGGTGGTCGGCCTCTCCTGCCAGATGCTCCTCCTGCCGCTGGTCTGCTTCGCGATCGCCAAGAGCTCCGGCCTCGGCCCGGAGCTGGCGGTGGGGCTGATGCTCCTGGCCGCCTCGCCGGGCGGCGTCGTCGCCAACCTCTATAGCCACCTCGCCCGTGGCGACGTCGCGCTCAACATCACGCTCACCGCGGTGAACAGCGTGCTCACCGTGTTCACGCTCCCGCTGGTGGTGAACCTGTCCCTCGTCCACTTCATGGGGGAGGGGAAGGTCCTCCCGCTCCAGTTCGTCAAGGTGGTGCAGATCTTCGCCATCGTCCTGACGCCGGTCGCGATCGGGATGACCATCCGCAGGCGGAGCCCGGGCCTGGCCCAGCGCCTCGGCCGCCCGGTGAAGATCCTCTCGGCGCTGTTCCTGGTCCTGGTCATCGTCGCCGCGGTGGCGCAGGACTTCCGCGTCCTGGTCACCTATTTCCCGCAGGTCGGGCTCAGCGCCCTCGCCTTCAACCTGGCGAGCATGGCCGTGGGCTACTTCGTCCCGCTCGCGGCCCGCCTCGGCCGCCAGCAGGCGATCGCCATCGGGATGGAGATCGGCATCCACAACGGCACGCTGGCGATCGCCATCGCCTCCAGCCCGTTCCTCCTCAACAACGGCGCGATGGCCATCCCCCCGGCGATCTACAGCCTGATCATGCTCTGCACCGCGGCCGCCTTCGGCTTCGCGGTCAACCTCCGGCGCGCGGGGTCCACGGCGACCCTCCCGGGCTGACGGCCTTTCCCGGGCGCCCTGGGTCGCGACAGAGCTCGCGTGCTATCCTCGGAGCTCTGGAGGAGGGGGCCCCTCATGACGATTCCGGTGAAGTTCCTCGGCGGCGCGGTGCTGTCCACGCTGGCGCTCGGGTTTGGTCTGGCAAGCTGCGCCGTCGACCCCGGCGAATCGCTCGAGGCTTGCATGGAAGCGCCCACCACCTTGACCACGAGCGCGGCGGGCTGCGCGGACGGCCAGCGCGAGGGATTCGTCAACCTCTCGCAGTACCCGAACATCGCCGGGTGCAGCGGCGCCTGGACCATCCGGGGCATCCACGGGGCGAACCCGGGCACCGCGCCGGCCTGCCCGGGCCTGCAGACCAACGACACCACCACGCCGGCGTGCGGGCGGCAGGCCGGCGACGACGGCGCCAATCCCTC
>Ga0209382_10007003_pt1 | contig 14436 bp, 8 predicted proteins | sample SoiMetdeltSBSDD5_FD_187599 | JGI IMG/M metagenome (GOLD analysis project Ga0209382, IMG submission 187599) | Bulk soil microbial communities from a Populus tree surrounding site in Tennessee, USA - Soil MetaG P. deltoides SBSDD5 (SPAdes) (version 2) | ecosystem: Environmental > Terrestrial >... | reverse complement strand
AGCAAGACCAAGCTGACCTTCAAGCTGAGGCAAGCCGTCAAGTGGCATGACGGCAAGCCCTTCACCGCCAAGGACGTGCAGTGCACCTGGCACGCGCTGATCGGCAAGGGCGGACAGGAGGAGTTCAACAGGAACCCGCGCAAGGTCTGGTACTACAACCTGCGCGAGGTGACGACCGACGGCGACTTGGAGGCGACGTTCCACCTGCAGCACCCCCAGCCGTCGTTCCTGCTGCTGCTGGCGGCCGGTTTCTCGCCCGTCTACCCCTGCCACGTGTCGCAGCGCGACATGCGCACCAAGCCGATCGGCACCGGACCCTTCAAGCTCGTCGAGCTGCAGCGCAACGTCGGCATCAAGTTCGTGCGCAATCCCGACTACTGGAAGAACGGCAAGCCCTATGTCGACGCCATCGAGATGCGCATCATCGACAGCCGCTCCACGCGCATCCTGGCATTCGTGTCGGGCGAGTTCGACATGACGTTCGACCGCGACATCACCGTGCCGCTGCTCAAGGACGTGCGCGCCCAGGCCCCAAAGGCCACCTGCCAGCTCGGACCCTCCAACGTCAGCACCAACCTGGCGGTGAACTCCGCCGCCCCGCCGTTCGACGACCCGCAGATCCGACGGGCGATGGCCCTGGCGCTCGACCGCAAGACCTTCAGCGACATCCTCTACGAGGGCAAAGCCAACTTCGGGGGCGCCATGCTGCCGGGCCCGGAGGGACGGTGGTCTCTGCCGCCGGAGGAATTGGCCAAGCTGCCGGGCTACGGCGCCGACGTCGCCCAGAACCAGGAGGAGGCGCGCAAGATCATGGCCTCGCTCGGCTACGGTCCGGGCAAGCCCTTGAAGGTGAAGGTGTCCGTCAGGAACATCGCCATCTACCGTGACCCCGCGGTGATCCTGATCGACCAGCTCAAGAAGATCCACATCGATGGCGAGCTGGAGCCGATCGACACCACCGTCTGGTACGGCAAGGTGCAGCGCCGCGACTACTCCGTCAGCCTCAACCTGACGGGGGTGGCCGTCGACGACCCGGACGTCAACCTGATCGAGAACTACACCTGCAAGTCGGAACGCAACTACACCCAGTACTGCAATCCCGAGGTCGACGCGCTGATCTTCCAGCAATCGAAAGAAACCGATCAGGGCAAGCGCAAGCAGGTAGTGTGGGAGATCGAGCGCAAGCTCGCCCTCGACGTGGCAAGGCCCATCATCCTGCACAATGTCACGGCAACCTGCTGGCATCCCCACGTCAAGGGCGTCGTCCTGCACCAGAACAGCATCTACAACAATTGGCGGCTGGAGGATGTCTGGCTCGACAAGTAGCCCGGTCTGGGCGAACCTCGGCATGGCCGGCAGATAATCTCGGGCAAGGAGGATCGGATCGATGGCCTATACGCTCACGCAACTCGCCGCCGATATCCGCGAAACCCTCGAGGCCGACTCGGGTGCGGCCGCCAAGCAGAAGGTGTGCGGCTATGTGTCGAAGTCGCTCACCGACCAGGCCTTCATCGCCACCCACCTGAAAGATCGCGCACCCGGAGCCCATCCGCGCGAGGTGCTCTACGAGGACCCCGAGCTCGGCTTCTGCGTCTGCGGCCATGTCTATGACGGTCCCGCCCACGGCAAGCCGCACGACCACGGCTCCAGCTGGGCGATCTACGGGCAAGCCGTCGGCGTCACCGAGATGACGGACTGGCGGATCGTCGAGAAGGGCAGCGGGGAGGAGCCCTCGCTCGTCGAGCCGGTCAAGACCTACACGATGAAGCCCGGCGACGCCCACCTCTACGACGTCGGCGCCGTGCACTCGCCCAAGCGCGACGCGCCCGTCAAGCTGATCCGCATCGAGGGCCGGAACCTCGACCACGTCAAGCGCTCCAACATCAAGGCGAAGTAGGGGGCTTGCGGCCTGCTTTCTTGGCGTGTCCGGCAACAAAGCTGGGCGACTTGCCGCCAGCGGCCGACAGGGGAACAGCGCCAACGGCGGTCCTCGAAGTGAGAGAGATTGCGTCTCCGTCACTGAACAGGAGTTAGCAATTGGCGAAGCATTGAACCTATCCAACCCAGCAACTGCCCGGACAAGAGGACATGTGCGGAGCTCGCGATCAGGACGACGATCGCTAGCGTTGTTGTCTGCCGCAGAACGGCCGTGTTATGGCGAGTTGCCGCGGATTGCCCGACAAGAGCACTGGTTTCGATGACCCCGAGCACATTTAGCACGCGATCTCGTACGGCCCTCAGTCTCTTGTCCACGGCCGCTGCGTAATTGAAGGCGGGGTCCAGTTCGCGGCGTGCGAACTGTTCATAGGACGTCCAACTCGGGATGTCCCGGACCTGCAGTGCTCTCAGTAGGCTTTGGAACTCGCGGACATAGTAGGCTGAGCGGCTAAGCCGGAAATGCAACCCCCCAGAAGCGGCAAAGCCGAGTTCATCCACCTTGGAAGAGATATCGATCAGGGCGCTCTCGACGCCATTAGAAGCCTCATAAAGCGCGGCATGGCGGATGTCCGCGACCAAGTCGTTCTCCATTCCCTCAAGAAGCTGGCTGTACCTGCGCCAGTTGTAGAAAAAACGCATCCTCAGTAGAAGGCGGATGATCAAGTTAGCCGGTCTACGGGCCGTGTAGGTCGGCATGACGCGCTTGAGGCGGAGAAGCTCATGGCCCGTCCAACTCGGATTGGCTTTCAGTGCACAGAACCGCTCAGCCACCTCTTGCCTCTCGCTCTCAGTCCTGGCAGTGGCTAGCTGCCGCTCCAAACGCCTGATCTCATCTCTGGCGTTTCGCACAACAGAAAGTCTATTAAGCTCGGTGATCAGCCTGCGATCGCGCGACCACTGCTTGGTTATTTCGTCCAGCTCCTGGCCCAACTTACGGATTTGTGGATCAGCGTCGCGGATTGCCGGCCAGTCCTTCAGCGCGTAGAGACGCATCGTCGCTAAAGTGTTGACGCGTTCGACTATTCGGCCGATCTGTCGCCGATCCAATTCTGGACTACTAAGTATCAGAAACCGCTGCGGGCGGTCACCGATCCGCCGGACCTCAGACTCGGACGCACAAGGAAGCTGACCATCAAGTAGCAAAGACCCATGGTTCGCCAGGGACACCGGGTCGGTTTCCAGACAACTAACATACAGCGCGCGCCAATTTAGAACGCCGCACGCTATCACATTCCCATAGCTGGCGGCTGGACTGATTCTTCGGATAAATGGCCAGAATCCTCTGACTACGGCAGTCACCTCGCCACTGCTGATCGGAGGGTCCTCTGCACCAATATTGGCATCACCCATCTCGGATCTAGCCAAGCCATTGGCCAACATCACTAGTCCGCGGGCATTGACGAATACTCTGCTCTGCTTGCCGACGATGTCCTTTAGCCGGCAATCCATTTCTGCGGAGAACGCTTTCCAGATGCTGACGTAAAGCAAGTTTCGCGCATCGAGAAGTGATTCCTCCCGGCGCGGACTGCCGTGGTCTTCCCTACCTGACACGTCAATCTGTGCTTGTGTTGGCGCTGGCATCGATTTAACTTCGCAGACTCTGCGAGTTTCGTCGACTGCACGCAGGAGGAGTTGCCGGCGTTTACCATGTGCTTCGCTGGATCGATTACTGTGCGGTTCGTCCCAAGCCTGTCCGATGTCCAGGTAGAAGGTAATGGTTGCATAGTCTTGCTTGAGTTCAGCATGTACACGAACCCGAAGGGCACTATAATCTGTTTGCTCCTCGACCGCCTCCTTCGGGTCAGCCCACCAAAGCGTAAATGCGATCGTCTCGTCTTCACGGAATCGATTGGATAAATCGTCGGTACCTGGCCACTGCTGTGGAGAGGAAAAGCCCCTGAATTGTTTCGGTGAAGTCCGGCGACCGTCTGCTCTTGGCCGGCCCTTTAATTGCAACGTCTTTAAGAACTGGTTGAACTCGTCTACCCAGTTCTCGCGGTATCCATTTAACTTACTAAGGGCTCCAGAATGAGCCGACGAAAACCCCTTGTTGTCACTTTCACGCGCTTCCCGCGGCCAGAAGGCGACATGCCAGACCAATGTAGGCGCTCCAAAGGATGGCGTAGGACGGCTGTACCCCGCCTGCCGAATTGAGGAATACTGCATCGAATAGAATGGCTGCTGTCGATCTCCGGCATTCTCCTGTTCCGCATGCCCCCGTTCCGGTCGCTTTTCAACTTGCGTTGACGCACGGCGTCCCTCGATATACCCGTCATTTGTGTCACCGCGGGTCGGCCCTGACTGACCGACTACCGAGCGGTTCCCACTCGACGACGGTTCAAAAAGGCATTGAAAACTTGAAGTCGGCGCCGAAGTTCGACGAGTCGGAATTCCATGCCGCGCTCTACGAGGGACATAAGGCTCAATCCTTACATCTGTATCGTCCAAACGTTGTCTTAGTCTATCGAAGATCGAAGTCACTACGACCTCCGCCTAGCGATCTTCTGCAACGCAACATAATCCCACTCAACGTCATCGGGAATGTCAGCATCTATCGGGAGCGCGCCACCGTTGTAGTGTCGCGCCTTTGCCAATGTCCTAATGCCTACATTCGCGCGAAGCTCCGCCCATTCTTGGAAGAGCCTATGAAATTCTTCGGTGGGTATCGGGTACCTCGCGCGGTAGTCGTTCGCGAGATCTTGAAGGACGGCGTAGGATGGCAGCTCGTCTACCGTTTTAATTGCGACGTACCTCCTATCAGCAGCCCTCTTTATTTGGCGGTCAGTCCATCTTAGTTGCGCGCCGATGTAGCGATGCATGACCCTAGCTATGCTGGCTTGGCATCTTAGCTGACTTTCGTTGTCCTCCAGGACCCAGAACAATGCCTCGGTCCTTTCACAATATCGAAATTTCCAATGCGCCGTCCAAGCGTTCGAGACGACGACTATTGAGCTGAGCCCGAACGTAATCAGGGCTTCCGGGGAAAAGCAGGACCGCGGTTTAGGCTTGCTCATACGGCCACTCCTCCGGACCGCATCCTAGCACCCAGGCGAGGAGCACAGACAAAAGCACCCCTTTTTGTCCGGAGTTGGACACACACAGAATCAACTGCCGACAGAGTGTGCGGCTGCCCTGGCAAAGCGTCCTGCTCACATCCCTGGCCGAGAGGGGCGCTGTAGGCTCCGCTGTCGATACCGATGGAGGCTGCTGCATGCCGAAGGAAGCGAAAGATACGTCCCCAGATGGCGCAAGAGAGGAGTCGGTGGTGACTGGAAGTGGAGGAATGCCAGCGATGTTGGTGCTTGAGCCAACTGCCGCTGCGACCCTGCCCCTGCCGCCGATGAAGAAGAAGTTCGAAAGTAGTGTGATCGAGATCCTTGAGCCCATCCCGACTAAGCCGCAGGAAGGCGCCGACGTTGGCTCTGGGCGGATCCCGGCGGTTGGAAGATTCTTCCAAATCGGCGATGCGACACAACTGCATGGGGGGCCACGCTTTCCCGCAACAGACACAGTTTGGTGGGTTGCACCGTGGGTAAAGCGCTTAGCTACTGTGCTAGTTCTCTCCGTTCTGACTTTGGCGCTCGAGACGACGCTCGGATGGATCTGGAAAACGTTAAGCATGGTGGCAAGGTTGATTCTGAAGTCCGGAATGCTTCCGCCGGGCTGGGCGTCGACGGCGACTTCTATCTTGCAGCTTCCATGGTCGTGAGTGGGCCCCGTTGGCAGGCGCGATCTGTGTCTCAAGAATGTTTTGCGGTCGCGCGCTCGGCGTCCGTTGGCGATGTTTACGGGATTTAACGCTGGCAATGGGATTGTATGAGGCGGCTCACACGATGCGAAACGCACCGCGCTCCTGGGCGTCGAGCTGGGCGATGAGGCCGATCTCCCAGGCGAGGTAGGCGCGGGCGGCCTCGGCATCGCCGTCGTGGCGGGCGGCGGTGAAGAACAGGAAATCGATGCGGTCGGCGTCGGGCGGGGTGTCCGGCGTCGCCACCAGCGGCAGGCCGGCAGTGCGCCAGGTCTCCGGACCGCCTTCGAGCAGTCGGATGTCGCCGCAACCCGCCTCGCCGAGGTCGAGGGCCGCCAGCGCCGCAATGCCCGGCTCGTCGGCGACCAGCACCACAGTCCTGCTCCGGTCGGCCACAGCCGCAACGCGCGGCCGGATCGACCAGACCGCCTGCTGGATGTGGTACTCGCGGTAGGCCGCGCTGGGGCGCAGATCGATGACCTGGACCTCATCCTTGCCCGCGGCCTGCACCAGCTCGGATGCAGCGATCTTTGGCGGCGCGGCGTGAGCGGGCGCACGTATCGGCCGCTGCCACGCGAATTTGCCGGCGGCGTCAATTCCGCCCTCGAGCACATAGGCCTCGTGGCCGAGCTGGCGCAGCCAGGCCGCCACCACCGGGGCGCGGACATGCTCGGCGTCGGCGAGCAGCAGCCGTGCGCCCCGGACTCCCACCCATTGGTCCGTCGCCTGGATCAGCTGGCCGCCCGGCGCGTGCGCGAAGCCCGGCACGGCGTGCGCGGCGAACTCCTCGGGCGTGCGCACGTCGAGAAGGTAGGTCGTGCGCGAGGCGTCCCCGAGCCAGGCGTTGGCCTCGCCGGCCGCAACGAATTCGACCTTGTGGGTCACGGCGAGCCGGCGCGCGCGAGCCTCGAGCTCAGCGGCATCGGCGCCGGCGGCGGCCTTGTCGGAATAGCGCCGGCTTGCCCCATGCTCGAGCTCGAGGCCGGCCAGGAACCAGCCCTGGGTGCCGTTCTCCAGGGCGTAGACCGGATTGGGCAATCCCAGGTCGATCAGCGTCTGCGCGCCGATGATGGAGCGCGTGCGGCCCGCGCAATTGACGACGATCTTGGTCTTCGGGTCGGGGACGATGTCGCGGATGCGCAGTGCCAGCTCACCGTTCGGGCAACAGATGCCGCCGGGGATGTTCATCTTGGCGTACTCGGCGAGCGGGCGGCCGTCGACGATGACGAAGCTCTCGCCGGCCTCGCGCATGGCTTGGACGTCTCGCGCCGTCACCCGAGGAGTGTGTTTTTCGTGCTCGATCAGCTCGCCGAAAGTCTTGCTCGGGACGTTGATGCCGGCATAGAGGGTGTAGCCCGCGCGCTGCCACGCTGGCGTGCCTCCGGTCAAAATGTGGACGTTGCGGTAGCCCATCTCTTCAGCTCGTCCGGCCGCACGCTTGGCAATGCCGTCGCCGGCGTCGCAGAGCACGAGCCGCACCGTCGGGTTCGGCACAAGCGCCGGCAAGCCGAGCTCGAAGCGGCTGTAGGGCAACGGTACGGCGAAGAAGAGGTGCGCCTCGCCGAATTGGCCATGCTCCCGCACGTCGAGCAGCGCCAGCTCGCGAGCGTCCGAAAGCCAGGCCTTCAGGGTTGGCGCATCGATATGTGCGGTCATGCGTGCCCTCCGGGTGCCATCTGATGCCATGTCGGTTGCAAGCTTAGCGTGCACGCCACCCGTCGCGCCAACGCCGGCGCGCGGGCAGCCCCCGCAGCGCGTCCGACAACGACAATCCAGTGTTGCAAAAGCAGCACGGGAGCGATCAGAAGCATGAATTCGAGTGGAGAGGCCCATTTGTCCACTGCCTGATCTCAGGTACGGTATATCGCGTGAATCAGGGGGCCTCGTGTGTCCCCGAATTGTTGCGTGCAAAGGGGGTTGTGTACCAGTTGCGTCCGGCATTGCGTTTGGCTGGGATGACGGAGGCAACTTATGACATTGTCGACTCGCCTATTGGCAGCGCGCAAGAGCGCGACCCTGGGGGGCACCGCTTTGGCGTTTGCAATGCTCGGCTCCAGCGGGGCCTGGGCGCAGTGCACCGATAATTTCGACTTTCGAGCTCGAGACGTTCCCAGTCCGGGACAGTTTGCGCCTGTGTCAGTGCTGGTTCCGCTTGGAACCGGGTCGTCCGTGAGTGCGCTGGTTTCGACAATAAACTCGATCAATACCGCCTTCTTGACCAACACCAGCGCATTTGTCAGCGCACCCGGGGCCCCGCAGCCCGATCAGCAAGGGGGCGGCGTGTGGGGACGCGTGATCGGTGGCACCGTGGAGACCAAGACGACCAGCACCGGCACCATCGATGTATCCGCGCTGGGCCTGACCCCTGACACGGGTAGCCAGAAATGCCGCACGACCGTCCGGCAAGACTATGTGGGGTATCAGTTCGGCCATGACATCTCGATACTGAACGGCGGCGGCACAGGGGCCAACTGGCACTGGGGCGTGACTGCCGGCTACTTCGAAGCCAAGACCAAGGATAAGACGCCTGCCGGCACCTACACGAATCCGAACTTCCCCACCGAGCCCTTCACCACACCGGCTGGGACTTTCAGCGCAGAGACCCAAATTCCCTTCGCCGGGGTCTATACAGCCTTTACCAAGGGGAATTTCTTCCTCGACGCCCAGATTCGTGCCGATTTTTATACGAACAGCCTCTCGGATTCAGCCAATGGTCTCTTTGGCCAGCAGCTCAATGCGCGCGGTCTCTCGCTGACCGCCAACGCCGGCTACAACATTCCTCTCCGCTCCGGCTGGTTCATCGAGCCTTCGGCCGGCTTGGTGTGGTCGCGCGTCGAGATCGATCCGCTCAACGTACCTGGCGTGCTGCAGACGGCGCCGCCTTTCGCGCCCTATGCGCGCGGCACCGTGACGGTAGAGGATGTCGAGAGCTTTATCGGCCGCGCCAGCCTCACTGTCGGCACCAACTTCACGTCCAGGGGGGTCGCTTGGCAACCCTATTTCACTGCCAGCGTATTCAATGAATTCGCGGGCGACATAACCGCAAGGTCCGTCGTGTCCAACACGGACAACCCGGATATCGAGGGCCTCCAGCTCACAACATCGACAAGTCGCGTCGGCACCTATGGCCAGTTCGCGCTCGGCACTGCCGCCGCGATCATCAATACCGGGTGGCTCGGCTATGCGCGCGTCGACTACAAGGTCGGCGAGGACATCGAGGGCTGGAGCGTCAATGCCGGCGTGCGCTACCAGTTCACGCCCGAGCGGCGCCGCGCCAGCATAAAGGATGCACCAGCCACCGACTGGCAGGGCTACAACTGGACCGGCGCCTATGTGGGTGGCTTTGCCGGCACGATCTGGGGCGACCAGGATTGGTTCACTCACGAAATCAACACGCGGGACGTGCCGGAGTTCAGAGGCTACCTGCTGGGTGGCCAGGCCGGCTACAACGTCCAGGTCGGCAGGATCGTGTACGGCATCGAAGGCGACTACGGCTGGTCGAATGCCAAGGGCGGGACGTCGTGCGCGGGCGGCGACACTCCGTTCTTTCTCACCTGCGAAGCCGAGGTCAACAATCTGGCGACCCTGACCGCGCGCGTGGGGCACACCTGGGGCCGGGCGTTGTTCTATGTGAAGGGCGGCCTGGCGGCCGGGGAAGCAACGGTTCAGACGTCACAAAACCAGAACCTGCCGGTACCTCCCTCCAACACCCCCGTCAACGGCGAGAGCAAGTGGCTGCTGGGCTGGACCATCGGCACCGGCATGGAGTTCGCGCTCACGGACCGGTGGTCCGCCAAGGCCGAGTACAACTACTACGACCTCGGCCAGGAGAGCTATCGCATCGACAGCAACCTGATTGCCGACGCCGATACGCGCGGTAGTGCGGTCCGCATCGGCGTGAACTACCACTTCGGACCGAGGTGCTGCGAAGCCCCGCTCAAATAGCCCTAGGCGCGAAAGCCACAGACAATGCGAGCCCCGGCGCAGACCCTGCCCGGGGCTCTTGTTTTGCGCGCCAGGCGCGAAGACCGAGCGCGGCACAACCGGCTCGCCACGCCCGCGGAAGATGCAGAAAGGCCACGGCGTTTCGCGAAAGGTGGCTGCATCGTGGCCGAATTGCGGAAACGTATTGCGAGACGTCCGCTGTCCGTTAGGGTGGAGGCTGCCCGAGAGTGCGTCCGCACGTCTTGGGCAGGCGTGTGTCTACGGGGGTAGAGATGTTGCGGACGAGATTGCGTAGGACCACGACGGCGAGCGCTGCGGGTGGGGCAGCCTTGGCGTTGGGAGTACTCGGCTCTTCCACGGCCTGGGCAGAATGCCGCGATAACTTCGCCGTTGGCGGCGTGCCGCTGCCGGGCCTTGCGGCTCTGTTGCCGTTCGGCCAGGGCGGCTCCGTGAATTCGCTCGTGTCCGTAATCAATACGGTCAACACATCGTTCCTGACCAACACGAGCGCCTTCGTGAGCGCTCCGGGAGCCCCGCAGCCCAATCAGCAGGGCGGCGGCGTCTGGATCAGGGGGATTGCCGGCAGCACCGACACCAACAACACCGGTGTGACCACCATTCCCTCCGTGTTCAATCCTCCCTCCCCGTTCGCGCCGGCTGTGCCCGTCACCGGCGCGCAGACCTGCAACACCACGACCCGCCTGGACTTCAAGGGGTTTCAGGTCGGCCACGACATCTCCATCCTCAATGGTGGCGGCAGCGGCGCCAATTGGCACTGGGGCGTGACCGCCGGCTACATGGAAGCCAGGGCCAAGGATGTGTCCTCCGGGCCGCCGGCCCCCAGCTTCAGGGGCGATACCGAGGTGCCGTTCGCCGGCATCTACACGGCTTTCAGCAAGGGCGGATTTTTCGCCGACGGCCAGGCACGTTGGGATTTCTACCAGAACCATGTCGTCGATCCCGCCAACAGCGTGCCCGGCCAGGACTTCAACGCGCGCGGCTTCTCGCTGACAGGAAATGTCGGTTACAACCAATCCCTGGGCAAGGGCTGGTTTATCGAGCCCTCCGCCGGGGTCGTCTGGTCCCGCGTGAAGGTCGACGCTTTCAACGTCCCCGGACCTTTCTTGCCCGGGTTTGGGTTTGTGGCCGCCGGCGCCGTGCAGATCAATGACGTGGAAAGCCTGCTGGGCCGGGCCAGCGTGAGCGTCGGCACCAACTTCACGTCGGGCGGCGTCGCCTGGCAGCCCTACTTTACGGCCAGCGTATTCCATGAGTTCGCCGACGACGTCACCACGACGTTGACGGGCGATCCGACGATACCGATTGTCGACTTTGGCTTTGCCCCGGGCACGCTCACGACCAGCCGCGTCGGGACCTATGGCCAGTTCGCGCTGGGCACGGCCGCCGCGATCATCAATACCGGCTGGCTCGGCTACGCCCGTGCCGACTACCGGATCGGCGAGAACATCGAAGGCTGGAGCGTCAATGCCGGCCTGCGTTATCAATTCACTCCGGACCGGCGCGGCGGCGTCAAAGACGGAGGCGCCCCGGCTACGTTCGCCTACAACTGGACCGGCCCATACGCCGGCGGTTTCCTCGGCAGGGTGTGGGGCGAGGAGGATTGGCGCTTCGTTGCCAGCGGCACCCGGGTCGAGCCCGAGTTCGGGGGCTACTTCGTGGGCGGGCAGGCCGGCTACAACGTCCAGTTCGGCAAGATCGTGCTCGGCGTCGAGGGCGACTACGGCTGGTCGAATGCCAACGGCGGCAAGCAGTGTCCGGGGTTCTTCTTCACCTGCCAGGCGCAACTCGATGACCTCGGCTCGGTGACGGCGCGCCTGGGCTACAGCTTCGGCCGCGCGCTGTTCTATGCCAAGGGCGGCTGGGCGGGCGGAGAGGTGACGGCGACGGGAACGCTGAACACGGTGCCGGCTGTCCCGGTCTCTGTGGAGACCAAGTGGCAGAATGGCTGGACGCTCGGTGGCGGCATGGAATTCGCGTTGACCGACAGGTGGTCGGCCAAGGCCGAATACATGCACTACGATCTTGGCAAAGACAGGTTCGTGATCACCACGGGCGGCGTTCTTTCGGAAGCTGTCGACATCGAAACGCGCGGCGACACCGTGCGCATCGGCGTCAACTACCACTTCGCGCCCAGGTGCTGCGACGGGCCGCTCAAGTAAGTCGCGTGCGCCCGTCTCCCCGTTGGGAGGGGGCACGCCGACGTTATCGGCGCCGTCTGCTTCATTGTTGCACTCCAAGCGTGCCGCATGCACCTCTTCTCCCCTTGGCCTTGGGGAGAAGAGCCTGCCCCGGACTTGATCCGGCGTGCCCCGAAGGGGCGGATGAGGGGCCCTTGTGCTGGGCAGAACTGAAGTCGCCCCTCACCGGCTCGGCCAGATCGCTTACGCCCGCGCCATCTCATATCAGTTGGAGCACGCGTGCGACTTGGATCTCGCGGCCGTAAGTCACGCCTACTTCTGGAGAAATCTGCGGGTCAGAGCGAGGATGGCATCGAGCCGGTCGTGGTGCACCCAGTGGCCGGCGCCGTCGATGGTGACGATCTCGGCATCCGTAAAGTGCCGCGCGCGTCCGTCGTGCTCGGGATTGGAGGCCCAGCTCTCGCGGCCGTAGACGAGCAGCGTCGGGCAGGCGATGCGCGCCCACAGCGCCTCGATGTCGGCCTCGGGCATGTCGTAGGGGGGCCAGGAGCGCACGTAGTTGTCGAACTTCCAGCTGTAGGTGCCGTCCTCGTTCTGGTTGACGCCGTGCTGCGTCAGGTGGCGGGCCTGCTCGGGGGTCAGGTGCTTGTTCTCCTCCTGCATGCGCTTGAAGGCGTCCTCGATCGTGCCATAGCGGCGCGGCATGCGGCCCGAAAGGCCGCGCTGCGCGTCGATCCAGGCGCGCATGCGTTCGGCGAAGGGCTTGGCTGCGCGCTGCGCCTTCGTTTTCGGCGATGCGCCGAGGCCCTCGATGGCGATCAGCCGGGCGACGTTCTCAGGGTAGAGCCCGGCATAGCGCAGCGCGATGTTGCCGCCGAGCGAGTGGCCGACGATGGTGACGGGGGCCGCGCGCAGCTGATGGACGAGCTGGGCCAGGTCGTAGATGTAGCCCGACATCATGTAGGTGCCGTCCTTGGACCATTCGCTGTCGCCGTGGCCGCGCAGGTCGGGGGCGATGATGTGCCAGTCGCGGGCGAGCTCCTCGGCCACCCAATCCCAATTGCGGCAATGGTCGCGGCCGCCGTGCACCAGGACGAGCGGCGGGGCGCTGGCGTTGCCCCAGTCGACATAGTGCAGCCGCAGGCGCTGCGAGAAGTAGATGCGCGAGGTGGGACCGGGGGAGGTGATGGACATGGGGTGCTGGAACTCGGCTGCGGATGTGCAGCGCGAACCTAGCCTCCCGCGCACCCCGCTGGAAGAGGCGGCGCAGCGGACGGCCGCGCCAGCAGATCGAGATCCCGGACAGCCTCCGCTGAAGCGTCGGCTTCCGGATGACGGGTGGACGGGTTCGCGCGTCAGCGCCTCAGACCATCTTGCCGAGGATGGCGCCCATGTCGTTGCTGGAGAAGGCGCGCAGCGTCTGGGTCTTGACGTTGCCGAGCTTGGCCACCGAGAGCGAGAAGGCGGTCATGGTCTCGTCGTCGGCCGCCTCGAACACGGCCACGACGTCGTAGGCGCCGAGCGTCCAATAGCTTTCCTTCATGGTGCAGCCGGCCTTCTTGGCCAGGTCCTTGACGCTTTCGGTGCGCTTGACGGTGTCCTTGATGCCCTTGATCCCCTGCTCGGTGTAGTTGGCCAACAGGATGTAGGTCGCCATGGGCTATGTCCTCCAGGATGGCATGCCCCCGTCCCCGGCGGCGAGCCTAGTCCCGATCGGCGGGGAAGGGAATTGGCGGCGATGGGGCAATGGCGGCACGCCGTGCGCGAGCTAGCATTTTGACTCGAACAGAACGAGCTTGGGTGCGCAGCCCTAATCCGCCCCGCCGACGCGGTGGCTGCCGTCGGCGCAGAACGTCATGTCGATGCGACACGTACCGTACTGGCGCTCGCACTCGTTGGTGGCGAGCAGCTTGGCCTCGTCGAGCGTAACGCCGGGGGCTGCCTTCCACTTGTTGCGGTCGGTGGCCATCTCGGCGAGCGCCCAGCACTCCTTCTTCGAGACGACAGCCAGCACGCGGCAGCCCCCCGGTCCCAGCCGCCGGGCGCAAAGGCTCAGCGCGCCGGCTTCGGCTTCCTCCCTGCTCCCTTCCTTGACGCGGGCGAAGACGCCGCCGTTCTTCTCGACAATCACGCCCCAGCACGCCTCGCTGCCGCACTCCGATGGCGGCGGGGGGAGAGCCTGTGTGCTGGTGGCCGTCTTGATGTGAGTGAGAGGGTTCAGCCAATGGTTGGGCGCCAACTGATCGGCTCCCAAGCCGCCGACCAGCAGGAGGCCAAGCGCCACCAGCGCCGCGATGCCCGCCTTGCGACCGAAGCCTGTCTGCCGTCCTGGCCTCTCGTGACCCGGCAGCAGCACTGTCGCGCCCGGCAGCACGCGCGTCATGGGGACTACGCCCTTCCCCCCGGGGGCGGCGCCCCCCTCCAGCAAGGTTTGCCGCCATTCGCGGATCGATTGCGGACGATCGTCCGGCGACAGCTTCATCGCCCAATCGATCGCCTTCAGGAACTTGTCGCGATAGTCGGCTTTGGCGACCAAGGCGGCGGGTTTTTGCTCGTCCCTGAGCTGGCGCGAGGTGGCCTCGGTCGGGCGGTTGCCGGCAATGGCGCGATAGAGCGTGGCGCCAAAGGCGTAGACGTCGGTCCATG
>Ga0209382_10007002_pt1 | contig 14436 bp, 19 predicted proteins | sample SoiMetdeltSBSDD5_FD_187599 | JGI IMG/M metagenome (GOLD analysis project Ga0209382, IMG submission 187599) | Bulk soil microbial communities from a Populus tree surrounding site in Tennessee, USA - Soil MetaG P. deltoides SBSDD5 (SPAdes) (version 2) | ecosystem: Environmental > Terrestrial >... | reverse complement strand
GCGTATCGGGATCTGTCAGGGGCAACTGCATGGATACTTCTCCTGTAGGCAGCAGGGGAATTTTTGACCTCATGCAGTATGCCCTCATTTTCTATGATTTCCAGCTTATCCTGGCGCAAATGGGAGGTGCTCCTGTGCCGCGTGCCACCGTGGCCACAGCCAGTGGGGGTGTGAGCAAGTAGGGGGGTGGGAAGCGGCACGGGAAGGGGGCCTGAGCAGACAACGTGTGTCCACACGCCTGGTGTCGAGGGCGTCGCCAGGGATGAGAGGGCCGCTGGGATGCCCTGAGGGCCCTCTCATCTAGGCCTTTTTGTTCTTGTGACGGTCACCAGGTAGGCCTCTCGTATTTACCCGCAGGCTGGAGGGACACGACCCGATGAGCCTCCGATGGTGAGAGCGGCTCACACCACGATTTCCTGTTGCGACCTCATGTGTGGACGAGGTGTTCTCGCCAGATCAGTGAGAAAATAACATCAGCAATATCAATGGCTTGTCATTTTACCACTAAATCCGCTGGAATCTGATTTTTCCTATCCGTTTTACTGCTGGACAGGTTGCTGCCCCGGCGGAAGTTGCTGTTGTTTCTTACGTTGCTCCGTGCCGCTTTCAGGAGCGCGCTGGGTAGACGCACGCGGTTGCTGGGATGCCTGAGGGGGCACGCCCTGAGGCGGGGGTGGTTGATGGTTCTGTTGCTGCTGGAACACGGCGCGTTGACGCTCCAGGACTTGTGGCTGTTGCACTGGCGACGGCTGTTGCTGGAAGGCACGCTGGCGCTCTTGCGCTTGTGGCTGTTGCTGCTGGAGGGCACGTTGGCGCTCTCGGGTCTGTGGCTGTTGCTGCTGGAAGACGCGCTGCCGCTCCAGGACCTGTGGCTGTTGTACCTGTGGCTGTTGGAGAGCACGCTGGCGCTCTTGCGCTTGTTGCTGTTGCTGGAGGGTACGCTGGCGCTCTTGTTCCTGCCGCTGTGGGAGCTGTTGTTGGACTTGCTGTTGCTCCTGCACTTGACGGTCGCGGTGCGCTTTGTCCTCTTGAGCACGCCGTGCAGACTCACGCTGCACACGTAATTGCTCGGGTGACAAACTCTGCAGCCCGGACTGTGGCGCCTGGCGTTGTCGCTCCTCAAGGGCAGCCCGCTCTCTGAGCTGGCGTTCTCGCAGACGGTGGGCGGTATCCTCTGGCTGTTGCGGGAGCGTTGTACCTGGAGCAAGCTGGGGAGGTGGAGTGCCCTGGGGTGCCTGCGCCCTGACACCAGTCTTCCCGACGGCAGGCTGAGCAGCAGGACGGAACAACACCACTTGGCGTTCTCGTTCCCGCACTTCCGCCCTGTGCATCACCTCTGGGGCTTGCGTCTCCACGATCCGCATACGGGGCACCGGCCGTGCCGTGACTCTCTCGATGCGCTCGACCGGGACGCCGCGGTTGACGACGCGATTCTGCACCACCGTATAGTGCGTGACGTTCTGCGTGATCTGGACGAGCGTCACATTACGCGCAGGAGGGGCAATATAGGTACTGACGTGGGGCGCCAGAATACGGCGTTCCTCTACAAAGCAAAACCAGGACGGCTCGATGCGCCCATTAATGTTCGCTGCTCTGATCTCGACACCTGGTCTGACCACGACCTGGGGTGGCAGTGGGGCCCACCCAACCCAACCGGGCGAGTGCCGCCAGACCACCCAGGCGGGTGCCCACACGGTGCCCGGCACCCAGACCCAGCCGTAAGGGGCCACAAAAGCCCAGCGGCCGTAATGAAAGGGCGCCCAACCCCACTCTTGATCTGAGACCCAGGTCCAGCCGTCATTGGTGTAGACCCAGCGCCCCGTCGTGTAGGGGCGCCACCCAGGGGCAACATCATGCGGAATCCACACCTGGCCGTATTCTGGCACCGCTGTCCATGTGCCATAGGGTGCGAGCGGCTCATGGAAGACGCTCACATCCGCGACGTCTTCCGATGGCTCTTGATAAACCACCACATGAGCGGCATCGCCGGTGTCCTGCGCCAGGCCTGGTATGGGCATGCTCCATCCTCCCAGGCCTACACTACTCATCAGGAGTGCGGTGCATAGCATCCACAGTATGCGCCTTCCTGTCATACCAACTCTCTTTATATTATTCAGTGTTGATAAAGTGAAGTGTATGATTTTCCCTACAACAGTGTAAACGTTCTCAGTCAACAATTCCACAAGCACCTGACATGGGTCCAAGGGCCTTTGAGCGTTGTAGAGTCGCTTGATGTCTTGAGAACTACTAACTAATGGTCGTCTCGGCCTCAATGCTCTGGGCACCACTCATGTCATGCGCTGTGGTGCGCTTAATCGTCATGGTGGTGATGGTGTTTCCAGTGGCGATGAGCGCGCCGGTAGTAAGGGTACCCATACACCACACGCGGCTCGGCCACCACCACCGGCGGCTCTGCAACGATGACGGGTGCACGCTGCACGATGACCGGCTGTGGAACCACCACCGGCGCTGGCTGCACGACCACGGGCGCGGGGGCGACCACGACCGGCACACCCACCCCAATGGCGACCCGGACCCCGCCTGCTTGTGCCAGGACCGGCAGGCTAAAACTGGCCATGCCGACCACCGTCATCACACCCAACGTACGTACGAGCATGCTGATACCTTGCACTGTGCTATTCTCCTCTTGTACACCGGACACTTTCTGGCTCTCTGCGCGCCAGTAGCAGACCCAGAGCAATGGATCACGCTGCGCAGCGTCCCTCTCGGAGGCCCAAGAGACATAGAGGGCGGGCGACGGCGCTTGCCAGGGTCACGATCGCCCGCCCACACGCTCACCAGGAGCAGTCCTCGTGATGGTCGCAAGCGTTCCAAGACGGCACGGCTGGCGTCATCCTTGGAACACCTATCCTCTTGTGCTTTGTGTCTGAACTGAATGCACCTGAACAGATTGGACAAGGGCGTTCTGTTACAAAGCGGAGCAATATCTGTGCCAGAACGTTGCTCGTCCTGGCGCTCTTGCCAAGCAGCAAGGGGATCAGGGGAGGCCCGTGGGACGGCCCTATGAGCGAAAGTTGCCCCGCACAAGGGGAGATATGGGGTAGGCCAGACGAGAGTGCGGGGGCATTCACCCGTGCGAGGACGATCAACCGCAGGTGCCACGCGCATGCTGGTGCGTGCTTCCAGCGATGTCACCTGGGCGGGACATCCCCCACATCGCCGTCTCACTCTCCAACATCTTCTTCCCTTCTGAGGGATGGCAATCCCTCCAGCTCCCGCATGCAGCGATGGCGTTCAGGCGATGTTCTTGGATGGCATGGCGCGTTTTCTCCGGGGTAACGTGAAGGTTTGGCACGACACACCTGTCTGTTTTTGCCTACAGGGGGAGACGGGAGCGGTGTGCTGGGTGCGCACATCAGCGTGATCTTGCAACGCAGGTGAGACACCGCGCGTTCCATCGGGTAACGGACGAGATCGGCACAGCTGCAAGAGGAGAGAAAAAGCACATTCCATCGATTTTAGTGGTAACGCCCTGAGCCCTTCACCATTGCCTTGATATGGCAACGTGTGACCCCCATCGTGTCTCATCCAGATTCCAGCGGATTTCGTGGCAAAATGCCAAGCCATTGATATTATTGCGGTTATTCTTTCTCAGATCTGGTGAAAGAGCATCGTCCAAACCTCATGTCCAAACCGGAAATCGTGGTGCGAGCCGCTCTCACCATCGGCGGCCCATAGGTCTACCACAAAATCCGGGGGAATGTGGGGCGGGCTACCTGCGAGGACTATGCATATGAGCGCAAAGGGGTGTGCAACCAGTTTATGTGTTGCGAACCGCTGCGCGGATGGCGTCATGTCCGCGTCACAGCCCGACGGACCAGGAAGGACTGGGCCGAATGCATCCGCGAATTGGCCGATGTCTATTCTCCCCACGCCACTCGCATTCGTTTGGTGCTCGATACTCTCAACACCCATACAGGAGCGTCCTTATATGAGACGTTTCCGCCAAAGGAAGCCCGACGGTTACTGGACCGTCTGGAGTTTCACTACACCCCCAAGCATGCCAGTTGGCTCAACATGGCGGAAATCGAAATCGGCGTTTTACAGAGTCAATGCCTCGATCGCCGTCTGGACAACGCCGATTGGTTGCGCAGCGAGATCGGCGCCTGGGAAGAACGGCGCCACCAACGACAGGTCAAAATCCATTGGGGTTTTACCATTGCTGTTGCTCGGCATAAACTCCACAAACTCTATCCGGTCATTGACAACCGTAAACCACCCCGGTGAAAAGGAACCTGTCAATCGAAGATTGTCAACCTACTAGGCGCTCCACTGAAACGTATGCAGCGTGCCCGAGTCCCCCTCCCACGCCCGTAAGTCCGGGTCAGACCACCGCGTCCCTTGGCTACTGGCGAGCTGCATACTGGCGCTCTGAAACGCGGCCTGGGCGGCGGTGCCTTGCACCGTCGTCGGGCGCCCCGCCGGATCCACTAACGGCGCGAGCGTCGCCTGACCGACCGTGCCGACCGTAATAGACAGGGTCGCCCCACGCTGCACCACAATGCGCGCTGTCTGAGCCGGGAGCCACTGCGTAATCACCGCACCCATGAGCCCCTCCAACAGGCCCCCCTTCTGCCCACTGAACACCGCCTCGAGCTCTCGGCGCTGGTCGGGACTGGCCTGGTCGTCAAGATAGAGGCGGGCCGTCCCCTGGCCCCCAAAGAAGTTGCCGGGCCAATCCGCGGCAAACACGACCTTGCTCCCCCCGACATCGATCCCGTCAATCTGGCCCTGCTCGATGTCATACAGGATCGCGCCGGAACACCAGCCCTGATCCGGGGCGGGGGTTGGCCCCAACCAGCAGGGGCACATGAGCTTGCAGCTACAAAACTCGGTCAATTGGCCGGATACTTGCCACGCCATGTCCTTCCCTCCTTCTCCATGCCAGGGTTGTGTGGATGGCGTCCTGCCCCTCTCCTCAGAGAACACCGTGCTCCCAGCGCTCTCTTCCCGTGCAGGGTATGCTCGTACCTATTCCTTCCGCCAGGCAACCAAAAAAAGCTGTGCTAGTGTTGGGCGAACCATCACAGCATGTTGCAAAGGCCCTAGGTTCCCACGACGCCGTCGATGACCTCACGCAGGAGGTCGGCATGGCCGTTGTGACGGGCGTATTCTTCAATCATATGCACCAGCACCCAACGCACCGATGGGCGTCCGGGACGCGCTGCATCGCGCCCTAAGGCGTCGAGATCGCTGAAAGAGGCGACCACGGTTCGGGCATGCGTCCACTCCGCGCGCCAGGTGGCAAAGGCCTCCTCCACATCAGCGGTATCGACATGGTCAAAGGCGCCATTGGGGGCCTAGTCGGAACGATAGTGCGGTGGCGCCTCCTCATGAGCCAGCGCGCGACGAAACCAGTTCCGTTCGACGTCGGCCATGTGCCGCACGAGCCCGAGCAGCGACAACGCCGACGGCGGGACCGCCCGCCTACGGAGCTGTGCGGGCGCCAGGCCATGGCACTTGCGCTCCAGGGTCAGGCGGTGAAAGTCGAGCCATGCCTCGAGCATCTCCCGCTCTGGGGCAGACCGCGGTGGCGCCGGGCGCGGGATCTCCATTGTGGTTCTCTTCGCCTATGCTAGGGTGGTCGTGTCCGATGAAAGGCTGCGCACGAAGGAGCGTACAGCCCTGACATGCTCTGCGCGAGAGGATAGCATGATGTGGCCCTTGCATCCGTGATATTCTTGGGCGCACTGTTGCCGTGACGTGAGGTCACGCCAGTGTTATCCTTCTAACTCTTCCAGGAGCGCATGGACCTCCTGCATGTCAGCCGTGTCAAAGCCGAGCGCACCCCTCGCCCGAGCAGCGGCGCGAACCAAACGCGTCTGCCACACGTTGCGACGGCAGCGCAAGCGTGCCAAGACGTGGTCAAGGCTCCCCCCAGGTCCTGCAACACAAGGAGTCGTGCCGATGCCCACCGTCACGAGTATTGCCAATCAGGCCGTCTTTGACCTCCCGTGGCTCGTCGCCCAGGAGGCCGGGTTGTTCGCCCAGGAGGGTCTTGAGGTGGTGTTCCTCCCGCAGACGCCCTGGGAGGCGCACCGCCCGCTGGAAACCGATCCAGGCCAGGTGCCTCCCTTCTGGCAGTATACGGCCTTCGAAGCGCAGGCGGCGACCGCCTTCAATGCCTGTGAGTGGGGGCAGGTGCGCCGCGCCGAGGCCAGTACCCGTGGGGGCCGCATTGTGACGCTGCGGCCGGCCCTCGTCTCGCAGGCCATCGTGGTGCGGCCCGACTCGCCCCTGACCCATGTGCAGGCGCTGCGGCACCAGACCATCGCGGTCAACTTTCATGCCGGGTCGCACTATCTCACCCTCCAGTTGCTGGAGGGTTTCATGGAGCGCGAGGCCATCCGGGTCGTGCATGTGGGCCAAGCTCCGGGACGCTATCGGGCGCTGTGGGAGGGCCGGGTCGATGCCGCGACGGTGATGGAGCCCTACATCGCGTTGGCGGAAAAGCAGGGCGGGCACGTACTAGCGGAAGGGGTCTACGTGGGGGCGGAGATCCTCTCCCCGGCGCTCGACACGGCGACGGCGACCGGGCTGTACCGGGCGATTACCCGGGCGGTCGACCTGATCAACACGGCGAAGGCCCGCTACCTCCATCACCTGATCGCCGAGGTGCCCCCAGACCTGGGGACGCTCACCCCCGCAGACTTTCACCTGCCCCGACTGCGCTACACCGCCCCCCGGCCGTACCCGGAAGAGGAGTTCGACCGCACCGCTGCCTGGATGGTAAGTTGGGGCCTCCTCCCCGCGGACGCGACCTATGAGCGTCTGGTGGACAATCGTATCGGGGTGCTGCCCGGGTAGGGGGCGCCGTGGTGGCAGGGAGGCCCGAGAGAGAGCAGCGCACGGCGCCACGATGACGCGAGGTGCCCGCATGGAGCGTCCAGTCACCCAGGAAGGCTCGAGCGCGCTTCCGATGCTCAGCCCCCTCGACCTGTGCCAGCTCACCGGGACGCCCATGCCTCCCCATGCGACCTGCCTCGAGCGCCGGTGTCGCGCCGTGCCGCGTGGGTGAGACGGTCTCCCGACGTGCGCGGACATGGCCACGCTCCTTGGTGAGACTGCTGGATGCTATGATGCGGCGTGCTTGCGGTCTGATGGACCGATCCTCCTGGGATACCAGGAACGGTTGCCCCTATCCGTCTCCGTGCAAGGGAGCACCATGCGTGAACCATCCGGATTTCAGCTGAGCGGCAGTGCGCCCGACATGTATGAGCGGTATATCGTGGCTACCTTAACCGCCGCGCTCGCCCAGGACCTCGTGACCCGGGTCGCGCTCACGCCCGGGGAACAGGTCCTCGATGTGGCCTGTGGCACCGGCGTGGTGACGCGCCAGGCCGCGCGGGCGGTGGGCCCCACCGGACAGGTGATTGGGGTGTGTCCCACCTTTTACACACGAGGCGGCCCAGTCATTTGAGGGCCTTTCTCTATAAACTCGGCAATGTCGAGGGAGAGGTACTTGATCGCCTGATAGATCTGAATGTAATGTTGCCGGGTTGCGGCAGACCTGATCCCGTCGTGGTTTTTCTCCAGTCTGCGCAGCAGGCGCATCCCCGATTCCGAGTTTGACCCACGCCGGTGCTTCCCCATCCCCTTTTTCCGCAGATACCGCAGCGCTTGATCCCAGTGATTGTCAAAGAAGGTCAGAATCTTCGGCAGATGATCGTCGTCAACCGCTCGGATATCTTTTCTCAGCTGTTTCAGTCTGATCTTCGCTTGGGCTTCGCTGTGTGAGTGGTCGAAGAGATTCCCCAGCTGCCGGATAATGTTTCGGAAACTGTGGACAAACCCCAGATCCTCTCTTTCCAGCTCTGCAATGGCCTGCTTTTCCCCCGCCGATAAATTGGTGGGTTTCTTGAGGAGGCTCCAACGCAACTTCCACAACGTCTTGGCCAGTGCAATGCCGTCCTCATCGTTCTTGGCTTCCCCACTCGCCTTGATCTTCCTGCGGTAGGATAACAGCGCTTTTTTGAGGTGCCCCCAGATATTCTTGACCGTATGGAAATGGTCGGCCTGAAATCGGGCCTGAGGATAGACCGCTTTGATCGCCTCGGTGAAGCTTTGCGAGTAATCGGCAAACGCTGCGGTGACATTGAGCCCGTGGTCTTTTAATTTCTGCAGAAACTTTCGGGCATCCGCACCATTTTCCGAGCCCACTTCCTGAGTCATCAGGATGCGATCATGCTCATCCTTCACCACCATCACACAGTTGTCCGTGCCCCTCGGGTAGTAGCCATCAATATGACACTCCGTTGCCGGGGTGATGGCGAGCAATTGCTGAAGCATCTCCTCTTGGCTGGGCAAATTCGAACCAATGTCATCAATCCATCTCTTGATCGAAGACTTGGTAATGGGAATAAGAAAGAGAGAGGAAAAGATCAGCGCAATGTGCCTGAGACTTACTCCGCACACCACAGCAAGATAGCAGGCCAAGCGGATAATGCTGTGGCTCATATGCTGCGCTGTCGATACGCCCTTGATTTCCGGCGTAAAGTACCTTCGTTGGTTCTGGCTATCCAGATAGTACCCCTGGGCTAAGATGAACCGATACTTAATCGGATTGTGGAACGTCGAAAGTTCATGAATGTCGACGTGGTAGGCTTCCTTGCGCCAAGAAAGCGTCGAGGTCGCCCCTAACTCTTGTTGAAAATCGTGTTGTCGCAGATCAAATGTGATAATCGTCGCTCCGTTTTCGATGGACGAGCCGACAAAGGCGTCCTGGTACATCTCCGTGACAGCCGACTCAAACTGCATCTGCACTGTAACCGCCATCCGATCCCCTTCGTCACGACAGACTTGCCCTTGGATACGTGGCGGAGAGGATAGCGGTCAGGGGTGATCATGGACAAGCGGCCTCAACTCTCGGCCAAGAACAAGACCGATCTCATGCCCCATCACGCCTCGTGTAAAAGGTGGGACACACCCGGTGATTGGCTTGGATATCAATGCGGGCATGCTCCGGGTGGCCCGCACCCTCGCGCCCCCGGCGCACACGACGCTGACCTACCGGGAGGGCAGTGCGCTGGCCCGCCCTTTCCCGGCAGCGACCTTTGATGTCGTGCTCTGTCAACACGGCCTCGAATTTTTTCCCGATCGCGGCCGCAGCGTCCAGGAAATGGCGCGTGTCCTCCGGCCCGAGGGCCGGGTGGGCGTGCGGGTGTGGCGTGCACTGGAGTATCAGCCCTTTCATGGGGCCGTGTTAGCGGCCCTCGATCGGCATCTGTGGGGTGGCCAGGACGGCCCGAGTCGCACCGCCTTTGCACAACCCTTCAGCTACGGGGACGCCGAGCAACTCGACGTGGTCATGCGGGACGCGGGCTTGCACGCGATCGACGTGCAGGTCTCGACGATGCCGATCCGGTTGGGGGCCAACGCCACGGATCTCCTCGGGTATCTCTCCGCCTTACCGGTTGGCAGCGAGATTGCGGCCATGGACGATTCGGCGCGCCGGACGATGCTCCAGGAGGTCATGACCGCCTTGACCTCCTTTGTTGAGGCGGAAACATTCGTAATTCCAGCGACATCGCATGTCGTGCTGGCATGCAGGTAACGCGGAGGTCGTGACGTGTGTCCTGCAGCCGATCTGCGTAGACCCGCAGCAAGGACTCCCCGCAGGGCGGTACGCCCGGGGTGCCAAGCCAGTCAGGCCGGTCAGCATGGCGAGCGGCCATGGGCCGCATAAAGTTTTTGTGTCACACAGGGATGACACAAGCTGCATCTGTGATCGCGCGGACTCGGGTCCAAATTGGGCGAACAGTAACGCATGCAGCCGGATGTGCACAATATCAGAAAACGAGGCAAAGTGTTGCAGCCTGCGCTCTATGGAGTTACTGGTCATGTCAGACCCTGGAATCCAATATAAGCGCGCAAGGATTGTGTGCTCGTCAAGACGTGGGATATAGGCGTATACTTCCCTCGGGCAGCATCTTACAGGACGCTGTACAGCACACGACCGCATCTTCGCGCTGCGCTCCGGGGCATTCCGTACGCCCACCATGCGCAGCGGGGCAAGGCACACAGGATGCTGCGACATGGGCGAGGAGGGTGATGGCTTCCGGCGATGCCCAGAAGGTCTGGTTCCCAGAGATGATCGCAATGCTCAGGCAGGCCGCCGATCCGGCGATGTCCGTGGAGGCCGTCCTTGTGCGCCGTGACCGACTGGATGCCACGCTCCAGCACATACGCCGCACGCGGCAGATCCGGCCGGCGATGATGTGGTGTCCGCATTGCCAGGCCCATCATCGTGCCGCGCCTCCCCGGGTATCTGTCCGTGCCACTATCCTGGTGTTGGGACGTTTTGCCGCTGTGGCCCCTACCGACGTCCAGGCCATCGAAAAGCATTGGAACAGGTACAGGAGACAGCATCAGTTGGATCGGTATGGCCAGGAGGAGGACGCAGTCTCCGTTCCTCCCTCGCATGCGGCCGCTCACGAACGGTGACCGGCACACCGACGCAGGCCACGTCGGTGTCGGCAGCGGCGTCATCCCCTGCCAGGTGTCTGGCGGATGCGGTCCACCCGCACGCGGGGTAGGCGAGCGGGAGGTGAGGGTGCCACTTGAAAAGCCCTGCTCTCCCGGCCATTGTCTGGGGATGTTCAATGACTATATGCGTACGGATATGCTCAGGCATGTGCACCAGTCCCTCCAGGCGCGCATGGATCAACGGGGCACACGGTCACCGCTGGCCCTCCTCATTGAGAGTATTGAGGAAGTCCTGGGGGTCTTTGAAGGCCGTCAGCTCTTTGCGGGTGTTGGGCCGAATCCCTTCCATCGTGATCCACGCTATCGCTGGTCCACGCCTGGGTTTCGCCAGGCGACGGCGTGTCACCATGATATCACGTTATTGCAATCGCAGCTTGCAGGGTTGCGCGAGCTCAGCGCAGGCCTTGACCGCTGGTGATGGCCCTTGACGATCCGTGCAGGAGCTGGCAGGCGAGGGCGTCAAAAGTACGCATGCGCACAAGGGGGTCGTGTCTCAGTGTGCCATGCGGCTTGCGACCCCTTGCGGTAGGTGTTTCAGAGCTGTTGATGTGCATGTCAGACAGCTCCCCCAAATTCATACCGATTGATAAAGAGGCCAATCACCATGTCGTGCATGCGTTCCGTCTTCGAAAAGCAAATCGTCCGACGTACCAACCGCTTGATCCGCGTGCGCAAGTTGATGTGCTTGCTCTCGATCTTCTGCGTGTGTGCCTTGCCCACCGTGTGCTGCTCTGCCTGCATATGGCGCTCGTAGGCCCCCCAGCCGTCAGTAAAATAGCGCGTAATACCAAAGGACGCTAACAGCCCTTGCAGTTCGAGGAAGACCGTATCCTGCCGTCGGCCACAGACATACGCTAACACCTTCCCTGTGTGGTGATCAATCGCATGCCACAACCAGCGCGGATTGGCTTTGCTCCGGACGTAGCTCCACATCTCGTCGAGCTCGGAGCTGAGCCCATGACGCACCTCCAACGCATCCGCACGCCATATCTCCACTTCGATCTGCTCGGGATTGAGGTGCGGCAACAGTGCCTGATTCACCTGGGCGAGGTCAGGTTCCTTTTTTTTAATTCTTTCAGGACTGTGGTAGGACTCACATGCAATACGCGTGCAGTATCGCGGATGCCACTGGCGTTCATCGCCATATCAACGATCTGTTGCTTGACCTCAGGGGATTGACCGACGTAGCTCTACTCCAGCAGAAACGTGGGCCCACTGCCTTCTCGACATTGTCGGCAGCGATAGCGTTGCTTGCCTTCAGGCGATTTGCCATGTCGGACGATGTCGATTCCTTGGCAATAGGGGCAGTGGAGCACTTGAGTAATCTTCGTGTCCCTCCGTCATGTGTATGTCGCATCCTGACAGAGAGAATATCAGATCCACAGCTTTGAAACACCTTCCATAAAACAATCGCCCGTTTTTTGAGTCAGCGCCCTCCTTCTCTCACAACACAACACGTTTGGACTGCATTGCGGGGGCTTGGGTTATTGACTGCCGGTCGCGTCAGGGCTATAACGGCTGCATCATCCTGGCGCTCTGCGAGCACGCAGAGGCGGCGCAGAACACGGCCGGATGCGCATGGCGACGTGGTGGGCGCCCCTTGCTTGCCACGTGCGTTACACTCCCTGGAGAGGATGTCCACATCACCATACCAGGAGAGAGTTGTCAGGCCATGCCAGGAGCAACGGTATCGCTCTGCAGGCTGGCCCTGGCGCCACCATGCGTCAGGACGCAGGCACCGCGTCTCCTGGCCTACGAAGGAGTTTCATCATGGCAACTGTCTTAGACGGGGTCAACCACATCGCCCTCTTGACGAGGGACATGGACCGATTCATTCGCTTCTACCAAGAGGTGTTTGATGCGACTGTGGTGCACGACAATCGTAACCATGGCGGTCAGGCGGGTGAACGCATGGTGATTCTGGCGATTGGGGGGCAGAGTGCGTTCAATGTCTTCGAGGTGCCGGGCAATACCCAGGCCCACGTCCAAACGCCCATGTTTGGACGTGGCCGTCTCGACCATTTTGGACTCAATGCCCGGAGCCGGGAGACCTTCGAGCACGTGCGCACCCGGCTCATGCACTTAGGCGCCTCGGATGGCACCATTACTGATTTCGGCGCTGCCCTGAGCGTCTTCTTCCGCGATCCGGATGGGTTGGAAGCCGAAGTTGTGTGGAACAAAGACCCGGAGACGCGGGCTGCAGAAAGCCGCCCCGCCTCAAGCAGCGTGTAGGATCTGGGTACGGGGAAGTCTCCCTCTGGACTTCCAAGAGGGCACGTGTGAGCAGACTTCATGGACTCTCTGCTTGCGGAGACAGCCTGCGTGTATGATCAACCCTGCTTTGTGCTCGTGAGGAGCCATGGCCGTTGTCGACCAGCATCGACCATGTGTGGGCATGCTGGAGACGTTTTCCAGGTTTTCGGGTCGCTTTCGATCAGTGTCGGCCCGTGTGTCCGGTTTCAACGTTACAGACGGCAACACGGACAGCCGAGGAGGAGTGGGGGTGATTGACTACGCGCCGCGTCAGGGATATAACCTCGCCGTTATCATACCGCCCTACAGGCTCACATGTGTGAGCCGCGGTACCAGCTTCGACACGTGCACGGTTGCCCGCCGGTGGCCCCGCAGTCGTGCGAGCCACCATCGCGTGAGGTGCGTTGCCATGGGAGGAACACAAACATGTCGACAACTCGCAAGCTCCCCAGCCGTCTGCATCATACCGCCTATACCACCAAGGATATGGAGAAGACCCGCGCGTTCTACGAGGAGGTGATCGGGCTTCCGCTGGTGGCGACCTGGAGCGAATCCGACGAACTGTTCGGGAAGGTGCGCACGTATTGCCACTGCTTCTTCGGCCTCGCCGACGGCGGCGCGCTGGCGTTCTTTCAGTTCGCCGACAAGGACGACGAGCGGACGTTTAGCCCGCCAATCACCGAGACGCCCTTTCATCACATCGCGCTCAAGGTCGATCCAGCGACGCAGGACGAGATCGAGCAGCGCCTCCAGGCGGCGGGCTATACGGCGCCCGACACCTTTGTGCTGGAGCACGGCTATTGCCGCTCGCTCTATATCAAAGATCCCAACGGGATGCTCCTCGAATTCACGCGCGATGCGCCCAGCGCCGCGCAGATTGCCGAGGAGCGCCAGGCGGATGCGCACGCGACCCTCCAGCGGTGGCTCAGGGGCGACCACACCTCGAACAACGTGTATCGGTAAAGCGCGCCTTGGGCGATGCGTCGAGGCACCTGTGAAGGGGACGCCCATGATCATGACAGAAGCATATCGCCGTATTTTAGCGCGGGCAGCCCATGGGCAATTACCACCATGGGTAGTCGAGGAGTCCGAGCCGGACTTTCGTTACATCCGCGCCCTCTACGAGGAGAAGTGCTTAGTAACCAATGGTGTTAGTATCTTACAAACTATTCGATATTCGTAGAGCTATAAATACCAATAATGATCAGTTTTTGGGCTTGCCGTCGTCAGACGACTCTTCCACGCTTGGGAGGCGTGACATCCCTGCGATGAGAGGAGAGCCGTATGATGACCGTGGAGTTTATCACTGCGTTGTTCTATGAAGTCGATGAGCATCTGCGCACTATCCCCAAACACCCTAAGGCCCACCTCTGGCCCAGTGAGGTCGTCACCTTGGGGCTGTTGCATGCCCTCAAAGGCGTGGGGAACCGGGCGTTCTATCGGTGGCTGACGGGCGACTATCGGGCGTTGTTCCCCCGCTTGCCCGAGCGGACGCGGCTCTTTCGTCTCTTCAAAACCCATCACGACTGGACGCAGGCCTTCTTGGCTGCCCCGACCGTGCTCGGGGTCATTGATACCTATGGGATCGAGTTGATCCATCCCATGCGCGAAGGCCGCAGCCCGCAGCAGATCGGCCGTAAAGGCCTCTCGAACCACCGATGGATTGTCGGCGGGAAA
>Ga0209382_10007000_pt1 | contig 14439 bp, 14 predicted proteins | sample SoiMetdeltSBSDD5_FD_187599 | JGI IMG/M metagenome (GOLD analysis project Ga0209382, IMG submission 187599) | Bulk soil microbial communities from a Populus tree surrounding site in Tennessee, USA - Soil MetaG P. deltoides SBSDD5 (SPAdes) (version 2) | ecosystem: Environmental > Terrestrial >... | reverse complement strand
ACCCATATAAACTCAATTTAAATTGCCCAGCGCATTGGGAAAGCGAAACGCCACGATGGGTTTGACTTCGTGGCATGTTGCTTCAAGGCCGGTTTGCTTTGCCGTGCATCGCCCGTGTTGGGCGAACTGAGCGCTCGGATCTTATTTCCCAGGCAGCAGGACCGTAAATGTTGCGCCCGCCCCCAACTCGCTCTGCACGCTGATGGCGCCTTGGTGCAGCTCAACAATTTTCTTCGCAATCGCCAGCCCCAGCCCGCTGCCTCCGCGCGATCGGTTCCGCGATTTATCCGCTTTGAAGAAGCGCTCAAAAATGCGGGCCTGATCCGCCTCCGAAATGCCCGGCCCCGAATCCTCTATCCTAAATTGGACGTGGCCCTCCTGCCGGTGTAAATTCACGAACACTCTGCCGCCCTCCGGAGTAAATTTGATGCTGTTGGAAATTAAATTGCCCCATACATGGCTCAACAGGTCTTCATCGGCGGTGAGGCTGACTTCTTCAACCGAGATATCCATGTCAATCCCTTTATCCGCCCATTGGGGTTCGCAGGCCAGGATCAGGTTTCGGATCTGCTGATCCAGCCGATACGGCTTCGGCTCAAACCTGACGTTCTCCAACTCCAGAGAGGCCAGTTCGAGCAAGTTATCGCTGAGTCTGGATAACCGCATACTTTCTGTTTCGATGATGTCGAGATAATGGAATCGCTCCTCGGGGCTGAGACCCTCATCTTGCAACGCCCGGGCGAACCCCCGAATTGACGTTAATGGCGACTGAATTTCATGCGAGACGTTGGCGACGAACTCCTGTCGCATCGCCTCCATCTGGCTTAACCCCGCTGCCATCTCATTCACGCTTCTTGCCAGCGCGCCAACCGGATCACCGGCCCGAAGATAATTGTCCAGTCTGACACTGAAGTCCCCTTTCGCAATTTTCTCCAGCGCCTCGATAATCGGGCCAAACATCCCCCTGCGCTTTGATGCCTTCCTCGACCCGAAAATAAAGCCCAGGCCAGACAAAATTAGGAAGACGAAAAATAGACCCAGTAGCGAGTTGATAAGCTGTGCCGCTAAAGGGCCCGGGGATCGGCCCGCGTTCCTGTAAACGAGAGCCGTTAAGAAAAACGTGGCCGAAAAAACTGCCGTCAGGAAGATGAGTCCAGTGACTATTCCAGCGGCGCCTGCGACGATGGACTTCATCTTCATTGACATACCTCCAGGCGGTAGCCAAGCCCCCGGATGGTTCTGATCTTGAAGGAATGGCTGTCTTCCGGGAACCGTTCGCGCAGTCGGTTGATATGCACATCCAGTGTCCGCTCGTTCCCCTCAAAATCATAGCCCCAGATATCTTCGATGAGCTGCTCGCGTGACAGGGTCTTCCCCGGATAGCTAGCCAGCTTGAAGAGCAGTTCGAACTCTTTCCGGGGTAGAGTGAGACTTTCGCCGCGAACAGCGACTTCGAAGGTCTTGCGATCCATGAGCAGGTCCGCAATCTGCACGGTCTGCGACACGGCAATTCGGTAGCGCTTCAACAATGCCTTCACCCGGGCCACCAGTTCCAGCGGCTCGAAAGGCTTGACCAGGTAATCGTCCGCGCCCAGTTGAAAGCCCTTGATTTTTTGGGACGTCTCGCCTTTGGCCGTGAGCATAAGCAGGGGAAAATCGTAAGATGCGCGCAACTCGCGGCACAGATCCCAGCCGTCCATCTTCGGCATCATGACATCCAGGATAACCATATCCACTTTGAGCGCCACGAGTTTTGCGAGAGCTTCCACGCCGTCGGAAGCCTCACAGATGTCAAAGCCTTCCGCTCGCAAAAACACCCCGATCAGTTCCCGAATATGAGGGTCATCATCCACAACCAGTATTTTGCTCATCTTCTCACCCCGTCCTTTTCTCAGTTGGATGAGGATACAACATTTGTGTAAACTGAATGCAAACAATCCCATGTCTCGGCGGGATCGGTCGAGTTGGGATCCGGTTCATTCTTCATTGGCGTCGGCCCAAATTCCACGCGGCGAGGCAGTCGGAGGCGAGAGCAATCAGGACATTTTTGCCCTTGTCACGCTCGTTTGACGATGGCACACGTTACGCGGTTGTGTTGCAAAAAATGAATAGAGACGTAAAAAGTCCGAGCTGCGCTCCGATCTATGCGGCAATCCCGAAGAGATTCGACACGAACCTGACCTGCATTTGAATATCACGTCTGCCTATTCCCGCAATTTGCCCCTTCCGAATCATGTTCATCGATTCGTACCCCCTGGTTGTTCGCCATGCTGTGTTGAAACTGAAGAACCCGAGTCCAGCATTGACGCGCCTTTTGATGAACCGATGGTCCTGCTCGATGAGGTTGTTGAGATATTTACATTGTCGCAGTTGAGTGCAGTTGGGGAGGGTTCCTTCTTCCTTCAATTGCTCGACCGCAGGCGGATAGGCAGGATTCTTATCGACGTTGATCACTCGCGGAGATGAATGCGATGCGGCCCTGAGCATCTTGCGGAAGAACCGTTTGGCGGCCCTCGCGTCTCTTTTCACGCTCAACATGAAATCGATCGTTTGTCCCGTCGAATCGACGGCGCGGTAGAGATACTTCCACTTACCTTTGATTTTGATGTAGGTCTCATCAACGCGGTAGGAGTCGCTGGTCAGTCTCAAGTGAGGACGAATTCTTTTCTCTAACTCCGGAGCATAGGCCTGAACCCACCGATAGATGGTCGTATGATCAATTGCGAGACCACGCTCATCCATCATTTCTTCGAGGTCGCGATAACTGAGGGCGTAGCGTAAATACCAGCGCACGCAGAGAAGGATGATCTCGGATTGATAGTGTCGCCATTTGAACGGGTTGGATTTGGTCAGAGCAGCCCCCAGTGATAATGGAATTGAGCCAGTCTACCAGCATTGAGGACCGGGTGGCTGGTTTATTTGCAACAGAATCATTTCGTACGTATCTGCCGGACGAAGTTCGCTCAGCAACGTCGGGATGAGCTCGGAGACCGATGGCTCTTTGCGCCGCGACTGTGATCGTGCGACTTTACCAGGATCGAAACGACGGACGCATCACCGGATGGAGTGTTTTCTGGCTACCACTCTAGCCGCATCCGGGAATACCAACATTGTGGTAATTGGGAATCACTCCGGCGTTAAGGCAGGGGTCGTCGAGCGCGCGGGGACTGAAGTGGAGGTCGGCGGACACAAGCTTAATCACTCATCCATCCTCTTCGGTTTCCGACTTCCGAAGTCTTGACATCACCCTTAGTGGCGATAAGTTGGCAAGCCACCTATGTGGGCGGGGAGACTGGTTCAGGTATGCGGCCCGGCTTGGGATGGAGAGTTCAATTTCCGTCCCGGCTGTTGCGAGGCTCCGGACTTTGAGTCGCGCGCCGATTCTTCTCGCCCGCTCGCTTAGGTGGCGCGCCAGTTCTATGGATTCTTCGCGCCGCGCCCGCATAGCCCGGTTTTCTATCGCGCCGCCGTCATCGCGAATGGAAACGCGTAAATGGCGAACTGAATATTTCAGCTCGACCTCGATTCTCTTTGTGATGGAGTGGCGAAACGCATTGATTAACGCTTCGCGGCCAATGCGGTAGACTTCATCGCGGATGATCGGATGCAATGGTCTGGACCTCCCCTTCACCGTGACACGACACCGAACCTGTTCTCCACCCTCGTTTTGACCGGCGAACTCCTGCGGGATGCGCGAAAACGCTTGTGCGAGATCAAGAGAATCCGCGGTGATAGAGCGCAGCCCCTGAACCGTGTTTCGGCCTTCTTCGATGACTCGCTCCATCAACTGCTGGACCTGGTTCAGCCGCGACTTGGCTGGTGAGTCCTCAGGCAATTGCTCAACCGCGACGTAGAGTTGCATGGAGGCGCTGAGGAAGCCTTGCAGCAATGTGTCATGTAAATCCTGTGCGATGCGAGTTCGCTCTTCGAGTCGCTCGTCAAACCGGGCGTTGAGTTGACGAGCCAATTGGCGCAGCCGGAGGCAGTGAAAGGCCAGCAGGGCGAATAAACAAGCCAATCCGCCCAGGAGTCGGAACCACCACGTTTGCCAAAATACGGGCAGCAGCAGCCTGGCTTCGCCCGGCGCGACTGCCACGGCAATTACCCCTCCGCCTCTGTTAGGTAAAACATCCGTCACGGCTGGCGTACGATACTCTGGCTCGACCAACATGGCGGCATACTCTGTCCCAAGATGGGTTGAGTTTCTCCATGTCGAATCCGGTTGAATTTTCGTGAACGGCTGTTCGGTGAAGGGTTGCAGGTACCACGCTCCACTTCGTGCGAACAAAACGATCTGTTGTCCGGGACGAGCGCCGGTGACTCGCCCTTCGATAGCGGCCATTTTCCCCGTGCCGCCTTCATCTTCCTGTGGAATCCTGATGAGCTCGATCGTGGGCGCGGTGTTGGTTGTCCCCGATCGGCAACCGCTGAGCAGAAGGCAGCAGAGGATTATCAGGAGATTCGTTCTCCGAATTAAATTGCCCGGGGCTGGATATTCAAGTTCTGGCGCCACTGTATTCTCTGCTCGCAAATTTCCTGCGTCGATCTTAGGTCCTGTCGTCATCTCCCCCGGGCGTACTATGCAGGGATAGCCTCGGCGTTGGCATCACGAGATCGAATGTTTTTCCGATACCACGACTGGGTAATATAAAACTACCACAATAGTGGTAGTCGGCCCGACGCCAGCGCGGGAAGGCGCCACGACTTGGAAAGTTACCGTCCCCGCTAGCGAAGATGCTCAGGACGATGCGAAGCCATTGGGTTTGGGATAACTTTCCAAGTCATGAAGGTGAGATGGCGCAAGATTTCGGAAGCGGAGGTGATTGGTCAGACGGTCAAGCTTATGGTTTTCAAAGTTGGATGATTCCGCGGCGTACGGCAATCGCCACCGCCTGCGTGCGATCGTTGGCGCCCAGTTTTTCCATGATGTGCTTGATATGAACCTTGACGGTCTCTTCCGAGATGAAAAGCTGTTCCGCGATGTCCCGGTTCCGGTTCCCACCGGCGATGTGCCGTAGCACCTCGATCTCACGCTCGGTCAGGGCCTCGTCACCAAGGTGTTCGGCCAGTTGAGCGGCCAACTGTGGTGGAATGCGCTTTTTGCCTGCGTATACCTGGCGGATTCCTTCGACCAGTTCCTTCGGCGGCATGCTCTTGAGCAGATAACCGCGCGCGCCGGCTTCAAGCGACCGCTGGATTTCAACGTCACCCTCAAAAGTCGTCAGCATGATGATGCGTGCTTCGGGGAAATCAGCCCGGATCGCGATCAAAGCGTCAATGCCGCTCATATCCGGCAGCCTGAGGTCCATCAGCGTCACGTCGGGCTGATGCTCACGGAACTTTTGGATGGCTTCGCCGCCGTTGGCGGCCTCGGCCGCCAGCGACATGTCCGATTGGCTGTTGATGATGGCGGTGATTCCCTCGCGCAGCAAAGGATGATCATCAACGCACAAGATGCGGATGCGGGTTTGATCACTCATTTCTTTCCCTCGTTTCCTGGCCTGTGGTTATTTCTGTTCTTCGCAGCAGACAATCTGGCGAACCATCTCGGCATGCGATTTGAAGACTGGATTTGGAAAGCGACCTGGCTCGGGATGGACAATTCGACCTCTGTTCCTGCCGCCGCGCTGCTTCGAACATCGAGCCGCGCGCCAATCCTCTCCGCCCGTTCTCGCATGTTGGTCAGACCCCAGTGCCCGTCGCGTCCCGACCGTAGCACTTGAGGGTCAATACCGCAACCGTCATCGCGAACGAGAATGCGCAAGTGCTTGGGGGCATAATCCACTTCGACTTCAATGTTTTCCCCATGGGAGTGACGGAAAGCATTGACCAGCGCTTCGCGCCCAATGAGGTAAACTTCGTCATGTAAGATCGGAGGCAAAGACCTGGGACGCCCTTCGACAATTACGCGAAAACTAAATTGTTCTTGTATGGCAATCTCCTGCCAGATGCGGGAAAACGCCTGTTCAAGATCAAGCGAATCACTGCGCGCAGAGCGAAGTCCGCGCACTGCATTACGTCCCTCTTCAATGACCTGCCTCATTAACTGAAGAACGCGGCCGAACCTTTGCTTCGCCGACAAATCTTCTGGCAATTGATCCACCGCAACGTGAAGTTGCATTGACGCGCTAATAAATCCCTGTAGCAACGTGTCGTGCAGCTCTTGCGCAATGCGTGTCCGCTCGGCGAGCCGCTCTTCAAAACGGTCATTCAGTTGCGTGGCAAAACGTCTCATCCGAAGGCGATACCAGGCAACGGCGATGAGCGCACAGACCAGCAAGCCAACAACCTGAAACCACCAGGTTTGCCAGAACAACGGCGGGATGTCGAAGCCGATCACTGCTTCCGCGCCATTCCAAAGCCCTTCGCTGTTGGTCGCGATCACGCGGAACCGGTACGAACCTGGACTGAGATTAGTGTATACGGCCTCTCGCGCAGTCATGGGCTCGCTCCAGTCGCGATCAAAATTATCTAGCCGATAACGAAATCTCACGCGTTCTGGCGCCGAAAGACTCACCCCCGCATAACTGAACATGACTCGCTGAGGAGCCGCTGGAAGGCGAATCGGTCCATTCAGGTCAATCGGGCCGCCGTCAGCTGAAACTGTTAAAATGTGGACCAAAGCCGGGACTGAGCTAACAGCCAGCCGAGCCGGATCAGCGACGGAAAGACCATGATTCAATGAAAACCAGATCCGACCGAACGGATCGGCCACCACAGAGCGGTGGCGTTTGACGCCTTCGGTGCTTGGCAAACCGTCCGCGAGCCCATACTCGCGCGCATCTCCGTCAACGAGCGCGCCACTTAGCAGCTTGTCACGGTTCACTCGTACGACATGATTTTCGGTTGCGATCCAGAGCCAGCCACTCCTGTCTTCCGCGACCCCGAAGATCTGGTCGCGCAGCGCATCGGGAATTGTCCGAGGAGTCTTGATCTGGCCGGAGCTAAGAAAGGCGACACCTTTGGCCGTACCGATCCAGAGCACGCCTGTCGAGTCTTCAAGAAGACAATTCACGCTCCCGGGGGGCATGCCGTCACGACTTGTGTAAGACCGCCATTGATTTTTCGTAAGAGCGCTCAAGCCGTCTGGAGTCGCGAACCACATCGTGCCATCGGAACCTTCTGCGATTGCAAAAACCGTGTTCGAGACTAGGCCATTTACGGTTGTATAGGTTGTGAAGCCGCCATTCTTGAAGTTGCTGACGCCACCGTTCAGCGTTCCGGCCCATACTGTTCCATCACGACCCTGATGAACCGCATAAACGCCGTTTTGCGCAAGCCCTTCTGCCTGTGTGTAAGTCCTGGATGTGAGCGAGCCGTCTTTGAAACTGAGATGCGTCAGTCCGCCACGTTGTCTGCCAATCCATCGACCGGCGCTGTCTACAGCGGGACGAAATTCGCCGTGATGGCCATCTCGGAAGGCCTGCGCCGGGAGAATGACAACATCCGGGTGACGGTCATCTCGCCCGGCCTGACGAAATCGGAATTGGACGACACCATCTCGGATCCCACTTTAGCCGAAGGAATGCGGGAATTCCGCAAAGTCGCCATCGGGGCTGACGCCATCGCCCGCGCCATTGCGTTCGCCGTCGAGCAGCCTGCGGACGTGGACGTCAGTGAGATCATCGTGCAACCCACGGCCAGTCCTTACTGAACGATTGGCGCCGCATCAGCGAACCGCAGTACCACGATATGGGTATGCCCCAATACTCTTGAAAGTGGTAGCAAAAAACCATTCGATTTCGTGATGTTTTTCCCGCTCCGAAAGTTCATAGTCTGAATTCGCAGGAGCGGTGAAAGAGCCGACAGTTAGTAGATAAAAGGGCACGAAGGTAGCAACGAGCGCTTTTCAACAATGGCTAGAAATTCATGGGAGGAGTTATGGCAACGACAAAAATCGCAAAAGACCAAACCAAACAATCTCGTCCAGGCCACTCTGGACCTGCTGATCATGAAAACTATCGCGAGGGAGTCAAACCGGTCGACATGAAGCTCGAAGTTGTGGTGCTCGGCGTTTCCGACGTCGACCGCGCGAAGGCTTTCTACGGGAACCTCGGCTGGCGGCTCGACGCCGACTTCGACTTTGGCGACTTCCGCGTCGTGCAGTTGACGCCGCACAACTCGGACGCCTCGATCATCTTCGGCAAGGGAATCACGTCGGCCAAGCCTGGCTCGGCGGACAGCCTGGTTCTTGCCGTGGACGACGTCGCCGCCGCCCGCGACGACTTGATCGCCCGCGGCGTCGCCGTGAGCGAGGTCTTTCACTACGCCGGCGGCCCCTTCAACAAAGCCGTGGAGAACCCACGCGTCGTCGGGCGCGACCCCCAAGGTCGTTCCTACTTCTCGTTTGCCTCGTTCGAGGACCCGGACGGGAACGGCTGGCTGCTCCAGGAGATCCCGACGCGGCTTCCCGGCCGCGAATGGAATTTGACGGGACCGCGAGATCTGGACGTCGCAATCCTTGCAGAACTCCTCCGCGAGACGGAGGAGCGCCACGGCCACTACGAGAAGACGCATGCCGAGCACCACTGGTGGGACTGGTACGCGCCCTACGTGAGCGCGCGTCAGAACGGCGGCAGTCCGGAGGAGGCGGCAGCGGCAGCCGACCGATACATGAAGGAGCGCTTATGACAACCGAACAAAAGCCGTTGAAATCAGGGTTCGGAGCAAAAAACACCGCCAGGGAAGTTCTTGCGGGGTGTGACCTGACGGGGAAGATCGCCATAGTGACTGGTGGGTACTCCGGCGTGGGTCTGGAGACAACCCGCGCTCTGGCGGAGGCGGGCGCGACGGTAGTTGTGCCCGCGCGAACGCGAGAGAAAGCTCGTACTGCGCTTGCTGGCATCCCCCGAATGGAGTTGGAGACACTGGAGTTGATTGACCCCGCTTCAATCGACGCGTTTGCCGATAGGTTTCTGGATTCCGGACGGCCGCTGGATATTCTCATCAATAACGCCGGGATCATGGCGCCGCCGCTTCGGCGCGACGCGCGCGGCTACGAATCCCAGTTTGCCACGAACCATTTAGGGCACTTCCAGTTGACGGCGCGGCTCTGGCCGGCCTTGAAACGGGCGGGCAGGGCACGGGTTGTCTCGGTCTCTTCCACCGGGATCAGCTTCGGGGGAGTCGATTTTGACGACCCGAATTTTGAACGGCGGGAGTACGACAAGTGGAAGGCCTACGGACAGTCCAAGACAGCCAACGCCCTATTCGCCGTCGCGTTGGACAAGCGCGGTCAGGCGCATGGCATCCGCGCCTTCTCTGTACACCCCGGCGGAATCTACACCGATTTAGCTCGTCACCTGTCGGCTGAAGAACTCGCCTTCGAGGGAGAGTTAAAGGCCCCCGAACAGGGGGCGGCGACGAGCGTCTGGTGCGCGACGAGTCCTCAGTTGGAGGGGAAGGGCGGGGTTTACTGTATGGACGTCGACATCGCCGAGGCCATTTCGGATTTCACCCCACAGAGGCTGGGCCAACAACCGACGGGAGCGCTCCCCTGGGCTATCGATCCCGACCTGGCGGAGCGACTGTGGCATCTCAGCGAGAAGATGACCGGCGTTAAATTCAGCGGCTGACCTCGCGCATCCTCAAGCGGCCGTCTCGCCGGTAGCAAGAGGCGCCTTTCGACAATGGCCAGAAATTCATAGGAGGTTTTATGGCAACGACAAGAGACGCAACGGCGACAATGATTGTAGCGCAGATTCCTAATTCGGGAACAGATTTCCAAATCGTCGAACGCGAGATCCCTAACCCCGGCGCAGGACACGTGCGCATCAAGGTGCAGGCCTGTGGCGTCTGCCACAGCGACGCGCTCACGAAAGACGGCTCGTGGCCCGGGATTCAGTATCCCCGCGTTCCAGGACATGAAGTCGTGGGCATCATTGATGAAGTGGGTACTGGCGTTTCCGAGTGGAAAAAGGGACAGCGCGTCGGTGTTGGCTGGCACGGCGGCTACGACGGCACGTGCATCGCGTGTAGGCGCGGAGATTTTATCAATTGCCGGAATATGAAAATTCCGGGCATCAGCTATGACGGCGGATACCAACAATTCATGGTGGCTCCCGTAGAGGCGCTGGCGGCGATACCGGAAAGTCTAAATGATACAGAAGCAGCGCCATTACTCTGCGCCGGAATTACCACCTTCAACGCGTTGCGGCACAGCGGCGCGCTCCCTGGCGACCTTGTTGCGGTGCAGGGTATCGGCGGTCTGGGGCACCTCGGAATTCAATTCGCAAACAAGTTTGGCTATAAGGTCGCGGCTATCGGGCGTGGGTCCGAAAACGCGGCGCTCGCCAAGAAACTCGGAGCGAGCGTGTACATCGATAGCAAAGCGACGAACGCGGCAGAGACGTTACAAAAGATGGGCGGGGCGCAGGTGATTTTAGCGACGGCCCCGAGCTCAAAAGCGATGTCCGAACTGATTGACGGTCTCGGGCCGAACGGCAAGCTCATGGTCATAGGCGCCGCTTTTGATCCTATTGAGGTCACACCAATACAACTCATCAGTGGAAATCGAACGATTCAAGGCTGGGCTTCGGGAACGCCAATCGATTCCGAGGACACACTGCGCTTCGCCGAACTAACCGGCGTGCGCCCCATGATTGAAACTTACCCGCTCGAAAAAGCGGCGGAGGCTTACGCGCGCATGCTGAGCGGCGACGCACAGTTCCGCGTCGTTCTGACGATGTGAAGCCTATCGGTGGAATGCGCCGAATGCTCAAGTTCAAGTTCTTGACGTCGGTCATTTCGCATTGGACAAGGCCGCGGTTGAGATCGCCGTCTAGGTTCGAGGCTCTGTCGGCTCATTACGTTTAGGAGTTATCATGTTCCAGCAAGAAAGGTGGGTTTCATATGCGATCTGACATTGTTCCAGGCGCTGTCTTCCCCGACTATGAGCTTTCCGACCATACCGGAAAACGCCGGAAGCTCTCCGAACTGCAAGGACAAGATCCGATGATTCTCGTCCTCAGCCGCGGCGCCTACTGCCCCAAGGACCGGCGGCAGCATGAAGGGCTTGTTCAACTCCACCGTGAGCTCGAGGTGGGCTATTGCCGGCTGGTCACGATCAGCACAGACAACATCACCGTGACGAATGAATATCGCAGCGGAGTCGGCGCACACTGGCCTTTCCTCTCCGACGCGGGACGCAAAATCCAAAAAGATCTCGACATCGCTGAGTACACCGATCCTGGACACAATCCCATGATTCCGCACACGATTGTTCTTGAGCCTGGCCTTGTCATCTACAAGATCTACAACGGCTACTGGTTCTTCGGCCGCCCGACGCCGGAAGAACTCCGCCAGGACCTGCGCGCGGTCCTCAAGAAATGCCGGCCGGACTGGGACATCACCACGCCCGAACTCAAAGATGCGTGGCAGCAGGGACGCAAGGAACTCTTTTATCCCTACGGCAAAACGTACGCCCAAACTTTAAGCGAACAAGAGTAGGGGCTGAGTTGTCACAAGCTCATTTTTGCCATGAACAATCAAGAAAGCGCACGAATGAATCTCAAATTGGAAGCTATCATCTAGGAGGGCAGGAGGGAAAGAAGAATGTCCGACGAAATCAATCAAGATCGGCGACGGTTTTTCGGCGCCGTGACCATGACCATCGCCGCCGCTCAACTCGGCATGACGGGTTCGGCGCAAGCACAATCCAGAAAGACAACCCCACCGGATCTGTCCACGATCGAGCCCGGGACGAACACGTCGTTCGGCGCGCTGAAGCAGATCGACGCCGGCGTCCTGAACGTTGCCTACGCTGAAGCCGGCCCTGCCAATGGCCCTGCGGTAATTCTTCTGCACGGCTGGCCCTACGACATTCACAGCTATGTCGATGTCGCCCCTTTGTTGGCGTCGGCGGGCTACAGAGTGATCGTCCCTTATCTGCGCGGCTATGGGGCGACACGCTTTCTTTCGAGTGAAACTTGCCGGAATGGCCAGCAATCGGCGATTGCAGTCGACATCACCGCGCTGATGGACGCTCTGAAGATAGGAAAGGCGATCATCGGCGGTTTTGATTGGGGCGCACGGACAGCCAACATCATGGCGGCGCTTTGGCCCGAACGCTGCAAGGCTCTCGTCTCCGTGAGCGGCTATCTGATCGGCAATCCTGAATCCAATAAGGCTCCGTTGCCGCCAAAGGCCGAACTCGAATGGTGGTACCAATTTTATTTCGCGACGGAACGCGGCCGCGCAGGCTACGAAAAATACCGTCATGATTTCAACAAGCTCATTTGGCAGCTCGCTTCGCCGAAATGGAACTTCGATGATGCGACGTTCGATCGTAGCGCAACGTCATTTGATAACCCGGATCATGTCAGTATCGTCATCCATAATTACCGTTGGCGGATCGGCCTGGCTGAAGGCGAGCTGAGGTATGACGACCTTGAAAAGCGGCTTGCCGAAGGCCCAGTCATCACCGTGCCCACCATCACCCTTGAAGGCGACGCCAATGGCGCGCCACACCCGGACGCAAGTTCATACGCCAAAAAATTCTCTGGCAAATATGCTCATCGGATCATCAAGGGTGGCGTCGGGCACAACCTGGCTCAAGAAGCGCCGCAAGCATTTGCTAAGGCTATCATCGATGTCGACGGCTTTTGATCGGGGTTGGCCTGCGTGGGCCGCGCAGACTGAGAGATGTTTCGCATTTCTGTTCCCCCACACCAACTCCCGCCAGAACCCCCTGATCCGTCAAATATGCCAACGATGTCTCTAGCGGGAGCATAGCGTTGCTCCTACGAGCAGCTCCATTCCCACCGCCACCGCGCCGACCGTTGTCGAGCTTGCCGGCGTCGCGCACGAAAACTGGTTTACCGCAATCGCGATCAACGCCCAGATGACCGTCAGGGCATACGGCGCATTGCCCCTCATCCCGCTGTCACAGCGGATGCGACCAAGCCGGCCAGCAGCAACAAGACGACGCCCCATGTCTGCGCGTCAATGCCCCAAATGTCCCAACCAAAAGTGGTGAGGGTTTGCGCGATTATGGCGACAGCGGCGACCGTGATCCGGCCGAGAAATATGCTGAAGGCGTAGTAGGCCAGTCACGCTTCAGCCCGCGAAAAGGTCGCGGCGCGCCGATGCGCGCGCGATTACGCCGACGAGCGAGGCCGGCGGCAAGAGCATTATGCCGACGCTCAGCGCGAACAATGAGCGCTGGAACGCGAGCATCCAGGCCGAGGTTGCCCCATCACCGAACCCGTCAGCCAGCCAGCGCGCCTGTCTACGCTGATGCCAGTCAGTTTGGAGATGGCCCGAATTGGTCGGAGCCGCGCATTCATGCAATTCAGGTTGTTTCAAATTTTTCTGTCTTACATTTTTCTGTTGAGAGTATCACTCGCTGGTCTGGGATTTGCGTCATAAAGCAACTGGGGATGCGGAGAAGTTCCTGGCCGATCGCTGCCATGTAGACAGTTCAAACAAAATAAGAAGAGAAGATGCCGCTTAAGAACACTCCGACAATCAAAGGAAGCGACCGAAGACCGCTGGTGTTGCTGACTGGCGCCACAGGCTACGTTGGCGGGCGTTTATTGAATATTCTGGAGGGGTCGGGTCATCGTTTACGATGTCTCGCGCGGCGGCCCGGCGCGCTACGCGCCAGAGCGGCGGCGGAGACGGAGATCGTGGTGGGTGACGCGCTCGACCCGGCTAGTCTTGAAGGCGCCATGCAAGGGGTGCAGACCGCCTATTACTTGGTTCATTCGATGGGCGCGGGCGGCGACTTCGAAGACAAAGATCGCCTGGCGGCTCGGAATTTCGGAGAGGCCGCGCGAGCTGCCGGAGTGAAACAGATCATCTATCTAGGCGGACTGGGCGAAAGCGATGGCCCACTCTCGCCGCATCTGCGCAGCCGGCGCGAAGTCGGACGTGTCTTGCGCGAATCCGGCGTTCCCGTCATCGAGTTTCGGGCTTCGATCGTCATTGGCTCCGGCTCTCTGTCTTTCGAGATGATTCGGGCTTTGGCTGAGCGGCTGCCGGTGATGATCACTCCGCGATGGGTGGCGACGCCCGCTCAGCCCATCGCGATTGAAGACATTCTCGCGTATCTGACCGAAGCCCTGAAATTGCAGCCCGGTCAGAGCCGAATTTTTGAGATCGGCGGGGCGGACCAGGCCTCTTACGGAGAGATCATACAGGAATATGCCCGGCAGCGCGGCTTGCGACGCGTAATCATCCCCGTGCCCGTCCTGACCCCACGCCTTTCCAGTCTCTGGCTGGGATTGGTTACCCCAGTCTATACGCGCATCGGGCGGAAGCTGATCGAGAGTCTACGCTACCCGACCGTGGTGAGAGACCGGTCGGCGCTGTATGTCTTCGGCGTTCGGCCGCGCGGGATTCGGGAGGCGATAGCCAGGGCTTTGCTCAATGAGGATCGCGCGTTCGCCGAGACGCGATGGTCCGACGCGCTCTCTTCGGGCGGCCGGCTGGCGAGTT
>Ga0209382_10006999_pt1 | contig 14440 bp, 11 predicted proteins | sample SoiMetdeltSBSDD5_FD_187599 | JGI IMG/M metagenome (GOLD analysis project Ga0209382, IMG submission 187599) | Bulk soil microbial communities from a Populus tree surrounding site in Tennessee, USA - Soil MetaG P. deltoides SBSDD5 (SPAdes) (version 2) | ecosystem: Environmental > Terrestrial >... | reverse complement strand
GCATCGGCCTTGCGGACGAGCGCTCGAATCCGCTTGATGATGTCGCTCGCTCGATTGCCATCGCGGACGATACAGCTCACGGATTCCCGCGCTTCATCGAGCCTGGGAGGCGACCCGGCGAGCCAGCGCTGGCAGGCGTCGCCTTCGGCCACGATCGCCGCGAGCGGCTGGTTGATTTCGTGCGCGATCGACGCCGTCAGCTCTCCCATCGTCATGACTCGAGCGACATGCGCCAGCTCTCCCTGCGCCTTCCGCAAGGCCTCTTCCGCGTGCCGACGCTCCGTGATCTCCATCACCGCACCAACCAATTCGACGCCGCCCGAGTCATCGCGGACTGCGCGCGCGACGAGCTGGACATACTTGACGGAGCCATCCCGCATCACCAAGCGACACTCCCGCTCGAAATCGCGACGCTCTCGGAACGCGTGCTCGATCGTCTCGTTCACCAGGGTCGCGTCCTCCGGATGCACACGTTGCAGAGCAAGCTCGACGGTTGGTTTCGTCGCTCGGTCGTATCCGAGGATTCTGAACGTCTCCTCCGACCAGGCGACCTCACCCGTCGGGCTCTTCCAGCCGAAGCTGCCGGTCCGGCTCAGCTTCTCGGCTTCAGCCAAGAGAGTCTGGCTGCGCCGCAGCTCGGCGGTCTGCTCCAGCACCCTGATTTCGAGCTCGTCGCGAGCCTTGCGCAGCTCGACCTCGCTCTGGCGCAATGCGGCCTCGGCTCGCCTCGCGAACGTGATGCCCCAGCCAACGGCCGCTCCGGTGATCGCGAACCCCAGGAAGCGAGGCAGATCGAAGAAGCCCGCGACCAGAGGGTAGTTCATGGCGACCAGCAGCGGCAGGGTCAGCGTGGCGAGCAATGCGGCCAGGAGCCCTGGTCCGGTACCACCGAACCACGCGGCGGCGACAACGGAGATCTGGAACAGCGCGGTCGGATGAATCGGCGGCGGGAAGCTCGACCAGACGGGAAGACGTCCGATCGCCGCAATGTGCACGATCGCCGCGACTCCGACACACAAAGGCGCCAGCGCATACCGCAAGACCGTCGATCGTTCCAGGAGCGCGCCGAAGCGATTGTCTCCTGCCATGGCCGGCGGCTCTAGAGCATACGCCATGACGGTCGAGCGTTCACACCGGAGGTGAGAGCACCATTCCGCCTCCGCCGCCCCCGCCGGCATCGTGAGCGACGCGTCCATTCGCGTGTTCGCGCACGGCGTCCACGTCGGGATCGACAGGAAGCGAGAAATGGAAGACGGCGCCGTGCGGGGAGTTCGCGGTCGCCCACAGACGTCCGCCGTGCGCCTCGATGATCGAGCGGCTGATCGAGAGCCCCATGCCCATACCGCCGGGCTTGGTGGTGAAGAAGGCGTCACACAGGCTGTCGAAGTGGTCGGGGTCGATGCCGACGCCGGTGTCGTGGACGGTGACGGCAACGCCGTCTCGGTGCGGCGCCGAGCGGATGATCAGGTCGCGGCCCCGGCCCGTCACCGATGCCATGGCCTCGACGGCGTTCATCACGAGATTGAGCATCACCTGCTGGAGCTGCACGCGGTCGCCGAGAATCGCGGGCAGCTCGCGCGTGAGCTCCTGGGCCAAGGTCACGTCGTGATGCTGGAGCTCGACACGCACGAGTGCCACGACGTCCTGGACCACGCCGTTGATGTCGAACTGCTGTTTGCGTGGCTCCGTTTTCGTTGCGAGCTGACGGATACGCTGGATGACGTCGCCGGCGCGATGGCCATCCTTCACGATGGCGGCCAGCGCCTCGCGAACCTGGTCCAGATCCGGATCCGTCAACGTGAGCCAGTTGAGTGCGGCGTTGGCGTCGGCGGCGATGGCGCCCAGCGGCTGGTTGACCTCGTGAGCGATCGACGCGGCCAGCTCGCCGAGTGTCGTCACGCGGGTGACGTGCGCGAGCTCGGCCTGTGCTCGCTGCAGCGCCTCCTCCGCTCGCTTTCGCTCGGTGACGTCCTCGCAGATGACGAGGACGACCGGATCGCGCCCAGCTCGGTGCATGGCCCTCGCCGTCTCCCGGACGTGGACGATCGTGCCGTCCTTGCGAACCTTGCGCAGCTCCCAGCTCGCGGCGTGCGGGAGGTGCTCGAAGCAGAGCGCGATGTTCTTCCGGGCCGCCTGTCGATCCGCTTCGTAAAACAGATCGAGCAGCGAGCGGCCGACCAGCTCGTCCGAGCTATACCCGAGCTGCTCGGCACCGCTCGGGTTGATCGAGACGATGGTCTCCGCCACATCCACGACGAACAGCATGGTGGGATTGTTCTCGAAGACGGCCCGCCATTGATCCTCGCTCTCGCGCAGCTTGTCCTCGTGTAGCCGTCGCTGGATGGCCACGCCCGCCAGGTGCGTGATGTGTTCGATGACCTCCAGATCACGCCGGCTGGGACTGCGTGGCTCGCGATAGTACATGGCGAACGTCGCGATCACCGTGCCCTCGGACGAGAAGATCGGGGTTGACCAGCACGCGCGTAGCGAAAGGGGTAACGCCAGCGCCCGATAGTCGGCCCACAACGGGTCCGTGGCGATGTCCGACACGATCACCTGCTGGCCGCGGTACGCCGCGGTTCCGCACGATCCGGCGCTGGGCCCGATGCGCGCGCCGTCGATGGCCTCCGTGTACGCCTTCGGAAGGCTGGGTGCCCCTCCGTGACGCAACCGATCGCCGTCCAGCAACAGGACCGAGGCCAGCACCTCGGGAGCCTGCTCTTCCACGAGCCGACAGAGGCCATCGAGCACGTGCCCCAGTGAGTCCCCCCGCGCCACCATCTCGAGAATCCGCTTCTCGCCGGCCAGCAAGGCTTCGGCGCGCTTGCGCGCGTGGATGTCGGTGGAGATGCCATACCACTTCCTGATCGTGCCCCGCGCATCCCGCAACGGCACGGCGCGGACCAGGAACCAGCGATAGCGCCCATTCGCCCCGCGGTAGCGCACCTCGTGCTCGAACGGCTCGCCGCTGGCCAGCGATGCACGCCACTCGTCCAGGTGGCGTTCGAGGTCGTCGGGGTGAACCGCGACCTGCCAGCGTGAGCCGGATGAGTCCTCCAGCCCGGAATAGTCCTTCGAGCGCCGATTCACGAACTCGAGCCCGCCGTCGGGCAGCGCGACCCCGATGCCGATCGGAATCGTCTCGACCACTGCGCGCAATTCCTGTTCCTTCTCGCGGACCGCGTCATAGAGCTGGGTGAGCTGCCGCGACGCGCGATCGCGCTCGACGATCACGGCGGCCAACGACAGAAACGACAACGCCGCCACGCTGAGGAAGAGCTGCACCACCTGCATGCCATTCAGCGGCGGAAGATCCGCGGCGGCAAACGCACCCCACTGGCTCAACGTGAGCGAGACCGCGAGGACACCGGCGAGGGCGAGCCCGGCGGACGCGCCACGCAGACCGAACCGCACGGCGCCCCACAGCAGGCAGGGATACACGGCGAACTTCACGGCGCGACCGGGCACCAGGCCGAAGACCACCGTGACCGCCACCGCGGTCGTCACGACGAACAGCCCGGCTTCGAGCACCCGCCAGCGCGAAAGCGGCGCCGACGGCACCTCGGGCTCTTCCTTGAATGCCAGCACGAGCGGCGCGAACACCAGCAGGCCGAGCACGTCCGCGATCCACCAGGTCAGCCAGGCCTCGCTGAAGACGGTGCCCTCCGCGATGCGGAGGGTCTGCGCGCCGACGATCGCGCCGATGGGAGCGCTCACGAGACCGCAGACCGCGGCCAGGCCGAGCGTGTTCGTCAGCCGGTCGAGTCGGAACGGGAGTGGAAACAATGACCGGAGCAGTGAGGCCCCGGCCACGGCTTCAAGGGTGTGGGCGAGCCAGAAGCTCGCGCTCACCCATAGGCGCTGGCCGTGCAACCCGTGGGAGGCAAGCTCGACCAGCGCCGCAGCCGCCATCAGCTGCGGCCATTGCCGGGACGGTGTGAAGAGGAGGACGGCAAGGTACAGCCCGCCGGGTGGCCATATCGTCGTGAGCTCCCCGGATTTTGTCGACAGCGCATGGCCCAGCTCGGCGCCTGCGAAGGAGGCGAGCGCAAAGCTGACCCACAACCGCCGTCCCGAGAACCACACGCCGCGTGCGCCAGCGCCAGCCATCGATCACCCGTTTACGCGACCGCCGGGTCTACGTCAACGCCCGGCGATGCGCGCACGACCATCATGTGGCCAGCTCTCGTTGAGAGTGCTCGACCGCTCCAAGGGTGACGCGAGGCCGTATCGATGCTAGCGGCGACCGTGAAGGATGTCGCACCAGCGCCGGTTGTCGTCGCCACCCGCCTCGGCGCTTCCCGAAAGGTATGGGGAGGCGGCCACCACCGCGTCATCCGCCCCCTCCCGCGTCGGTGAGTGGGATTCGCACCAGCGCACATCCAGAATCTCGTCGCTGGGATCGGCATCGGGCTCACAACCGGGACAATACGCGCGGGCGACACAGGGGGTGTCCGGAAGGTAATCTCTCTCCGTCGCCGCTCCAACGCTCATCTCACTGCAGCTCCTACCCTTGAGATGCCGGGCAGGACCGACAGGTTTCGATGATCCGGGGAGGGGCTGGAAGTCAGCGTTCGGGGCGACGCGCCCCGTGATCCGCGTCCGCGCCGAGCACCTTCCCGCCGGCGGCCGGCGTGATGCCGAGCCGCGCAGCGAAGTGCACCAGCTCGGCCACGGAGCCAGCCTGCATCTTCGTCATCACGTGCCCGCGCTGCTCTTTGACCGTCGCTTCGGTAGTGCCAAGCTCGCCGGCGATCTGCTTGTTGAGGAGCCCGGCGACGATCCCCGCCAGCACATCGCGCTCTCGTGGAGTGAGGGAACCGTACCGGCGGCGAAGCTCCGCGCGGTCCTGGCGCTCCACGCGGATCGTCCGGTCGCGCTCGATCCCGCTGCGAATGGCGTCGAGCAGCTCTTGCTCGCGGAACGGCTTCGTCAGGAACTCGACGGCGCCAGCTTTCATGGCCCGCACCGACATGGGGATGTCGCCGTGCCCGGTGATGAAGATGATCGGCAGCTCCGCGTCCGTCTCGACGAGCTCCCGCTGCAGATCGAGCCCGCTCAGCCCCGGCAAGCGAACGTCGAGCACGAGGCACCCCGGCGCGTCGGGACGACGGGCGTCGAGGAACGCCCGCGCGCTGGCGAACACCTCGACCTTGAATCCCACAGACGTGATGAGCCGGCGCAACGAGTCGCGCATCGACGGATCGTCGTCGACCACGAATACGATAGATGCCATCGCCGACGGGTCGGGGCCGGCGCGGCGCGGGACCTCACGTCGTCGAGTAGGTTCCGTGTCGCTCACAGTCAGCTGCCCGGAACGAGTGCTCGCTGCCATCGTGCCACCTCGAGCGGGAAGTCTGCGTTGCTGTTCACGCTGCGCCGAGAGCGCTCCGTATCGCCTCCAGGAGCGCGGGACCCCGGACAGGCTTCTCCATGAAGGCGGTCGCACCCACCTGGAGCGTACGCTGGCGCATGTCGTCGTCGCCGTGTGCCGTCAGGATGATCACCGGGACCCGCGCACCGGAATCGGCGAGATGCCTCAGCAGGCCGAGCCCACCCATCCCCGGCATCCGCAGATCCAGCACGAGACAGCCGGTCCTGTCCAGCGAGCCCGACTCGAGGAACACCTCCGCGGATTCGAACGTCTCGACGCTGAGCCCCGCGGACATCAAGAGGTTGCGGAGCGACCGACGCAGCGATGCGTCGTCATCGACGATCGAAACCATCCGGCCATTCTGCTCACTCATCCGATCGCCAGTCGCCGTCCTGACCACTCCCTTGTCGCAATGGTACGGAGCGGAGCAACGGCGAGTCTACCCTACCTTCGTCGGGTACGGTTCCGCGGCCGGAAGCGCGAAGTGGAAAATGGCGCCATGCGGCCGGTTGGGGGTGGCCCACAGCTGGCCGCCATGCGCCTCGATGATCGAGCGGCTGATCGAAAGCCCCATGCCCATCCCGCCCGGCTTGGTGGTGAAGAAGGCGCTGAACAGGTGGTCGAGGTGGCCCGCCGCAACACCGATGCCGGTGTCCTGCACCGCCACGCTGATGTGATCGTCGTCGCGCGACTCGGACCGAATCAACAGTTCCCGGTGGCGGTCGGCCACGGACCCCATCGCTTCGATCGCGTTCATCACGAGGTTGAGCAGGACCTGCTGCAGCTGGATCCGGTCGCCCAGCACCGGACAGAGCTTCGAGCCGAGGTCCAAGGTCAGTGAGATTTCCTGATGGAGCAATTCTGCCCGCACCAGCGGCACGACGTCGCGAACCACGTCGTTGAGGTCCAGAGGATCTGTACGCGGCGCACCCTTCCGCGCCAGCTGGCGGATGCGCTGGATCACCTCCCCCGCGCGGTGCCCGTCTCGCACGATCGCCTCGAGCGCTCCGCTCACACTCTCGAGATCCGGAGGCGAGGCCGCCAGCCAGTTGAGGGAGGCGTTGGCATCGGCGACGATGGCGGCGAGCGGCTGATTGACCTCGTGGGCGACCGAAGCCGCCAGCTCGCCGAGTGTCGTCACGCGGGTGACGTGCGCCAGCTCCGCCTGAGCCTTCTGAAGCGCTTCCGCTGCAAGCATGTGCTCTGTCAGGTCGCGACTGATCACGAGCGCCGCGATTACCTCGTTCGACGTGTTCCGGAGCGCGGTGTAGGTCCTCACGTGATAGACGCGCGCGGCCGCATTCGTGAGCCACTCGCCGTACGTCACCTGTTCTCCCGCGAAGCAGCGGTCCAGATTGGTCTTGAGCGATCCCTCGAACGCGTCGCTGCCGCGCAGCTGCGCGACGTGCATCCCCACAATCGTGTCGACCGGCAGGCCCCAGTTGCGCTCGTAAACAGGATTGACACGTCGATATCGGTAATCTCTGCCGATGACGGCGACGGCGTCGGGCGACCCCTCGAACACCTGCTCGGTGAGGTATTCGGCCTGCTTCCGCGCGGTGATGTCGACGATCGTGACCAGTGCGCTCACGAACCGGTCGGACGACGGCGGGAACGCGATCGTGCACAGCACGGTCAACCTCTCGCCCCGCAGGGTCTGCAGCGCGGTCTCGGCCTCGAAGAACGTGCGGCCTTCGGCGACCGCCAGGAGCTCCGCCGCGAACACCGTGTTCGTCTCGGCCACGAAGAGCTTGTCCAGCGAGGTGAGGAGCTGGTCCTTGCTCTCGGCCGCGAACAGCTTGACCGACGCCATATTGACGTCGATGACGCTCACCATCTTGATGGCGTCCTGAACGAATTGCGGGTGGCTGGCGAAGTATGCGCGGAGATCGCGCACGCCGCTGGCTCGGAGCTCGTCGATGGCCGCCTTCACCTGGGAGAAGTCTTCCTCCCAGATCGACACCGCGGTCGACTCGAAGATGTGACGATACCGCTTCTCGCTCTCGCGCAGACGGTGGAAGATCGACAGGCTCGTCAGCGCATCCTCGAGCCGCCGGCCGATGCCTTCGAACAGGAACTGCTCCTGCCGGGTCCACACGCGCGGGTACGAGCACTGGCTGAGGCCGAACATGTACGGCTGATCGCCCTTCGGGTAGAGCGCCATGAGCATCCGGGATTGCGTACCCAGACGCTTCGCGAGACGGCCGCTCAGCGGAAACGCCGAGTGCGGCCCGAACTGCACGGCCCCCCTGGCGGCCCGGACGGTCCGAAACACATCGGCCGTCTCCGACTCCATCGGCACCTGTTCGCCCACCGCGAAGAGTCCGGGGAACTCTGGACGCGTACGCTGCATCTGCGCCCCGTGCCACGCCGCGTCGGGGTCGCACGGATAGACCAGCCAGGCCCGATCACAGTCGAAGATCGAGAGCGCCGCGTCGAGGACATCGCTCATCATCTGCTCGAGGTCGTTCGTTCCCTGGATCGCACGGGTCACTCGATCCAGGCTCTCCATGACCCATCCCCGCGCCTGACGGTCCTCGTCCGCCTGCTTGCGCTCCGTGATGTCGACCATCACGCCACGCAGGCGGGCCGCGCCGTCGCCCTCGACCACCACACTCACCAGACCGCGAAACCACACGACACGTCCGTCCGCCGCGATCATCCGGTATTCGAAGTCCCGGCTGCGTTTCTCGGCCGCGGCGTTCTGGCAGGACCGCACCGCCCAGTCGCGGTCGTCCGGATGAATGTGATCACTCCAGAACGTCGGTTTGCGCATCCACTGTTCTACCGGGTAGCCAAGGATGCGCTCGGCTTGCTCGCTCACGAACGAGAACACGAACGTTTCGCCGTCCGCCTCCCAGACGATCCCCTCGACCGAATTGACCAGATCGCGGAACCGCTGCTGCGTGGCGAGCGCTTCGGTCGTGGTCCGGCTCAATTCCAACGTCCGTTCCGCAACTCGCTGCTCGAGCTGGTCGCGCACCCGGGACAGGGCTTCCTCGCTGCGAGTGTGCGCCTCGACGAGACGCGCGTTCTGAAAGGCGGTCGCGGCATGATTGCCGGCCACCGAGAGTAGGAGATGGTCCGTCTCGTCGGGAAACGCGGCGCGATCGGACGCCGCGACCACGAGCCCGGCCTCGCCGCCCACCCCGATCGGCATCACGACACCGCGGACTGATCGGTCGCCATTGCCCAGGTCGGGAACGATCTCGGCGCGCGACGGCAGCGGCTCCTCGGTGAGGCGCCGCCGCAACCAATCGCCAAATCCCTGCCACGCCTCGCCCCGCATGGCCTCGACGGCCGGCCCGCCATTGGGATCGCACAAGCGCACGAACGCGAATTCGAGGTGTAACGAGCCGACCAGCACGTCGGCAAGCCCCGCGGCGACGGCAGGCGGCTCGCGGCCGACCCACGCTGCCGGAATCGTCGAGAGCGCCACCAGGTCCCTGAGCGCTCGTCGCAATCGGCGGATCTCGTCCGGGGAGTCCATGGCCTTCAGGGGAGCAGCCGTACTCCCCGGCGAGCCGCGCCTCGCTCCCGAAGCTCGAGCAGGAACTGATCGGGCGGAACGAAGAACGGATTTTCCTGCAGGACCCCGCCGATGATCACGACTGGATGCGTCCGCATGATGTCGACCGCCACGTGCGCGCCGAATCTCGACAGATCGTACGAGCAGATCACTGGATCGTCGTACTTCGGCAGCACGTAGTTCAGCCGCGTCTCGTACTCGACCAGATCCTCGACGCCCGGCCTGGCGAGCAGCGCCCATTCCATGTGCGCCAGCAACCGCGTCCGTGGATACGCCGACGCTCCGCCGGAGGTCAGGAGCTCTTCGATCAAGGCAATCATCGCATCCTGATCGAAGTGATCTTCGCGGAGGTACGCGTCCTGCCAGGCCCGCACGTCCAGCTGACCCCGCGCCACGGCCCGATCCACGTCGATGCCCGCTTCACGGAGACGCGCGACATGGTCGGGTCGCCGCTCGGGATCCACGATGTGGAGTGCCCTCTCCCCGCGATCGAAACCGTCGGTGATGAAGGTGCGAAGCACCCGGTGCTCCTCGTCGACGCTGTTGAAGAACGCGCAGATGTGACGCTCGCGGCCGAGCGTTCCCCCGGCGAACTGAACGGGCCGTTCCTGTCCCATCGCTACACCCCCGCGTCGACCGCCAGTGAGAACTGAAAAATTGCACCATGCGGAAGGTTCGCGGCCGCCGAGAGCCGCCCGCCGTGCCCTTCGATGATCGAGCGGCTGATCGAGAGCCCCATGCCCATGCCGCTCGGCTTGGTGGTGAAGAATGCGTCGAACAGTCGATCGGCGTTCTCCGGCGCGATGCCGACGCCCGTGTCCTGCACGACCACGCTGACGTGATCGGCGTCGTGCCGCTGCGTTCGAATCGTCAGCTCGCGCGACCTGCCGTCGACGGCCGCCATCGCATCGATGCTGTTCATGACGAGGTTCAGGACCACTTGCTGGAGCTGGACCCGGTCACCCAGCACGGCCGGCAGCCCCGGCGCGAGCTCGACCTCGAGCGAGATCTCGTGGTGGCGGAGCTCGGTGCGGACGAGCGGTAGCACGTCGCGCACGACGTCGTCGAGATCGAGCCACGTCCGCCGCGGCTCGCTTTTCGTCGCGAGCTGACGGATACGGTGAATGACGTCGGCGGCGCGGTGACCATCCTTGACGATTGCCGCCAGCGTGTCGCGGAGCTGGTCGAAATCCGGCGCCGACTCCGCCAGCCAGTTGAGGCAGGCGTCGCCGTCCGCAACGATCGCCGCCAACGGCTGGTTGACCTCGTGGGCGATCGAAGCGGCCAGCTGGCCCAAGGTCGTGATGCGGGTCACGTGCGCGAGCTCCGCCTGCGTCCGGCGCAGCGCATCCTCGGCTTGCTTTCGCTCGATGAACTGGCCGATTTGACTGCCGATGGTCGCCATCATGTCGAGCAGATCCTGGTCGGGCTGCCGGATCTCGTGGCTGAAGAACTCCATCACTCCGAGGACCTCCCCGGAGAGCAGGATCGGGAATCCGAAGGCGGCGTGCAGGACCTCGCCGCCGACGACGGGCGCGCGCAGAAAGTTGGCGTCCCGAGCGATGTCCGGAATGTAAAACGGCTCGCGGTTGAACCAGACTCGCCCCGGCAGCCCGATCCCGGGCTCGAAGGTCATCTCACGGCCGGCGGTCTCGAAGTCCGGGATCCGAATGGATTCCTTGTGCCAGATCTCCACGCAGCGCAGCACCCGCGCGTCGCGGTCGCGCCGCCACAGCGCACCCACGTCCCAGACCAGATGCTCGCAGATCGAGCGAAGAATCTTCGGCGTCGCGTCGTCGAGCGTCGTCGCCTCCGCGAGGATCTGGGTCACCGTGTGCTGGGCCAGGAGGCGATGCTGCGCGCGCGTCCGCTCCGTGATGTCGTGCACGGTACCGAAGAGCCGTCGCGGCCGGCCCGACTCGTCGCGGATCGCGTTCGCTTGACTGTGGACGACGCGGACATCGCCTCCGGGCTGGACGACGCGATACTCGACGTCGTAGCGCGAGCCGCCGCGCTGCACCTCCGCCTGGGCCGTGATGACGATCGGCCAATCCTCAGCGTGGATCAGCTTCCACACATCCTCCGGTTTCAGCGCATCGTCCCGCTGCGCAAGGCCGAAGATCCGGTAGGTTTCGGCCGACCAGATGAGACGATTGCGATCGAGGTCGAGGTCCCAGTAGCCGACGTGCGCGATGCGCTGCGCTTGCTCCAGCCTGGTCTCGCTCGCGCGCAGGCTGCGCACCATCAACTGCGTGGTGAGCGCATCGGCAAGCCGCTGGCCGATCTCCTGGACGAGTCGTTCCTCCGGAGATGTCCAGGCTCTCGCGGACGAACACTGTTGCAGCACGAACAAGTACGGCTCATCGCCTTTCGGGTACACCGCCGTTGCGATCTGGGACTGGACGCCGAAGCGCTCCGCGCCCCCTCGCGCGAAGAACGGATGCTCCGATCTCGGACCCAATTGCACGGGGCGGCCGGCGGCGGCGACGGCCTGGAACATCTTCGCGACGTCTGCGTCCATCAGCTGCTCGGCGCCCAGGACCACGCCGGTGATGAACTCGGGCCCCGTCTGCGCCATCGACACGCGCCACGACGCCGCGTACGGATCACACGGATAGACCAACGCGGCCCTGTCGCACTCGAAGATCGAGCGCACGACCTGAAGCACGTCGCTCGTCATCTGGTCCAGGTCATTCGTAGTCTGAATGGCCCGGTCGATACGATCGATGCTCTCGAGGATCCACACGTGCCCTTGCCGTTCGGCCTCGACCAGGGAGGCCTCGTGAGCCGCCGCGCGCAGGCTCTCGTTGCTCCGCTCCACATCCGCGGTGCGCTCGTGAACTCGCGCCTCCAGCTCCTGGCGGGTCCGCCGCAGCGAATCCTCGGCCCGGCGTCGCGCGGCGCTCATGCTTGCCATGAAGAGACCAAGCAGCGCGAAGATCGCGAGGCGGGGAACCTCGGCCAGGTCCGTCTCCAGTGAATCCAGCGGCGGCGTGAAGCAGTATGCGAAGGCCAGCGTGGCCAGACCCCAGGCGAGCAGCGCCGGTCGTAGCCCGCAAAACCAGCCCGTGATCAGGATCGCGACCAGCGATAGCTGGCCCGCCGCGAGCACCACCGGGCGCAGCCACAGGGCGATGCCGACGGTCGTCGCCACGCAGACGACCGCGATGCCGTAGCGGGTGAGGCCAGTGATCACCTCGCCCCGAACGAGTTCGGCCCGGCGTGCGGAGACGTCGCCCACCCCCTTGCTGCCATGGTAGGTCGGCGAGGGGGGTGGGTCCACCCTACCTTCGTCGGGTTCTAGGCTCGGGGCCTACGGAGCCTCGATGATCGTGTCCGGGTTGAACCCGGGCTCCGGACTGTCAATGAACACGTTGCCGTGCTGGCCGGGGGCTTCCGCCGATCCGGACTGCTGCGCGTCGGTCGCAGTGCCGTCGTTGGTGGTCGGCACCGACGTGTTGTAGCCGGATGGCTCGCCGGCCCCGACCGTGCCGGACGTGCCGGCGGTCGTGCACGCGCTCAGGGCCAGCGGACCGATGACCGCAAGCATGATGGTGATCTTCAGCGTTCTCATCCTCGTCCTCTCCTATGATCGACTGGGCCCGACCAGCGGCGTATCCACGAGGTGCTCGCCGACGAACCAGACGTGCCGCTCGTTGGTCCGGATCACCTGGCTCACCAGCAGGTCGTTCGTGCCGTCGTCGCCCATCTCGGCTGCCTGTCGCGCCATCGCGCGGCTCTCCTTCAGGACGATCTCGTGCGCGTGGAGAAGCCGCGAGATCTGCGTCGGAACGTCGTCGCGGTGGCGCGGAGGGCGCGGGATCAGCGTCATCTCGGCGACGTCGTGAGCCATCGCGATGCTCACGCCGCCGAGCGACTGAATGCGCTCGGCGATCGCATCGACCAGCTCGCTCTGCTCGTCGAAATGCTTGTCGAACAGGAGATGGAGCTGGTAGAACGTCGGACCGCTGACCTGCCAGTGATGTTTCTTGTAGAGGTCTCTCAGCGTCATCGTGTCGGCCAGCAACTGATTGAGGTTGGCGACGCTCGCCACGCACGCCGAGACGTCGAGCGCGATCGGAAATCGGGCGATCGTTCCGTAGTGCTGCAGCTCGGTAGCGCCGTCCGTGGTCAGCGGTCGCGCCTGCTCGATCGGGATGACCACTTCATGTTTTCTTGTCATGGGTGTTCCTTCCTCTCTCGTACGACCGTTCGGTCCTCGATCAGTGCGTCGGCTCGGCCGAGACGACATCGAACGCCGTTACGCTGATTCGATACGTGACGGCTCCCGGCATCGCCTCGGTGACGACTGACGACTCCCCACCTGGCTCGATATCCCCGAGCGCCCACACGACGCGGCGGCCCACCGAATGTTCGTCGGCGCTGAGCCCTTCGACCTCGAGCTGGACGTCGGTCACGCGGTACGGCAAATCGTTTCGGACCGAGGCTTCGATTCTCGGCGTTGGCGTCCTCCCGTCGGGTTCGGGCCCCCAGCTCACGTGAAACCATTGGTCCCACTCCGCGCCGCACGCAGGAGAGGTCACGGCCAACAGAGCCAGTGCGACCGCCAGGTGAATCCTCATCGCAGCCATCCTCCCCACATTCCCCAGTCCATCCCGTCGGTGTCGGCCCACAGCTCACCCTCGTCGACCTCCCGTTCCGTTGCCAGCCGCTGGTATTCCACGTACTGCCGGGGTCCACCGACGTAGAGGCAGTGGCAGTTGACCGGATCCGCGTAGGTGTACGCCGCGTCTCCGCCCACGCCGTGAGCGACGATCCTGAACGGCGGCATCGACGCGAGATTTTGGGCCTGCTCGGGAGTCTCGGCGTTTCGCCTCTGGAAACCGGCCTTCACCAGAAGCTCTTCCGTGCTGACGGCGTCCTGTCCGCGCAGCGTCGCGCAGCCGGACACTGCCGCCAGCAAGCCGGCGAAGCAGACAGTCGCGACGATGGCGCCGACGCGGGAACGAAGCCTATTCCTCATCTCCCTCTCCTGTTGGTGCCGCCAAGCGCGGCAGCCGACGACCCGCGGTTCTCGCGCACGGCTCTTCCGCAAGAATCCGCAGTTCGAGCCGCGGGCCATTCGCGCCGACGACGGTGCGCGCGGACGTGTTGCAGCTCGTGCGCTTGCCGCCACTCGAGCGCGGCGAACGTGAGGACGATCAGGACGACCGACATCAACAGCACGTGGAGCCTCCCACCATTTCGAGTGCGTCTTCGGTAACGGCGTTACAGCCGGCGACGGCCGCCTGCATCACCGCGTCCGGTAGCCCGGCGCGTCGTAATGAGTGGGGAGAACGAGGAACAGCACACGTCTGGAGTTGGTCAACCGAGCCCGAGCCCGGCGGCGAGCGCGGATTCGCGGCTATATCGCCAACGAATACCAGGACGTCATCGTCACCGCCAACGACGGCTCAGAGCTTGTCCGCGTCGGCGTCGCTCGCACCGTTCACGATCGCGGCCCCGTCGTCGTCGGCAACCAGCAGCAAGATATAGATACGATCGCCCACGACGCGAGCGTCTCGCACGTCGATCAG
>Ga0209382_10006998_pt1 | contig 14441 bp, 11 predicted proteins | sample SoiMetdeltSBSDD5_FD_187599 | JGI IMG/M metagenome (GOLD analysis project Ga0209382, IMG submission 187599) | Bulk soil microbial communities from a Populus tree surrounding site in Tennessee, USA - Soil MetaG P. deltoides SBSDD5 (SPAdes) (version 2) | ecosystem: Environmental > Terrestrial >... | reverse complement strand
ATCGCCGCCGACGGCCTGCGCCGCATCGCCGTGGACCGGGCCGCGCTGCACGACCCGGCCGCCCAGGTCGTCCGGGGTATCAACACGCACTGGTTGCGGCAGACCACCCTGACCTGGGTGGAGCGAAACTACGGTCACGCTATGGCCCGCGCCTACGCCGATCACACCGATGCCGAAGGCAGCGGTGTGACAGCCACCTGGTTTCGGGCATCCCTGTCGGAATCGCGGTGGCGTTGGCCAGGCTTAACTGGCGAGCATCATCCGCTCATCGCGGAAAACTAAGGTCGAGTAGCGGGAGATGAGACCCTCCCGGCTAATCGACCTGAGACCGGGGTGGCGCCGTCTAGCGAACGATACGGCCGGCGACCGGCCACCTCCCGCGGCCACATCCCGGTGGCGGCTTGGATCTCGGCCAGTTTCACAAAGGATCGGCCACGCGACACCCCGGATCGGTTGGCCTACACTTCGGCAGTCAACGAATCTGCTAGAGTTCCGCCGTGCCTCTCCCTCCCCTGGGCCTGCTTGCGGCGGCCCGATCGTTGTTCCGGCGGTCGCGGCCTGTAGATCCAATCGATGGACTCTACAGAAACCTCGAGTACTTGTCGATCTTCCTGGGCCGGGCGCTGCGGCGACGGTGCCTGGAGAGTATTGATCGGGTACGTCCCCTCGTGAGGTCCCGCGCTCTGGGATCGCAACGAGGACCCAACGCCCGTCGGAGCAGGCATCGGCGACCCGGGGGACATCGATCGGGTCGAGGATCGCAACGTTGACTGGCGCAGTGTGGCCATTGTCGATGCGTCACTGGCGGCCCGGGATTCTCCCGGGTCGCCGGTGACGGATGTCGGACAGCCGGCTTCCTTGACGGGGACTGGGCCTCCGACGAGGGTCGGGTGCGGTTGCCGGTGGTGATGATGCGAGGACGTTTCGTGTCTGTGGATGGGGTTTTGTTCGCCCATAGTCCGGCTGGTCCGGGCCGGCCGTGGCATCGGCTGGATGCGCATCTGCGTGGTACCGCCGATCTGGCGGCGCGGTTCGCGCGGCCGTTCGGGGGTGCCGAGGTTGCGTACTGGTTGGGGTTGCTGCATGACGTGGGCAAGGCGTCGTGTGCCTGGCAGGGCCGGCTGGCCGAGGTGGCCTCGACCGGGGGACGGGTGGGGTTGGACCACAAGGCGTTGGGAACCCGGCTGGCGATTGAGCGTGGCCTGGGCCCGTTCGCGTTGGCGGTGTGGGGTCATCACGGCGGGTTGGTCGACGCGTCGACATTGATGTCGGCGTTGGGCGAGCGTTTGCGGGATCAGGCCGAGGCGGTGACATCGGCCGAGACCGCCGTGCGGGTGATGCTTCCCGAGCTGTCCGGCGCCGGTGCGGTGCAGCCACCGGCGGGCTGGTTGGCCGATCCCCATGTCGGGGAGATGGCGATGCGGCTGGTGTTTAGCGCGCTGTGCGACGCCGACCACTTGGACACCGCGGCGCATTTCCATGGCCTGCCGGCGCCGCTGGTGCGACCGGACGTGGACCTGGGTGTGCTGCGGGACCGGTTCGAGAAGCGGCGTACCGGCTTGTTCGCCGAGCGTTCGATGGCGCGGGCGGGCGGGGGGCGTGGCTTGGACGGGGTGCGGGAGCAGGTGTACGCCGGGTGTGTGCGGGCCGCGGCGCGGCGGCCGGGGGTGTTCCGGCTGCCGGCGCCGACCGGGGCCGGCAAGACGCTGGCCTCTGCCGGGTTCGCGTTGCACCATGGCGCCGAGCACGGGATGCGTCGGGTGGTGGTGGCGGTGCCGTTCCTGACCATCACTGAGCAGAACGCGGCGGTCTACCGGGCAATGTTGGACGACGACGCGATGGAGCCGGTGGTGCTTGAGCACCACAGCGGCGTCGATCTCGATCTGGGCACACGCCGGGGCCGGTGGGCCCGGCTGGCGGCGGAGAACTGGGATGCGCCGTTCGTGGTGACCACGTTCGTGCGGCTGTTCGAGTCCTTGTTCGGCCGCCGGCCGGCGGCGATGCGCCGGGTGCACCGGCTGGCCGGCGCGGTGATCGTGCTCGATGAGGTGCAGGCGCTGCCGGGGCATCTGCTGGTGCCGATCCTGGATGGGCTGCGGCGGCTGGTGGAGCATTTCGGCGCCACGGTGGTGTTGTGCTCGGCGACCCAGCCGGAGTTCTGGGCGTTGAGCCCGTTCAAGGACCTGCCCGCCGTGGACCTGGTTGATGACCCCGGCCGGCTGGCGGCGGATCTGCGGCGGGTGGCCTTCCAGTGGCGGCTGGCGCCAAAGCCGACTCTGGCGCAGGTGGCGGCCGAGGCGGCGGCGCATTCGGCCGCGCTGGTGGTGGTCAACACCACCGCCGACGCGCGCCGGGTCTACGACGCCTGGCGGGACGTGGGCCCGGCGGAAGAAGCGTGGCATCTGTCCACCCGGATGTGCCCGGCCCACCGCCGGCGGGTGCTGGATGCGGTACGCCAACGCCTTGACGATGGCGCGCCGGTGCTGCTGGTCTCTACCCAGCTGGTCGAGGCCGGCGTGGATGTGGACTTTCCGGTGGTGTTCCGGGCTCTCGCGCCGGCGGACTCGTTGCTGCAGGCGGCCGGGCGGGCTAACCGGGAGGGTCGGCTGCCGGGGGTGGGGCAGGTGGTCATCTTCGACCCGGCCGATGGTGGGGCGCCGCCGTCGTACCGGGCGCTGGTTGGCCAGACGTTGGTCCACCTCGGGCCGGGCCGGGCCGACCCGGACGACCAGCGGGCGCTGGCCGCGTATTACCGGGCGGTGTACGACGTGTCGAACCTCGCCGATGATGCGCACCTGGGCCAGCGGATCCAGCAGGCCCGGGCCCGGTGGGAGTTACAGACGGTCACCGATGGCCCGGAGGACGCCGCGACCGGCCGACGCGACCCGCGCCAGGCGTTTCGGCTGATCAGCGACACCGGTCTAGCCGTGGTGACCCCGCAAGGGGCGGCCATCGCAGAGGAGCGCGCCGAGCTGGTGGAGGTGATCGAACGGATCCGTACCGCCGCGGTGCCAACCCGCACGGACCTGCGCCGCCTGCAGCAGTACACCACCACCATTCACCCCAGTGCGGTCACCGCTGCGGTGCGGGCGTTGCTGGCACCGGTCCTTGGCGGCGAGGTCGGCAGCGGGGCCCTGGTCGAGTGGCGTGGCGAGTACGACGACGCGACCGGCATCGACGTCGATCCACGTATTGAGGAGTTCGTGATATGAGCGAGGTGGTCAACGGGATCACTGTGGCCCGCAGCCGCGATGGCGACCTGCCGGTGGTGGTGCAGGTCTGGGGCGACGGGGCGCTGTTCTCCCGGCCGGAACTCAAGGTCGAACGAGTCAGCTACCCGATCATGACACCCGGTGCGGCAGCCGGCGTGCTGGAGGCGATCTACTGGAAGCCGGAGATCTGCTACCGGGTCGTGGCGATCGAGCTGCTCAACCCGATCCGGCAGTTCACCATCCGGCGCAACGAGACAACCGACCTGGCGCCGCTGGAGCAGGCTATCCGGGGCACCCGCCGGGTGGACACCGTGGCGCACCGCGACCAGCGCAACGCCGTGTGCCTGCGCGATGTCGCCTACCGCATCCACGCGCACGTCGAGCCAACCGAGCGGGCCACCAAGCCGGCTGCAGCGTACCGCGACCAGCTGCGCCGCCGGCTGCACAAGGGCGCCTGCTTCCAGCGGCCGTACCTGGGCACCCGTGAGTTCAGCGCCGAGTTCGGCATGCCCGACGACACGCCACGGCAGGTAGGGCACACCGAGGATCTGGGCATCATGCTGCACTCGGTCCAGTGGGGCGACCGCGGGCGGGTTCGGATGCATTGGTTCACCGCCCGCATCGACCGTGGCGTGATGTACGTCCCCGAACGCGGCATCGAGGTCGTCGCGTCTGGAGCTGCCTGATGCTGCTGCAACGCCTCGTCGAGCGGGCGCGCGCGGGCGGTGAGACGGTGCCGGCGTTCTACAGCCGCAGACCAGTGCGGTACGTGCTGGACATCGACCACGCCGGCGTACCGCTGGCCGGCCTGACCGATCTGGCCGACAAGAACACGCCGGACCGCAGGTTCGGGGTGATGCACCTGGTGCCCGCGGTCACGCGTACCGTCGGCATCTCACCGTCGCTGGCCGTGGACAACCCGGAGTACGTCTTCGGCTGGGTGGCCGAGGGCGCCAAGCCGCAGCGGGTGGCCCAGCAGCACGCCGCGTTCCGGGACCTCATCGACCGGTGGGCCGCGGCCGACCCGCACGGCCCTGGACCGGCAGTGGCGGCGTTCTACCGCGCCGGCCACGCCCAGCAGGTGGCCCGGCCGGACGGCTGGCGGCGCAACGACCTGGTCGCCTTCCGGGTGGACGGCCGGTTCTGCACCGAGCTTGAGTCGACCCAGGCGTTCTGGGCCGGGGTGGCCGACCAACGCAAAGGCTCCGGCGAATCCGGGCTGTGCCTGGCCTGCGGACGGATCCGGCCACTGCTCAAGACGATCCCGCAGAAGGTGCCGGCCCGGTGGGTACCCGGCGCCAGCAACGACGCCTCACTGGTCAGCGTCAACGAGTCCGTGCACGGGTTCGCTCTGCAAAAGTTTCTGGGCCATACCCCGATTTGTGTCGACTGTGGACTCCAGGCGATGGCGGCGCTGACCGCGCTGCTGTCCAGCAACCGGCACAGCACGGCCTACGCCGGGCAGGACGCCCGGATCGCCTGGTGGCTGATCGGCGAGACAGACCTGGACGTGATGACCCTGCTGGACCGGCCCGACGAAGCGCAGGTGCGTCACCTGCTGGCCAGCGCCGCCCGAGGCCGGCTGTCCGAATCACCGAACCTGTCCCGGTTCTGCGCCGTCGTCCTCGGCGGCAACGTAGCCCGGATCGTCGTGCGGGACTGGATCGACCTGCCGCTGGCCAAGGCCCACAACCGCCTCGTGGCATGGTTCGACGACCTCGCAATGGTCGACGCGTGGGGCGCCCCGGCCCCGCCACTGGGTCTGACCCACCTGGCTCGCGTCACCGGACGGTGGCAGGCCGGCCGCGGCGCGGCGACCGGCACCTGGAGCAAGTTCGGCGCCTCCGGCGCCGACCGACCCGACGGCATCCACCGCACGCTGCTGGGCGCTGCCCTGCTCGGCCGGCGGCTGCCGCCGAGCCTGCTGTCCCACCTGGTCACCCGCATCCGCGCCGACAACCGCGTCGACACCGCGCGGGTCGCGCTGGTCCGCCTAGCACTGCGCCGCCACCACACCACAACCAACCCCGAGGTGTACATGCCCGCTCTCAACACCGAAAACCGCGGACCGGCATACGTCTGCGGGCGCATCTTCGCCGTCCTGGAAGACCTGCAACGCGCGGTGCAGACCCGCCGCGGCGGGGAAGGTCTAAACGTCACCTTCACCGACCGGTACTTCGCCCGCGCGGTCACCAACCCGATCGTGGCCCTGGTGGCCGGCCGCCGCGACGCCCGAGCCTGGCTAAAACGTCTGCGCCGGGACCGGCCCGGCTGGGCCTACGCCTACGAAACCCGCCTCGACGACCTGTTCAGCCGCCTCGACGAAATCGGCATGCCCGGCGCCGGTGTCCTCACCCAGCAGGCCCAGTTCATCCTCGGCTACCACCAGCAGCGAGCCGCCCTACGCAGCGAACGCGCCCAAGCCAACGCCGGCCGGCGCACCACCGACCTGCCACCACAGGACGACGACACAACCCCCGAGCCCGAAACGAACGGAGAACCCGAGTGAGCGCCGCCCACCTCGACCCCACCCGCCGCCACGACATCGTGCTGCTCTTCGACGTCACCGACGGCAACCCGAACGGCGACCCGGACGGCGGCAACCAACCCCGCACCGACGACGAGACCGGCCAGGGACTTGTCACCGACGTCGCCCTCAAACGCAAGATCCGCGACACCGTCGCGGTACTGCGCGGCGACGACCCCCGCTTCGGCATCTTCGTCGAGGCCGGACACGCCCTCAACACCCGCATCCAACAGGCCCTGCAGGCCAACCCCGGCAACACCGACCAGGCACAGCAATGGCTCTGCCAGCACTACTTCGACATCCGCATGTTCGGCGCAGTACTCAGCACGGGCAAGGCCGGCGGCGCCGGGCAAGTCCGCGGACCATTACAGCTGACCTTCGCGCGAAGCCTCGACCCCGTCGTGCCCGCCGACCACACCATCACCCGGGTCACCCAGACCCGCCAGGAGGACATCGACAAAGGCGAACGCACCGAGATGGGATCGAAGTGGACCATCCCTTACGGGCTCTACCGGGCACACGCCTTCTTTTCGGCCACCCGCGCCCCGCAGACCGGCGTCACCACCGACGACCTGGCCGCGCTGTGGCAGGCCATCAGCGTGATGTTCGACCACGACCGGTCGGCCACCCGGGGCGAGATGAAACTGTGCGGCCTGCACGTATTCAGCCACCCCGACGCGGTCGGTGTCGCCTCCGCGGCCAGCCTCACCGGACGGCTACACCTGGTCAGAACGGATTCGGAGAAGGCGGCCCGACAGCACACCGACTACCGTCGAGAGTGGACAGACGCACCCCTCCCCGCCGGGGTCGAGCTGACCACCCTGGTCGACCTCTGGCCATGACGGCCACACACAAGGTCGAGGACGACATCAGCGTGCCGCTCTCGGCCCTGGAGCATGTCGCCTACTGCCACCGCCAGGCCGCCCTCATCCACGTGGAAGCGGTGTGGGGCGAGACCATCGAAACCATCCGCGGCGACATCGCCCACCGCGCAGTCGACATCCCCGGGCTGCGGCGCAGACCCGGGTTGGTCGCGGTCCGCGCCCTGCCGGTCAGCAGCCAGACACACGGCCTGCACGGCGTATGCGACCTCGTCGAGTTCACAGGGCACACCGCCGCCCCGGTCGAGTACAAGGTCGGCACCTTCGTGCCCGGCGGCCCGGCCGACGTCCAGCTCGCCGGACAAGCACTGTGCCTGCGCGAGGCCGGTTTCGACGTGCCTGTCGGACACCTCTACTGCGCCGCCGAGCGGCGGCGGCACGCCGTACCCATCACCGACAACCTGATACGACAGGCCCTGGCCGCCGCCGAGACCATGCGCGCCCTACTCGCCGCCCAGACCCTGCCCACAGCCCACAACGACACCCGATGCCGCAAATGCTCACTCCGCGACGACTGCCTCCCGGAGATCACCCAGTCCCGGACCGTACCCGGCGCCGATCAGCTGTTCAACCCGCGCCCACTCGGAACCTGGCATGACTGAGCTGCTCAACACGCTGTTCGTGCAGACCCCCGGCACCAGCCTGCACCTCGACGGCGACACCCTGCGCGTCTACCACCCCGAACAGACCGGCCGCAAACTCGTCCCCCTCGTCCGCATCGACCACATCGTGCTCTTCGCCGGCGCAACCGCCACCGACGACCTACTCTTACGCTGCGCCGCAGACGGCCGCAGCGTCACCTGGCTGAGCGGCGCCGGCCGCTTCCGTGCCCGGATCACCGGCCCGACAACCGGAAACCCGGTACTGCGCCGCGCCCAGCACCACGCCGCGGACGACCCGCCCAAGCGCCTGGGCATCGCCCAGGCCGTCATCGCCGGCAAGATCCACAACACACGCCAGGTACTGCTGCGCGCCGCCCGGGATACCACCGGCGCCCGGCAGGACAAGCTGCGCTCGGCAGCCGAACGCCAAGCCGAGCTGCTCAACCAACTGGCAGCCACCCGACGCGTCGACGAGATCCTCGGCGTAGAAGGGGCCGCCGCCCGCGACTACTTCTCCAGCCTGCCGTCCCTGCTGGCCGACCCCTCCAGCTGGAGCCCCAACGGACGCAACCGCCGACCACCCACCGACCGAGCCAACTGCCTACTGTCCTTCCTCTACGGCATGCTCCGCGTCGCCGTACACGGCGCCCTGGAGCAGGTCGGCCTGGACCCATACATCGGCTACCTGCACGGCGTGCGACCCGGCAAACCCGCTCTTGCCCTTGACCTGATGGAAGAGTTCCGGCCACTGCTGGCCGACCGCCTCGCCCTGACCATGCTCAACCGAAAGGAACTGTCCACACACGACTTCGAAACACTGCCCAACGGCGCCGTACGCCTCACCGAACCAGCCCGCCGCACCGTCCTCAACGCCCTACAAGCCAGCAGACAACGAACCTGGCCACACACCCAGCTCAAACGCGAGGTGCCAGCCGCCGTCCTGCCCCTCATCCAAGCCCGGCTCCTGGCCCGTCACCTACGCGGCGACCTCGACCACTACCTACCGTGGACAATGACCTGAATGGACCTCCTGGTCACCTACGACGTCGACACCACCACCCGCGACGGACAACGACGCTTGCGCAAGGTCGCCAAGACATGCGAGGCATACGGCCACCGCGTGCAGAAGTCCGTCTTCGAGGTCGTCTGCCGCGATACCGACAGAGTCCGGCTGCTCGCCGCGCTACACACCATCATCGACCCCGTACGCGACAGCATCCGCATCTACCGCCTCCCCGCCGCCGGACTGGACACCGTCGAACACCTCGGCCGGGAACGCGACTTCGAACCACGCGGCCCATTCGTGATCTAGGAACCCCCAGCTCGACCGGCCAAGCCGGCAGGTTCCGAGACTCCGAAACTGTACACAAGGAATGTATCTGGCGGCGGGCCACGACAACCCCCACGGCCAGACAGCCAAACTTGCAGGTCACAAGCCGCTGCGCCCGGCGTACGCGCTGGGCGAGGATCGCAACACGCAGGCCGCGGAGCAGGCCGCCGCGGACATCGAGCTGCGCCCGGCGTACGCGCTGGGCGAGGATCGCAACCTCGACAACCTGAGGATCTCGCAGTCCCAGCCGGCCGGCTGCGCCCGGCGTACGCGCTGGGCGAGGATCGCAACTCGTCCTTTCGGAACGTCCCTGAGATGTTGACGGCTGGCTGCGCCCGGCGTACGCGCTGGGCGAGGATCGCAACGTCGGCACCGGCTACCCATCGCGGATGGCGTTCTTCGAGCTGCGCCCGGCGTACGCGCTGGGCGAGGATCGCAACTCCGTCGCTGGCACCCCCACCGACCCGACCACGGTCGCTGCGCCCGGCGTACGCGCTGGGCGAGGATCGCAACGTCGAGGGCTACACCGAGCGGATCTCCCGCACGTGGCTGCGCCCGGCGTACGCGCTGGGCGAGGATCGCAACGTCGAGGGCTACACCGAGCGGATCTCCCGCACGTGGCTGCGCCCGGCGTACGCGCTGGGCGAGGATCGCAACACCACCGGTGTCGACTCGACCCCGTACGGGGGCGGTCAGCTGCGCCCGGCGTACGCGCTGGGCGAGGATCGCAACCTGATGGCGGCCAGTACCAGCAGCAGGTTCCCGGCGGGCTGCGCCCGGCGTACGCGCTGGGCGAGGATCGCAACCCGGGGCGCCGCTGCGGACCGACTACCGGCTCTGCGCTGCGCCCGGCGTACGCGCTGGGCGAGGATCGCAACGGCAAGCCCAGTACGAACGTGGCGACCTCGGGCGACAGCTGCGCCCGGCGTACGCGCTGGGCGAGGATCGCAACACCGGGGTCAAGGGCGACATCGAAACGCCCATGCAGATGCTGCGCCCGGCGTACGCGCTGGGCGAGGATCGCAACACCGAGGCCGCGGAACAAACCGCCGCTGACATCGAGCTGCGCCCGGCGTACGCGCTGGGCGAGGATCGCAACGGTGGTGACGCACACCCGGTGCCGGGTGCCGGCCACGGCTGCGCCCGGCGTACGCGCTGGGCGAGGATCGCAACTGGCGGGTAGTCCACTCGACCTTGTGGACCTCACGGGCTGCGCCCGGCGTACGCGCTGGGCGAGGATCGCAACAGTGGTGGTCTCGACGTAGACGATGCGGTGCCCGGCGCAGCGCCCGGCGTACGCGCTGGGCGAGGATCGCAACTTCGACGCGACGGGCGCGGTCCGGCCGCAGCCCCAGGGCTGCGCCCGGCGTACGCGCTGGGCGAGGATCGCAACGCAACAGCGGATGCCCGTGTCCGGGTCGGTCATGTGCTGCGCCCGGCGTACGCGCTGGGCGAGGATCGCAACAACGTTTCGGTGAGCGCGCCCATGCGGGCCCAGGCCCGCTGCGCCCGGCGTACGCGCTGGGCGAGGATCGCAACGGCCGACCCCGAACGTGTCACACCCGTCCGCCCCGGGGCTGCGCCCGGCGTACGCGCTGGGCGAGGATCGCAACGCCGATCTCCTTAACCGCAGGTCACCCCCATCCGCCCCGCTGCGCCCGGCGTACGCTCTGGGCGAGGATCGCAACGACATCAAGCTGGGCGGCGAGGTCGCCACCGTCACCGAGCTGCGCCCGGCGTACGCGCTGGGCGAGGATCGCAACCACAACGAGATCAGCTTGTTGATGCCGCCACGGCCGGCTGCGCCCGGCGTACGCGCTGGGCGAGGATCGCAACGGGTAGAACCTGGCCACCGAGGTACAGGCGCGCCGGCTGCGCCCGGCGTACGCGCTGGGCGAGGATCGCAACAGTCTCAAGGCTGCCGAGTGGTACTCGGCCTTCCGGGCTGCGCCCGGCGTACGCGCTGGGCGAGGATCGCAACAACCAGCCGAGCCGCTACCGGATCATCCGCCACGAGCGCTGCGCCCGGCGTACGCGCTGGGCGAGGATCGCAACTCCGGCATGGGGTCGCTGCTCTACTGGGTTGCCCGGCTGCGCCCGGCGTACGCGCTGGGCGAGGATCGCAACTCCGGCATGGGGTCGCTGCTCTACTGGGTTGCCCGGCTGCGCCCGGCGTACGCGCTGGGCGAGGATCGCAACGATGAAGTCGCCGTCGGTGCCTTCGGCGGTGGCGGTGCTGCGCCCGGCGTACGCGCTGGGCGAGGATCGCAACCGCGACACCGGCGCGCTGCCGTCGCCGAGCCTTGTCGCTGCGCCCGGCGTACGCGCTGGGCGAGGATCGCAACTTCGTTGTCGAGATCGCCGCCGACTGGTGGAAGGTGGCTGCGCCCGGCGTACGCGCTGGGCGAGGATCGCAACGGGTTCACCGCGACGATCTACGCCAACGTCGCGCACTGCTGCGCCCGGCGTACGCGCTGGGCGAGGATCGCAACCTTATTGGCGAAGCACGTTGATCACACCCAGTGCGGCTGCGCCCGGCGTACGCGCTGGGCGAGGATCGCAACGACATGGTGTGCGTGTACGGCGGCGGTGTCACCTTCGAGCTGCGCCCGGCGTACGCGCTGGGCGAGGATCGTAACGCATCATGTTCTCCCTACCCAGGCCCGCGGCGGGGCGCTGCGCCCGGCGTACGCGCTGGGCGAGGATCGCAACCCCGGAGTCAAGGTGTCCTTCGACAGCCGGCACGGGCGCTGCGCCCGGCGTACGCGCTGGGCGAGGATCGCAACCGGATCAACACGCCGGGACAGGACCGGCCGCCGGACGCTGCGCCCGGCGTACGCGCTGGGCGAGGATCGCAACCGCAACGCCGACCTCATTCCGGCCACATCCGCAACCGCTGCGCCCGGCGTACGCGCTGGGCGAGGATCGCAACCCCATCCGCTGGGAGCGCCGTGTGTGCTCGACCAGGCTGCGCCCGGCGTACGCGCTGGGCGAGGATCGCAACCGCGGCGAGAGCGACCCGATCGAGAAGTACGGCGTGCTGCGCCCGGCGTACGCGCTGGGCGAGGATCGCAACAACCTCGACGCGCTGACCGTCTCGCCCCACCGGATCCCCGCTGCGCCCGGCGTACGCGCTGGGCGAGGCGAGGATCGCAACTCATGCATGGTGAGCCGCTGGTCCCACCGCGCGTCGGCTGCGCCCGGCGTACGCGCTGGGCGAGGATCGCAACACGAAGATGTACGGCTTGTTCGCGGTCTGCCCGTCCGGGCTGCGCCCGGCGTACGCGCTGGGCGAGGATCGCAACCTGACCACAAGCACGTCTATATGCGTGATCCGAGCGGGCTGCGCCCGGCGTACGCGCTGGGCGAGGATCGCAACAGTCGCATTGGCCGGCCACAGACCGGACAAGCGCCTGCTGCGCCCGGCGTACGCGCTGGGCGAGGATCGCAACGTCAACAGCGTGGGCGCCTTTTGGGCAACCTGCGGGCTGCGCCCGGCGTACGCGCTGGGCGAGGATCGCAACAATCCCTGACGTGCGGGCCCTCGGACGGAGATCGGTGCTGCGCCCGGCGTACGCGCTGGGCGAGGATCGCAACGGTTGGTTGGGCCAGTCGGCCCCCGCAGCCGGCCGGGCTGCGCCCGGCGTACGCGCTGGGCGAGGATCGCAACATCCAGGGGCGGATCACCCAGCCGGGCACACCGCAGGGCTGCGCCCGGCGTACGCGCTGGGCGAGGATCGCAACTGGTTGTTGAGGTACACGTCGCCGAGGTCGACGAGCGCTGCGCCCGGCGTACGCGCTGGGCGAGGATCGCAACGCTTTGATCGCACGGGAGTTGAGCGTCATCGAGACACCGCTGCGCCCGGCGTACGCGCTGGGCGAGGATCGCAACGATCGACCTGACCTCCATCGGGGTTACCGGTGAGCGCGCCTTCGCTGCGCCCGGCGTACGCGCTGGGCGAGGATCGCAACGATCGACAGCCGGCAATGCCGGGCGATCGCGGTGTTGCTGCGCCCGGCGTACGCGCTGGGCGAGGATCGCAACGGTCTGCTGATCGGTCAGGTCGCCGCGCTTGTCGTGGCTGCGCCCGGCGTACGCGCTGGGCGAGGATCGCAACTGCAGGCGGTGAGCGACGCGGCCCGGCCGGCCCGGTGCTGCGCCCGGCGTACGCGCTGGGCGAGGATCGCAACTCCAGCACGGCGGCCGCCGAACACCTGACGTGGGGGGCTGCGCCCGGCGTACGCGCTGGGCGAGGATCGCAACGTCCAGCCCTACTGCGACTGTGACCCGTCGGATCGGGCTGCGCCCGGCGTACGCGCTGGGCGAGGATCGCAACTGCTGGATCTGGCGTTTGAACGACTCCAGTGACACCTGCTGCGCCCGGCGTACGCGCTGGGCGAGGATCGCAACATCTTGACCGCGTCACTAGCTGGAGTCCAGCCGACAAGCTGCGCCCGGCGTACGCGCTGGGCGAGGATCGCAACGGTGAACTGCACCGGCTGGACCGCCTCGACCTGGTCAAGCTGCGCCCGGCGTACGCGCTGGGCGAGGATCGCAACGGTCTGCTGATCGGTCAGGTCGCCGCGCTTGTCGTGGCTGCGCCCGGCGTACGCGCTGGGCGAGGATCGCAACGATGTTGGGCAGGTCCTCGGGGCGTGCGGGCTGGACGGCTGCGCCCGGCGTACGCGCTGGGCGAGGATCGCAACGAGAAGGCTGCACCGTATCTGGTCAGGGTCGCGGGCTGCGCCCGGCGTACGCGCTGGGCGAGGATCGCAACGACTTCAGCGCGCACCCTGCCATGACCCTTGACCGCCGCTGCGCCCGGCGTACGCGCTGGGCGAGGATCGCAACTGCAGGCCGAGCACGAAGGTGGCGACCTCGGGCGATCGGCGCCTTGTCGTTGCCGGAGTCGATATAGGTGGCGAAGTTCATCATGTCCAGGACCAGACCCGACAGTTCCAGGCCGTACTCGGCGACGATCCGCCGACCCAACTCGGTCTCGATCGCGTGGAGGTCGGCCTCGGACAGCCGGTCCATCGCCGCCCAGAACCGGCGATGATCCAACGCGGCGACCGGAAGTTTCACCCAGCGCGGCCCAGCGGTGGTGGCCCACCAGTCGGGCGAAGCCGAGCTTCGAGCACGGCGCGACGATGCGGTTCGCGCACGCCAACGCCAGGTAGGTACCCACCGTGGCAGCCGCGTCCGCCCGGCGCGGCACCACCGCGTCGATCACCTCGACCGCGCCGATACGCTCGATCACCGACCAGACCGCGGCGAGATCCCCGAACCGCTTGTGCTGGCTGCGCACCGGTGCGCCGGCCAGCTTCGCGGCGATCTCCGCGGCGCTGCCCAGGTACTGCTGCGACACGATCCGGGGCGTGCCGCCCACTCGGGCCGACTCCACCAGGTAGTAGTAGACCCGGCCGTCCGCGCGTCGTTTCTCGATCACCGTGGCCATATGTGGTTTATATGATCTTGAGTGCGAAGTCAAGCGATGCAACAGAAAACACACCCTAGATCAACTTATACCGGAAACTCCCGCTAGCTGCTGCCGGCAGTCTCTCGTGCGCGTCGCGACAGCGTCGGCCCACCGCTGTGCGCTGGTTGCGATGTCGTCCAGTACGGTCAGGTACGGCTGCAAATTCGCTGACCGTGTGGACGGCTCGTCGCGAGGCGGTTCCCCATTCCCGGTTGCCCGGTGATGTTTGTCGAGGTACCGGAAATCGCCGACTCCCGCGACAAGGTCCGCGACCGCGCACTCGTACAGCTCGGCGAGGCGGGTCAGCACTGCCAGCGACTGTGAGTAGCCGCTCGGGGCCGGCCATCTCTCCCAGTACGAGAAGTTCTTGAACGTCTTCAGATCGTCGGGCCAGCGGCGGCACCACTCG